>Ga0307476_10000622_pt1 | contig 25723 bp, 15 predicted proteins | sample atmos_gasesECM2C_2_FD_203314 | JGI IMG/M metagenome (GOLD analysis project Ga0307476, IMG submission 203314) | Hardwood forest soil microbial communities from Morgan-Monroe State Forest, Indiana, United States - atmos_gasesECM2C_05 | ecosystem: Environmental > Terrestrial > Soil > Temperate...
ATTGTTTGCCAGCACGTCGTCGGCAATTGATCCGAATGTCATCACCATTAGCATTCAGCCGGACGAGGGAATCTCTATCGCGTTCGACGCGAAGCGACCGGGAATGCAGGTGCGGACAGTGACGGTTCAAGCCAACTTCTCTTATCAAGCGAGCTTTGGCTCGAAGGGGCCAGTTGCCTACGAAACCCTGCTGCTCGACTCGATGCGTGGCGATGCGACGCTATTTACGCGTCGAGACGAAGTAGAGGCCGAGTGGCGGGTGATTACACCGATTGAAGAAGGGTGGGCGCACTTGCCGGCGCCGGACTTCCCCAACTATGCTGCGGGCAGCGACGGGCCAATCTCGTGGCATGAACTGCTCGGAATCAATGGCAGTACAGCCGAACGGGCCATCGGTTATGGCAAATAGTGTCTGGGTTAGATGGCGATTCCCCTGGCGGCGATCGCTCGCGCGATTGCGTTTGCCATCGAGCAGCCGGCTGAAGTTGATGTAAACAAGATCGTCATCCGCCCCACCGCGCAGACGTAACCGAATCTTCTTTTTGGTGCTAGTGCGAAGAGACAGTAGTGAGCTGGTTCCGGAGCATTGGAGCAACGCCGGTTCCTAGGAGCTCGATCGACCTTAACATCTTCTCGTGAGGCAGAGCCGAGACACCCATTTGGAAAGTAATTCGAGAAAGGCCTCCGAGAACTTCGTTCACATACAATATCTTCTCCGTGATCGTTTCAGTATCGCCTATCAGCAACGCTCCGGTGGGTCCTCGCAGAGCGTCAAATTTTGCCCGAGTCGCCGGTGGCCAGCCCCGTTCTTTGCCGATCTTCGTGAACGTGTGCGCGTATCCAGGGTAGAAATCGTCCGCAGCTTGCTGTGTGGTGTCCCCTAGAAAGCCGATTGCGTGGAGTCCGACGATGAGTTTTTCGGAGGAATGGCCGGCGCGGCGCCCAGCTTCGCGGTAAAGGTCGATCAGGGGACGAAATCGCTTGGGTTCTCCGCCGATAATGGCGACCATCAACGGAAGTCCGAGCGTGCCGGCACGAACAAATGATTCAGGCGTGCCGCCGACTCCGACCCAGATGGGCAACGGATTCTGGAGTGGACGAGGATAGACCGCCTGTCCCGTAAGCGGAGCGCGGTGCTTGCCCTTCCAGTGAACATGGGTATTCTCGCGAATCTTAAGGAGGAGATCCAGTTTTTCTGAGAAGAGCGAGTCGTAGTCGTCCAGATCGAAACCGAAGAGTGGAAACGCCTCGATTGACGAACCTCGTCCCGCAACAATCTCAGCCCGCCCATGGGAGATCAGATCCAGAGTGGCAAATTCCTGAAAGATTCGGACGGGGTCGGCTGCGCTCAGGACGGTTACGGCACTTGTGAGGCGAATGTTCTTGGTCCGCGCCGCGGCCGCGCTCAGGATCACAGGCGGAGCTGAATCCACGAACTCGCTGCGGTGGTGTTCGCCGATGCCAAAAACATCGAGGCCAACCTGGTCGGCCAGGACAATTTCATCCAGCAGATTGTCCATGCGCTGGAGAGCGTTTACAGTCAGGCCAGTTGCCGGATCAGAAATGACCGCTCCAAAACTGTCGACTCCGATCTGCATCATAGCTCCTCTATGTAACCCAGACACATGCTATCGAAGCGAGTCCCTGAGGTCATGGTGTGTTTTCCTGGCTTGTTCCTTGCTCATCTTGACTCTGGCTTCTTGCTGGTTAAGTTTTTCCGCTGCGCGCAGTCCGAGCTTCTTCAGCGATCCATGGAGTTGTTCCATCTCCCGCTCGGACAGCACTGACATCAGCGCCTCAAGGTCCTTGGCATGCCGTTCGAAACATGATGCCGCCAGCTGTTTGCCCTGTGCTGTGAGTTCGATGACGCGCGCCCTTCGATCACTCGGGCTCGATTTACGAACAACCAACTTCAGTCTCTCGAGACGATCGACTGCCGCAGTCATCGAGCCAGTGGCCAAGCGCACCTTGTCCTGGATCTCTGAGATGGTCAGCGGGCCCTTGTGCAATAGCGCTTCGAGTGCGGCAAAATCTGTGAGGCACAGTCCCGTATTGGCGATACTCTGCTCGGCGAGCAGGCTCAGCGCGCGATAGCTCTTGGCAATTACCAGCCAGAGCCGAGGCGCCTTCATGCGATCGCTGCTTTTCACCTTTGGTCTCCTGATCAGGCAGCCTGCGAATGTATCTGGGCATTGATCCTGCCCTTCGCGGGGGAGGAGAAGAGGCGATCGACCGAAGCTGCTCCTGCGCCGTGAATGATAAGAAAGGCCGAGGCCGCGATTAACAGCAGGTGGTACTCAAAACCTTCGCCTTTCTGTGCCCCAGTCCAGTTCATCCAGAATCCGAACCGGATATGAACCATCGCGACGGCCACGATCATGTTGCACAGAACGCCAAAGGCAGCCACGCGGGTGAACAACCCGAAGATCAGCCCTAATCCGCCGAAAAATTCCGCGGCGATTGCCAGAAATGCAAATGCAGCCGGAATGTGCATGACTCCCGTGAAGAAGCCCATCGTGCCGGTGAATCCGTAACCACCAAACCACCCGAGCAGCTTCTGGGCGCCGTGGGCGAAGAAAATTACGCCAAGCACCAATCGGAGAATAGTTTTTGCACTGTCGTTGTCCGTGGCCGTTAGTTTGCGAATCATAGAGTCCTTTCGGGCAAGCTCGTTTGCCCGCAATTCGATGTCACAAGGTAAGATGATATATACTTATGTAAGGATTCTTTATGTCGAGATACATGCAATTTAATATTAGATCAGGCAATGATGTTCGGTTTTCACCGTCCTGGCAAACCGGACTTCAGAGAACGGACTGCTCGTCGGCAAAGGGGGCACCGTCCGCCTTTTCTCCAGAGGGCACATGCGCAGCCCGGTTTCAAGGAGGCATAAGGCGAATGCAATACGATCAGAAAACCCCGGGATCCGGCGATAGTGACTTTTGCCAGACCTTGGACCGGTTTTGGCGCCTCCCATAGCCCGTTTCTGGTCAAATGCAACAACTGTACGGCCTTGCAAGGCTTCCGGCACCATGTACTGAACTCCCGCGCCGACCTACCCTCTGAGAGTGAGTTCGATGCATTCCATAATCCCATCAAGCTGCAGAATGCAAGTTCGCGGTCGGTTCGTACTGAATGGATTTGATCCCTTCTCGCTCGCAGGCGGAAAGTAGCAGTGTTGACATCCGGGACGCCTGAACCCGGATTTCTGGAACCGCAGTGGCTTCCCAGAGGCTTCCTTTGCGCGACGGGCCAATCGTATATAAAGAAAATCCGATGGCTCACCGTGAGCGCTGACCAAGGCGCCGTGCTCGGAAGTATCCAAGCCCAGAAACAGGGGATCGGGGCGGACGAGTTTCTGGCGCAAGAGATTGTTCAGCAGCGAGTTCTCGAATTCTGCGGCAATCCACCTCGGGACGGTGCAGTTGATGGCGCGCATTACGCGCAGCCGCTCGAGGGCTGCGGTCTTGCGGTTGCGGTAGGTCACGTCGACTCCGTCCCGGTCTTCCTCGTACCTCGTGTACGTTACAGAAATTGCTGAACCCGAGTTGGCAGTGCGTCGATCCACAGCGTGTCCGCCCGGACGTAAACAAAGGATGAACTTTGCCCGCTGTTTCGCCTGCTCATTTCGGCAGCTTCCTTCCGATTACGACTGACCGGTTCTAGTTGGTCCGGATCTCAATTCCCATGACTACAGGTTGGTTGGCAGCGCCGAGGGTAAAGGCGATGACGATTTGTCCGCTGCTGTTGGCCGTTGTATTGAAGCTCTCGAGCAGCGCCGCATCTTTGCCTACCGTTCCATAAATATCGAGGTTGGTGAGCACAGTTGTGCCGTTAATGGCTACATTGAATTCACGATTTCCAGCGGCGCTGAAATAGGTTTCCGCAAAATGCAGCAGGACCGTGTACGTACTGCCCGCCGTCAGCCCGGGAATCGTGTACGTGAAGACTCCGGCTCGTCCGTGTTGATACACCCCCATCGGCGCCGCGTTCACTCCGGGCTGGGTCAGATTGATGGTAGCCGTGACCGGGCTGTTATCCCCGCCGCCGCTGAAGTCCTCATCGGCAACGAAGGAGTAATCACCGCCGCCGGAATTGCTCTCGGCTGGGCCGCCGCAAGCGATGGCAACAACCTCGGAACTGCCGCCTGTTGCTTGCGTTGTAGCGCTTGCCTGAGCCGAAGCTGCGGACGAACCGTCCGCGTCGACGGCTTCGACCTTGTAGTAGTAAGTGGTCGATGCGGTAAGGCCGGGGTTGGTGTAAGTCGTGCCGGTCACTCCGTTCGTGACGAGATTGCTTGAAGATGGAGTGAATCCGCTGGTGGTGCTGCGGTAGACCGAATAACCGCTGATGCTGCAGTTGGCTGGTGGAGTTACCGCCGTCCAACTCAATCCGATGCTACTGGAGGAGGTGGCGGTCGCCGTTAGTCCCGTTGGCGCAGAAGGAACCGCACTACAACTTCCGCCGCTACTTTGGGTGGTTGCTGAAGCCTGTGCGGAGGGGCCCGATGAGCCATCTGCGTCGACCGCTTCCACAACGTAGTAGTAAGTCGTCGAAGCGCCAAGGCCAGTGTTCGAGAATGTCGTGCCAGTCACTCCGCTGGCGACGAGATTGCTTGAGGAAGGAGTGAAGCCGCTGGTGGTGCTGCGGTAGACGCTGTAAGAGCTGATGGTGCAGTTCGCCGGCGGAGTAACCGCCGTCCAACTCAGACCAATAGCGCTGGATGAAGAGGCTGTCGCAGTGAGGCCAGTCGGAGCCGAAGGAATCGCACTGCAGGCAGGATTTCCGCTCTTAACAGTCTCGATTCCGTTGATGAAGGGCTGATCTGCACCCCCGTAAATAAACTGCGCGATGATCTGCCCATACTTATCGGCATTCGCGGTAAATTGCGGATCGTACGCGATGTTTTGTCCGCCAGTGGTCTTGTATACATCGAGGTCGTTCACTACATACTTCCCATTGAGCGTAACGCTGAATAGCCGCTCACCAGATCCCGTCCAGTAGGTTTCGGCGAAATGCATCTTGACCGTATACGGCGCATCGGCAATCAGCCCGGTCAGAATATAAGTGAAGGGCACGTAGCGTTGACTTTGGTAGACAGCTTCTGGAGCTGAGTTAGCATTCAGAGTGATGGTGTTAGTCGTAGTGGCGACATCGCCGCCGTTGTAATCTTCGTCGGCCACGAAGTTGCTAACCGCCGGACCACCCGAGTTAATGGCAAGATCGTTGGTTGTGCCAGGGGTAGCTCCAATGGGGTTGCTGCCGGTGGCTGCAATGATCTCGATAGCGTTGATGGTGGGGTTCAGATCTGCGACCGCCGTGGTTCCGAGAGCGGTTTCAATCTCGATGATGCCATTCTCATCCGCCGTGGTATAGAACTCCTCCGCGACGGCCGTTGCCGCGCCGCCGGCAGTGGCAAAAATATCGAAGTTGGTCAAGACCTGCTCGCTGTTGATGGATACGTTGAAGTTCCGCTGCCCTGCGGCGGTGTGGGTCCACTCCACAAAGTGTAGACGGACGTCATAGCCAGCCAGAGGATTCAATCCGCTGATGGTCCATGCCGAGGGTCCCCAGCGCTCTGTGTTGTATACGGCTAGCGGCGCCGGATTTGTGACCTGAGAAGTATTGACTGCCGAAAGGCCGGCTGGCGGGCCGATGTTGTAGTGGTAGTTTGTATTGCCACCGATGACAAAGGGCGCTGGCCCCGCGGCACCTGCGACTGCCGGACCCGGAGGGTTGGCGTTCATATAAGTGCCAACGGCATAACCGCCAGCGCTCAATTGCATGCCGGTGCTGTTTCCTGGAGCCTGAGTTGTTACGGTTGCATTCGCTGCGCTGGATTCGCCGCCGAAATCTGCCGCTTTTACCGTGTAGTAATAGGTGGTGTTCGGCTGCAACCCGGTATTCACGTACGATGTACCCGTGACCTGCTGAGCGACGAGTGTAGCCGCCGTGGCTGCGGTGCCGGAGGTCGTGCTCGCATATATATCGTAAGTGACACCCGATGTGGTGCTCGCATTCCAGGAGAGACTCACTGCATTGCTGTTTGTCGACGTGGCGGTGAGACTAGTTGGAGGGGCCGGAGCGCCGACAGACCATTGAGAATAATTAACGTAATTGATGACCATGTTGGACGGGAATCCCGTGCCATTCGGTGTTCCACCATTTCCGCCAACTCCCGAACTTAGAATAACGTTGATCGGCTGATTCATCTCCCATTGGTCGGTTGCTCCCAGATAAGCCAGGTTGATCGCGCCATACTGGACGCCGTCAAGAAGGTAAACCAGCTCGTACGGTCCCCACTCCGTGCTGAAAACATGGAACCCATTATCGAAAGTTGCCCCGCCGGTCAGGTTCACGGTAGAACTAAGCCCGTTGTATTCATAGTAGGTCTGCGGATCCGTCTCGCCGCCGTGGACTGTTGATCCGTTGTGTTGGTTGGTAGCGGCCTGAATTTCCATCATGTCCAGCTCGCCGCACCAAGGCCACGGCACACCGCCGTTGGTGCTGGGGTTGGCTGTACCAGGGGCGGTGGCCGCTGGATAGGCGTTTGCGCCTAACGCCCAGAAGGCTGCTCCCATGCCCACAGCGGCCGGATTCTGAATGCGGGTGTCCCATCTCCCGTACGGTCCGGCGGCATAAGTGCTCGTCAACCTTGCCGACGTGTAATTTGTTTGACCTGCCCCGGGATTCGCGTTGTAAGTCATGGCGATCACCAGGTCGCCATTGCCATCGAGATACACATTCTGCAGGCTGTCGCTCGTGGATTGTATGGTTCCATCGCCCCAGATGTTTCCGGTATTGTCCCGCACATTGTTCCACCAGTCGGCATGGTTATAAGTAGTATTAGCCGCGCCGGTAAAAGTGCCTCCCCATACCTGGGTCCATTGCGCGTGCAGTGATGCTGTGCCCACGAGATAAAAGATGACGACGAAAAGCGGTGCGCGCCCGAATGCGCTCATCAATCTGGAATTCCTGCCCAACCAGCTTTGAGCACAGTCGGAACGGGATACGGAACGATTCAGGGGCATATGGTGATTCATAACTGACTCCTTGGGGCGCGAAGTGTTGGGCATGCGTTTGTCGAGAACTTCTCTCTGGTAATGTTCCTCATCATGGGCCGGCGGTGTTTGCCGCCGGCGAAGCTGATTAGGATTGTTTGTGACCGGTTCTAGTTGGTCCGGATTTCAATTCCCATGACTACAGGTTGGTTGGCGGCGCCGAGGGTAAAGGCGATGACGATTTGTCCGCTGCTGTTGGCCGTTGTATTGAAGCTCTCGAGCAGCGCCGCATCTTTGCCTACCGTTCCATAAATATCGAGGTTGGTGAGCACAGTTGTGCCGTTAATGGCTACATTGAATTCACGATTTCCAGCGGCGCTGAAATAGGTTTCCGCAAAATGCAGCAGGACCGTGTACGTACTGCCCGCCGTCAGCCCGGGAATCGTGTACGTGAAGACTCCGGCTCGTCCGTGTTGATACACCCCCATCGGCGCCGCGTTCACTCCGGGCTGGGTCAGATTGATGGTAGCCGTGACCGGGCTGTTATCCCCGCCGCCGCTGAAGTCCTCATCGGCAACGAAGGAGTAATCACCGCCGCCGGAATTGCTCTCGGCTGGGCCGCCGCAAGCGATGGCAACAACCTCGGAACTGCCGCCTGTTGCTTGCGTTGTAGCGCTTGCCTGAGCCGAAGCTGCGGACGAACCGTCCGCGTCGACGGCTTCGACCTTGTAGTAGTAAGTGGTCGATGCGGTAAGGCCGGGGTTGGTGTAAGTCGTGCCGGTCACTCCGTTCGTGACGAGATTGCTTGAAGATGGAGTGAATCCGCTGGTGGTGCTGCGGTAGACCGAATAACCGCTGATGCTGCAGTTGGCTGGTGGAGTTACCGCCGTCCAACTCAATCCGATGCTACTGGAGGAGGTGGCGGTCGCCGTTAGTCCCGTTGGCGCCGCGGAAACCGTGCTGCAACTCGTGGATGAACCCAGTACCTCGACGCCGTTGATCATGGGTTGATCGACGGTGCCGTTGGTAAAGGCGATCACGATGTCGCCACTGCTGTTGGCGGTCGCGGTGAACTGCTCTACCACAGCCGTGTACTTCGCTTGCGCCGTCGCGAAGATGTCGAAATTGCTCAGCACCGTGGTTCCGTTAATGGCTACATTGAACACACGATCCCCGGCGGCCGAGAAATACAGCTCGGCAAAGTGCAGGCGCACGGTATAACTGGTTCCAGCGGTCAAGCCAGGAATGGTATAAGTCACGGTTCCCTGCCGCGCATCCTGGTAGACGGCCGCGGGAGCCGCGATGGTGGTGACACTGGCTGGTACGGTGATTGTGTTGGTGACCGAGTAGGTGGTTCCGCCGGTGCTGAAGTCTTCGTCCGCAACAAAGGAATTGTCGCCGCCGCCCGAGTCGCTCACGGCAGGACCACCGGCGTTGATGGATACGATTGACGTACCGGAGGATCCTGTCAGCGTAGTCGCGCTGGCCTGCGCTGAGGCTGCCGATGTACCGTCGGCGTCCAGCGCCTTGACGACGTAGTAGTAGGTCGTCGAAGCAGCGAGGCTGGTGTTCGAGTAGGTCGTGCCCGTCACTCCGCCCGCAATCAAGGTGGTCGGATTTGCAGTTGTCCCACCGTAAACGCTGTACGAGCTGATGGTGCAGTTGGCGGGAGGAGTCACCGCCGTCCAACTCAATCCGATGACGCTCGACGATGACGCGGTTGCCGTCAGACCAGTCGGCGCTGAAGGAACGGAGCTGCAACTACCGCCGCCACTTTCGGTCGTGGCGGAGGCTTGCCCTGAAGCAGCGGCCATTCCATCCCCGTCCGAAGCTTCCACGACGTAGTAGTAGGTCGTCGTAGCGCTCAAGCCGGTGTCGGCATACGAGGCTGCGCTCAGGCTTGACGCAATCATATTGCTGGATGAGGGTGTGAACCCAGATGTCGTGCTGCGGAAGACACTGTAACTCACGGTACAGGCTGATCCAGCAGTGCTGGCGCTCCAGGTAAGGTCGATAGTACTGGATGACACAGCTGTCGCAGAGGGAGTTCCCGGGACGCTTGGAACTGCGGTGCAATTGCCGCTCGTTCCTCCCCAGGAAGTTATATAGCTGATGTAGGACGCCGAATCCGCCGTAGTGCCCGCATTATCGACTGTAGGACTGTCTGAGGCGATGTTGTAATTGATTTGCCCGTTTCCCGCGAGAAATACAGATACCGAATCCGTGAACGTAACTCCCTTGGCGACGGGGGCAAGAATTCCGCTGTTGACGATGATATTTACTCCTTGATTGAAGAAAGAGTAGACGCCAAGGCCATAGGCTTGGTGGGTTGTAACCGAGGGAGAAACGTTATAGGACGCGTAGCCATCGATACTGCCGTCCATCCACGCGCTCTGGCTCGGGACGTCATAGGGCATCTCGCTCTGATAGAAGATGGTTTCGCCGCCTTCGCCGTTCCACTGCACCTGGGCCGCTTCGTAGTGCTCCACAGCGAGTCCCAACGCGGTTACGTTGTCACCATTCACGACCAGCCCTTCCATGCCCACGTTAACTGTCCAGCCAACAGGGACCTGTCCGTGGTCCGCGCGCCACGCCCAAATGTTGTCGAGAATAACGTCGTCGCTGTCAATCTCCATGCTTTCGGTGGCGGTTCCACTCACCGCGCCGCCGATACGGAAGAATGTATCGCTGATCGATGTTGGATTACTGGCGTGGCTTACTCGTGATGCCCCTGCAGCCCCCACCTGAAAAAGCACGGGGGAGTTGGTCGGTCCTGCATCGATGAGCAGCCCGGCGATCTGTACTCCGCCAACGTCCGCGACGGTGATGGCAGCAGTTCCCGACTGCGGTACCAGATTTGCGTAACCCAGACCGAGCACCACGGTGTTTGCGTTGGTGACATTAATCGATCCGCTGTACTGATAAATGCCAGGCGTCAAGATGAGATTCTGCCCGGAAGCCAGCGCCGCATTGATCTGGGCTAGCGTGCTCGATGGCGTTGCGATATAGAACGTGCTGATTGCCAGCGAAATTCCGGTTCCCAGGCCTCCGCCAGACCAACTTGTGCCCGAGGAGTTTGTGCGCAAGGCGGGTGAAAACACCCAATAGTTGTCGCTGCTGTCCATATAGAGGAAGGGCTTCTCGCGGCTTGCTGGCGTCGTAGCGAGCGTGGTGTAGGAATCGGTTGAGCCGAATGGGTTGCTCTGCGGCGGCGCGCCCGCTACACCGGAAAAGACCATGTTCCAGAGGTTCCCGGACCAGCTTCCAATGGAGCTGTTGCGTGTGTACCACTGCTGTTGTGAGCACGACTGAATCGTTCCAGTGATTTGGCTGTCGGAGATGAAACCACCGCTTGCCTCCCCGCAGTTAGTATTTGTCAGCTCCACTGACCCATTCACATACATGCGCCGGAAGGCCGCACCCTGCGAAACGCCCCATTGCAAATAGGTGTCGCCCGATGGGATGGCATTAATGGAAATGTTCTCAACGGAGCGCCAAAAGTTGGTCGTCAAATTCCCATTTGAGTCCGTCTGGTTTGAGGTAAGGTAGCCATTACTGATGGTGGTTGCGGTTGGGGTTTCACCTAGGCCGGCAACGGACTCGTAGTAACCGACTTCGGCCTCGACGCCGGTATAGGTGCCGGGCGCGAAAAGAACCGCATAGCGATTGGTGCTGAACTGCGTATTGGCGTTCAATGTATTCAACGTCGAATTGATCGACGAGACCGAATCGCTAGGAGTAAAGACGTAAACATTGGGGCCAAACATCGTATTGTTCTGCGCCACAGCGGTACCGGGCCCGTAGAGAAATTCAATCAACGCGATGCCTAGCAGCAGAGAAATTGCACCCAGCGACCGTGTCGCAGTAGCGGTCAAGCGAGTGCCAAGCCTGTTTTGATGAGCATTCGGTTCGCGAACGGAGCTCGAATTGGTGGCAAAAGATGTGCGTAGTGGGATTGCGCGTTCAAATCGAACATCAGCGGAATGCATGAGAGCTCCGTGGGCCGGCCCGCTAACTTGCGAGATTCGGATTAAGCCGACTAAGTGCACTCTGCGACACTCTCGTCTCGTCGGGTGCTTTGGCAAGTGAGTCGGGGTTCATTCACCGATAAGTGGACCGCCGGTACGGCGGGTAGTAGAGAGGCAGGGTGTTCCATGCGCATGCCTATGTATTAAGGCCGTCGAAACTAACGATTTAGAGTGCATGAGTTACTACAGCCTACTAGTCCCATTCCGGAACCGTTAATGCCAGTTAATTGCGTTGTTAATGGAATCTTCCCCAGTTCCGCTTCGTATCGCTATAATTGATCGCCAAGATTCAAAAATTAGAGGCATCCCCCCATGGCCTTCTCGATCCCCCAGCCGGGCACGAAGCAGGAAGAAGAGGAATGGCAGGAACTGCAGAACGTGCTTCAGTCCGGCATATTGGACAAAGCGCCGAATCTAAGGCATTTTCTCGAGTACGTTGGACAGCAATACTTTTCCGGACACACCGAGCAGCTGAAGGAGTACAGCATCGCCGTGCAGGCGCTGCATCGGCTTGAGCAGTTTGACCCGCAATCGGATACGATCGTGCGCGTGACGGCGCACACTTTAAGGAAAAAACTGGATCAGTATTACGCGACGGAAGGCGCCGACCATGCCATTCAGATTCGGCTTCCCGCCGGAAAGTATGTCCTGCAGTTTGAGCGCAGGGAACAGGTCTCTGCGCCAGCAGTCGATCACGCTGAAGCCTCGCGACCCGAGCAACCCGTCGCGGCTCTTCCGGCTCCAAGTTCTGCGCTGAGAAAGACCTGGGTGTATGTGGCAGTTCTTGGAGCGACCGCTGCCCTATTGGTCGGAAGCCATTTTGTTCGCAACCGCCGTACAGAATCGCCGACGAAGCCAAGCTTTACTGCCGTGACAAAATCCACGGCAGTGGCACCCGCATTTGCCGAGGCGGTCGGAGCTGCGACTGACCGGGCGATCCGCATTCGTTTGGGCGCAACCACTCACTCATATACAGATGCAGCCGGGCAGCTTTGGCTCGCTGACCGGTACTGCACCGGCGGCTTAACTTTCTCACATCCGAATCAGGAGATTCGAGGGACAGACGATCCGGCGTTGTTTCAAGAAGGGCGTGAAGGAAAGTTTCAGTGCAGGATTCCGGTTCCACGGGGAAGCTATCAGCTTCTGCTGCTGTTTGCCGACACTTCCGGCGACAGAGAGGCAGCGCGACAGGTCGACTTCTCAATCAACAACGCCGTGACGGCGGCACTCGATGTGGTGGACGAAGCCGGCGGCGATAACATTGTCGTCGGCAAGGTCTACGCTGGAATCCATCCCATGAGCGATGGCAACATCCACCTCGACTTTACTTCGGACGGGTCTTTCTTGAACGCAGCCGAGATTGTGCCGGCTGAGTCGGACGGCGGCGCGCCGATGCGGATGCTTGCCGGCCCTGCGGTATTCCATGACGACCAGGGAAATATCTGGAGCCCGGAGCGTTTCTTTCACGGCGGCAGACGATCATTTCATCCGGATAACTTGCCAAAAGTTGCGAATGCCAGGCTCTTCGAATGGGAGCGGTACGGGCACTTCCACTACCTCATCCCGGTTGTGGCCGGGAAGGACTACCGGATGCGGCTTTATTTTTCGGAAGGTTGGTTTGGTGTCGGTAATGGCGGTCCGGGAGGCCCGGGAAGCCGCGTATTCGATGTCTATTGCAACGGCACCACGCTGCTCAAGGATTTTGACATCCTGCAAGGCCAAAATGGCGGCGCGGGAGTGATTGCCTTCGATCACGTTAAGCCCACGGCTCACGGCATGCTGGAACTCGATTTCACACCGGTCAAGAATTACCCGCTGATTGACGCAATCGAGATAGAGCCAGAGTGAAGCAGTTGCGTTTTTAGTTATGCCGTGCGTCAGGATTCGTATTTTTCTTTTGCAAAGAGTCATTTTGTTTTCTTGATGGACGAGTCCTCCGTCCTGAGCAAGGACTCACCATGTTGCCGCTTTCGCCTCTACCAGCCGACGGCTACGAGCAGCGTTTTCGGGTTTGAGCAACCGATGTCGCTCGAGTATCCGCCCGCATCGTTATACGGGAAGGCATACTGCTGCATGTTGATCGCCTGAGCTTCGATCCACTGCGCGTAGTGATCGTAGGGTTCTTGCTGATAGAAGCTTGCAGGATTTCCCCACATTCCCTCGTTGGTTAGATCCCCGGCCGAGTTAAATTCAGCCGTACTGGAGATAGGAGCGGTGTGCCTGAAGATGGCGGCGGAAAGGTCCGGATTTGCGCCCAGGCCGGAACCGTTGGGCCCTGCTTCCGGAATCGTAATATCGTTGAAGGACCAGATATTGGAGATGTAGTTGGCATAGTAATTCTGGTATGGTCCGGCAGCGTTGAAACCAGCCGCGCCCGGCTCAGTGATCCGGTACGGGCCATATGTTGTCTCGTCTGTCTGGAAGTTATATGGAGCGGAGCCGGTCGTGTTGTATGGAGCTGCGGCCAGATAGCGCTGGAGTGTAACAGACCGGTCCTCCGTAAAGGTCTCCTGATTTTCTCCGAGCGCTACATTGGTTCCGTCACTGCAAACCAGGTTAAATGCGATCTTGACCCCCAGTGCATCGACGCGCGTCGTGTCCATGTTGATGGAGGTGGGGCCGGCGGTGAACTCGATATAGTCCCAGTAGTCGGTGTTGTCCTCGTCCAACGTCGGATCATTCAGGAAGAAATACATTCGTCCCGACGAGTTAGGCGGCATCACGAAGGTGGGCTGCTGCGCAAACGTATAGGTGGTTGCGACTCCGTTGAGGGTTGCGGTCCAGATTATCTGATCGTTCGTATATTTCCCGTTGGTCCGGTTCAGGAACTTCATCATCACGGTGTCCCCGGGGGGCAAAGTAGGTATGTTGCTGGCGTCCCAGAAGGGCGCACCGCCCCAGAGATTAGGGTTCAGTGCGGATGTGGTCGCGGTGACCGTTGCGCTCGACGGCGAAACTCCGATCGTGTTGTTGGCAAAGACCTGATAGTAATACTGAGTCGACGCTGTAAGCACATCATCCTGAAACCAGTTGCTCTTTGTGGTTCCAATCAGGTTGCTGGCCCCGGCTGTGAAGGTTGGCGTTGTGCTGCGGTAGATGTAATACGTTGTCGCTACCGTCCCCACCCCGGAGTTAGTCGAATTCCAGATCAGATCGATTTCGTTGGCGTTCTCTGCCATCGCGGTCAATCCGGTTAGAGCTGCGGGAGCGGTAGTTGACGGCGTTGCCGGAAGTGATGTGGCTGAGGCCGTAGCAGCTGACGAAATTCCTGACAGGGTAGAAGCCACGACTTGGTAGTAATATATCGTCGAAGGCTGAATTCCAGGACCTGGGGGGATGGAGGACTCGCCCGCAGTAAGCGTGGCGGGATAGTTGCTGTCCACGTAGTTGGTGATCCCGACTGTGGTGCCCATCAAATTCGCAGTCGACGGAGTGAAGGGCGTGGTTGTGCTCCGGTATATCGAATAGTTTACTGGGGCCGTGTTTGGAGCAGGGGCCGTGCTTGCAACCCAGCGCAGATCGATCTGTTGGTAGGACGAGCCCACCGCCGTCAGGCTGGTTGGAGGCGCGATCGCGCTATAGGTTGGCGTGGTAGTGCTGGCTTGCGCCGAGGCTGCCGATGTGCCGGCCCGCATCGACCGCTTTTACGACGTAGTAGTACGTCGTCGACGCTGTGAGACCTGTATTCGAGTAAGTCGTGCCCGTTAGGCCGCTGGCAATCAACGTAGTTGGATTCGCAGTCGGTCCGCCATAGACGCTGTAGGAAGTGATGGTGCAGTTCGGCGGAGGGGCAACCGCCGTCCAAGTCAAGCCGATGACGCTGGGGGCAGACGCGGTTGCCGTCAGACCGGTTGGAGCCGAGGGAACCGTGCTGCAAGGAGTGGCGTCAAGCACCTCGATGCCATTGAACATCGGTTGATTGACAGCGCCATCGCTGAAGGCGATCAAGATATTGCCGCTGCTGTTGGCGGCTGCGGTGTATTGCTCAACCACAGCTGTGTAACTTGCACCGGCTGTGGCGTAAATATCGAAGTTGGTCAGCACCGGCGTGCCATTGATGGCTACATTGAATTCACGATTTCCCGCTGCCGTGAAATAAAGCTCGGCAAAATGCAGACGAACTATATAGCTAACTCCTGCGTTCAAGCCGGGAATAGTGTAAGTCACGACTCCCTGGCGCGCCGACTGGTAGACGGCCAGCGGAGCGGCAGTGGTTACGATACTGGCGGGTATGGTGATTGTGTTGGTGACCGAATAGGTGGTTCCGCCGGCACTGAAATATTCATCCGCGACGAAGGAATTGTCGCCTCCGCCCGAGTTGCTGACCGCCGGACCACCAGCGTTGATGGATACGTAACCTGTGTTCGATGCAGCTTGCGTGGTAGCGCTGGCCTGAGTCGAAGCTGCCGACGTGCCGTCGGCGTCCAGCGCTTCGACCTTGTAGTAGTAAGTGGTCGAAGCAGTAAGGCCGGTGTTGGAGTAAGTGGTTCCCGTCACTCCACTTGCAATCAGGTTGCCCGATCCTGGAGTGAAGCCGTTGGTGGTGCTCCGGTAGACGCTGTAGGAATTGATGGTGCAGTTCGTCGGAGGAGTTACCGCTGTCCAGCTCAAAGTGATGACACTGGACGATGACGCGGTCGCCGTCAGCCCGGTGGGCGCTGCCGGAACAGAGGCGCAGCCAGTGGATGAGCCCAATACCTCGACGCCGTTGATCATGGGTTGATCGATGGTGCCGTTGGTATAGGCGATCACAATCTGGCCGCTGCTGTTGGCGGTTGCTGTGAACTGTTCGACCACCGCCGTGAAGTTCGCCTTGGCCGTCGCGTAGATGTCGAAATTGGTCAGCACCGCGGTGCCGTTGATGGCCACGTTAAACACACGATCGCCCGCTGCCGAGAAATAAAGCTCGGCAAAGTGCAGGCGTACGGTGTAACTGGCTCCAGCGGTCAGGCCAGGAATGGTATAAGTGACGGTTCCCTGACGCGCCGACTGGTAGACGGCCCGCGGGAGCCGCGGTGGCAGCAATGCTGGCGGGGATGGTGATTGTGTTGGTGACGGAATAGGTGGTTCCACCGGTGCTGAAATCTTCGTCGGCAACAAAGGGATTGTCGCCGCCGCCCGAGTTACTCTCCGCCGGACCACCGGCGTTGATGGATGCGATGGAAACTCCGGAGGATGCTGACAGCATGGTAGTGCTGGCCTGCGCCGAAGCCGCCGATGTGCCATCCGAATCAAGCGCTTTTACGACATAGTAGTACGTCGTCGAAGCTGTGAGGCCGGTGTTGGAGTAAGTCGTACCGGTCACCCCACTCGCGATCAATGTGGTCGGATTCGCGGTCGTTCCGCCGTAGACGCTATAGGAACTAATGGTGCAATTCGCCGGAGGAGTAACTGCCGCCCAGCTCAGAGCGATCGCGCTGGAAGATGACGCTGTCGCCGTCAACCCGGTCGGTGCCGAAGGAACTGTCGTGCACACTGGTGTGACCGGCGTGGTTGCGCTGGATTGCGCTGAGGGCCCCGATGAACCATCCGCGTCAACTGCTTCAACCAAATAGTAGTAGGTCGTCGAACCTGCGAGGCCGGTGTCCGAGTAGCTGGCAGTGGTAACGCCGCTCGCCACTAAGGTTGTCGAAGACGCAGTGAACCCGCTCGTAGTGCTGCGGTAGATGTTATAGAAACTGATGGTGCAGTTAGCCGGTGCAGTTACTGCACTCCAAGCCAAGTTGATGACGCTGGAGGAAGCGGCCGTCGCCGTCAGCCCGGTTGGCGCCGATGGGACCGTGGTGCAATTGGCCGTGCTCGAACGAGGATCAGGCACCGGGACAATGGTGAAAGACGCTGAACCGCTTGCCAGCCCTGGAGCCGTAGCATTCACCGTGACCGTTCCGGCAGTGAACTGGCTGCGCAGGGCGATCCTGGTCATGCCGCCCTCAACCTGCAACTCAGGGTCACCGGGCGAGTGATAGAAAGCGTCAGGTACTCCGCCTATGTAAGTAGAGTTAGCCTCAGAGTATGCGTTGGTATTTGTGGAGAGATATTGCTCGGTTCCGCCCTGGTAGGTGGCCGGGCCCGTCACGGAAAAAGTGACTAAGTCAGAGGCAAGGGGCTCCCAGTTGCCATTCGGCTTGGTCAGCTCAGGAACGACAGTGAGTACGATCTTGTTTTCGGCTCCAGCGGTCGTCCTAGTGTCGGTCGCGACTACAGCTCCGGATGTGTTCAGGCATTCCGCCGTCACCGTGCCGGAAACCCACGGCACAATCCACGACGTCTGGAAAGGTATCAGCGTGGCGGTCTCCGTCTGATTCCCTTCATCGTCCGAGTTCCAGGGGTTTGGCGTCTCGATCGCACCCTGCTGTACGCCATTGAGCAGCAGTTCCACCGATGGGCAGTTGCTGAAGGCGTTCACCTGGACACTACCGGAAGAAAGGTTCCAGTGACCTGCCAGACGAACTACCGGTTTGAGCGAGAAAGGTGTCCAGGCGGCCTCATAGACGTAATATAACAACTTGGGGAGGCGGTTCTGGTCCATCGAGGAAGCGCCCAGCGAGCGAACGTCATTCGAGTTCCCAGGCGCGGTCGTGCTATTGTCGGCTTCCACATATTGGCCAGTTTCTCCAGGAGTATCCGCAAAGTACCACTGCGCCATTCCCATCACGTTCGCCGCCTTACCCTGACGCCAGTTGTCTAGAAAAGGCGCAACAAAGGCAATCTCAAAATTCCAAGCCAGGCCGCGGGCTGTACCGGTGCCCCAATACTCTGAACCCCAAGCCGGATTGTTCGGGAACTCGTTTTTGACACCGACCTCGCAACCCTCCAGGGTGCAACCCAGCAGATAGCCATTTACGGGGTCAGGCGTGCGGTCGGCTGCGATGCGGGTATTGACGGGATCCCACATCGAGTTAATGGACAAAAGAGCCTCACCGATGGATTCTTCCATGGTGCCGTTATTCGACTCCCAGTCGAGAATCGACGGTGGCTGCGATCGCGAATGATCATGTCGCGATGTAGCTCTTCTTTCAGCGTTACCGAATCGGCCGTTGGCGAAGCGAAAGCTTCTTCGTCGTCCCCGCTTGGCTGGTCGACCATGATGCCGTAGGCGTCGGCCGCGTTCACAAACTCTTCGCTGGAGGTCGAGTGGCCCGGACGGTAAATATTTCCACCCTCCGCGGCCAACAATGAGAGGTCGCGCCATTGCTGTTCCTCTGGAACGGACGATCCCAACCCCGGATAGTCGTAACGCCCAGAGCCGCCCCACAAATTCATCGCATTGCCGTTGAAGTACGGGTAATTCTTATCCCAGGTGATTGTGCGGATACCAAGCGGGCTCTGCGCGACGTCGACCACTGTGCCATTGACGCTGACGATGTGGTTGACCGTGTACATATACGGCGTACCGTATATGGAATTGTTTGGGTACCACAACGTGGGATTGTTCACCGTGATCTGCTGACTGAACATTGGAGTCGGCGTTGACGGGAAATTACCCGGAGTCATCGGAGCTACTGTCTCAGTCAGTGGCGCACCCGTGGCTACTACGTTGCCGTTCGCGTCGACGATCTGCGTAGTCAGAGTCACTGTTTGGGAAGTCGTATTCTCGTTGAGAACGTTGGTCTCAACCTGAATAACAGCCGAGCTGGCTGTCGCGGTGCCGCTCGAAGCAGGAACCTCAGACACCGTTGCCACGTAAGTGCCCCAGGTTTTCTGATTGGAATAAACATTGACTGGAATGTGCACCTTATTTGTGATGAACATCTTTACCGGCCGAAATAATCCGGCCATGGCCTGACCGAAGCGGAAGACCTCGGAAAATTGAGGATCTTCAAACCACGTATTGCCCCGGGAAGACCTCACCGCGAGCACATTGTCGGTTGAGCCATCGGCCTTCACGTACGGTGTAATGTCGATAATGAAGGGAATAAAACCCACGACGTGCGACGCTTGTGCGTTGGCATTGACTGCACTGATCCCCATTAGAAGCGTTCCATTGATGTAAACCTGCGCGCCGGTGTGCGCACCCTCGAACTCAACCATGATCTTGCTGTTGGCATATGCCGGGTCGACCTTGAAGTGCAGGCGATACCAGTTGTTTTGTCCACACAGAGACCCCTGTCCACCGCCCGATGCCTGATTGATGAACGTGCGCCATATATTCGCGTCGTTCGGAATGCCCACTTGTATCCAGTTGGGTGCGGAAAGCGTGCTGCCGCAAGAAGGCCCGCCGCCGGAGGGAGCAGCGACTTCGACATAGCTGGAGGCCGCGAAAGTCGTGGAATCCTCATTGTTCTCGTACCACCAATTGCTTTGTGGCAAAGCGGCATTCGGATCCGTCGCTGCCGCATTCGAGACGAAATTGGGCACTCCCTCCGAAAGATTGATCGTGATCCGAGGAGATGCCGGCGGCGCCGATTGCCCGTTCGCCCTGATCGACCCCATTGCCCCAATCAAGAATAAGAGCGCCCGAACCGAATGCCGCATGAAGGAGCGAGATTCCCCCAACTTCCGGCGCACGCTTCCGCTCCCGATAATCTGGGCTCCGCTTAGCAAGCGGTGCGATTTAACGCTGTGAAGAAAGATTGGACAATGAAAGCTGCTGTATAGGGGAACCATGACGCTCCTTGTTTACTGGTACCTCGAACTTATTGGTATCTTGAACTTGCACCGCTACGCGGGGTATTCCTGATCCAGAAGCGACATTGTCCGTTGGAGGGCTTATGTAGCAAGTGATTTGGGGTTCATTCACGGATAATGGCGCCAACTGAGCGACTAAACATGCAAAATCAGCGAGCCCATGCGGCGGAGAGGCTCTAATTTCTGCGGCAAATCGATCTTGACCAGAGAGTCTAAGGGGAATTCACGAGAATTCGACGTTCGAAGTTGGCGTTAAGGCTAGCGTTAACGTGTTAAAGCTCCTCAGAGAACGGACTTCTCCTCGGCGCGGCATCGCCCTGCCTTCTCTGGAGGCACCTGCGCCGTCCGGTTTACAATGAGGGTAAAGGCGAATGCAATGCGATCAGAAATCGATGATGTGGCGAAGCCCGCTTTGACTTTTTCCGGAACTCATTGCCACCTATGTTGCCGACCATCCGCGAGCTACGTGATTACCAGGTCACAGGAGCGTTTGTCACACGCGGCGGTTGAAGTCTGCTGGTGGGCACATTCGTCTGCTCACCGAGACTCGCAGCGCTTCAGGGTGCGATGGCAATGATTCGCAGAAGACTGCCGGAGCTGCCGACAATTTTCAGTGGCGTGGCGATACGATAAGAACCGGTGTGCGGAAGCTGATCAAGCTTTGACAGGAGGGATATGCAATCCGTCATTCTCTTCATTGCGTAGGCGACCTGTCAACGATCGTCGTGCAGTGAATTCGCGAATCATCGCTTGAAGCAATTTCCAATGGCACTTCGTACACTTATAAGCAGGCCTTCGGCACCGAGGAGAATTTTTCAGGCGGCTCCTGGCTGGGCACATTCACCTTCGACATCAAGACAACAGTCACCTTAACCTGGGCCTATACGTGGCTAAATACCCATCAAGTGGCGGAGGTCGTGTCACAAAGCATGAGCAAGAATCTTTGAAAAATCTCTATTTAGTTGCCTTTTTGGAGCACTCCCTGCGGATAGGTTTTTCGCTTTTTTGACTGCCCGCTAGGCACGCAGTCACTGCTAGCCAAAGGTAGACTCCCTGGGGGCCTTCGCAAAGTGACACTTTCTTGCTAGGAATCGCCTCGCTTTCGCTTTTCAGGTTCGAATGGATGGCGAATCGAAACCGGACAAGTTGCAAACTCTGATGTCGGTTTTCGTGTGAGATTCTCTGGTAAGGTTTTGCTATCTGCAACTTACGGACATGTCGAGGCTTAGTCTGCCAAAACCGTACTGAAGGTTCGAATCTCTCTTCCTCCGCCATACAGTCTGAACTGCACACGATTTGCGCCTCGATCTGGCCGAAATATCCGAATAATGCCCGTATTCCGCGATTATTCACAGGCAAACCAGACTGCAGAGAACGGACTGCTCGTCGGCGAAGAGGTCACCGTCCCGCCTTTTCTCCGGAGGGCACCTGCGCAGTCCGGTTTCAAAAAGGGCAGTAGGCGAATGCAATGCGATCTCGAGGCCGGGGATCTGGGCAAAGCGGTTGACTTTTGTGGCGTGTTTGGAAAACCGAGTTCGTCGTTTCCCAGAAGCCCATTTTCTGGGGAGTTAGTCCTCGGCTAAGCGTCGGCACCCCGTAGGCTGCGGTAAAGCCGGTGCGTTCAATGGGAGTATCTGGATAAGTACGCCACGCCAAAAGTTCCTTGCAATCGCGTTGTCAATCGTGTCCCAGGAGTCGGGATTCCCGTACTGTTGAATCTGATTTAGATCAGCAGTTATAGCGGTGTTGAGAGCAGAAATCGGGCGCTCACTACTGACATCTCGTCTGTGATCTTGCTGTTGGTCCGGTCGGTAAAATTGAACTGGTACGAAACCCTGTTCTTTTTAGGTGGCATTAAGGGCGGAAGTGCGACAGGTGGAAAAGCGATCGAACGCTCAAAATTGCGCAGGGTGCCGATTCGGACCGAACGGCCCCTCGTCGAAAAATTGACAAAATCCCTCTTGGAGAATCCGCCGAGACGGAGTATGTTGACCGGCAATGCGGTTTTTTTCAAATCGAGGCTGCATGTGCTCGCAAGCTTGGGGAGCCATTTAGATTCGCGGAGCAATGATCCGATAAAGTGATCGGATAAGTTGTTCCGGGAACCGTCTTGTAGTAGATACATGATGCCTCGGAGTCCATGAGGAAGCCAGCCATGAAGTTGCTTTTTCGCCTCCCGACCCTGGCACTGGTTTGTGTAGTCACCTGTTGCGACTTCCCGGCAATCGCGGGCCCAACCGATCCAGCCTCAGAACCCCATGGAGTTGTGGCCTTGTCTTCGGATGAATCTGCTTCATCGTCCTCCGAATTTCCGATTCCGGGTCCGTTACGCTCATTTCTGCGGATGGCGGGAATTAGCCGGCAGATCTCACCCGACGATGTTCTCCCATTGTTGGCCTGGAACGTGTCCACTATCGGCTATCAAGGTTCCGATCATCCGACGGAATACTTGATACTGCTTACTCGCTATGTAACACAGGCGAGGGAGTTGGCAAATCTAGTGGGCAGCGACGGAGTTATTCGAGTTGATTGCAGCAATGCGACGCCGCTTCTACACATCCTCGGCTACCGCATGGTATCGAGCTGTGGGCGGCCTGACAACTCGCTGCTGACGGCCAATGCCGAACGAGCTTTCCTTACGATCGATTCAGGGTTCCCTCTCACGGACCTTGAGCAGACGCTGCAGGGAGGCAAGCCTTTCGAGTACTCGTTCACTTCTACCAGTGTGCCGGTGCTTTTCGGGGAGCGTGAGTGGATCGGCATTGGCAACAAGAGGAATCGCAGGGAAGACAGCAAGGAGCTGTTGGACGCGATTTTGAGCGACCATTCGCTCGCCCGCCTGTATTGGGCAATGTCCAAGATGGATCTGGAAACCAGGTTTTTCCTTCACCGCACTTTTGGAATTCGAAAGCTGGTTCAGTTCGGCGCCGAGCTTGATTTCTACGGCGGCCACATTTGCGTCCGCCGCGGACGTGTCCTGGTTCCGGGCGGAGTGGAAGCAGAGTCAGCGTGGGAAGAATTGGCAGGCGCGAGCCCGGGATCCCCCACCGAGTTCATTTCCCAATTGCTTTCGAAAGACAGGGGATGGCTGGCCGCCTACTATGACGTGCTTTCCAGCGTGAGTCGCGGACAACAGGAATATTTCGTTAAAGCACATCGGCTGCAGCGGTTTTATGCTGCAATGCGCCCTCCAACTCCATCCGCGAGTGCGACAACCGGCGTATTCAGACCAGCGCCGTGGTTGTTGCTTTTGGCGAGTCAAGTTCGGTGGGATCCAGAGGGAACCCCATTGGTTCCCGGGAATATCGAGGTGTGGCGAGAAGTCCTTGCGCGCTGGAAAAACTCCTCTCGCCGCATGCGAGAGCTGGACAAGCACTTCCTCAGAAATCCCGATGACTTATTGGAATATCTGTTTGCTATCTCTCGCGAAAGTACCGACTACGGGCCTCTGCAGGCTTACCTGGCTCTAAGCGCACTCGACAGCAGGCGATCCTCCGGCCAGGAATTGAAGCCCGAAACCGTGCGTTTGATGTGCCTCAAGTTCGCTGGTTTCAGCGACCCATACAGGATATTCACTGAATTTCCGCAGTTGAGCGATACCTCTATCGTGCTCTTCCTGGAGATTGCCGAACGTTCGGAGAAGATTCCTGAACCAGCGCGGGGCGACGCTCTCGGTCTCATTCAAGCGAATGTAGGAATCTGGCAAATTCTGGCGCGCCAGGGTCAGATTCCGGCGCTCCAGCTGGATGAATCCTGGCGAAGTGTGCTCAAACCGTTTGCCGAAGTTCGATCGGAAGGTCAAGTATATGATGCGGGACGACTCTCCCTAGCGCAGTTGTTCCACGCGGCCGCCGGGAGCCCGTCTATATCGCAAGATGAAATTATTGAACTGCTGGCCGGTCCTCCGCAGAGCACAGCCGAGGGCAAAAAGATTCATCGCGAATTGGCTGACAAGATTCGATCTGTCCTGGATGGTCAGCGCTTAGTCTCTCTCGACACGCTGATCCCGTTGGGCGACGCATTAAAACGAAAGGCTGACGGCGCTAAACCAGAGGAGTATCTGGTCCACATGGCGGGCGAACTCCACGAGTTTCAGATGCCTCAGCCGATCTTTACATCCAGTGAAAGAACGCAATGGGCACCCACTTTCTATAGCACCCATCACACCGATCTGGAGATGCGAAACAACGTGAGAGCGGCACTTCTCTCCACTAAATCTTCGCACGGACAACTCGAACAAGTCCGCAGTCAGCTTACTCCATTTCTGAGAGATATTCTTGTAGGTCTAAATTATGCCTACTACGAACCGCCGGGAGCGCAAACGCTCCACAATAATCCACTTTTTGTTCGTTCTCACGATTTCTCCGGCGAAACAGTGGAGGGCATAAAAGGGCTCTGGCAAATGCCGCAACTGTTTGGTGCAGGCAATTCTGCCGGCGGTGGCACTCATTTTGTAGGCTCTCTTGCAGACCTTCCCTATGTGCTAGCCGAACTCGAGCAGGACTTCATCGCTCCAAAAAACGTGCAAGCTCTCATCTGGCAAGAATTGGTGCCCAGTCTTTTGACCAGTGCGGTTCTGCCCCGCTGGTGGAACATCAGTCCAGCTGAACTGCACGCAGTCACACTCTATCAGCGGACCGGCGAAGAACTCCTAACCGCGGCTGGAAAAGACGAGAAACTGCGAACCAACGTGATGGCCATTCTGTCTGACCGTGTCCTTCCACGGAGGTCGGAGCAGATCGAGCAGGGCCTGCGTGCGGGACAGGCATCAGAGATTCTTACGTACATGACCCCGGCCGACACCTTTTACTTGACCGTGGAATTCGAACGCAGGTATCCGAAAGAAACCGACTCTTGGGGAGTGGCCGGTCAAGAGCTGCAAAGTCTCCGCCGTCAGCATCCGCAAGAAGTAAACTGGAACCGGCTATCGCAGGATTTTGGCATACCGCACCCTGCAATGAACCATACCTATGCTCGCGAGTTGCTCAACGTCCCTCCATTGCCTGCATTCTCAGGTTTTGCCAGCCGCCTGCTGGCCGAAACGTGGGATTCTTCGAACCTTTATTGGGCTCGCTTGGCGGATGAAATGGGTTATCCCTCGGTCGCACTGAATCGGTTGGTTCCCGAGTTGACCCGGCAAATGATCGAAAAAATCTTCGCTACCGACTTGGAGGATTGGCCGGCAGTTCTTCGCGCTTTGCGCGAAACAGGCGAAGATTTTCGGAAGCGAAAAATCGATTCATCGACCGGGCATAACTGACCCTGCGCGGCAGTAACGGAGGCCAGAGAACATGTCCTACAAATCGTTCCTCTCATTTTTTGTTCTTCTCGGATTATTCTCCGTGGATGCAAACAGAATTGATGGGCAGGATGGCTCGGCCCTGCGGGTTGTCGTCAACATGGTGCAACTAAATGTTGCCGTCACCGACAAAAACGGAAATTACATCACAGGACTTCGTCCCGAGGACTTTGTAATCACGGAAGATGGAATCACCGAAAAGCTTGCGGCCTTTGCCCAGGGAGATGCGCCGGCACGCAGTCTACTGGAATCGCCGAACGGTCAGATCGAAAACGCCTCGGATCACAGCACGGATCGCGCGGCTGACCAGCCTCAACCGTTTTCGTCATTGGTTGCCGGTTCGGATGTTTTTATTTTGTTCGATACCAGCAACTACATGTATCGCGACTTTGTGTTCGCTGAGGACTCGATCTCTCAATTTGTTCGCTCTCTCGAAACCGCCGACAAGATCGCCTTCTATTCCTATAGCAGGGACCTCTCACGAGCTGTACCCCTAACCTCCGACCGTGTGGAGGTTTTGCGCGGGGTTCGTTCCACAGTGGCTGGAGATTCTGCGGCTCTTTACAACGCTCTCCTGCTGACGGTAAGAGATGCTGCGCAGTACACCGGCAGAAGAATGATCGTCGTGTTCTCTAATGGCCCCGATAACTCCAGCGTAGTGCCGCCCGAGGACGTTGCTGAACTCGCTCAGTCCGTGGGAGTTTCTGTCTATATGATCAGCACTCAGGAAGCGAAGTTGGAGCCGATTTCTACCGCCGTCTTTGAGC
>Ga0307476_10000623_pt1 | contig 25719 bp, 19 predicted proteins | sample atmos_gasesECM2C_2_FD_203314 | JGI IMG/M metagenome (GOLD analysis project Ga0307476, IMG submission 203314) | Hardwood forest soil microbial communities from Morgan-Monroe State Forest, Indiana, United States - atmos_gasesECM2C_05 | ecosystem: Environmental > Terrestrial > Soil > Temperate...
CGCGAGCAAGTGATTGCTCGCGCTCGCGAGGCTGGGGTTCAGGCTATCGTCGCTATTGGAAACGGTGGTGGTCCCGAGCACGTGGACTGCGGAATTCTCCTGGCGGAGAAGTACGACTTTATTTACGCGACGCTGGGCATTCATCCCCATGAAGCCCGGCTGGCCAATGGAGCCGCCTATCAGGAGATGGAACGCCTGGCGCGGCATCCGAAGGTCATCGCCTGGGGCGAAATTGGCTTGGACTATTACTACGATCACTCTCCGCGCGACGTGCAGAGGGAAGTCTTTACGCGTCAGATGGAGCTGGCCGCGGCCGCGAAGCTGCCTATCGTAATTCATTGCCGCCCGTCGGAAGCGAGCGACAATGCCTGGGACGATTGCCTCGGCCTGATGCGAGAGCATTGGGCGGCGAAGGGGTTGGGCGGCATTCTGCACTGCTTCACAGGAAACTGGCCGCAAGCCAAGAGTGCACTCGACATGGGGTTCATGATTTCGTTCGCCGGCAACGTGACGTTTCCCAAGGCACAGCAGATTCGAGATGCCGCGCTCGAAGTCCCCCTGGAACGCATGCTGATTGAAACGGACTCGCCGTATCTGGCGCCTGTGCCCCACCGGGGCAAGCGCAACGAGCCAGCCTTCGTAAAGGAAACGGCGCGAAAGCTGGGCCAGTTGCGAGGACTAACCGCGGAAGAGGTCGGGCAACGTACGACCCGCAATTTCTACAATTTTTTCAAATTGACTGAAACCGCTGAAAACAAAATTTCGGCAGGCTAACCCTCCTCGGGAAGGGCTTCTTCTGGTACCCTCAGGAGTTAGATTCCATCATTTCAGAAAGAAATGAAATCCGATGCCCGAAAACACTTTTGACATCGTGAGCAAGATTGACTTGCAGGAGGTATCGAACGCCATCCAGCAGGCGTTGAAGGAAGTTCATACCCGTTTCGACCTGAAAGATTCAAAATCGAATATCGAATTGGAGAAAGACGCGATCGTCCTGCACTCCGCCGATGAGTACAAGCTGAAGGCGGTGAACGATATCTTGCAGCAGAAGCTGGTCAAACGTGGAGTCTCGTTGAAAGGACTGACTTATGGCGCGGTGGAATCGGCGGCTGGCGGCACCGCCAAGCGCAAAGTCACGATGCAGCAGGGCATTGCTATCGAAAAGGCGCGGGAGATCGTGAAGCTGGTTAAGGATTCCAAGAAAAAGGCGCAGGCTTCGATTCAGGGAGACCTGGTGCGGATCAGCAGCAAAGACCGGGACACGCTGCAGGAAGTAATCGCGATGCTGCGGGGACATGACTTCGGCATCGATTTGCAATTTACGAATTATCGAACGAATTAACGTCAGACGTCGGACTTCGGACGCCAGACGCCTGACGGTCCGAGATAAGAGGTCCGAAGTCAGAGGTCTGAAGTCCGAAGTCTGAAGTCCGAGGTCTGAAGCCCGAGGTCAGGTTCTACATTGAGCGCACCCGCCGTCATTAACGGGAAAGAAGTCTTCGACCTGCTGCGGGAAGATCTCGCGGCTCTTGAGGGCGAGTTCGGGCAGGATACTGTCTCGGGCGTGCAGGCCATCACGGAGATTGGCGAGTATCTGCGGAACGGCGGAGGCAAGCGGATTCGTCCGGCGCTGCTTTTTCTTTCTTCCAGGCTCTTCGATTACGAAGGACGGGGCGCAGTAAAACTCGGCGCTGTAGTCGAGATCATTCATACCGCAACCCTGGTGCATGACGACATCATCGATGAGGCTAAGACGCGGCGCGGCCGGCCTGCAGCCAATACACAGTGGGGCAATTCGAAGTGCGTGTTGGCGGGCGACTGGCTCTACATGCAGGCGTTCAAGGTTGCCGTGCAGGAGCGTAACTTCCGCATTCTCGATACCCTGATTGAACTGACCCAGCAGATGGTCGAGGGCGAACTGCTGCAGATGGAAAAACTGGGTCAGTTGATTACGCTCGACGAACACTTCGATCTGATTTACCGCAAGACGGCATGCCTCTTCTCGGTGTGCATGCGGCTGGGAGCGATTCTCGGCGGAGCGACAGAGGAGCAGGAAGAGGCTCTGGGCCAGTACGGGCATGACCTCGGCATGGCCTTTCAGATCGTCGACGATGTGCTCGACCTGACTGCGTCCGAAGACGTTCTCGGGAAGCCTGTGGCCAGTGATCTGCGGGAAGGCAAGGTCACGATGGCGGTGATCCATGCACTGGAGCGCTGCACGGCAGAGGAACGCTCCAAGATCGAGACTGTTCTGCGCGACCGCGCTTTCAATGGCGTGACCCATGCCCAGATCATGGAGATCCTGCAACGCTACAGGTCGCTGGAAGCGGCTACCGATCGCGCCGCGGGCTACGCGGAGTCTGCGCGGAAGTCGATCGACACCTTTCCGGATTCCGAGATCAAGCGAGCGTTGCTGTGGGCGCCTGAGTTTGTGGTGGCCAGGGAGAAGTAAGATATCAGTCTGTTTATACTGAACCCTTTCCTGATTTTCTTTATCCAAGGATGTTTATGGATCTGTTGTTGCTGATGGCGCGCCACGGATACCCGTTGACCTTCTGTCTGTTGCTGGCGGAGGCGATTGGGCTTCCCTTCCCGGCCGCAATCGCGCTGGTGGCGGCGGGGGCTGCGGTGGCCGCGCACGCGCTGTGGGGTCCGTACGTCCTGCTCGCCGCTGTTGTGGCTTTGCTCCTCGGCGACACCGTGCAGTTCTGGCTGGGGCGATATATGGGTTGGCTGCTACTGGGATTTCTGTGCCGCGTGTCGATCAATCCTGAAACCTGCATTCTGCGATCGGCCGAATCGTTCTATAAGCGCGGCAAAGCGACGCTGGTGATTGCCAAGTTCATACCGGGGGTCAACACCATGGCAGCGCCGCTGGCCGGAAGCATGAAGATGCGCTTCTGGCAGTTTCTCCGTCTGGATTTCGCCGGAGCCCTGTTGTATTCCGTCACGTATCTTTCGGTGGGATACCTTTCCCGCGATTTTCTGACGGCACTCTTGCGCGGGTTTCACACGGCCGGGCTGGCGTTCGAACTGGTAGTGGTCATCGCGCTGGGGGCGTACGCGATCTATCGTATAGTGCAATACCGCAGGCACGGAATGTATCGCGTGGTGCCGCGAATTCAGGTGCAGGAACTGGCCGCCCGCCTGGCCTCGGAGGGCGCGGGCAAGGTGTTGATCGTCGACGTCCGCAGCCATGGCTATTACGACTCAGGATCGGCGCGAATCAAAGGCTCGATCCGCATCGAACCTAACAACCTTGAAGAAGAGATCAAGAACCTGCCCAAGGACAAGGACATCTATCTATACTGCACTTGAGCGCGCGAAGCGACCAGCGCCCGGGTGGCGCACCTGCTGCGGGAAAAAGGATTCAACACGTTCGTGATTGTCGGCGGACTGACTGCCTGGCGCAAGGCCGGCGAACCGCTGGAATCGGTTCCGCAAAACGATCTGGTGAAACTGCCGACGTTTAACTAGTCTCGCCTTCCACGGAAGATAAAACCCCGAAGAACCGATCAGCAATGATGTAGCATTTGTCGGGCTTGCCACGATGAGCGACACCGTCACCCACGATCCACCGCGCGCCGACGGGATGAACCGCGTAATCTTCCTGCTGGCCCTCTCGGTTTTCATCAACTACATCGATCGCAGCAACCTATCGATTGCGGCGCCACTCGTGCAGGACGAGCTTGGTCTCTCCAGTTGGCAACTTGGCAAGCTGCTCTCGGTATTCTTCTGGACCTACGGCTGTATGCAGATTCCAGCCGGCTGGCTGGTGGATCGCTTCGAAGTGAAATGGGTATTTGCCGCGGGCTTCTTCGTCTGGTCAGCGGCGACAGCAACCACTGCAATATTGCATGGGTTTTCCGGCTGGATCGTGATTCGGGTGATTCTTGGGATGGGCGAATCGATCGCATTTCCGGCTTACTCCAAGATTTTAGGCAGCGGCCGCTTCACCGAGAGCCGCCGCGGCTTCGGCAATGCGGCCATTATGGCTGGGCTTTCGATGGGCCCGGCGGTCGGCATGCTGGTGGGAGGCACCGTGGTTGGCCGGTTTGGCTGGCGGCCATTTTTTCTGGTGCTGGGCCTGGGAAGCCTGCTGTGGCTGGTTCCGTGGCTGGCGTGGATGCCGACCGGCACAACCTCCGCTGCGCCACCCTCAGAGTATAAAGTCGGAATTCTCGATATTTTCCGGGAGCGCTCGGCGTGGGGCACTTGCCTGGGACAGATCTGCATCAACTACGGCCTGTACTTTCTAGTGGCGTGGCTGCCGTTCTATCTAGTGCGGGCCCGCAATCTCTCAATGAATCAGATGGCGAGGGTTGGAGGATTGATCTTTTTCATGGCAGCGGTTTCGGCGATGGTGACCGGAAAACTCTCAGACCGCTGGATTGCCTCGGGCGCGTCTGCGACGCGAGTGCGTAAGACCTTGCTCGGCGGCGGGATGATTGGCTTGGGTATTTCGCTGGCAGCGGCCGCAGTCGCGCCCGACAGCACCTTCACCTGGTTGCTGGCCGCGGCCGGCGTCTGCTTTGGAATAAACGGGGCACATTGCTGGGCAGTCACACAAACGCTGGCGGGACCGCATGCCTCAGGGCGCTGGACCGGAGTGCAGAACTTTATCGGGAACTTTGGCGGCGCCTTTGCACCCGCGATTACCGGATACCTGCTCAACCGTCTGGGTAAGTTCTATTGGCCTTTTTTGATCGCAGGAGTGTTCTCCTGGATTGGAGCGCTGGCCTGGGTGTTTGTCGTGGGCCGGATAGAGCCCGTGGAATGGGAGAAGAAGATCCGCGGATCGCGCGCCGGCGCCGATTCCTCTCCCGCGACGGGCACCGTTGCGCCGTAATACACTTTCATTCAGTGAAGCGGGAAATCGAAATCAAGTTTCGGGTTGCCAACTTGCGTGCGCTGGGGCGCAGGCTGCGATCAACTGGATTTCGTCTGCTGACGCCGCGAACGCACGAGCTGAATACTCTGTACGACCTCCCGGGTGAAGTGCTCCGTGGACGCAAGGAACTTCTGCGGATCCGCAAGTATGGCTCGACGTGGACTCTGACGCATAAAGCCAAGGGGAAAGTTGGTCGGCATAGCAGTCGAGTCGAACTAGAGACGTCCTTGGATGATGGTCGGAAGATGGATCTGATCTTGCGCGCTCTGGGATACGCGCCATCATTCCGCTACGAAAAGTTTCGCGCCGAGTGGACCGATGGCGAGGGGCAAGTCGTTGTGGACGAGACGCCGATCGGAAATTTCTGTGAGATCGAAGGCGCGCCGCGGTGGATTGATGCAACCGCTAAGAAGCTGGGAGTGACAGCGGCAGATTACATCACTAAGAATTACGCGGGACTGTTTGCGGAGTGGAAAGAGCAAACAAAGAGCCGGGCGGAGGAGATGACGTTCAAATCCGCGGCGGTTCGAAACAAAGATTAGTAGGCATTCGTGATAGCTTTGCGCCTCGCTGCGCTTGGCTGGACCCTTCGGCTTCGCTCAGGGCGGGCTCACGAAGCGGCCGTCCCCACACGAACCTAGCCAAACGAGGCCGGTCACGCCCCGTGGCACTTCTTGAATTTCTTGCCGGAGCCGCAGGGGCAAGGATCATTGCGGCCCACCTTTTCTTGCCCGCGAACGACCTGTTGAACCGGCTGCACGTCGCCAGCGCCGGCCATGCGCGCCTGTTCGAGTTCGCGGCGCTTGCGGCGCATGAAAGCTTCTTCAAGATCGTCGGCAGAGGTCGCGACCAGGCGTGGGGGACGATGTCCGTTCCCACCCGTTCCCTGTTGCGACGGCACTCCCGGCTCAGGGCCGTGGCCTGTGGGTTCGCTTCCCTGTGGACCACCAGCGCCAGCGTCCGGCGGGCGCTCGATGATCTGCATCAGGTAAAGATAGCGGGCCGTGTCTTCCTGGAAGCGTTGCAGCATGGCCTCGAACATTTCGAACGATTCTTTCTTGTACTCAACCAGCGGATCGTGCTGGCCGTAGCCGCGCAGGCCAATGCCCTCCTTGAGGTGGTCCATGCTGAGGAGGTGATCCTTCCACTGGGAATCGAGCACGCTGAGCATGATCATGCGCTCGTGATGCCGCATCGCCTCGGGACCGATCAGTTTTTCTTTCGCGTCGTAGCGTTCTTTCAGCTTTTCGAAAATCGCGTCGCCGAGTTCCTGACGGTTCAAGTGGTCCGGCTTCACACCTTCCGCGACGAAGTCAACGCCGAAGTGGGTGAAGACCGCGTCTTTCAGGCCTTTGATGTTCCAGTCGTCAGCGTGGCCCTTGGGCGGGCAGTACTCTTCCATCAGATCGCCGAGAATCGCTGAGACGTAGTCTTCGAGGATCAGATCCTTCTGGTCCATGCCCTCGAGCAAGCGGCGGCGCAGGCCGTAGACGGCCTCGCGCTGCTTGTTCATCACGTCGTCGTATTCGAGCAGGTGTTTGCGGGATTCGAAGTGCTGGCCTTCGACTGCCTTCTGCGCCGTCTCGATGCGGCGGCTGATGAGTTTCGACTCGATGGGGATACCTTCTTCCATGCCCAGCCGCTCCAGCAATTTCGAGACCCACTCTTTTGCGAAAATGCGCATGAGGTCATCTTCAAGCGCGAGGTAGAAGCGCGAGGAGCCGGGGTCACCCTGGCGGCCGGCGCGGCCGCGAAGCTGGTTGTCGATGCGGCGCGACTCGTGGCGTTCGGTGCCGAGAATGTGCAGGCCACCGACCGCGGTGACCTCATCGTGCTCTTTATCAGTTTGCACCTTGTAACGGGCCAGTGCCTCCGTCCATTTGTCAGTCGGGACGGTATATTCATTGCCGTTGTAATAGAAAACTGAAATCGTGCCGTCTTCCTGCGGGCCTTCGATCTTGCCCTGAGCCACGCGCAACTGCTGCGCGATTCCTTTCTTCACCATCTCTTGCTTGGCCATGAATTCGGGATTGCCGCCGAGCAGAATGTCGGTGCCGCGGCCGGCCATGTTGGTGGCGATGGTGACCATGCCTTTGCGTCCGGCCTGGGCCACGAATTCAGCCTCGCGCTCGTGGAACTTGGCGTTCAGTACGACGTGTTGCTTGAGGCCTTTCTTCTTCAGCAAGTCCGAAAGCCGCTCGGACTTTTCCACCGACGTGGTGCCCACCAGCACGGGCTGGCCTTTCTCGCTCAGCTTTTGAATCTCGTCGGCGACCGCGAAGTATTTCTCTTTCTCGGTGCGGAAGACTACGTCGGGATTCTCCAACCGCAGCATCTGTTTGTTGGTGGGAATGACGACCACTTCGAGTTTGTAAATTTTGTCGAACTCAGCGGCTTCCGTCTCCGCGGTTCCGGTCATGCCCGAAAGCTTTTTGAACATGCGGAAATAATTCTGGAAGGTGATGGTAGCGAGCGTCTGATTCTCGCGCTCGATCTTGACGCCTTCCTTGGCTTCAATGGCCTGGTGCAGGCCGTCAGACCAACGGCGCCCCGGCATCATGCGTCCGGTGAATTCGTCGACGATGATAACCTCGCCGTCTTTAATCACGTACTCCACGTCGCGGCGATAGAGCGCGTGCGCTTTGACCGCAGTCTCGACGTGATGTTTGAGCGGCCAGTTCTCCGGGTCGGCAATGTTGCCGATACCGAGCAGGCCTTCGACTTTCGTCCAGCCCTCGTCGGTGACCGTGATGTTGCGATGCTTCTCATCGACCACAAAGTCGCCGGTGAGTTGCGCAGGTTCACCGGTAGCAACCTCAAGCTCTTCGCCCTTCTCCAACTTAGGGATAATCCGATTCACCTTGTAGTACTTATCAGTCGACTCCTCGCTCGCTCCGGAAATGATCAGCGGCGTACGGGCTTCGTCGATCAGGATGGAATCGACTTCATCGACTATGGCGAAATTGTGCCCACGCTGCACGCAATCTTTCAGGTCGAACTTCATGTTGTCGCGCAGGTAGTCGAAACCGAACTCATTGTTCGTGCCATAGGTCACGTCGGCAGCGTAGGCGGCGCGGCGCTCCTCGTCGTCAAGGTCGTGGACGATCACGCCCACGGTGAGGCCGAGGAAACGATAGAGCTTGCCCATCCATTCGGAGTCGCGCTTGGCCAGATAGTCGTTGACCGTGACCACGTGCACGCCGCGTCCGCTGAGGGCATTGAGATAGACGGGAAGAGTGGCGACCAAGGTCTTGCCTTCGCCGGTCTTCATTTCCGAGATCATGCCCTTGTGCTGCACCATGCCGCCGATTAGCTGCACGTCGAAGTGACGCATGTTGAGCACGCGGCGTCCAGCCTCGCGCACCAGGGCAAAAGCTTCTACCAGGATCTCGTCCAGAACTTCCTGCAGCGCTTCGTATTGCTCTTTCTCGATGTGCTTCGCGTTGTCTGGATCGCCTTCTACTTCTGCCGCCGCATTGGCTTCGGGCGTCGCACCGGTGGTGACGTGATTCAGACGATCCTGGATGCGCTGCCGGAACTCGTCCGTCTTGGCGCGCAGTTCGGCGTCGGTGAGCTTCTGCATCTGTGGTTCGAGAGCGTTGATGGCCTCGACCTTGGGCATCAAGCTCTTGATGACCCGCTCGTTCTTGGTCCCAAAGACCTTGCCGATGAGAGTGTTAATCAAGCCGCGAAATCCTTCATTGGGCGGGAACTGCCCTGCTTCGTCCCTTTTTAGCCTAGCATATTAGATGCGCGATGCGGGGTGGCAGTCTGTTGTGTCCGACTGGCCTTTTAGGACAGGGGTAAGAGGGGCTCGGATCGCGCAAATGCCTGCTGTGCGCACCTGCTGTCAAGGGATTCTGCATTATATCAGGCGCATTTAGCAGATTGTTTTTTTACGCGCCCGTATCAATAATCCACGCCATGAAAGCCCAAACCGCTCAATTAAACGGCATCGAAATGTACTACGAGACGGAAGGTGTGGGAGAGCCTCTCCTGCTTCTGCATGGCGGAACCGGCTGTCACGATGACTGGGTCTACGCCGGCCGTGATCAACTGGTGAGCGAGTACATGCTCATTAAGCCTGATGCACGGGGTCACGGTCGATCGACCAATCCTCAGCGAGCCATCACGCACCGGCGGTGTGCCTTAGACGCCCTCGCGTTGTTAGACCATCTCGGCGTCGAGAAATGTCGAGCGATCGGGCTGAGCTTTGGGGCCAATACGCTTCTCCATATGGCAACGATGCAACCTGATCGCATCGAAGCTATGGTCCTGGTGAGCGCGACCATGTACTTTCCGGAGCAGGCCCGAGCGGTCATGCGTCAGGTCCCGGCGCCTGATCAACAACCGGCAAAAGAGTGGGAGACGATGCGAAGACGCCACCACCTCGGCGACGAGCAGATCGTTGCCCTATGGGAATGGACACGCGGGATGAAAGACAGCTCTGACGACATGAATTTCACGCCGCTGCACTTGTCCAGAATCACCGCATCAACCTTGATCGTCTATGGGGACCGCGACTTCCTTTATCCAATCGAGATGGCAGTCGCGATGTATCGCGCGATTCCCCGATCTGCCCTGTGGGTCGTACCCAATGGCAACCATGGACCCGTCTTTGTGGATGCTGCCGCTCAGTTTGCACAAACAACGCTTGCCTTCTTTCGAACCTAGACCAGGCGGTCGGTCGTGCATCCTGACTTTTTCGTGTATATTCCACACGACTCATGCCCACGTTCTACGACCGTTTTGTCGCGTGCGCGGAGCGCTGGCCGGACAACGTCGCGCTCGAAATCCAGCGCCACGATCGCATCGAGAGCTGCACCTACGCCGAGCTTCGCCGCATGGCCGAATCCGTCGGACGGTGGGTTACCGACAACGGATTCCCTCACGGATCGCGGCTGGCTATCGTGGCCGATAATCATCCGCGTTGGGTGGCGGCGTATCTCGGAATCATTGCGGCAGGATGTACAGCGGTCCCGCTCGATACCGCGCTGCACGCCGACCAACTAGCCAAACTGTTAAAAGATAGCGGCACCTCTGCGCTGTTCTGCGACGCGCGGCACGCGCAAGTGTCGCGAACGGCGGTAGCCGGTCTCAACATCGGCCTCGTGCTCATGGACCCGGACCGCGTGACCGATAATGCCCTCCGTGAGCACTGGCTGGCGAACCTGCCGGCAATTTTCGAGGGCGGGCCTGGGAAGTTTCAGCCCGTCCCCTCGGCCGCGGAAGACCTCGCTTCCCTGCTCTACACCTCGGGCACCACCGCCGACCCCAAGGGCGTAATGCTTACCCACGCCAACTTTATGGGCGAAGTGGAAGCTGTGTTCAACTGGGTCGACATTGGGCCGTCGGACGCACTGCTGGGCGTGCTGCCGATGTTTCACGTGCTGGCGCAGATGGCGAATCTGCTGCTGCCCCTGGTGAAAGGCGCGCGCGTAGTTTATCTCGAGACTCTAAACACGACCGAGCTTTTGCGGGCTCTGCGCGAACGGAATATCACCACCTTTGCCGTGGTGCCACAATTCTTTTATCTGATTCACGAACGTATCTTTCAAGAAGTCGCCAAACGAGGAGTCCTGACGCAAAACGTATTTCAAGGACTCGTGCAATGCAATCGCATCTTGCGCAAAGTGGGAATCAACGCCGGTCCCATCCTCTTCCGCAAGATCCACGAAACCCTCGGCAAGAAGATGCGTTATCTCGTGACAGGCGGCTCGCGCTTCGATCCGCAGATTGCGACCGACTTCCACGATCTCGGCATCGACGTGCTGCAAGCTTATGGCCTGACGGAGACGACCGCGGCCGTCTTTGCGAATTCGCCTGCAAATAACGTGATCGGATCGGTGGGTAAGGCCATGAAGGGCGTCGAAGGCAAAATCGTTTACGCGACCAACGACCCGCAGCCGCAGGAGGACGGTCCAGCCACCGGCGAAGTCGCTGTGCGCGGAGCAGTCGTGATGAAGGGTTACTGGAATCGCCCCGATGCAACTGCGGCGGTGCTGCGCGAGGGATGGTTCTACACCGGCGACCTCGGCTACTTTGACGCGAAGGGCAATTTGTTCCTCACCGGCCGCAAGAAAGAGGTGATCGTACTCAGCAACGGGAAGAATATTTATCCCGAGGAGGTCGAGGCGCATTACCTGAAATCGCCGTACATCAAAGAACTTGCGGTTATGGGATTGGAAGGCGAACCCGGCGAGGGCGGAGACCGGTTGCACGCCGTGATCGTGCCCAACTTCGATGCGCTGCGCCAGAAAAAGATTGTCAACGCCAAGGAGGTGATCCGATTCGATATTGAGAGCCTGTCGCAGCAGATCGCTTCCACCAAGCGGATTAGCAGCTATGAAATCTGGCAGGAAGATTTGCCTCGCACCACTACGCGCAAGATCAAGCGCTTTGAAGTGGAGAAGCGAGTAAAGGCGAATCAAGCGCGGCGGGCTGACGACGATGCTGAATTACCCTCCGAACAACCGTTGACCGCCGATGAGGTGGCATGGCTCGATCAATCCAACGTGCAGCAAGCGCTAAAAATCGTGCGCGAGGCTGCGCGCGCCGCGCCGCCCACCTTGCGGCCTGCTCATAATCTGGAGCTCGACCTCGGTCTCGACTCCATGCAGCGCATCGAGTTGCTGAGCCAAATCGAAGAACAACTGGGAGGCAACGTCGAAGAATCGCGGCTGGCCGAGATTTATACGGTACGCGACCTGGTTGACGCCGTTCTGCAAAGCGCGGAGAGCGGCGCAGGCGGCCAAGGGACGCGCACCGCCTTTGCTGGATGGAAAGCGATTCTGGCCGAAGACCCGGATCCCGCCGACGTGATTTCTCTGGCCAGACCGCAGCCGATTAGCAATGCATTCTGGTACATGGTCTCACGACTCATACAGGTAGTTGCTTTCGACCGCTTTGATTTACATGTACGTGGCATTGAGAAGCTGCCCCAGACCGGTGCTTATATTCTCTCGTCCAATCACGAGAGTTACATTGACCCGCTAATCCTGGCGAGCGTTCTACCGCCAAAAGTTTTTGACAAGGTGTTCGCGGTGGGAACGAGCGAGATCTTCGGAAAGGGATCCATGCTGCGGCTGGCGCGATCGCTGCGCATTGTGGTGGTGGACCCGGACGCTAATCTCATTCCTGCCATGCGCGCTGGCGCCTTCGGCTTGCGGCAGGGGCGGCCGCTCATTCTTTATCCCGAAGGTGAGCGCTCGATTGACGGCACGCCGAAACTGTTCAAGAAAGGCGCGGCCATCTTGTCGATTCACCTGCAGGTGCCGATTGTTCCCCTAGCGATCGAGGGATTCTACGAAGTCTGGCCCCGCCACAAGCCGTTCCAGGGATTCGCGCCACTGAAGATTGTGATTGGCGATCCGATTCTTCCGCCGCCGGAGAGCGAGGCGTCGGAAGCGGCTTACGAGAAGTTGACAGCGGACTTGAGGGCGCGTGTGGTCGAGATGTGGGAAGAGCTACGGAGGTAGCGCCGGCGTCTCGCCGGCTGCGGCAAAAGGATCACCCAGGAGGCGCAAGTATTATTGCGCTTCCGGCGAAGGCCGCCGAGACGGCGGCGCTACGTCACTTCGCCCGCGGGTGTGTCTGGTCGTAAACCTGTAGCACATGCTTCATCGACAACTGCGTGTAGCGTTGCGTAGTCGCGAGGCGCTCGTGGCCGAGCAGCTCTTGGATGGCGCGCAGGTCGGCACCTTCTTCCAGCATGTGCGTTCCGAAAGCATGGCGGAGCGTGTGCGGGTGAACATCGGGCGAGAGGCCTTTGGCCACAGCAATTTTTTTGATGATGCGACCGACACTGCGCGTGGTGAGCCGCCCGCCACGCCGGTTGATGAGCAATGCAGCGGCATGTTTGTTGGAAGCGGCAAGAACTTTCTGGCGCTCGGGTAGATACGTTGCAAGCGCTGATTTCACCGAATCGCCAAACGGAACATATCGTTCTTTTTTTCCTTTGCCGCGGATGAGAATGGCCTCGGCACTCAGCCGAATGTCTCCGAGGTCGATTCCGGTGAGCTCTGAATTGCGGATGCCGCATCCGTAGAGCAGTTCCAGCATGAGACGGTCGCGCTCGGGGAAAGCTGCCACTTCAGGCATCTCTCCGTCGATCACGAAATTCATTTCCTCAATCGAGGGCACGCGGGGAAGTTTCTTGGGCAGCTTCGGCGTAGCAACGAGCTTAGCGGGATTCTGCTCCACCACGCCTTCCCGCGCCAGCCAACGGTAGAGAGACCGCATCGCGGCCAAAGCGCGCGCCACGGAAGTCTTGCTCAATCCGTTCCCATAAAGCTGCGAAAGAAATCCGCGCACGGCAATGTGGTCAATCTGTTTCCATCCGCGCGAACCGGCATAAGCGGCAAAAAGCACCAGATCGCGGCGATAAGCCTTTATTGTGTGCGGCGATGCATTGCGTTCGCCCAGGTGCCGGATAAAATCGGCGACGGCTTTGTCGACCGTGGCTTTGGCCCGTTTGTTCGCACTGCCGACATTCATCTTCGTCATCGCCTCATCTCGACTTCGCCCTCGGATGATGCTTCTGATATACCGTCCTGAGCCGGTCGAGCGCCAGATGTGTGTAAACCTGGGTTGTCGAAATATCCGAGTGGCCGAGGATGGTTTGCACTGTCCGAAGATCGGCGCCGTTTTCCACCATGTGCGTGGCGCAGGAATGGCGCAGCATATGTGGAGAAGCCGGGCGCCCGGAAACGGCCGAGGCGGCGCGCACCATCTGCCAAACCCGTTGGCGCGTCAGTTTGCGCCCACCCCGCGCGATAAACAGCAGGGGTGAATTCGTAACGGAGGCGAATATTCCTGATGCTCCGCTTCGCTTCCCCGCCGCCAATGCTGGACGCGACTGCGCCAGATATTGCGTGAGCGCCTCCTGCGCAGATCGTCCGAGCGGCACTACGCGTTCCTTGTCGCCCTTGCCGCGCACCAGCATGTAGCCGGCCTCAAGTTTCAGGTCTTCCAATTTGGCGTTGATGATTTCCGAAACCCGCAGTGCTCCCGCATAGAAAACTTCCAGCATGGTGCGATCGCGGATCGCCAGTTCAGCTGAGTCCTTCGTATGGCGTGCAGCGCCGTGCCGTGCCAGCGGAGCAGCCAGCGTTGCTTCCATTTCGTCGCGAGCCAGCGCCTTTGGAAGAACCTTCCATTGCTTCGGAGATTCGATGTTCAGCGTGGGATCGTGTTCGATTTTCTTATCGAGCAACAGGTAACGATAAAGATGACGAAGCGCCGAAAGCTTTCGTCCCACGCTGCGGCCGTCGACTTGATGGGAAAAAAGCTGTTGCAGGAAGTCTCGCACATCGATCCGGCGAGCGGTCAGCAGCAAGCGCTTGCGTTTTTCCAGAAATTCCGAGAACTGGCAAATGTCAGTGGTGTAGGCGCTGACGGAAAGTGGCGCCAGTCCCTTCTCGATTCTCAGGTAGTCGAGAAAGCTCGACAGCACTCGCGATTTCGCTTCCGGGGCCCTGACCAAGATGAATGGAGTATGTGCGTTATCGGACATTGATGGAAGTGATCAAGCGGGTGCCCTGCGTACTACCTCTCGAATCTCGTCACCAACCTGTAGCAAACAAGCGCTGGGCGCCGCGCAGACTGCACTTCTGATACTTATCGTAAGCGGCGGCAGCGCGATCGCGAATCTGCTCATTGTTCTCGCCTCCGATCCAGCCCTCCAGCGCACTTTTCAAAGTGTAGGCCTCTGGAGCCATCAGATTCGTTGTCCACAAGAGAGGATATGCTCCGCCCGCACGCAGTGCGTCAGCGAAATATTGCTTGCTGGCGCAGGCCAGGATGATGGTGTCGCGATGAGTCTCGTTTTTCCTCTTGGGGATAATTGGAAGTTTGAAATCCATGAGGCCGTCATGCCCCACGTAAGCCACGAGACTGGCGCCTCCGCGAATGGTTAACCGCTCGGCCGATGGCAGAGCAACGATAGTTTCCGGGCTGGATCCAGCGGCAGCGTCAAAAAAGTCGAGGATGGCTTCTCGAATTTCGCTCCCACGATAAGCATCGGCAACCATGTAGGTGTTCGTTTTGCGATGCTTGAAAACGCAGCGTTCCAGAACCTCGGGCTTCGGTTTTGCGCCGCAACTCATCAGCGACCATTCCACACTGCGAGCGAAGAAAGTCTTCACTCCGTACGCCGACCCCCAGTAGAGATTGTGGTCGGGATCTTCGCCATTTCCGAGCCGCGCCGAAACAGGCACGATGCCCTGGTGCTGGTTGTCGGCGAGCGCTACAAAAACGTGTACAGTGCGCGCCGGAGAATCCTGACAACGTGCACGCGTGCCGACTGCGGCGCAGCACAAAGTGGCGACGAGAATCCGCCTCGCACCGCGAACCGGGATCATGCTCCCTCCGGACCACGCGCCTCGCGCAGCAACTCCACCGCGTACAACGCCCCTTCCGGCGTCTCTTCATGCTTGAAGTAGGCAAAAACGTCGCGGCCGGCCGCCATGTGCTCTCCAATGTGCGCGATCATGGCGCGGCGCTCTTCTGCTGTGTAATTCGGCTTGCGGAATCGGTAAGAGACGAAGGCCGCCGTGACTACATCCGGCGTGGTTCTCTCTTCCGTCTCCGCCACGCACAAGGCCACTCCGCGCGACTTCAGCAGTTCCCAAGTTGAGTCGCTAAACCAGGAATCGTGCCGGAATTCAAATGCCGCCGGCAAGGTCCGCGGCAGAAGCGCAAGAAAATCCTTGAGCAGCGCCGCATCTGCCTTCAGATTCGGTGGCAACTGGAAGAGCACAGGCCCAAGCTTGCCAGCACTAGCCAGCGGCTCGATCGTCCCCAGGAAGCGCGGAACAAAATCGTCCGTCCCCTTCAACCGCTTGATGTGCGTGATTACCTGGTGCGCCTTGATGCCGAAGCGGAAATGCGCCGGCGTATCCTGAATCCAGTTCTGGATGGTAGTTTCTTTCACAAGTTGGCGGAAAGTGAAGTTCACCTCCACCGTATTGAGCTGAGTGGCGTAGTGACTCAGAAACTTCTTCTGTGCAAGCTTGGCGGGATAGAAGTCCGGCTTCCAGCTTGGGTAGGCCCATCCCGAAGTTCCGACGAACAGTTGAGGCATGGCAAGCTCTCGCAGTAAAGTCTTGAGGCAAATCTCGGAGCGGACGGGATTATACCTTGCGTCCCGCCTTGCGCGCCTTCGGTTGCGCCCCGGTTTTTCTCACAGCGCGCTTGCGAACGCCCGCTGGTTCTTCTTCGGCTTGAGCGGCAATTGAGATCGTCGGCTTCGCCTCAGCCGCTGCCGGAGCCGTAATTCCCTTGAGATCCGGCAACCGCTGCTTCAATTCGAGCACTGGAGCGAACAAGTCGCCCATCTTATCGAAACGGGCGACCACTTGCTTCGCTTCGAATACAAGCAGGCTCGCATCCTTCTTCTTTAGCGCGCGCTCGACCTCCTCCCACGTCACCGGCGTCGAAGCCGTAGGATGCTCGCGCGCCCGCAGCGAATACACAGCTACGGTGGTCTTGTGTTCGTCGTTCTGGCTCCAGTCGACAAGAACTTTTCCAGTTCGGACCTGTTTTTTCATGTCCGACACAACCAGGTCTGGATGTTCGTGTTCGAGCAACTGCGCCAGCGCGTGGGAAAAAGTCTTAGTCGCCTCGTAGTTGGTTGGAGTGTTGAGGGGAACGTAGATCTGTAATCCCTTTGATCCCGACGTTTTCGCGAAGCTCTTCAATCCAAAGTGTGCGAAGATTTCCCGCAGCCACAGCCCAACCCGGCAGCATTGCACGATAGTTGCCGGCTGGCCGGGATCGAGATCAAAGACCATCATCGTAGGGCAAGTAATGTCTTTCGCGAGCGAAAGTGACGGGTGCAATTCGATCGCGGCAAGGTTCGCCAGCCAGACCAGCGTAGGCAGATCGTCGGCGAGAATGTAATGGATAGTGCGCCGGTTCCTCCCGCTCCAGATCGGAGCAGTCTTCACCCAGTCGGGCCGATACTGGGGCGCATTCTTCTCGTAGAAAAACTCCTCGTCAACGCCGTTGGGGTAGCGCTTGCGCGTCAACGGACGTCCAGCCAAATGCGGCACCATCGCCGGCGCAATGCGAACGTAGTAGTCGATGACCTGCTGCTTGGTAAACCCCGTCGCCGGATAAAGGACTTTTTCCAGATTCGACAGCTTGAGCTGCTTCCCCTGAACCTCAATGGTCGAATCCATGGCAAACGCTCCCGCAGGCATTGTGCATCAAACCGCGCCCTACGCAAAATGCAACTCCGCGCAGCCTTGCCTCAGCCAACCCCCTGCACCGGTTTGACAATTTCCCTTTCCTCCACGTAATTTCAAACTTCTGCCCTGCATGTTCGTCCAAGTCATAGCTGGCTGACCCGGAGGTTCGATGAAACACCGCGCACTCAATGCTGCCCTTTCCATTCTCGTCCTCACGGCTCTCGCCGCCGCCCAGGACGTCGCGTCCTTTGAAAAGCGCATCACGGTCAAAAAGCTCCCGAATGGCCTGACCATCCTGATCTGCGAGCGGCCCGAGGCGCCGGTGTTTTCCTTCTTCACCATGGTCGATGCCGGTTCTGCGCAGGATCCCCTGGGCAAGACCGGCTTGGCCCACATGTTCGAACACATGGCCTTCAAAGGCACGGACAAGGTCGGCACAACGGACTATGCCGCCGAGAAGCCCGCCTTGGAAAAGGTTGAGACTGCCTACGCCGCCTACATTGCGGAGCGCGACAAAAGCGTAGGCCGTGACGAGGCCAAGCTGAAGCAACTCGAAAAAACCTGGAAGGACGACATCGCCGCAGCCGACAAGTATGTTGTACCGAACCAGTTCGGCAAGATCATCGAACAGAGCGGGGGTCAGGATCTCAACGCCTTCACGAATTACGATGAGACCGCCTATCACTACTCGCTTCCGGCAAACCGGCTGGAGCTGTGGGCCTATCTCGAGTCGGAACGCTTTCTTCATCCCGTGCTGCGCGAGTTTTACAAGGAGCGCAACGTGGTGATCGAAGAGCGTCGCCTGCGCACCGACAGTAACCCGATCGGCCGGCTGCTGGAGCAGTTCGACGCCGCGGCATTTGAGGCCCATCCTTATCACCGGCCGACCGTGGGATGGATGTCCGACTTGAATTCCTTCTCGGCCACCGACGCAAAGAAGTTTTTCGACGAATACTACGTGCCTGCAAACATGGTAGTTGGCATCGCCGGTGACGTGAAAGCTTCCCAGATCATGCCGATTCTCGAAAAGTACTTCGGCCGCCTGCCCACGCGCCCGAAGCCTGATGAGACCACCACCACCGAGCCTCCGCAGAATTCCGAGCGCAAGGTCGTGCTGAAGGAAAAATCACAGCCTCTCTTTCTCGAAGGCTACCACCGTCCTGACTACATGGCGAAAGATGACGCAGTATATGACGCAATCTCCGATCTAATGTCGGAGGGCCGCACCTCTCGCCTTTACCGCGCGTTGGTGCGCGATAAGAAGATTGCATCGTTCTCCGCCGGATTTAGCGGCCTGCCCGGCACCAAGTACCCGCACCTGTTCGCGTTCTATGCCTTTCCGCTCCCCGGACACACCACGCAGGAAGTGGGGGACGCGATCCACGCGGAGATCGAACGGCTGAAGAAGGAAGACATCAGCGACGACGAATTGAAAATGATCAAAACGCGCACCAAAGCCAACCTGATTCGCGGCCTGGCAGACAACCAGGGACTTGCGATTCAGTTGGCGACTTACCAGACACGCTACGGCGACTGGCGCGAGTTGTTCCGCTCGGTCGACCGCATCGACAAGGTGACGAAGGCCGACATCCGGCGGATCGCCAACCAAACCTTCAACGACACCAACCGCACCGTGGGCGCGATCGAAACGGCCGGGGCCGCGGGTCAGGCCGCTGAGCAGGGATCTGATCGGGCTCCGTCAGATCAAGGTGCGCCCGATCAGGCTGCGCCAAGTCAGGGAGGTGCGCAATGAAAACTCCGCGGATTGCTTTCTCGATGATTCTCGTAGCCTGTGCCGCAACCATGTTCGTGCAGCTCCCAAAGTCGGTGGCACAAGCGACGAATTGGCGGCAGATTCCGATTCCGCCTCTGCCCGCTTTCCACCCTCGGCAACCGAAACGTATCGAACTCTCCAACGGCATGGTGATCTTCCTGCAGGAGGATCACGAACTGCCGCTGATTGAAGGTTCGGCTCGCATCCGTGGCGGCTCGCGTGATGAACCGGCCAGCAAAGCGGGACTGGTGGATATATTTAGCGAAGTCTGGCGCACCGGAGGCACCAAGGCGCAAACCGGCGATCAACTCGACGATTATCTCGAAGTGCGTGCCGCCAAGGTTGAAACGAGCGGCGATGCCGATTCCACCACCGTAAGCTTGACTTGCCTGAAAGCTGATTTCGACGATGTTTTCAAGGTTTTCGTCGACCTGTTGCAGAATCCCGAATTCCGAGCCGACAAACTCGACCTGGCACAGAAACAGGCGCAGGACGGCATTTCGCGGCGCAACGATGAAGTGGGAGAGATCGTGGCACGCGAATCCACCAAGCTGGCCTACGGCTCCGATAATCCCTACGCCCGCGTACCGGAGTATTCCACCATCGCCGCCATCTCGCGCCAGGACCTGCTCGACTGGCACCGCACCTATGTGCATCCCAACAACGTCATTCTCGGGATAAGTGGAGACTTTGACTCGGCCCCGATGGAAGCCAAGCTGCGCGCCGCATTTGAGGCATGGCAGAAAGGCGCCGCCTTAGCAAAGGATAACATTCAGTACCAGCCCGCCAAGCCCGGCTACTACCTCGTACCCAAAGAAGATGTGAACCAGAGCACCATTCGCATGGTCACGCTGGGCACCACACGCAACAACCCCGACTACTATGCCATCTCCGTTTTCAACGAGGCGTTCGGCGGAGGATTTTCCTCGCGGCTGTTCAACGACATTCGCACCAAGCGCGGCCTGGCGTACCACGTGGCCGGCGGCATTGGCGCCAATTTCGGGCATCCTGGCATCCTGCAATTCGTCATGGGCACCAAAAGCCAGAGCACGATTGAGTCGATTCAGGCGCTCGATGAAGACATCGACAACCTCTCCAAGAAACCGATCACTGACGAAGAGATCCAGCACGCGAAAGACGCCATCCTGAACGCTTTCATCTTTCGCCTCGACTCGCCCGACAAAGTGCTCGCCGAGCGTCTCACCTATGAATTCTACGGTTACCCCGCGGATTGGCTCGACAAGTATCCCGCGGAGATTCAGAAAGTGACGGCCGCCGACGTCAATCGCGTAGCGGCGAAGTATGTTCACCGCGACCAACTGGCGGTGCTCGTCGTCGGTAACACCAAAGAGTTCGACAAACCGCTCTCGTCGCTCGGACCAGTGAAGGAAATCGATATCACTATTCCGCCTCCTCCGGGCGCGAAGGAAGAAGATAGCGCAAAACCCACCGCGTCGAATGAAGAAGGTAAGGCTCTCGCGGCAAAAGTAGTAGCCGCGATGGGCGGCGAAGCCAAGCTGGCCACGATCAAAGCCATCAAGGCGGAGCTGACCCTCACGCAGAAGACTCCGCAGGGCGAGTTCCCCATGCAGATGGAAACCTTCATCGTTTACCCCGATCACCTGCATGCCGCGATGCAAACTCCGAATGGCACCATGAACATTGTGGTCACTCCGGATGCGGCCTTCATGGCCTTTCCCGGCCAGGGCATGCGCGACTTCCCTGCTTCTCAGAAGGCGGAAACTCTGGACCAGATCAAGCGCGATCCCATCTTCATCGCGTCGCACGCGAAAGATCCCAATGTGTTTTTTCTCGCTGGAGGAACCGAGAAGGTCGGCGGCACCGAGGCCCGCATCGTCGATGTGAATGCCGAGGGCACCGCTATCCGGTGGTTTGTCGATCCGCAGACCGGCCACATTCTAAAAGAAACGTATCGAACCCTGAGCCAGGGCCAGCCGGTGCAGGGTGAAACCGATCTGGAAGATTGGAAGCCGGTAAACGGCGTGAACGTTCCCTTCCTGCGCCAAAACAAACAGAACGGCGAGGACTCAAGTAAGGCGGAGTACACCTCGTTGGAGTTCAATCCGGCGGTCGATCCCAAGTTGTTCGAGAAGCCCGCGGAAAAACCAGCGCCCCAGCCCTGAAGTCGTTCCTGAGACGCGCAGTACAATCTTCAGCAGGCGAAGAGGAGGCCACGTGAGGGAGGAAAGTGTTCCCATCCAGCAGATTCGCGACCTCGCAATAAAGGTCGCTGCTCTGCTGAAGAGAGCGGAGCAAGAAAGAGTAATCCTCCCAACGGATGTCGCACTCTACATTGCGCGGAATGTCCGGTCAAATGCGAGCGCGTTGGAAGGTGCGCTCATCCGTCTTATGGCCCATTCCTCGGTGACCGGCACCGAGATTACCCTCAAGTACACACAACGGGTGCTGGCGAATTTTATCGCCGCGGAAGCGCGCAGGGTCGCCGTCGATCCTCTTCAGAAGCTCTCTCTGCCGCTCGGCACAAAAGAGGCCAAAATCGAACGCCCGGATCTGGCTGAGGAGAATTGCCATCTCGTTTTCTGCTTGCTGGAACGGGACGGAAGAAGAACCAGCCAAGTCAGACACCAATTGCAAGTGAACATGCGTGAGAGCGAGCGCCAAAGGCTGGCACGCTGGGATGCCTACGAGCGCGAGTTGGAACGCCGTGCCAAAAAGCGAAAACGAGCATGAGCCTGGACCGGTAAAGAGCACGCCTCCTCAGACGTAGCCGAAACGTTTCTCTTTTTTCTCTCTTGACAGCAGCCGTCGGCAGTCCTAGTATAAGCGAACAAAAGGCGAATATGTCCAGCCAGCCCCTGTTCGCGCTACCCGGGAAATCGATCGCGCTTCCCGCCAAATCCCCGCTGGTCGGCATTGCCCGGCTGGCGTCCGAGGGCGAGTCCCTGCGTGAAGGACACAATGTTGAATACTTCACTCTTCCGGCGAAATCCCTCCTGAACCGCTGCGTCAGCCGCCGCGGGCTGCCCTTTACCTGGACCATCAATCCGTACCGCGGCTGCGAATTCGGATGCCAGTACTGCTACGCCCGCTACACCCACGAATTCATGGAAATGCGCGACGGCGCGGAGTTCGAGCAGAAGATTTACGTCAAACAACACACCGCGGACCTGCTGCGGCGCGAACTGCGCAGGGTCAAGCCGGGCGAGTCCATTGCCCTCGGCACGGCGACCGACCCCTACCAGCCGGCCGAGCGCCGCTACGAAGTCACGCGCGGCATTCTCGAAGAGTTCGCGCGCCACCGCGGCTTCGAACTGGGGATTGTCACCAAATCCAATCTCATTGTCCGGGATGTGGATCTTCTCCGCGCCGTCGCGCAAAATAACACGTTGTCGATTCACGTCACCGTAACCACCCTGAACGTCGATCTGGCGCGGATTCTAGAGCCGCGCGCCCCGCGCCCGGATTTGCGGATGCAAGCCGTGCGCGAACTTAGCGCAGCTGGACTGACGGTGGGCGTGAGCTGCTCGCCCGTCCTGCCCGGCATCACCGATTCCCCCGCGGATCTTGAGGCCGTGGTCCGCGATGCCGCAGCCGCGGGAGCGCGCCACATCTTTGCCGGACCGTTGTTCCTCAAACCCTGTTCGGCCGCAGTTTTTCTTCCTTTTCTCGAGCAGCACTTCCCGCAGTTGGTCGAGAACTATCGCCAGCGTTATCAGGACCGATCGTTTCTGCCGCCTTCCTACGGCAAGCGGATAGCGGAGTTAATCAACCGATTCCGCCAGAAATACGGCATCCAGCGCGCCGATCCGCGCGGAGGGATGTATGGCGACAAGCAGCGAGTGCAGGCTTTCGACGAACAGCTGGCACTGTTCTAAAGGCAGTGGCCGGTGGTCAGTGGCCAGTCTTCAGGTAGCCGGTATTCAGTGGCTAGCCAAGCGAAGCTTATCGAACTCCGGTCACTGACCACTGACCACTGATCCTGTCCACCGGCCACTGCTTTTCTTCCTCTATAATCACCTGACTCCCATGGCAACCACATCCCCGCCGGCCTCACCCGTTTCACCGCAGAGCATTCCGCTCCAACTGCGGCTGCGCCGGTTCTGGCAGCGGGTCACCGAAGGGCTGGAGCTCACCCAGCTCTGGTCGCAGTTTGAAACCGAAGCGCGCAGCAGTTACCGCCTCTATTCGCGCGACGTTGCCGCCAAAACGCCGGAGGGCCTCACCATGCGCGGCCATCGCCTGCATGTGGCTAAGGAATTCTTCTGGGCAGTTCTGGAAAAACTTTCTCCCGCGCGCCGTGTGCTATTGCTGGCGGCGCTGATCATGCTGGTGTTTCCCAGCACCAGCTTCAGTTATCGCGGCGGAAACGAACTTCACGTCGTCGAACTCGACTTCCATTTCTGGGGTGGCCTGCTGCTATTCGTGCTGCTGATCCTGGAGATCGCCGACCGCGTCGTCATGAAGCGCGACTTGCAGATCGCGCGCGAGATCCAGACCTGGCTGCTGCCCGGCGCTCCGCCGCAGATTCCTGGAATCTCCGTTGCCTACGTCACCCGCCCCGCCAACACCGTCGCCGGCGACTACTACGACGTGTTCCCGCGCCCCGGTAAAACCAACGAAGAAAATCGCGTAGTATTCGCCGTAGCCGACGTCGCCGGCAAGAGCATTCCCGCGGCCATGCTGATGGCCACATTTCAAGCCAGCCTCAAAACCCTTTCCACCACGCAAGTAGCCTTGCCTGAGCTGGTCGCCGACATGAACAAGTACGCCTGCTCCAACAGCCAGGGCGGACTCCGTTTCACTACCGCTTTCCTCGCCGAGTACGACGCGCCCCGGCGAGTCTTCCATTACATCAACGCAGGACACAACAACCCAATCCTGCGTCGCGCCAGCGGATTAATCGAGCGCCTCGACGTCGGCGGACTGCCTCTCGGCATTCAGCCGGAAGCCAAGTATGAGTCGGCCAGCGTCACGCTCGCCCCCGGCGATTGGCTGATCATCTTTACTGACGGCCTGCCGGAAGCCGAAAACGCCCGCGAGGAAGAATACGGCGAGACCCGCCTGCTCGCCGCCATCGCAGCCGGCGCCGCGACCGCTCCCAGCGAGATGCTCAAGCGCCTCATGGCCGAGGTGGATCTCTTCGTCGGCTCAACCCCGCAGCACGACGACGTAACCTGCCTGCTGGTGAAAGCGGAATAAGTCTAGCCTCCTCCGAGGGACGCCTGAGCCGCCGCCGTTATTCCGCCTGCATCCACTCCGCATACATCCGATGGAAGGCATGTACGCCTTTCTCCTGCTTCACGCTGAAGCGGCCTCGCGAATAGCTTCGCGAGCGCAGATTCTTCTGCACTCTTTCGCAAATACCAACATCTTCGATCTGAATCTGGTCGCTGAATTCCACCGAAGCCTTCGCCGCGGCGCGGCTATGCTCTTCCTCCGGCAGGTACCACTCGAAAATAGCCAGCGAGCGCTCGGGTTCGAGCGGCAGCACGATATTCAGCGAAACATTGTCGGGATAGCAGTTCAGCATCCAGTTAGGAAAGATCCAGAAATAATCGGTGGTCAGATCCGCGCCCGTTTCCTGGTAACGTCGCGGAGTCGTATCCCCCGGCTGCGCCCCGCGGATCGGACTGAACTGCCGCACATACTGTGAAGGCGGCTCCGCATGCGGTTCGACCACGTAAGCGTTGTAGTCAAGTTCGCGATTCAATCCCGGATGCACGCTGGGCAGGTGGTAGCCTTCGAGATAGTTATCCACATACGTCTTCCAGTTGCACTTCATGTCATAAGTCCGGCGTTCGAACAGTTTCATCCCGGCAAAGTGAAACTTCTCCGCCTGCTTCGGCAATTCGCCCAGGCTCTCGCGCAGCGGACGCGAATCCTTATCCAGGTTCACGAAGATGAAACTGAACCACTCCTCGACCCGCACCGGCGCCAAAGCAAAATCTTCAGGACGAAATCCTTCGACGCCCTCAATCTCGGTAGCATTGAGCAGCGCTCCATCCAGCCCGTAAGTCCATCCGTGATATCCGCAGCGAAAGACTTTGCGCGAACCGCAGCCTTCGGCCGGCGGACCGGCGCGGTGCCGGCACACGTTATAGAAGCCGCGCAGTTTGCCCCCGCCATCGCGCACGATCAGCAGAGGCTCGCCGACCAGCTCGGTCGTAAAGTAGTCGCCGGGGTTTGCTACCTGGTCGTGATGCCCCACCACCTGCCAGGTGCGGGCAAAGATTCGCTCTTGCTCGGCCGCAAACGTATCCGGCTCGGTGTAGAGGTGAGAGGGCAAAGTCCAGGCCCGAGCAATATCGGACTCGACGGAACCAACACCTTTCGCAGCAGCCATAGGTTTTCGAATTCAGGATAATTCTACGGCAGAAGATTCAATGTAGGGACAGCCGCCTCGGCTGCCTGCCTTGAGCTTCGAAGGGGTCCTTCGAGCGCGGCTCGACTGCCCTCACCACCTGCCCATTTCCCCTGCAAGCAGGCCCCGAACCCTCGTTCTCCCTTAGAAGTCAGAGCAGTCCCAGGCTGACAGGAATTGTCAGGGTATGCGACGCATTTTGGCAGGAAACAACCCCTGGAAAATCGTAAAATAAGACCATAGTTTGGCTTTGTACTGAAAATAAGGGAATTGCCAGGACCCGGGCCGGAACCAAGGTAACTATCGGCTTTGGCCCGGCAAATGCGAACATCAAGTCCGACTGCGTCATTCCATGACCAGCATGAACTTCAATAAAGTCCGAAACGAGGGAAAATAGAGATGCGGAAACAACAGAAGGGTTTCTCACTGATTGAGCTGCTGATCGTGGTGGCAATCATCCTGATCATCGCAGCGATCGCGATTCCTAACTTGATGCGCGCTCGTATGGCAGCCAACGATT
>Ga0307476_10000624_pt1 | contig 25717 bp, 19 predicted proteins | sample atmos_gasesECM2C_2_FD_203314 | JGI IMG/M metagenome (GOLD analysis project Ga0307476, IMG submission 203314) | Hardwood forest soil microbial communities from Morgan-Monroe State Forest, Indiana, United States - atmos_gasesECM2C_05 | ecosystem: Environmental > Terrestrial > Soil > Temperate...
TTCTAAGCCGCAACCCGCGAAGCCGAAGACTCCGCAAGCGCCACGCATTTCTCCGCCCGCATGCGCACGTGGATGGGGTGACCGACCGGCGTCCGCAGCGAGGGATGGACGCGGGCCAATAGCACAGAATCGCCCACTTTGACCTGAAAATCCAGATAGTCGCCGAGGAAGACTTTGGCCTCGACGACACCGGTGCAGACATTGTCGCCGTCCTCGCGCGGCGGCGCGGCCTCGTAAAGCTCGACGTCCTCGGGACGGACCGAAATGACCACCGGCGCATCCTTGGCCAGCGCCTCGACGCATTGCACGTTGAGCTCGCCGAGCGCGGTCGCGACCCCGCAGCGGCCGTTGCCGGCAGCGGCGGACGCCACTCTGCCGCCGATGAAATTGGTGCTGCCGACGAAATCGGCGACGAATTTGTTGCGCGGCCGCTCATAAATATCGCGTGGCGAGCCGATCTGGACGATGCGGCCCTCGCTCATGACGGCGATCTCGTGAGACAGCGCCAAGGCCTCGCTCTGGTCGTGCGTGACATAGATCGTGGTCAGGCCGAGATCGCGCTGCATGCGCTTGAGTTCGAAACGCATCGCCTCGCGCAGCTTGGCGTCGAGGTTCGACAGCGGCTCGTCGAGCAGCAGGAGCTGCGGCTCCATGACCAGGGCGCGCGCCAGCGCCAGCCGCTGCTGCTGGCCGCCGGAGAGCTTTGTGGCGTCGCGATCGACCAGATCGGCGAGTTGCACGGTCGCCAGCACCCGCATGACTTTTTGCTCGATCTCCCTGCGGCTCGGCCGCGCTTTGCGCACTTCCAGGGGAAACGCCACGTTCTTGAACACGTTCATGTGCGGCCAGATGGCATAGGACTGGAACACCATGCCGAAATTGCGCCGGTTGGGCGCGACGAAAATATTTTTCTCCGAGGAATAGACCACGCGGCCGTCGAGTGCGATGGAGCCGGAGCGCGGCCGCTCCAGCCCGGCAATCGAGCGCAGCGTCGTGGTCTTGCCGCAGCCGCTCGGGCCCAACAGCGTGAATAGTTCGCCGTCGGGCACGTCGAACGACACGTCCTGCACGGCTTTGACGACGGCGCCGCCCGCGGCCGCATAATCGGTATGGAGCGATTTTACGCTGAGCACGCGTTTCCTCCTCAGGCTTCGACCATGCCGAACCGCCGGCCGAAAAACTCGGCCAGCATGACGAAGCAAAATAGCACCAAAATCATCATGACGCCGAGCGCCGATAATTCAACGTATTGGCCATTCTGCCACATTTCCCAGATCGTGACCGAGACTACTTCGGTGCCCGGGCTATAGAGCAAAATGGAGCTGGCCAGTTCCCGGATCGAGACGATGACGATGTAGATCCAGCCGGCGATCAGGCCGGGTTTCAACAGCGGCAGCACGATGCGGCCGAACGTGGTGGCGAGCGACGCCCCGCTCATTGCGGCGGATTCCTCGAGCTCCTTGTGCACCTGCAGCAACGAGGCGGCGTTGTAGCGCATGCCGTAAGGCATAAACCGCGTCACATAGGCGATCAGCATGATCCAGATCGTGCCGTAGACGCCGATCGGCAGCGCCAGGTAGCAGACCATGATCGCCAGCCCGAGCACCAGGCCGGGAAACACCAGCGACAGCGAAGCGAGATTATCGAGGAGCGCGCGCCCGGGCAGTTTCGTGCGCACCACGATCCAGCACAAAATCGACGTCGCCAGCATGATCAACGTGGCGCTGCCGAGCGCCAGCACGATGCTGTTCCACACCGCGGTGCCGATCGCCGGATAAGCGAACACGGTGCGATAGGAATCGAGTGTCAGGTTTTTGAGCGCGGCAAGAGTTGGCACGCTGTAGAAACGCTGCAGCGACGACCACAGCAGCACCAGGAACGGCAGCACGACGACCAGCAAAACGTAAATCAGGAAAACCGCCGCCGTGACGTAGCGCCAGCGGCCGATGCGCATCACCCGCGGGCGAAAGCCCTTGCCGGTCACCGTGGCATAGCGGCTGCCGCGGCCGACGATGCGCAGGTTGAGGAAAACGCACAGCGAGGTGATGACGAGCAGCGCCACGCCGTAGGCGGAGGCGAGGCCGATTTCGCTCGGATAGGCGTGGATCGCGTCGTAGATCGCCGAGGTATAGACCTCGATGCCGACCGGCAGGCCGAGCAGTGCCGGCACCTCGAACGATTCCAGTGCCCGCACGAACAGGATCAGCAGCGCCGCGGCGGTCGCGGGTGAAGCGAGCCGGATGGTGACGCGCCACAGGATGCGCGGCAGTGTGGCGCCGCTCATCATGGCGGATTCCTCCAGCGCCGGATCCATCGCTCGGAATGCAGCGGTCATCAGCAGGAACGCCATCGGCGAATAATGCAGGCCGTCGACCCAGATCATACCGGGCATCGAATAGATGTTGATGAACACGGTGTCGGTGGCGAAGATGCGCTGCAGCACCAGATTGACGATGCCGATTTTCGGGCTGCCGAGGAAAATCCACGACACCGTGAACAAGATTCCCGGGATGATCAGCGGCACCAGGGTCAAGGCGAAGAACAGCGGCTTGAACGGCGTATCGGTGCGCTCGTTGATCCAGGCCAGCAAGGTACCGAGCGAGAACGCCAGCGCCGCGCTGCCGAGGGCGAACTTCAACGAGTTGGCGAGGAGCCGCGCGGTGTCAGCGCTGGCGTAAGCGGTACGATAATTATCCAACGTGAACCGGGCCGCCGAACTTGCGGTTTCCGGCGACAGCACGCTTTGCCACAGCATGAAGCCCAGCGGCACCAGCGCCAGCCAGGCGACCAGCGCAATAGCGATAGCGATCAGAAGCGGGGTCCACAGCGGGCTCCCTTCCCCCTTGTGGGGAAGGGTTGGGGATGGGGGTCGGGAGGCGGCTCGCATGCGTCGACGTTAGCGCGTCACCTTATGGCCTGCAGGGCTTTCTCGAGCGTCAACGGTAGCGTGTCACCTCGCGACCCCCACCCCGACCCCTCCCCACAAGGCGGAGGGGGAAATTATGCCTCGCGCTTATGGTGATGATGCGAATGGTCGTGGTCGTGATCATGATCGTGGTGATGATGATGGCCATGCGCATGGTCATGGTCATGGTCATGGTCGTGGTCGTGTTCATGATGATGCAAACGCTGGCGCGGTCGCGGGCCGCGCGGGTCTTCGCTGAATACCAGCGATTTGATGGTGACCGGAACGGTATAGGATGGCATGCGGATGCGACCGAGATCGATGTAATCGAAGTCCCACAGGACGACGCCGTCGATCACCAGCATTTCGCTCTCGACGTGCAATTCGTCGCGCAAAATATGGCCGAGCGTCTGCGCCACGTCGCCGTCGAGCATGATGAACAGCGGCTGTTTCCTGGCGACGCGTTCGGCGAGCCCGCGCTTGATGCCTTCGGCGAAGGCGGCGAGCCGCTCATAGGACGGCATGCCGGTCCAGCGCAGCGCCAGCGCGATTTCGCGATCGGGATCGACGTCGAACGCGGTCATGTGACTGCGGATCGCGGCGGCAAGCTTTGCCGCGTCGATGCTGTCCGCGCAGGCAAACGGCGGCAGCAAGACCTGGAGGTTGCGGCGCGGCAGCAGCACGCCGGGCGCCGAGATGTAGCTGGTATTGCCGGACAATTGCACCGAGTATTCGGAGGCGCCGAGCGCGGTGGCGCGGATGCATTCGCCGGCCGGCAGCACCGGCCACGGAAACGCGCCCTGCGAAATGCGCTCGCGGATGGCGCGGCCGAGCCGCGGACCCATGTCGCCAAAATCGCGCTCCTCGCGCTGATAGACATATTCCGAGACGCCGCCGGAAAACATGATGCCGTCGATGCGGCCGAGCGCAGCGATCGGATCGGTCAAATACAGATGCTCGATGTCGTGCGGCAGCGGCTGCGCCGTGACGGCGGCGACCAGCGCGTCGGCCATGCCGTCGGCGACCTTCTCCATGTCGGCGAGCGCGATGGTGTCGCCGCGGTTCCAGGCGAAGCCGGCGCGTTTGGCGTGATGTTTTCCGGCGGGATCGAGGCGGACGATCTTACCGTCCTCGACCACCTGCAGGCGGCCGCCGATGTGCACCGCGGCGGTGGCAATCACCTTGCCGTTCTCGACCAGGCCAAGTTTGGTGGTGCCGCCGCCGATATCGATATTGAGGATGCGCTTGGCTTGGTCGCTGGAGACGCGTGCGGCGCCGGAGCCGTAAGCCGCCAGCATCGATTCCATGTGATGACCGGCGGTGGCGGTGACGAATTCGCCGCCCTGCTCGGACAGGATCTTGGCGATGCCTTGCGCGTTCTCGCGGCGCAACGCTTCGCCCGTAAGAATAACCACGCCGGTGTCGATCTTGTCGGGATGCAGATTGGCGGCGTTATAGGCGTCGTCGATGATGGCACCGAGTTTCTCGTCGTCGATGCGCTCCTCGCTCTGATAGGGCGTCAGCGCCACCGGCGACTGGAACAAGGTCTCGCGCGAGACGACGTAATAGCGGCTGGTCAAATCCTCGGCCAGGCGGCGCAGATTGACCCGCGAGAAGATAACCTGGGTGCCCGACGAGCCGATGTCGATGCCGACCGTCATCAGCGAGACGTTGTCCTGGCGCCACAGCGGATTGTCCTGCAGCGGAACGTCATCGTTCTCGAAATCGTAATCGTGGTCGTGATCGTGGTCGGAATCCTCGCCGTGCTCGTGCACGATGTTCTGGCCGTAGAGGTGGTCGGCGAGCGTGTGGCCCCCTGTTTTCTTTTCTTCGGGGTCGGACATTCGGTATTCTCCTGGCGTCGCCAGGGACTTAATCACGCGGCGAGGCGCACAGGTCAATGCTGCTTCGTCCCTGCCCGCCGGAGGGAAGCGGGAGGAGCGAGCTTTCTCAATGGGTTAAGCGGCAGCCACGGACGGCACCGACACCAGAGCCTTCGGCGCAGACTTTTGCGGCAGGTCCATTTTATGGCAGGTCTAAATGTCGCAGCCTTGGGCAAAGCAAGCTAAAGACACAGCCCGTGATTACTCGGAGTTGTGCTCGTCCGAATGCGGAATGGCGCTGCCGGCCGCCAGCAAAAACCAGGCGAGGAAGATGTACCACGCCGAGTTTCCGGTCAGCGCCGGGATCGGCAGCGCGATCGGGAACGCAGCGAGCACGCCGAGCATGGCCAGACAGCCGGCAATAACGAACAAAGCGACATTGGGCGCATACAGTTTCATAAAACCCCCGAATTCCGAACTTCGTCTGCGAGCAGATCGTGCGGGCGCAGGATGGCGCGATAAATCTTAAGAATCGAGAACGAGTTCCATTCCAGTTGACAACGAACGCCACAACCGGCGCGGTACGTCTTGCGACGGTAAAAGCTCTCTTAAATGTGTACCTTTCCGCGTCACCAGCGGTCTTAAGGCCGCGATAACACATCAAATATAACGATAATTCGATCTGCACGGAGCATCGCCAATGCGTCTCATCGTCAAGTTCTGGCAAGACGAAAGCGCTGCCACGGCTATCGAGTACGGCCTCATCGCGACGGGAATCGCGGTTGCGGTCATTCCGGTGATCACCGGTCTCGGCACCAAGCTGAAGACCACATTCTCGACAGTTTCGACAGCGATCAAATAAACACGCCGCCACGGCGCACAAGCGCGTCGGCGGCGATCTCCTCCTGCACCGCCCGAAATCGGACAGCGCCATGTGCGGCCGCGGCGCGGCTCACACGCGAATGACGATTTTGCCGAAATGCGCGCCCGAGGCCATGTGCTTATAGGCCGCTTGCGCGTCGTCGAAGCCGAACACCTTGTCGATCACCGGCTTGATCGCGTTGGCGGCGATGGCTGCGTTCATCGCCTCGAACATTTCCGTCGAGCCGACCGAGATGCCTTGCACATTGGCGCGCCTGCCGAGGATCAATCCCGGATTGAGCTCGGTCGCAGCGCCGCTCAAGCCGCCGATCATCGAGATCTTGCCGCCGATGCGAATGGCGCCGAACGAGCGCGCCAAAGTGCCGGCGCCGCCGACTTCGACGACCTGATCGACGCCGCGCCCGCCGGTGAAGGCGACCGCCGCCTTTTCCCAATCCGGCGTGGTCTTGTAGTTGATGCCGTGGGCGGCACCGAGCGTCTTGGCGCGCTTGAGCTTGTCGTCGCTCGACGAGGTGATGATGGCGGTCACGCCCATGGCGTGGGCGAACTGCAGGCCGAAGATCGAGACGCCGCCGGTGCCTTGCAGCAGCACCGTCTGCCCGGCGATCAATTTGGCGTGCGCCACCATGGCGTGCCACGCGGTCACGGCGGCGCAGGGCAGCGTCGCGCCCTCCTCGAGCGACAGATGATCGGGAATTTTGACGACGCCGTCCTCTTCCAGCACCGCATATTCGGCAAGCATGCCGTCGATCGAGCCGCCGAGCGCGCTCGCCTGCACGGTCTGGCTCGGCTCGCCGCCCGGCCAGCGCTGGAAGAAGCAGCCCGCGACCTTGTCGCCGACCTTGACACGGGTGACGCCCGAGCCGATCGCGACCACCTCGCCGGCGCCGTCGGACAGCGGCACGATGTTGTCGCGCACTGGCATGCGGTAGGTGCCGCGCACGATGCCGAGGTCGCGGAAATTGAGCGAACAGGCGGCAACCTTGACCTTGACTTGGCGGTGTTGCGGTTTCGGCTCCGGCAGATCGACACGAGTGACGGATTCTATACCGGCGCCGCCTTTGGGCAGTTGATAGGCACGCATGCGTCATCCTCCCGGGAGTTTCTGGATTGCAGTCTGCAAGCCGAAGTTTATGGCACCGGCGTCACGTTCACGGACACGCCCATGCGCTGCCCGCCCGATCCCAGAATAACACCGTCCACCGGAGCGACATCAGTATAGTCGCGGCCAATCGCCAAGGTGACGTGCTCTTCGCCGGCAAGAATCGCATTGGTGGGATCGAGCCCAATCCAACCAGCGGCGCCGCCGCACCACAGCAAGACCCAGGCATGCATCGCTTCGCTGCCTTGCAGCCGCGTCGGGTCCGTCGACGGCGCGGAGCGCAGATAGCCGCTGACATAGGCCGCCGGCAGCCCGAGGCCGCGCAGGCCGGAAATCATGATATGGGCGAAATCCTGGCAGACGCCGCGGCGCAGCGCGAACGACATCGGCGGCATGGTGGTGACCGTGGTGGCGCCGATCGCGTAGACGATGTCGGCCTTGAGGCGTCCGATCAGCTCGATCGCGGCATCGAGCACGGACCGGCCGGGCGCAAAGCTCTCGCGGGTGTAATCGCGGATCTCGGGATCGAGCGAGACCATGCGGCTCGGAAACAGAAAATGCGCCGGCGACATCGGCCCGATGTCGCTCGTTGCAAAAGCCTCTTCGCGCACCGCTTCCCAGGCCGGCGTCGCCAGCGGCTCAACCGGCGCATCCACGGCGACCCGCGCCGCCAATTTCACCAGCAGCGTGTCGTGCGGCGCATCGATTTCGATCCAGGTCAGACGGTTGCCGAAAAAATCCTGGCTCTCGCGCCGGTGTATGGGCTCCGGCACGATCTGCAACGAGGCGACATGCACCCGCTCGCCGTCGCGCGACACCGGCGTCAGGCGCAGCACGTGGCGCGCATTCGCAACGGGCGATGCATAGGTGCAGGTGGTGGTTTGCCGGACGTCGTAGATCACGCCAGCGTCTCCCAGTTGGAATCGGAGCGCTCGTTGTTGGTCAGATACGCCGCGCTGATCGCATCCGACAACTTCATCAGCGATTGCTCGATATCCATGATCAGCGCGTCGTCGATCTTGGCGGCGTCTGCGGTGCGCAGCCGCGTCGCAATCGAAGCGGCGATCTGCTGCACCGGCGACAGACGGCCGGCGGAATTTCGCCGCGGCAAGGCGCCGAGATGGATCTCGATACGGTCGAGCTGAAAGATGACCGAGCGCGGATTGTTGGGATCGAGCATGACCAGATCGATGACGGGCGCCAGCGCCGCGATCATCACATAGCGCTGCCGATAGCTGATCTGGCTGTCGGCGAGCTCGAGCATCACGTCAAGGCCGCCGTCCGGCGCGTTGGATTCGGCAAAGCAGCGCACCAAGCGGCAGGTCAAGAGAGCGCGTTCGATGCGGCGGCCGAGTTCGAGAAAGCGCCAGCCGGCGAGCTGGGTCATATTCTCCTGGGCGAGACCGGACAGCGAGGCGATGATGCGCAGCGCCGCCTCGACCCGGTCGTTGATAGCGCTTTCGGCGGGGCCGATGGGCAACGGCGTGCCGATCATGATGGCGAGATCGCTGATCGCCCGCCAGGCGTCGGGCGAAAACCGGTCGCGGATCATCGAAGCGGCCCCACGCGCCGAGCCGGCGAGATAGGGCAGCGATCCTTCGAGATCGCTCCGCGTCAACGCCGCGCGCGCGGTTTGCGCGGTCAATGCCTGGTTCATGTCGTCCGGAATTGCGTTCCAGGCCGCGAGCAGCGCGCCGATGCTGCCAAGCACCGGGGCTGCGGCATCGTCGGCCTCGGCGCTGCGATTGATCATGGCGCGAATGAGCCGCAGCGTCGCCTCGGCGCGTTCCACATAGCGTCCAACCCAGAACAGATTGTCGGCGGCGCGGCTCGGCAACAGCCCAGAGGCGCGCTGCACCTGCATGCGCTCCGGCGTCGGCAACAACGTCGTCTCGCCGACCGGGCCGTGGCTCAGCACCCAGGCATCGGCGGTCGCGGCGCCGCGCTGCAGACTGACCGCCCGCGCATCGGCATTCTCGGCGATGCGCACGAAGCCGCCGGGCATGACCTGCCAGCGCTCGCCGACCTTGGCCAGAAACAGCCGCAAGGTGAACGGCCGCGGCTGCAAGCGGTTGTCGCGCCACACCGGCATGCTCGAGAGCGTCACCGCCTCCTGCGCGACGTAGTCGATGCCGCGGTCGCGGATCGACTGAATGAGTTTTTTGCGCTGCGCGGCATCGAGCCTGGCGCCGAGAATTTCGCTGCCGGGCCGGCCGTCGGTGAACGATTCCGTGAACGCCGAGGCGATGACCATACTGTCGAGCTTTTCGATCATCGCCTCGCGCATGTCGGCGCGGCCGAGCCACCAGGTCGCGACGTTCGACACTTTCAGCGCGGTGCCGAGCACGGTCGGCGCCAGCGCCGGCAGGAACGCCAGCATGGCGCGGGCCTCGACCAAGCCGGCGCCGAGCGAATTGACAATGACGATCTTGCCGTCGCGCACGGCTTGCAGGAGGCCGGCAACGCCGAGGCGCGATGCGGCGTTGAGCTCGAGCGGATCGGCGAAGTCGGCGTCAACGCGGCGCAAGATCACCTCGGTGCGGCGCAGCCCCGACACGGTGCGGATGAAGACGCCGTCGTCGCGCACGATGAGGTCTTCGCCGTCGACCAGGAGCAGGCCGAGATAGCGCGCCAAGTACGCGTGCTCGAAATAAGTCTCGTTCATCGGCCCCGGCGTGAGCAGGCAGGTGCGCGCATCATCCTGGCGATTGAGCGAGACCAGCTCGGCCTGGAAGGCCTGGAAGAACGGCGCGACGCGCTCGACCCGCGCCGTGCGATAGATGTCGGGAATTGCCCGCGACAGCGCCAGACGATTCTCGATGGCGTAGCCGGCGCCCGACGGCGCCTGCGCGCGATCGTTCAGCACCCACCAGCGGCCGTCGGCGCCGCGGCCGACGTCGACCGCATAGAAACGCAAATGCGCGCCGCCCGGTGGCGCCACGTCGACCAGCGGACGCAAGAATTCCGGATTACCGCCGATCAAAGCCGCCGGCAGTCGGCCCTCGCCGGTCAGCGTCGCCGCACCGTAGGAATCCGCCAGCACCGCTTCGAGCAATTCGGCGCGCTGGATCAGGCCCTCTTCCAGCTGCGTCCACTCGCCGGGCTCGATGATGAGCGGCACATGGCTCAGCGGCCACGGCCGCTCGATCCCGGCGGCATCCTCGTAGACGCGATAGAACACGCCGGAATTGCGCAAATAGCGGTCGGCGGCGGCGAAGCGGCGGTTGATCTCGTCGCTGCCGAGGCCGGCGAGCATCGACAATAGCGGCTGCCAGTGCGCGCGCACCCGGCCGTCGCCGTCCATCATCTCGTCGAAGATTCCCGGCAGCCGCTGGTAGCCGGCAACGAATTTCTGCAGCGCGGTCTGTTGTCGATCGCCTGCGGTGTCGAGCTGCGCTGACATGGCGGGATCTTTCAGACCGGACGCCGCAGATCGAGGGTGAGCGGATATTCGAGCGATGATTCGCGCGGCGGGATGTCGATCAAGCCGCCGGTGTGACCGTGATCCTGGAAGCGGGCGCGGCGGCGCGCTTCGGCTTCGTAGGAGTTGACCGGGAAGGTTTCGTAGTTGCGGCCGCCGGGATGCGACACGTGATAGACGCAGCCGCCGAGCGAGCGCCGGTTCCAGGTGTCGACAATGTCAAACGTCAGCGGCGCGTGGACGGGAATCGTCGGCTGCAACGAAGAATCGAGCTTCCATGCCTTGAAGCGCACCCCGGCGACGAATTCGCCGGAGCGGCCGGTCGATGTCAACGGCACGCGCCGGCCGTTGCAGGTCACCACTTGGCTGTCTTCGTTGAAGCCCGAGACTTTGACCTGCAGCCGCTCGACCGAAGAATCGACGAAACGCACGGTGGCGCCGGCATTGCCCTCTTCGCCCAGCACGTACCAGGGCTCGATCGCCTGGCGCAGTTCCAGCCCAACGCCGCCGTGGCGGACGGCACCGCACACCGGGAAACGAAATTGCCGCTGCGCCTCGAACCAGGCCGGATCGAAGGCGTAGCCGGCGGCTTTGAGATCGTCCAAGATTTCGCGGAAATCCTCCCAGACGAAATGCTCGAGCATGAAACGGTCATGCAGCGCCGTGCCCCAGCGCACCGGCTTGCCGTCAAGCGGCACGCGCCAGAACCAGGCGATGAGCGCGCGCAGGAGCAATTGCTGCGCCAGGCTCATGCGCGCATCGGGCGGCATCTCGAAGGAGCGGAATTCGACCAGTCCCAGCCGGCCGGTCGGGCCGTCGGGCGAAAACAATTTGTCGATGCAGATCTCGGTGCGATGGGTGTTGCCGGTGACATCGACCAGAATGTTGCGGAACAGGCGGTCGACAAGCCACGGCGGCACCCAGTCGTCAGCGCTGGGCGGCGGTACCTTGGCGACGGCGATTTCCAGCTCATAGAGCAAATCCTGGCGCGCCTCGTCGATGCGCGGTGCTTGGCTGGTCGGGCCGACGAACAATCCGGAAAACAGATAGGACAGCGACGGCCGCCGCAGCGCATACAAGATAAGACTCTTCAAGAGATCGGGTCGGCGCAAAAACGGACTGTCCGCCGGGTTCAAGCCGCCGAGCACCACATGATTGCCGCCGCCGGTGCCGGTGTGCCGGCCGTCGAGCATGAATTTGTCGGTGCCGAGCCGCGAGCGATGGCCGTCCTCGTAAACCGCCTGCGTGATCTCGATCGCCTCGCGCCACGACGTCGCCGGCTGGATATTGACCTCGATGACGCCGGGATCGGGCGTGACTTTCAGCACATTGAGCCGCGGATCGGGCGGCGGCCCATAGCCTTCGACGTGAACCGGCAGATTGAGCGAAGCCGCGGTCGTCTCGATGGTGGCGAGCAGTTCGAGATAGTCCGCGAGCTGTTCGGTCGGCGGCATGAAGACGCACACGTGCCCATCGCGCACTTCGACGGTCAGCGCCGTGCGCACCGGCATGCCAGCGGCTCCCCCGTTTGCGCCGGGCGGGCGCGGCATGACCTGCGCGTCGGGCGCAAGCGGCGGCGCCACCTCCTGCCGTGCCGCACTGGCGGCGGCCCGCGTCATCTTCGGATGAGTGAGCCGGGGATCCGACAACGGCCGCCGCTCGGCGAACGGATCGGCCGGCACCAGATGCGGATAATCGGCGGGATCGATAGGCGGCAGCGATTGCAGCGGCAGCCGGTAGCCGAGCGGCGAATCGCCGGGCACCAAAAACAGTCTCTCGCGCCGCGTGCGCCAGATTTCACTCAGCCATCCGGGCTTGCCTTGCGCGGTCCAGCGCTGCAGCGGCAGAACGAAACCCTTAGGCTGCCCGGCATGGTCATCAAACAAACGCAGGATGCGCGCGCGCTCGTGCGGGTCATCGACCTTGAGATCGCCCGGATGGATGTTCTCCGGGATCAGACCTAATTTGAGCATCCGGTCGGCCGGGTCCTCGTAAGCGGGCTGCACGTAATCCGCCATGATTCCCACGCCCGCGGCAATGCCCTCGGCGAAGCGCCGGGCGTCGGCGGCGACGGGTTTTTGTGCTTGCGCCGCCGCCTCGCGCGCAATCAGGTCGGCATTGCGCCAGATCGGCACGCCGTCGCGGCGCCAATAGAGCGCAAAAGCCCAGCGCGGAATCGGCTCGCCCGGATACCACTTGCCCTGGCCGTAATGCAAAAGCCCGCCCGGCGCGAAACGGTCGCGCAGCCGGCGGATCAACTCGTCGGCGCGCACGCGCTTCATCGGACCGAGCGCCGCGGTGTTCCATTCGGCCGCTTGATAGTCGTCTACGGAAACGAATGTCGGCTCGCCGCCCATGGTCAGCCGCACGTCATGCGCCGCAAGATCGGCGTCGACCTTTTCACCGAGCGCATCGAGCGCGTGCCAGGCTTCGTCGGAGAACGGCGCGGTCACCCGCGGCTGCTCGGCGAGCCGCGTGACGCTCATGTCGTAGCCGAACGAGACCTCGGCGGGCTCGACCATGCCGGAGATCGGCGCCGCCGAGCGATAGTGCGGCGTCGCCGCCAGCGGAATGTGGCCCTCGCCGCACAGCAATCCGGACGTGGCGTCGAGGCCGATCCAGCCGGCGCCGGGCAGATACACTTCGGTCCAGGCGTGCAGGTCGGTGAAATCGACCTCGGTGCCGGCGGGTCCGTCGAGCGGTTTTGTGTCCGGCCGCAATTGAATGAGATAGCCGGAGACGAAGCGCGACGCCAAGCCGATGTGGCGTAGGATCTGCACCAACAGCCACGCCGTATCGCGGCACGAACCGGCGCCGGCGCCAAGCGTTTCCTCCGGCGTCTGCACACCGGGCTCCATGCGGACGATGTAGCGGATCGTGCGCGCCAGGCGCTGATTGAGCTCGACCAGAAAATCGACGGTGTTGCGCGGTTCGCGCGAAATCGACTGTACCAATTCTTTCAGCAGCGGGCCTGCCGGTTCCGGATCGACGAAGGACGCCAAATCCTCGCGCAGGTCGGCGGCAAATTTGAACGGCCATTTCTCGGCGTAGGGCTCGACGAAAAAGTCGAATGGATTGATCACTTCCATGTCGGCGAGCAGATCGACGGTGATGGAAAATTCCGTCGTCTTTTCCGGAAACACGAAACGCGCCAGCCAATTGCCGTGCGGATCCTGCTGCCAGTTCACGAAATGCTGCGCCGGCGTCACCGTCAGTGAGTAACTCGGAATGCGGGTGCGGCAATGCGGCGCCGGCCGCAACCGCACGATCTGCGGGCCCAGGCCGATCGGCCGGTCATAGGTGTAGCGGGTGGCGTGATGAAGCCCGACAAGGATCGACATGCTGTGACGCGTTACGCCCGGATTTGCCCAAGAATTATGCAATAACCATGCAAGTTCCGGGCCGCCGTCAACACAATTCGGCGCAAGCGCATTGAAGCTCTACGCGCCGTGCCCTTTGGCCGCGGTCCGGCCGGTGCTAACCTTGTCGCAACACCGCCGACAAGGCGATGACAATCGCGGGCGCGCCGCAGGGAGGGTTTCATGAAGGACCTGATCAAGCAGTATCTCGATCAAGGGCTATCGCGCAGGCAGCTTGTCTCCGGATTGAGCGCGCTCGGTATGAGCACCGTTGCGGCCAAGGCGATGGCGCAAAATCTCACTCCTGCCGCCCAAAGCGCCGCGCCGGCGGCGGCGGCGGCGGCGCCCACCGCGATCCGCGAGGTTGAGGGCAACGGCGGCAAACTGTTCGTCGAGCAGCTCAAGGCGGCCGGCGTCGAGCACATCTTCTTCAATCCCTCGACCGGCGATCATCCGATCTTCGATGCGCTGGTCGACGTGCCGGAGATCAATCTGATTAAAGGCATTCAGGAAGGCGCCGTGGTCGCCATGGCCGACGGCTATGCGCGGGCGTCGGGGCGCACCGGCGTGGTCGTGGTCGCCAATATCGGTTTGCCCAACGCCATGACCCAGATGGTCAACACCTGGAAGGACCAAATTCCGATGCTGGTCGCGGTAGCGTCCGTCGATCAGGACGCACTCGGGCGCGATCAGTGGCAGGAGACCGATCATCACGAGCTGATGACCGAGCCGATCACAAAATGGTTTTGGCAGGCGCAGTCGACCGCGGCGATCGCCGAGACCACGCGGCGCGGCTTGAAATTCGCTTCCACCCCGCCGTGCGGCCCGGTGTTTTTGTCGCTGCCGACCAATACGCTGGACGGGCGTGCGAAAGCGCAGGTCTGGGAGCGCAGCAAGTTCGACGTGCCGATGCGCATTCGCCCCGACAAGGACGATGTCGAGAAAGCTGCGCGCATGTTGATCGAAGCGCAGAACCCGCTGATCAGCATCGGCGACGAAATCACTTGGTGCCGTGGCCAGAGAGAGCTGATCGAGCTCGTCGAGTTGCTCGGCGCGCCGGTCGCCGGCGAGATGAGCAATCTCGGCTACTGGTCAAAGCCGTTCCCGACCCGGCATCCGCTGTTCATCGGCACGCATCTGCGCACCATGCGCTACCCGGGAAAGCCCGACGTACTGCTCAACCTCGGCAATCGCTGGGGCGAATTGGCGGCGCCCGGCACCAAACTGATTTCGATCCGGCTCGATCCGGCGAGCCTTGCGCGCAGCGCACCGGTCGATCTCGCCATGGTGGCCGACCTGCGGCTCGCCATTGCCGATCTCACTGCGGCGATCCGCAGCATTGCGACCGCGTCGAAACTGAAAGACATCGCCGAGCAGCGCGCCGCCAAGACCCGCGACTATTCGGCGCAGATGGCCGATGCGCGGCAGGCGATCGCGCGGGGGCTCGCGGACTCGTCGCCGATCAGCATGGAGCGGCTCGGCCTCGAACTCGAAGCTAATCTCGACCGCGACACCTGCTACGTCGCCGACGTCGATTCCGGCAAGACCATGGACCCGCTGATGGCATTCGGCGGCGACGACAAGCAATATTTCGGCACCGGCCCGAACGTTTTGGGCTGGGGCATGGCGGCAGCATTCGGCGTCAAGCTGGCGCGGCCCGACGTGCCGGTGGTCTCGGTGGTCGGCGACGGCAGCTTCTGCTTCTCGGGCCCGCAGCCGCTGTGGAGCATGGCGCGCTACAAGGCGCCGGTCACCGTGATCGTGCTCAACAATCACAGCTACAACAACGAGCGCAATCGCATCTGGAATTCTGCCGGCCGGCAGTTCGAAGCCGCGCGCGACATGACCTGCTACAACGGCGATCCGGACATCGATTACACCAAGGCGGCGGGCGCCTTCGGCGTCGAAGGCGAAACCGTCAAGGAGCCGGGCGATCTCAAAGGCGCGTTCACGCGCGCCAAGACCGCCACCGTCGAAGGCCGGCCGTATCTGCTCGACATTCACATCAAGCGCGAAGGCTTGGGTGCGGTGTCGCAGTGGCATCCGCCCTATTCGCTCGCCGATCTGCGAACGCGCAAGGTGTGATCATGCGCATTGCATTGTCGAGTTTCATCACCTTCGTCGCCGTCACCGCGGCGTCGCCGGCTTTCGCGCAAAACCCCAATCCGCTGCCGGCGGGCGACGGCCGCGACATCGTTTCGGTGGCGTGCTCGCAATGCCACTATCTCGGCACCATTGCAAAAATCCGCGACGGTGCCGCGGGCTGGCGCATGTATGTCGACAACATGGTGCTGCGCGGCGCGCAATTGACGCCGCCCGAAATCGAGACCGTGGTGAACTATCTCACGCTCAATCTCGGCCCCGGCGCCAACCTGCCGCCAGCCAAGCCGGTAAAACTGCCGGACGGACACGGCAAGGATTTGGTCGAGACGCGCTGCGGCCTGTGCCACGACCTCGAACGGGTCGCCGCCATCAAGCGCAGCAACAAAGCCTGGCCGGTCATCGTCGCCAACATGGTCGAGCGCGGCGCCACCGCCACGCCGGAGGAAGCCAAAACCATCAGCGACTATCTGGCGGCGAATTTCGGCAATTAGGAAGCGCGATGAGCCAAAATCTGTCGGCGTTCGTCCAGCCCGGCCGCGTGCACCGGCAGATTTACACCGATCCGGCGATCTTCGAGCTCGAGCTGGAGCGGATTTTCGGCGTCGCCTGGATCTATGTCGGCCATGAAAGCCAGGTGAAAAATCCCGGCGACTATTTCCGCACCTTCATCGGCCGCAAACCGGTGGTGCTGGTGCGCGACGCCGAAGGCAGCATCCGCGTCATTCACAATCAATGCGCCCACCGCGGCTCCATGGTCGTCGCCAACGACAAAGGCAACGCGTCGGAATTCCAGTGCTGCTACCACGGCTGGACCTATCATCTCGACGGCCGGCTCAAGGCAGTGCCGCTGCAGCACGGCTATCCCGAAAATTTCGATCCGAACAATCCCAAGACCGCGATGACGCCGATGGCGCGGGTGAAGAGTTATCGCGGTTTTGTCTTCGCCAGCGAGGCCGAAGACGGGCCAAGCCTTGAGGACTTCCTCGGCTACATGACGACCTCGCTCGACGACATGATCGACCGCGCGCCCGACGGCGAGGTCGAGATTGCGGGCGGCGTGTTCCGGCACGCCTATGACGCCAACTGGAAGCTTTATCTGGAAAACCTGTGCGACGCGGCGCATCCGATCTTCACCCACCGCTCGTCGATCGACGCCGCGCTGGCGCAGCCCGACGACGTTTATTCCGACGGCTCCGGCGAGATCGCCATTCGGCAGATGCGCCAGAATGGCGCGCCCTATAGTTTTTGGGAATCCCAGGTCGGCATCTGGACCTATCCGAACGGCCATTCCTATCTCGGCGACTATCACGACGACGCCAAGCTGGTGGCGGCGCTCAAAGACCCGGTATTCCGCGACTACATCGCGGCGCTGGAGATGAAGAAAGGCAAGGCGGAGGCCCGGCGCGTACTGGAAGTGCGGCGCTGGAACAGCAATGTCTATCCGAACCTGTCGTTCATGAGCCAGTTTCAGCAACTGCGCGTGGTACACCCGGTCGCCGTCAATCGCACCGTGGTCCACACCTATAATTTCCGGCTGAAAGGCGCGCCGGAGCAAATGTTCCGCAACACCATCAGCTTCGCCAACACCGTCAACGGCACCGGCTCGCTGGTGCTGACCGACGATCTGGAAATCTACAATCGCATCGGCATGGGGCTCTCCAGCGCCGGCGCCGAATGGATCGAGATCGGCCGCGGATTCGAGAGCGACGTGCCGGATGCCCATGGCGGACGGCGCGGCCAGAATTCGACCAGCGAAGTCTATATCCGCAACATGCTCGATGCCTGGCTCGGCTATATGACGGCCCCCTCCCTGCCCTCCGCCGCGAGCGGGGGAGGGTTGGGAGGGGGCATGCGGGAAGCCTCCTAACGCGGCGATGGCAAGGAAGTCGAAACGCGCTTCAAGGCCGGCGACACGCTCGCGGCGACCGTTTGCGGCACGGAGCAGAACGACTCGACTACCGGCAGGGCAAACGCTCGACATCGAACGCTGCGAGCAATTTTTGCTGCACGAAGCGCGGCTGCTCGACGACGGCAAGTTCGACGACTGGCTCGCGCTGTTCACGGCCGAAGCCTGGTATTGGGTGCCCAGCGAGCCCGATCAGGCCGATCCGGTCGAGACCGTGTCGTTGATCTATGACGACCGCCGCCTGCTGGAGACCCGCGTGCGGCGCCTCGCCAGCCCGCGCATGTATTCCCAAGAGCCGCGCTCGCGCACCAGCCGCATGATCGGCAATGTCAGCATCGAAGAAAGCGGCAAGAACGCCTGCACGGTGCGCTCCAAATTCGTCATGATCGAATACCGCCGCGAGCAGCAGCGTCTGTTCGGCGGCACCGCGCTGCATCGCCTGGTGCAAGCCGACGGCCGCATCATGATCGCCTGGAAGCGCGTCGACCTGGTCAACTGCGACGCGCCGTTGGATGGGATTACGATTCCGTTTTGATTTACGTCCCCGTCGGCCGATGCAGCGCGGTGCGGGTGCGTTGCGCCGTGAGCCATTTCGAGCGGCCCACCATGCCCAGCGTCAAAGCGCGTAAAGCCGGCGGCCAGGTTGTCGGCAGGCCGAGAAAATATGAGATGCGTTGGGTGTGCTCGGTCATCGGCCGCTCGTTGCGCTCCCAGGTTTCGAGCGCCGCGGCGACGTCATCTTCCCGCGCCAGATAGACCGCAAGCGACAGCGCGTTCATCATGGCGCAGCCGCCGCCCTGGCCGATATTCGGCGGCAGCGCATGCGCGGCGTCTCCGACAATGGCGACGCGGCCCGCCGACCAGCGCTTGAGCTTGATCAGGTCGAAGCGATCGTAGCGACCCTGCTCGCCGATGCGATCGATCAGCGCTTCGAGATGCGGAAACGCGCGCTTCCACTCGTCCTTGCGCACCGGCACCGCTTTCGCCGGCTCGTCGCTGTCCAGCATGGTCAGCGCGATATAAATATCGGTCTCGCTGCACGGCGTGTAGAGCACGCGGCGGGTGCCTGACCAGTATTCGATGGTCTTGGCGCCGTCCGTTTGTGCGCGCTCCGCCGCGGTCTTGTCCATCAGGAGCCGGGTGCAGCCGTCAACCAGATATTTGCGCTTCGCCAACAACCCGAGCCCGTCGCGCAGCCGCGAATTGCTGCCGTCGGCGCCGACAATCAGATCGGCCTTGATGCGGCGGCCGTCGGCCAGCGCGAGCTCGCCATCGGGCGTCGCGCTCGCGGCCGCCGAATTGACGACGATCTCGACCCCCGCGCGCGTCGCCGCCGCCGCGAGCGCGTTGATGACGTTCTGCCGCACGATGCTGAAGACGCGGCTGCCTTGCCAGCGGTGCACCGAGATCAGCCGGTCGTCGCCGTCACGGACTTCGCGGGTATGGGCGAACGGCGCGCCCTTGACCGCGGCGTCGTAGGCGCCGACGGCCTCGAGCACGCGCAGGCCATTCTCGTAAATGTAAATGCCCGCGCCAGTGGTGCGCAGCCGGTCGCCGCGCTCATGCACGCGCACGATCCAGCCGCGCTGCGCCAGCGCGCAGGCCGCGGTGAGGCCGGCAAAGCCGGCGCCGACGATTTCGGCGTGTCGCTTGCTCATGGCGAAGGGATTACTATCATGGCTGCGAACCGGGCGAAGCCAGCCCAAGCGGAGGATTTATCCATGGCCCGTCTGCGCCATTTCGCCGTCTGCGTGAACGACCTCGACAAGGCCGCAAAGTTCTACGAGACCGTGTTCGATCTCAAGCGCATCGCGCGCGAGGATCTGGACATCGGCTCGGCGATCTACATGAGCGACGGCACGATCAATCTCGCTTTGCTCAATTTCTCGACCGGCGCCGGCACCGCGGCCTCGGACCTGAAAAATCCCAAAGGTTTCGTCGGCGCGCACCATTTCGGTTTTCAGGTCGACGATCTCGCCGAGACCCAGAAACGCATCGAGGAAAACGGCGGCAAATTCTTCTTCGATCTCGGTGACGAACGTCACGGCAATTTCGAGCGCAAGTTCAAGGACCCTGACGGCGTCATCTTCGATATTTCCAAGAACGGCTGGCAGGGCACCGAAAGTTACGGGAAGAAATAGTGCATTGTCATGCCCCGCGAAGGCGGTGCATCCAGTAATCACGGATAGAGAATACTGGATCGTCCGCCGGAGCTTGTCATCGGGCCGGCCACTTCGGGCCGGACCCGTTGGCGGACGATGACAGGATCATGTGACGAACTGATTGGTGAACAGATCATCCACCGGCGACTTCTTCTCGATGATGCCGGCCTTGAGATAAAAATCCTGCAGCTTGGCCATGCGCTCGGGATCGACCGCGCCGAGCTGCTTCTGGCCCGGATAGATCAGCTTGTCGTAATAGGCGAACGCTTCCTTGACCTGGCCTTCCTTGCCGTTCCATTCCGGCACGAATTTCACGAAGTCGGTCGCCGCGGCATTCGGATCGTCCATGATGTCCTTCATGCCGTGCAGCGCCGCCTTGACGAAGGCGCGCACCAAATCCGGCTTGTCCTTGATGATCTGATCGGACGCCGCGACGGCCTGCGCCATGTGCGGAAAAAATTCGTCGGTCGGTATCACCTTGATCGCCACGCCGGCGGCTTCCACCGGCGGAATCCAATCCGGCACGCCGGCCATGCCGACCGATTTGCCGGTGGCGACCATCTGCCAGACTCCGACCGGGCCGGCGGACTGGATATCGACGTCGTCCTTGGTCAGGCCGGCGCTCGCAAGGAGGCCGAGCAGTGCATAGAACGTGGTGTCCTGGAACGACATCACGGTGATGGTCTTGCCTTTGAGATCAGCGGGTTTCTCGATGCCGGAATCGGCGCGCACTACGAGCTGCATGAAGCCCTTGCCGCCGAACAGGCAGACGATCTTCACCGGCACGCCATTCTGCCGCACCACGATCGGCGCGTCGGCGACGATGCCGCCGAGCGGCACATTGCCGGCGCCGACCTGCTTGGCGACATCGACGCCGCCGCGGCCGGTGGCGAAATTGACGGTCAGCCCGGCCTCTCGGAAATAGCCCTTGCCCTGGGCGAGCCGGATCGGCCCGAACGCCGGCAGGAGCGGCGGCGCCGGAAACAAATAGGTGATCTCTTCATCGGCGCGCGCCCGCGGCGCGGCGCCCAAAACACCGAGCGCGATGCCTCCCACGCCTTGCAGCAAATGGCGTCGCGATAATTTGTTGACGCGGTCGAACATACATTGCTCCTTCGTGCGCGCGGGTGACGGCAAGATTGCCGCACGGGCCCCCGCCCTATCGGCGATCCCTGGCTTTGCCACTATACTTGACCTTCCTGGGCGGCGATATGCGCGCAATCGGCCCAACAAACACCGGTCGTTCATGTCCGACGTCGTCCGCCTCGAATACCGCAACGTGACGATGCGTTTTGCGGCAATTGGCAACCGCGGCGCGCTCACCGCGGTGCAGGGCGTGAGTTTTTCCGTGCACGACGGCGAGGTGGTGTCGCTGATCGGGCCGAGCGGCTGCGGCAAGAGCACGCTGCTCAATATCGGCTCCGGGCTCACCGCGCCGAGCGAGGGCGAAGCCTTCGTCGACGGCGAGCGAGTCGCCGGCCCGAACGCCCATGTTGCCTTCATGCTGCAGAAGGACTTGCTGCTGCCGTGGCGCACTGTTGCCGAGAACGTCATGTTCGGCGTCGAGATCCAAGGCGTCCCGGCGGCCGAGCGCCGGCAGCGGGCGCAGGCGCTCCTTGAAAATTTCAATCTCGCGGAGTTTTCCAACCACTATCCGCATCAATTGTCCGGCGGCATGCGCCAGCGGGTGGCGCTGGCGCGCACGCTCGCCGTCGATCCCCATGTGCTGCTGCTCGACGAGCCGTTCTCCGCCGTGGACGCGCAGACCCGCATGGTGCTGCAACGCGACCTGGCGCAGACGCTCAAGCTCGCGGGCAAGACGGCGCTGCTCATCACCCACGACCTTGCGGAAGCGGTGACCCTGTCCGACCGCGTGCTGGTCATGAGCCGGCGTCCGGGGGCCATCATCGACGAAATCGCCATCGACATGGCCGGGCGCGACAACCCGATCGGGCGGCGCCACGATCCCAAGGTCAACGCCTATGTCGCGCGGCTGATGGATCGGCTCGACATCGGCCATGCTTCGCTGGAGCAAGCAGCGGGAGGTGGCGCGTGACCGGCGACGCGCGCGCCGCACAGATGCGCAAGGGAACCGCCGCCAGCGCGGCGCTGCTCGTCGTCTTTCTAGTAGCGTGGCAATGGGGACCAGGCCTGCTCGGCATCCCGTCCTTCATCGTGCCGCCGCTGTCCGCGGTCGCCGCCGAGTTCGCTCATGCCTGGCGGTTCGATCATCTGCTGCTGCACACCGGCGTCACCGTCGCCGAGGTGCTGGCCGGCTTCATTCTCGGCAGCCTGCTCGGCGCTTTCGCCGGCTACATGCTCGGCATGTCGCCGGTCGCCGAGCTGGCGCTGTCGCCCTATATCCTGGCGCTGCAGATCGCGCCCAAGGTCGCGTTCGCGCCGCTGTTCATTCTGTGGATGGGTTTTACCGTCTATCCAAAAATCCTGGTCGCCATCCTGATCGTGTTCTTTCCCGTCATGGTCAACGTGCTGACCGCGGTGCGCACCGTCGATCCCGACCTGATCAATCTCGCCCGCGCCTTCAAGGCGACGCGGGCGCAGATTTTCTGGAAGATCGAGTTTCCGACCTCGATGCCGCCGATGTTCGCCGGGCTGCGCATCGGCGCCACGCTCGCCGTGGTCGGCGTCGTGGTCGGCGAGCTGGTCGGCGGCAATGTCGGCTTGGGCTATCTCCTCACCTTCGGTGAAGGCCAGGCCAATACGCCTTTGGTGTTCGTCTCGATCGTGATGCTCACCGTGGTCGGCGCCATCGCCTATCTGGGCGTGATCTTGGTCGAACGCCGCGTGCTGCATTACTTGCCGGCGCGGGCGGTGGGCGGCGATCTCTAACGCTTCCCCTCCCCTTGTGGGGAGGGTTAAGAGGGAAAATGCTCGGCGTGCCAGTCGGCTTCGAGGTTCGGATTAATCTTGCCGTCGATCACGAAGACGCCGGGTGCACCTTCGGCGACCCAGGCTTTTACGGAAGCGAGATCGTCGAGCGTTCGCACCGTGGCGGCGCGGGCGCCGTAGCCGCGCGCTATTGCCGCGAAATCGGTGTCGAGGAATTTCACGATGTCGGTGGAAAAGCCTTGCCGGCCGAAATAGTGCACTTCGGCGGCATAGGACGCGTCGTTGTAGACCAGGATGCACATCCGCAAGCCCAGGCGGACGGTAGTCTCCATATCGGCCATCGACATCAGAAAACCGCCGTCGCCGGTGCCGAGCACCGCGAGCTTTCCGGGATTGGCGATGGCGAGGCCGATGGTCGACGGCAGGCCGAGGCCGACCGACTGGAACGAATGGCTCAGGCACGAGGCGCGCGCATTCGGCACCCGCAAGTAGCGCGGCACCCAGCCGCAGAAATGGCCGGAGTCCGATGCCACCACGCGGTCGATCGGCAGAATGGCGTCGACCGCTTTGCTCAAGGTGCGCGGATCGATGAAGTCTTTGCTCGATTCATCGGGATGCGGGAAATGATGATTATCGCCCGAGCGGATGCGCTCGCGCATGGCGTTATTGCGACGGCCGACTTTGCTACCTCCGCGGCGATTGAGCTCCGCCACCAGCACCGCCGCGGTCGCCTTGGCGTCGCCGTGCACGGCGAGCTGCACCGGCATCTGATAGCCGAGTTTCGGCACGTCGATATCGACCTGCGCCACCACGGCGCCGGGCGCGATCAGCTTGCCTTTCTTGGTGGTCCATTGGGTGAGACCGGCGCCGAACGCCAGGATGAAGTCGCTTTCGGAAATCACCTCATCGGCAACCGGTGAGGAAAAGCCGCCGCTGATGCCGACCGACCACGGATTCCCCGAAAACAGTCCGTGGCCGCACACCGACGTCGCCAATAGCGCGCCGCTGCTGTCAGCGAGCGCAACCAAATCCTGCTCGGCGCCGGAGAGCACCGCGCCGCGGCCGCCGAGGATCAGCGGCCGTTGTGCGCTCGCCAATGCGTCGGCGAGACGCTCGACGGCGCGCGGATCGGGATGCAGCCGGCCGGGCGCCGGTGGCAATTCGAGCGGCGGCAGATTTGAAGCAAGCGGCGCGTGCTGCACGTCGAGCGGCATGCTCAAAACCACGGTCTGCCGGTCGCGCAATGCGCGGGTAACGGCGCGCAAAGTGTCCTCGCGCGCCGAGCCCGGCGTATGCAGCCGCTCCGATACCGCGCCAACGGACCGCACCATTTCGCCCTGCTCGATATAAAAATTGTTCTTCACTGCTCCATTGGGGACATCGCCCGCCAGCACCAGGAGCGGCGTTCGGCTTTTCGCGGCTTCGGCGATGCCGGTCAGCGCATTGGTCAGGCCGGGACCGGAATGCACGCTGACCAGCGTGAGCTCGCCGCTCGCCTTGGCATAGGCGTCGCCCATGGCGGCGGCGTTGCCTTCGTGCCGCGCCGAGATCAGCTCGACGCCGGCTTCGACGAGGCCATGGGAAATCTTGAAATTGGCGGTGCCGAGGAGGCCGAAACAGCGCCGCGCGCCATAGCGGGCGAGGTCCTGCGCGACCACCGATGCGACCGTTGGATTACCGCTCATCTCCGCCGCCTTCCCTGCCCGCTGACGCGAAAAGCCTAAACAATACAAGGCCATGATGGCACGGCGCCGGACCTCGCGGAAGACTTGGCATAAAGCTTCAAACTTAAATCTTCAAGCTTGAAATATCTCGCTCAAGCTGCCATCATCGCCCAGCTTTTGGATGACAGAGGACGGACGACGGAGGACTGACAAGAGATGGATCGAAATCTGCCGTCCGTCATCCGTCTGCTGTCGTCCGATATCCCCTGTCGTCCGACGGAACGTCCATGAAGATCGCTTGCCTTGGCGGCGGCCCGGCGGGCCTTTATTTCGCGATCAGCATGAAGCTGCGCGACGCCGGCCACGACATCACCGTGCTCGAACGCAACAAGCCGGACGACACGTTCGGCTGGGGCGTCGTGCTGTCCAACGAGACGTTCGAAAACCTCGCCAAGAACGATCCCCTGAGCGCCGGCGAAATTCGCCGCCATTTTGCCTATTGGGACGATATCGCGGTGCATTATCGTGGCCAGAAAATCGTCTCGACCGGCCACGGCTTTTCCGGCATCGCGCGCAAGAAGCTGTTGCAAATCCTGCAGCAGCGCGCCCGCGGGCTCGGCATCGAGCTGCGGTTCGAGACCGAGGTCGCGAGCGCCGCAGAATTGGCCAAGAGCCACGATCTGGTCGTCGCCGCCGACGGGCTGAATTCGAGGACGCGCAACGAATTCGCCGCCCACTTCAAGCCCGGCATCGAGACTCGCAAGAACAAATTCGTCTGGCTCGGCACCTACCAGAAATTCGACGACGCTTTCACCTTCATCTTCGAGGAGACCGCGCACGGCTGGGTCTGGGCGCATGCCTACCAGTTCGATGCCGACACCGCCACCTTCATCGTCGAATGCGCCGACGACACCTGGCAGAAATTCGGCTTCAGCACGATGAGCCAGGAGGAGAACTGCCGGGCCTGCGAGACAATCTTTGCAAAGTATCTCGGCGGCCACCGGCTGATGTCGAACGCGGCGCACTTACGCGGCTCGGCATGGCTGAATTTCCCGCGCGTGCTGTGCGAGACATGGTTGTACGAGAACATCGTACTGATGGGCGACGCGGCAGCAACCGCGCATTTCTCCGTCGGCTCTGGCACTAAGCTTGCCATGGAGAGCGCGATCGCCATGGCAAATTATCTGCGCAGCGAGCCGACCATGGCCGCGGCGTTTGCCAAGTACGAGGATGCGCGGCGCACCGAAGTGTTGCGGCTGCAAAGCGCGGCGCGCAATTCGCTGGAATGGTTCGAAGACGTCGAGCGCTACCTGCATCTCGACCCGGTGCAATTCAACTATTCGCTGCTGACACGCTCGCAGCGCATCAGCCACGAGAATTTGCGGCTGCGCGACAAGACCTGGCTCGAGGGCGCGGAGGCCTGGTTCCAGCGCCTCGCCGGCGCCGGCGACAACACGGTGCGCCGGCCGATGTTCGCGCCGTTCCGGCTGCGCGAGCTGCGGCTGAAAAACCGCGTCGTCGTATCGCCGATGGCGCAATA
>Ga0307476_10000625_pt1 | contig 25693 bp, 16 predicted proteins | sample atmos_gasesECM2C_2_FD_203314 | JGI IMG/M metagenome (GOLD analysis project Ga0307476, IMG submission 203314) | Hardwood forest soil microbial communities from Morgan-Monroe State Forest, Indiana, United States - atmos_gasesECM2C_05 | ecosystem: Environmental > Terrestrial > Soil > Temperate...
CCCCTTTCAAGAAGAGCTCGCGCGCAAAGCCGGCAATCGCCCTTGCCTCTGGAACGGTCGGAGTGTCTCCGAAGGCAAACTCGGCGGCAAGCTGGCGATGAGTATGGGCAACGAACTGTGCGGCTTTCCGACCCGCTGCAATGAATACCGTTGACTGTGGATCGAATTGGGCAGCCACGCGAAACAGGTTGCTGTTCAACGCCCCGCACAAACCCTTATCCGCCCCCACCAGTATAACCGCACGCCTGCGGATCTCGCGCACTTCGAGCAAAGGATGCATAAAATCACCCATCCGAGTTGTCGCTTCGCGCTGGATGGCGTACAACAAGCGCACAAACGGGCGCCCGGCGAGGGCAGCGTCTTGGGCTTTGCGCATCTTTGACGCAGCCACCATTTGCATCGCTTTCGTAATCTGCACGGTGCTGCTGATAGACCGCATCCGGCGTCGTAAATCACGCTGGCTACTCATAGTGGAGCACGAGCACGAACGCACCGAGACATCTCACTGGACCCGCTCAGCGCCCTTTGCGTCCGATCCTTTCCTGTCAAACGGAACATGACACCCCGCAGATAAAACTCCCATGCTGCTATGCCGCTGAGTCTCGTAACGTCCGATCTTTAAGATCGTTCCTCCTCAGGAAGTCTGTAACACGCACCTGAACATCGAGAATCCCTATATCTCGCGGCCGGATCTTTGGGCGCCAGCGTCGTGTCATTCATCTCCAAGTCTCTTTGAACTGCTCCGCAGCTGCCTTCAACTCAGTAGTCAATTCGAGGGAGATCACCTTGTCTTTGGCGATTTTTTGGAGTAGTCCATCCTTGCGGGTGGTCAAGAATTCTGCCAGCGTGGCTTGGAACTCTTTAACTCGCTCTACCGGAACGTTATCTATGTACCCATTTTGAACGACCCAGAGCACCGCCACCTGAATCTCAACTGCAATCGGGCTGTACTGCGCCTGCTTGAAGATTTCTATGATTCGTTTTCCGCGGTCAATCTGGGCTTTCGTCTTAGCGTCCAGTTCCGAACCAAACTGCGCAAACGCCGCTAGTTCCCGAAACTGCGCTAAGTCTCCCTTGAGTTTGCCAGCGACCTGCTTCATGGCTTTGACTTGTGCTGCTGAACCGACTCTGGAAACCGAGAGGCCAACAGAAATTGCCGGGCGGACGCCCTGATAGAACAAGTCCGTCTCCAGATAAATCTGTCCGTCCGTGATCGAGATGACGTTGGTGGGAATATAAGCGGAGACGTCGCCGGCCTGCGTTTCAATGATAGGCACAGCCGTGAGCGATCCACCGCCATACTTTTCCCCAAGGCGAGCTGCCCGCTCCAGCAACCGGCTGTGGAGGTAAAACACGTCACCTGGGTATGCTTCACGCCCAGACGGCCGTTTCAGCACCAGGGAGACTTGCCGATAGGCCACAGCGTGCTTTGATAAGTCGTCGTAAATAATCAACGCATCCATCCCATTGTTCATGAACCATTCGCCGATGGCGGCACCTGCGAATGGGGCCAGATACTGATCGGCAGCCGGATCGGACGCAGGGGAAGCAACGATGATTGTGTATGGCATTGCACCGGCCTTTTCGAGAACGCTAATGATCCGGGCGACATTCGATTGCTTCTGTCCAATCGCAACATAGATGCAATATAAGGCGCGGTAATCATTGTCTCCGCTGGACTCAGCCGCTCTATTAAGCCGGGCCTGATTGATGATAGTGTCCATACAAATGGTCGTTTTGCCCGTCGAACGGTCGCCGATGATCAATTCTCTTTGACCACGCCCGATCGGAATCATCGCATCAATAGACATGATCCCGGTCTGCACCGGCTGGTTGACCGGACGGCGCTGGATGATTCCCGGAGCAATTCTCTCGACCGGATAAGCGAATTCGCTCTTCACGGCCCCTTTGCCATCGAGCGGTTCGCCGAGAGTGTTCACAACCCGCCCCAAGAGACCTTTGCCAACAGGAACCTGCAGAAGTTTCCCCGTGGCGCGAACCTCGTCGCCCTCTGCAAGCTGCGTGTAATCACCCAGAATGACCACTCCCACTTCAGTCTCATCGAGGTCGAGGGCCAACCCGGTTACGCCGTGACCGAGATCAAGCATCTCGTTGAGCATCGCGTCGGACAAGCCCTCAACTCTAGCGACCCCGTCACCGATCTCACGAACAACACCCACATTCCGCTTCGTCGAAGAAATCTTCGCGGTCGCGATTTGGGCCTCGATTTCCTGCAATAAGCTACTCATGTCCCCTCCACTGCTCCACGCCGACTGCGAGGATCTCATTCGGGCCTTGGCTCACGGGACTGGCTATCCTGCCCACGCCGGTTGGAGACTCAAAACCTTGCCTCTAAGGCAGTCAACTCCCCTTGGACACTTCCGTCATAGACATCGCAGCCCACTTTGATCCGCATCCCACCTATAAGCGCCGGCTCCAGCCGGAACTGTGTGCTGGTCCCCGGACCATACACGCGCGCCAAACGCTCTCGGACTTTGGCCTGCAAACCGGCGGGTAAGGGGACGGCTGTCTCAATGGTGGCTGTGTGAGCCGCGCGGTCGAGCCTCACCAATCGAATAAAATCCGAGAGGAATGCCAAGTAGCTGCGTCGTTTGGTCTGGATCGCCCAGCGGACCACCTGACGGACGCGACCTTCCTCCAGCAAACCATCGACGAGGCACAGGCGGAAAAGTTGTCCTGCCTCCCGCTCGACTTGTCTACTCGTTTTCATTACAGTAAGGCACGGGTTGCTTTATCCCGCCAATCGCGCGATTGTTTCCTCGACCAGGCGCCGTTGATCCTCTGCAGTCAGAATCTTGCCTGTGACGGCGGCAGTGGTCTGGACAACCAGACGACCAATCTCGCTCTTGAGATCAGCGAGCATACGATTGTAGTTCTGCGCAGCGACCTCGCGCGAATGTGCCGCGATCTGCTGGGCGGAAGCGATGGCCTCCTGAGTTTCGTGCTCCTTAACCCTGGCGGCTGCGGCGTGCGCTTCCTCGATCAGCTCCGCAGCCTGGGCAGTCGCCTTCAAAAGCAATTCCACACGGAGGGCTTCAGTCTTAGCCAGCTCCGCCTTTATTCTTTCGGCGTTGGCAAATCCTTGCGCGATTTGTCGACGCCTCTCCGCCAACATCTTAAGGATCGGGTGATAAGCAAATCGGTAGAGGATGGCACAGACTATGCAGAAACTCAGGAGTTGGGCAATCAGATGGGGCCAGTCCACACCAAAAGTTCTGGCAAGCTTTTCTATCTGACCTCCACCCTGTGGATCCGCCAGCACGACAAGGGCATTCATAAAATCGCACACTCACACGGTCTGGACGTGGGGCCGGGTGTGGCATCACGCCCTGGATTTTTCTTCCTATTTCACAAGGAACAGGCTGTAAAACACGACCGCCTCTGCGAAGGCAATGGCAAGAATGGACTGAACAAGTATCTTCGTCGAGGCGCTGGGATTGCGCCCCACCGCGTCCGAAGCACTCATACCGATCAAGCCCACCGCAATCGTTGCGCCGAGCGCTGCTAGACCAACATGCAGGTTTCCATTCATATCGTCTGATTTCTCCTTCTCGTCAGTTCCCGCGTTTCGGCACGGCCAAGCCGCCAGATTCCACCATTCACGCCTGCGCCGCGGCACTACCCTCTTCGTGCTGACAAATCAAGACAGTAAAGACCGCCGTTAACAGCATGAAGACCAGCGCTTGGACAAGGCCCATCAACAGTTCCAGGAAGTAAAAAGGAATTTGTACCAACCACCCAAAATGCGGGGACATCTTGGCTAAAGTTTCCAGCATGTTCTCGCCAGCAAAAATATTCCCGTATAGACGAAAACTCAAAGAGATCGGGCGAAACAAAATCGAGATCACTTCCAAACAACCAGTCGCCAAGAAAACCACCACCATAAGCAGCTTCAATACGCCTGTGGACTCGCCCTTGGGTCCAAACAGCTCTCGGAGAACACCCAACGGGCCGACTTCCCAAACGGCCCACACGATCCAGCAAACGAAGAACACCAAGGCCATAGCTAATGTCAAATTGACGTCCGCGTTGGCCCCGCGGAACAAAGGCTGGTCGATCTTGAAACCGTGAGGAGTCTCATGCCCCCATCCGATCGACCCCACGCCAGGTATGAGTCCCACCCAATTTGCGGTGAGAATGAAGATAAAAATAGTCGCAAAGAACCAAAACGTCCGCTCAGTTAAATGCGAGCCCATAATTCCTTCGATAAATTTGTACAGACCTTCAACGAGCCATTCGACGAAATTCTGCGCTCCATCCGGTACCTGCTTCATGTTTCGTGTCGCGAACTGAGCGGAGATAATCAGGCCCAAGGCCACGATCCAGCTAACGATCATAGAATTGGAGATCGGTGATCCCGCGATTTTGAAGATATCGTCGGCTTTCTCAGGGAGACCGTGATCCTGCGCTTCAATACCAGCCGTAGGCGAACCTCCCGGCTGCAAGCTGTTAGGTTTGGCCACCGTGCGATCCAATGTCGCTGAAGCGACTTCCGATTCGGCACCAATCGCGAGCTTCGCTTTGAAGCTTAGCGTTGCGAGTGTCGCAGCAAGAAGGATCGCCGCGAAACTGATTTTACTTTTGCGCAGAATGCTACCGGTGCATGCTGTCGCGGAGTACCCGGATCCTTGGTTGGATGTGGCGACCATAGCTAGGTCAAAACAGCGCTAGCCAACTCCGTTTGCTCGTTGGCTTCGTGTCACGCTTTTTTCAATATTGATACTCTTTCTAATTATCTGCTTGCTTTCACTCTAACTTAGCTCTGCGGCCTGTTCATTCCTTCCTCCGCCGAGTCTCAAGCACCCGTGTGACTTCTACCAATGCTGAAGAATCGCGACAACTAGGGAAATCCCTAGGCCTATCGAGCGGAGTCCCGACTTGCCGCGCGTTCGCAAGCCCCCAACTTCTGCATGATCGGATTCCGGTCACCCAGGAGTGTGATTCAACCCTGCATCCGATCAATGTAGGGGCTTCGACGACGATCGCTGTCAAATTCGACGACTGGGATGCTACGTTGACATTTTCTTCTCCCGACGACACGACAGGCGTTTTAGAGATCAGCGGCCGGGCCAGCCCCAAGAAGCGCTCTTGCGCTCCTCAAATGCTTGGACGTGCCGGAATTCAATTCCAGAATCTGTGGTCGTCGAGTCGATTTTCCGCTCCAGGGTTGAACAGAGAAGTGGTGAACCAGTTAAGCTCACAGGAACCCGTTGATACTTATTTACTCCCACTGTTCAGGATGCTCGTTCCGCTTGATCGTCCCCGCCTGCCCAAAGAACGACCACCGAACGAGGTTCCGCACGATATATATGTTCAGGAACTGAGGGTGCCTCTTCCCAGGGGACGATATCGCGGGGTGCCTCTAGAAAAGTGTCGATCCAGCGCCGCCAAGAACCTCCCTCGCTCTCCTTTATCCGAGGCAACTCAAAGTCGAGAGGCGCCCAATACGTATTGAAGATGAAGAAAACAAGCAGACCGTCCCTCTTCAATTCGGCGCTGAACGCGACACTGTGCGATTGATCGCTCCAGTCAGGCTGATTGAGTTTCACTCCATGCCAAGTCCTAGCAGCTTCGCTGATCAACTGCGCCAAACTCATCCGTTCGCGCTCGGGACCGCTGTGTCGCAACCTCCTTCTCGCGATAAGTAACCTTACAAACCGATGTACGTCCGCGTGTTTAGCGGGAAGTGACCAATCGAACCAGTTGTCCTCGTCGTCCTGGCAGTAAGGGTTGTTATTGCCGTGTTGCGTTCGCCGGACTTCATCGCCCATCGCGAACATTGGCAAACCAAGGGAGAGCATTGTAACAGCGAAGAAATTCTTCACCTGACGATTTCGGATTCTCTCAATCGCGGGATCGTTCGTGGGGCCCTCGAAACCACAGTTCCAGCTTCGATTATCATTGCCTCCGTCACGGTTGCCTTCACCGTTGCCCTCGTTGTGTTTCTGGTTGTAAGAGACTACGTCGTTGAGTGTGAATCCATCGTGACATGTCACGAAGTTCACGCTCTGTTCCGCCTCGCGCTCCTTATGGCGATAGATCTCATGGCTGCCTAAGAACCGGTCCGCGAATCGTTGCAACGAGCCATCATCACTGCGGAAGAAGCTCCGTATGTCGTCACGAAAGCATCCATTCCATTCCTTCCACCTGTCCCCAACAAAACTGCCGACCTGGTAGAGTCCGGCGGCGTCCCAAGCCTCGGCAATCATCTTCGTCCCGGCAAGTTCTGGATCCGATTCCAGATCCAACAGGACAGGAGGATTAGCCATCACGTGGCCGCTGGAATCGCGCGCAAGGATTGAGGCGAGATCAAAACGGAAGCCATCCACATGCATCTCTTCCACCCAATACCGAATGCTATCCAGGACCATTCGGCGGACGATCGGATGATTCGAATTGAGCGTGTTTCCAGTACCGCTGAAGTTGGCGTAGTGCGAGCGGTCTCGCTCCAAGACGTAGTAAGCATTGTTGTCAATTCCACGAAAACTTAGCGTTGGTCCGGAGTGATCGCCCTCCGCTGTGTGATTGAAGACAACGTCCAGGATGACCTCGATGCCCGCCCGGTGTAAAGCCTTGACCATGTCGCGAAATTCGGCCACAGGGCCTAGCGGATCTTGCCGTGAGCTATACGCCTGGTGCGGCGCGAAGAACGAAATGGGTGCATAACCCCAGTAGTTCACGCGACCTGGCGGGCAATCCTGGAGATCAAACTGGAACACGGGAAGAAGCTCAACAGCCGAGACACCTAAGTTCTTCAGGTACGGAATCTTTTCGATAAGTCCGCGAAAAGTGCCACGCGTCTCCGGTGAGACGCCCGAGTTCGGATGCCTCGTAAATCCTTTAACGTGCATTTCGTACACGATCGACTGCGAGGAAGGCAAGTCAAGTGGAGTGTCACCTTCCCAGTCATACGAGAGTGGATTTACAATCACGCTCTTCATGGCCGATCTAGAGTTATCGCCTTTTTCCTGAGCTGCCTCACGAGAATAGTTCTTAGGGACAACGACGGCGCGACCATACGGGTCGAGCAAGATCTTCGTAGCGTCAAACCGCATCCCAGCGGAAGGATTGAATGGTCCGTGCACGCGATATCCATAGAGCTGTCCCGCCTCCACGCCAGGGACAAAGACATGCCAGTAGTGGTGAGTGCGGTTAGCGGATGGATCCAAGGCGATCACCCGGGCCGGCCGCGCGTCGTCTTCCCGGTCGAAAAACAGCAGCTCGATCCCTGAAGCATCACGTGAGTACAAACTGAAATTCACACCACCGCACACGACCGTTGCGCCGAGAGGCGCACTTCGCCCGTTCGAAGCAGAAGCCATCACCGCGTGATTTCGGTGTGCGGTGCTGCTGCGCGCAGTTTGAGACATGCTTACCCCTTCTGAGCCAGCTGCTTGGCAGCCGCCACTACACGGCTGGGCTCAAAACCGAATCGTTTCTGGAGCTCTTTGAGAGCTGCTGACGTCCCAAAGGTTTTCATGCCGATAATAAGGCCTTCGAACCGGCGAAAGAGTGCGGATGGTATTGGTGGTTAGCCTTGCAAGTTCTTCATCTTTCGGGAACTGAGAAATTCCTGTAGCACTCACAGTTTTGCTCCAGACCCGGCCAGTTGGTTCGAGCCTGCTGTCCGACGTCCGCATGCAATCAAAGCTTTAACAACCTGCTAAAGAAGTACGCGGCACCAGCGCTGACCTAAACATGTCACCCAGCTGCGTCACGGGATGGAAACTTGCCATCGTGACTTCCGCTCGCTGTGTAGGCCTCTCGAAGTATTCCCGTTCAAGATTCGCCACATCCACCAATATTTCTTTCGGCGCTAACTTTCCTGCGAGAGGCGAAATCTCCCTTTTTCTATTGAGTTGGCGAACAATGATTCCGCGCTTACGGTACGGGACATGGTTCCACCTTCCATATGTCGGCCGCATACTCCTTGATCGTCCGATCACTCGAAAACTTGCCCGAGCTCGCAACATTCAAAATGGCTTTGCGACCCCACGCATGCGGATTGGCATACAGCTCGCACAAGCGTTGGTCCGCCTGGAGATAGGAAGAGAGGTCCGCCAGATGCATATAATGGTCGTCCCCCAGAAGCGTTTCGCGCAGCGGTTCGAAAACACCAGGCTCGTAGCGGCTGAAATGGTTGGAGAAGATCATGTCGAGCGCCTCGCGGGTCTCCGGTTCATTCTCATAGTGCCAGCGTGGGTTGTACCAGCCACGGCTATCGGCCACTTGTGCGGCCGTTAAACCGAACAAGAAGAAATTCTCCTCGCCTGCTTCTTCCGCCATCTCGATTGTCGCCCCGTCTCTCGTGCCGATCGTCAGTGCGCCATTCATCATGAACTTCATGTTGCTCGTACCGCTGGCTTCATAGCCGGCAGTGGAGATTTGATTGGACACATCGCTCGCGGGAATCAGTCGCTCTGCGAGCGAGACGCAGTAATCGGGCAGGAACAGCACTTTGAGGCGGCCGCGCACGGTCGAGTCACCATCAATCGAGCCAGCGAGATTATTGATGAACTTAATGATCAGCTTGGCCAGCCGGTAGGCGGGTGCGGCCTTGCCGGCGAATAAGAAAGTACGAGGCGCCATCTCCAGATTCGGGTTTGCCCTCAGCCGGTTGTACAGCACAACGACTCGCAGGGCATTGAGCATCTGTCGCTTGTACTCGTGGATGCGTTTTACTTGACAATCAAAGATTGTGTCTGGATCCACAGCCTGATGCGTCGTTGCCTTGAGCCAATCGACAAACTGAACTTTGGCTTTTCGTTTCGCTTGATGGAATGCCTCGCGAAAGCCCTGGTCGTCGGCAAGCCGCTTGATTTTGCTCAATTGAGCGAGATCAGTGACCCAGTCATTGCCGATGATTTCGGTAATCGTGGCAGCGAGCGACGGGTTAGCGAGAAGCAGCCAGCGTCGCGGCGTTACACCGTTCGTTTTATTGTTGAATCGCTCCGGAAACATCTCGGCCAAGTCTTTGACCGTCATGACACGCAGCAATCCGGAGTGAATCGCCGCGACTCCGTTGGTGCTGTGCGAGCCCACGATCGCCAGATTCGCCATGCGAATATTGCGCTGAGGGCCTTCTTCGACCAGACTCATGCGCGCGATGCGCCCTTCGTCGTCGGGAAAGCGGCTGCGAACCGAATCAAGGAGGCGACGATTGATTTCGTGAATGATTTCAAGGTGACGGGGAAGCATGGTCTCGAACCATGCGACCGGCCATTTCTCAAGAGCCTCCGGGAGTAGTGTGTGGTTCGTGTAAGCGAGCGTCTGCTGCGTGAGATCCCAGGCCTGGCTCCATTCCAAGCGTGCTTCATCCAGCAGGATGCGCATCAGTTCCGGGACCGCCAGAGTCGGGTGGGTGTCGTTCATCTGAATTGCGACTTTCTCAGGCAGGGTTGTCCAATCGGAATTGCTCCGGCGGAAGCGTCGGACGAGGTCTGCGAGCGAACAGGCTACGAGAACGTACTCTTGCACAAGACGTAAGGCGCGGCCCATGCTCGTGCTGTCGTCCGGATAAAGCACTCGCGTTAGACTTTCGGCCGCGAGGGTCTCGGTAAGAGCGGCGATAAAATCGCCGCTGCTGAATCGCTGGAAATCAAAATAATCGGGGCTCGCCGCGGCCCACAGTCGGAGCGTGTTGACGGTCTTTCCGCCATAGCCGACGACAGGGCGATCGAACGGAACACCATACAACGTGGATGGTTTGTCACGAATCGCACGCAAACTCCCGCCATGCACCTCGAAGGAACAGTTCAGCTTGATTTCCACTCTCTCATGTGGACGCAGGATCTCCCACGGATCCGGCTGCCGAAGCCAGTTATCCGGCTGCTCCGATTGCCATCCGTCCTGGATAAGTTGCTTAAAGATGCCGTAGTCGTAGCGCAGACCGTAGCCCATGGCTGGAAGCTGCATCGTGGCCATGGAGTCAAGAAAGCACGCTGCGAGTCGTCCCAGTCCTCCATTCCCCAGCCCTGCGTCGGGTTCTTGTTCCAGGAGGGAGAGCAGATCTACGTTCTGTTGTTTCGCTGTTTGTGTCACGAGCTTATCAAGCAGAAGGTTCGTTACATTGTTAGCCAACGACCGGCCAAGGAGAAACTCCAGGGAGAGGTAGTAGACGCGCTTCGGATTCTTTTGTTCGTATGTTTTCTCGGTAAGTACCCATCGCTGCGAAAGGACGTCTCGGATGGATCGCGCGACAGCTTCAAAGCGCTCACGCGATCCAATCAACGTCTCGTCAATGGCATTGTCGAAGTGAAGGTGCCGCTCGTACATCCCGTCGGTTCCCATAAATTGAATCGGGCCGCAGCCGTATTGTTTGAGAAGTTTGGACAGATCTTCCTGCGTTGCCTTTGCCCCGCTTGCTGCCATGCCGTATGGACTCACCGGAGTCCTCCTCTCTAGGGTTGACTTGCCATTTACGCGGATTCCTCACTGTCGCAATGTTCACGGACTGGCTTGCGCCGCGACTTCGGGCTCAATCTCCACGTGCCGAGTGTCGTTCCAGAATCGGATGACCGGCCGCGAGAGATCGTTTTCGTATCCCAAGGCACTGAGGCTCGCCGTGCTCAACATGAACTATCGGCTGTTGGCCGTCGGTTCGAGACCGAGCCACCGCGACGCCAATACCCGCATGAAATGCCCGCTCGTGAAAAGTAGTACGTTGCCGTGTTTAGTGAGTGGCAGATCGGTAAGCCCGGTGTGCTGGCCCGACAAGGTCCAGGCGGTTTCACCGTGTCTCGCCAGATAGACTATGGGAAGTTCGTTTTTCAATACCTCATCTCCCCGACATCGGAATTCTCGGCGGCTGCCGCCCGGTATTCGCCAACGCAGCCAGGAATGATCTCAAGAATCAACAGCTTCCAAGAGATTGCGTACTTAACCTCTTCCGACTCCCAGTCCTTTGGCCGTCGAGGGTCGCTCGAGGTGCAAATGAGCTTCGCCCAAAATGCATTGGACCGTGTCCCGCGCAATCAGGACCTCTTCGTTCGTCGGAATCACGAACGCATGCAGTGTCGAATTATCATGACTGATCTGGCCTTCTACCCCGACCATCTGCTCATTCCTTTCATCGTCCAGCCTCAATCCGGCCCATTCGAGGCCCTCGCAGATGCACTCGCGGATGGCGGGCGCGTTCTCTCCGATCCCGCCTGTGAAGACAATCGCGTCTGCCCCGCCCATGCAGGCAAGAAATGCGCCAATGTATTTCCTTACGCGGTAACAGAAGATCTCGATGGCGAGGCGCACCCTGCGATCCTCTTGGTCTCCCAGTTCCTGCAGCAGGACACGCATATCGTTTGTCAACCCGGAGATGCCTAGCAATCCGGACTGGGTGTTGAGGAGAGTATCCACTTCGTGTGTGGATAGGCCTTCTTTCATGGCTATGAGGTTCACGATGGCCGGATCGATATCGCCAGAGCGCGTCCCCATAACCAGACCCTCCAGCGGCGTCATGCCCATCGAAGTGTCCACGGAGCGGCCGCCGCGAATGGCCGTAGCGGAGCAGCCATTGCCCAGGTGCAGCGTGATGACATGAATCTGTTCCTTGGCTAATCCGCGCAAGGCCCTGTATCGGTCAGCCACATATCGATGTGACGTGCCATGAAATCCATAACGACGAATATGGTGGCGTCGATACAAGTGATACGGGACGGCGTAGAGGTAGGCATGCTCCGGCATTGAGTGATGGAAGGACGTGTCAAAGACTGCGACTTGCGGCAGCTCTGGACCGAACGCTTGCCGCGACGCCAAAATGCCCTTGATGTTATTGGGGTTGTGCAGGGGGGCCAAATCGATGCATTCCTCGATTTCCCTTACCACGTCGTCAGTGATCACGGCAGATTCTGTGAACAATTCGCCCCCGTGAACCACGCGGTGGCCAACGGCATGGATATCGGACGCAGATCGGACTTCGGCTATTCCTGATTCGTCTGACGCGATCCACCGCACTAGGTATTCCAACGAGCCCGAAATATCCGAAAGCGAAGCTGTGAACCTCTGCCTCGGGCCATCACGCGTGTGGACCGTAACGATCGCTTCTCCTCCGATCCCCTCGATCTGTCCGCGGCACAAGCGCTCATCTTTGTTCTGGGCAATCCGGGCAAGATCAGTGGCGATCAGCTGAAACTTTAGAGTGGAGCTTCCCGAGTTGAGTACGAGAACATTCATTGGCACTATACCCAACGGTCGCGCTCATGGAACACGATGAATTCACGTATTGCTGGATCTCGTTCGAGACGGGCGGACTCGACCATGAGATCTGGGTACCTAATACGGCCATCTCCAACTGGCAACATCGGGCTTATCGGTACCGTGTTCGTAAGCGTAGTTCCGGCACACAATCTGCTCGTTGCGGAATTTTTCCATGGCGTGCGCTCCAACTCTTTGGAGTCTCGGAACACGTTTGATGACATCCATTGCTAGACTGAACCGGTCGATCTCGTTCTCGATCGCCAGCTCCAATGGTGTGTTGATGTTTCCTTGTTCCTTGTAACCACGGACGTGCATGTTGGTATGGTTGGTGCGACGGTATGCCAAGCGATGGACGAGCCAAGGATATCCATGGAAATTGAAAATGACCGGCGTATCAACCGTGAAGAGCAAATCAAAATCCTGATCGGACATGCCGTGCGGATGTTCCGTAGTCGGCTGCAACTTAAAGAGATCAATCACGTTGACGTATCGGACCTTGAGATCGGGAAACTCGCTCCGCAGCAGCACAATGGCAGCCAGCGTTTCCTGGGTGGGTATGTCTCCAGCCGAGGCCATCACTACATCGGGCTCAGTACCCTGGTCGTTACACGCCCAATCCCACATGCCAATCCCTTTGGTGCAGTGCGCGATCGCTTGATCCATATCCATATATTGAAGATGCAACTGTTTATCGCAGACGATCACATTGATGTAGTTCTCACTCTTCAGACAGTGGTTGGCGACCGACAACAACGAGTTGACGTCCGGCGGCAGATAAATTCGTGTTACATCAGAGCTCTTGTTGACAACCACATCGAGAAACCCCGGGTCCTGGTGAGTGAAACCATTGTGGTCCTGTCGCCAAACGGTCGAAGTTACGAAGATATTCAGCGACGCAATCCGTTCGCGCCACGACACGTGATTGCATATGGAGAGCCACTTGGCGTGCTGGTTGAACATCGAGTCGATGACGTGGATAAAAGCCTCGTAGGAAGAAATAAAGCCGTGCCGTCCGGTGAGTAGATAACCTTCGAGCATCCCTTCGACCGTGTGTTCACTTAGCATTTCCATGACTCGGCCATCCGGTGCGAGCTCTCCGCCGTCCGCATCCTCGGGGAAGTAGTCCTCAATCCAGAACTTCTTGCTGACGGCGTAGATGTCGGCCAGCTTGTTGGACGTGTTTTCGTCCGGTCCGAAGACACGGAAGTTCTTCATGTTCAGCTTCATTACATCCCGCAGGAACGCACCCAGCGGCCGCGCGTTCTCTGCTTCGGTCGTTCCCGGCTTCTCAACTTGCAAGGAGTATTGCTCGAAGTCGGGAAGGCGCAGAGCCTGCTTCAGGTGTCCTCCATTGGCATGAGGGTTCGCGCCCATACGTCGCGTGCCTCTCGGCGCAAGTTCCCTCAGCTCCGGGATCAGTTCTCCGCTTGAACCAAAAAGCTCCTGTGGTTTGTAGGATTGCATCCAGACCTCTAGCTCGCGAAGCCGTTGCGGACTCTTTTTGACGTCCGTCATCGGAACCTGGTGGGCCCGCCAGAAGCCTTCCAACCGGTGGCCATCGACCTGCTTCGGAGCGGTCCACCCTTTGGGGGTCCGTAATACGATCATGGGCCACCGGATGCGTTCGGACACCCCCTTCCCGCGAGCCACCTTCTGATGTTTCCTGATCTCGGAAACACAATGCTCGGTCGTTGCGGCCATGGCTTGATGCATACTTTCGGGATCAGAGCCTTCCACAAAATAAGGTGTCCATCCGTAGCCCCGGAATAAGCTCTCCAGCTCTTCGTGACTAATCCGCGCGAGCAGGGTAGGGTTATTGATTTTGTAACCATTCAAATGCAACACTGGCAGGACGGCACCATCACGGATGGGATTGAGGAATTTATTGATGTGCCAGGATGTTGCCAGAGGACCGGTTTCCGATTCACCGTCCCCGACCACGGCAGCCACAATCAGGTCCGGATTGTCAAAAGCAGCGCCGCACGCGTGCGAGAGCACGTAGCCAAGCTCTCCTCCTTCGTGGATCGAACCGGGTGTCTCCGGTGTGCAATGACTTCCGATCCCGCCTGGAAAGGAGAATTGTTTAAAAAACTCCCGCAGGCCGTCCTCGTCTTCGCTCTTATCGGTGTAGATTTCCGAATAGGCGCCTTCCAAGTAAACCGGGGCGAGAACTCCGGGAGCGCCATGCCCCGGTCCTGCCAGGAAGATCATGTCCAGGTCGTACTTCTTGATGAGTCGGTTGAGGTGTATGTAGGTGAACGCCAGGCCAGGGCTCGCTCCCCAGTGTCCCAGAAGGCGATTCTTAATGTGCTCCGCTTTCAGGGGTTCCTTCAGCAGAGGATTGTCTTGCAGATAAATCATGCCCAGCATCAAGTAGTTGCAGGCCCGCCAGTAGGCGTGGGTCTTACGCACCTCCTCTGCGCTGAGAGGAGCCCCTGAAATGGTAGATCTTGCTGAGCCGTACGCGCTTAGCGGATTGCTCGCTTTCTCGGCGGTTGCCGGTGCCATGTCCACAACTCCTTCGCCTGACAAACTTGTACAACGATCTTGTCGGGAGAAATCCTGGTGTCCATCGCCAAATAACATGTGCCAGAGAGGCTATTTGTCTAGCGCCAGTTCGGATAAACCCCGAGCCGCGTGCGTCCGGGCGGTGCCGTCTGGAGCTTCCATTTCGCTGGCGTAAATGCTGGTGGGACCTTTATCAGTCGTGGAGAATCGCAACAACTGGGGAAATCCCTAGGCCCGGTGCAATCCATGATTCCCGTGTAAATGAACTACGAGTCTCGACTTGAGGGGGCTGGGGATTTGCGACCCGATCGGACCGACTTTTCGCCGCCCCATTCGTGACGTGATTTTTCCGAGCCGCTCCTGGCACACAGCTACCCGCCTCACATTGCCGATGCCCTCGCGATAGCGCCTCTGATCGTAAGACTCGATGAACTCCGCCACGGCCGCGCGCAACTGCTTTACTCTAGTGTCTACCAGCCGATTCAGCTGTTCTTCCAATTTTCTGCTGCGCCGTTCGATCGTGGTCCACCTTGATTCTTGTCCGTTTCAGCGTTGATTCGAAGCAACCCAGGCACATGGAAACCGCAACTTGGCCCTGTCCTAATTCCTAGGTGACTTCAAGGCCGATGCTGAAGGTCAATCATAAGCTGCTGAGTTTCCCGGATGAACCCCGAGCGTGGCCGGTCGAGATCGACGATTACGGCTAAAACCAGACTAATGGCCAGGGCTGGCACGAACATCGAGAGGATCTGCCGGCGTCCGTTCAAGCCAAATGAGTATCCGACCAGAATCGCGGCCAATATGCCGACGATGCCATTCACATAGATCACAGTCTCGGGCACATTGTTTTGAAATGCCATCCGGCGCGCCGATTCTAGATCGATGGCTTGATTTAACGATTCCAATAATAAGCCGGCTTTCACAGGGTTGGGATCTTTCCGCCCATACGCAGCGGCTCGCTCCCAGAACTCACTCTGCAAACGAGCGGCCTGTGTGCGCAAACTTTCGAGTTGCGAGAGATCATTGCCCATAGTCCCATATTGCACTCGAACATCGATGTACTGACGGAGAAGACTTGCTAGTTCGGGTCCTTCCGGGGCGGGGAGAAGTTCTGTGCGCAGGTAGGAGGTGCCGATGGCGTTGGCTTCATCGAGCGCAAGCTGCCTGCGCAGCTCGAATCGAGATACGGCCATGGACATCGTGAATCCAAGCAATAGACCGAGAACGCCAAGTATCGCTGCCTCGACTGTGGAGATCAGTGGTTTGGTTTTGTCGGAGATGTCCGATTCGGATTTTCGGCCAAGGTGGAAGCCAGCCTCCGTTGCCGCAAGCATTAACGCGAAAAATGTAATGTATATGACTGTCTCGTTTATCTCGTAGAGAAACCCGGTGTTCATAGTCGTCTCCTGACAAGACCCGTTCTAATCTCGAGGGTCCTAGGTCTCATGCGGAGAAACGGGCCCCGCCGGTTGCCTTTGATCTCGGGCCGTGTGCGGCTGGAATGCAAATTTTGTCTGCAACCTCATTCGCCTACCGAGCCCTTCCAACAAATCAAACGAGGAGAAAAGCGAGACCGAGTTAGACCAGGGATTGCTTCTCTTTTGCCTCAGGATGGTCGCCATGGTAAAAGAAATCGGCCCATCCATACCGCGAACAACAGGAGCAAAACCGTCTGGAAAATCGCGACCAACATGACTGCGGTTACGGCAGCAGTATCGGGGAAGCTGGCGGTTGCGATCACCAGCGCAACGCCAACGTTTCGCGCAGCCGTAGTCAGGCCAACCGAGTTGCGAATCCCGGATTCTTTGCCCCCAAGGATCCATCCCCCGGCTAAACACACCAGCAACAGAAGATTGATTCCGACGAAGGCACTCCCTCGGATTTCTGTCAGCGTCCTAGATTGGCCGGTGACGATTAACGCGACGACAGCGAGACTAAGCAGTGCGCCAAGCACATTCGATGGCTTGCGCAGCCTTTCCGCATTCCTCGGGCGCTTGGAGTGAACTATAATCCCGATTCCAAGTGGCAGGATCTGGGTCATCAGCAGGGTGGTCACAATTTTAGACGTATCGATCTTCAAGTCGGCCCCGTGAGCAACAAGGGGCAAGGAAAAACTCAATAGAAGTGGCGCAAGAAATGCCGAGGATCCCGCCAAAATCACCATTAAGCCAACCGAAACCGGAACATTACCCCGGGCTATTGCCGTCGGCGCGGGAGCAAAAGGAGCTGCGGGGCACACGCCCACCAAAAGAAATCCTATAGCCACCAAGGGCTTGGCTGGGAACAAATGTAAAAGGAGAATGACCACGGCGGGTACCACAATGTAATTCGCCACAGCGGCGCGAGCTAGAAGACTTGCATTCCTGAACACGCCCGCGAGATCACTCCAAGACACGCGAAGTCCGGCTGACAACATCATTTCGATGAGCAGAACCAGGACAAGAAGGTTCGTGATTCGATCAAGCGATGACAATTGCCCTCAACTTAATATCTTTCCGGAACGAACCTGCGCGCCTTAACTGACTTTTGATCGTCATAAGCGTGTTTTTCGGAACGCTTCGGCAACGTGACTTTCTCGCGAGGTGGCTTCTTATATGGAATCATGCTGAGGAAGTGAGAGATACAGTTCAGACGAGCCTTGCGTTTGTCATCTGAGCGAACCAGGTACCACGGTGCATGTTTGGAGTCGGTCGCTTCCAGCATCTTGTCGCGGTCCCGCGAGTATTCGTACCAGCGACGATACGATTCCAGATCCATCGCACTAAGTTTCCATTGACGAAGGGGATCGTTAATCCGGGCCTCGAAACGCCGCTGCTGTTCCTTCTTTCCAACCTCGAGCCAGTACTTGAGGAGAATGATTCCGGCGTCCACGATGTAATTTTCGACGGTGGGGCAAAGCTTGAGGAACTGGCGGTACTGCTCTGCGGTGCAAAATCCCATGACATGTTCGACCCCCGCCCGGTTGTACCAACTGCGGTCGAAGATCACGATCTCTCCCGCGGAAGGAAAATGCGGAAGATAGCGCTGCATGTACATCTGGGTTTTCTCGCGATCTGACGGGGCTGGTAACGCAACGAGGCGGAACACGCGTGGACTGACCCGCTCCGTGATCGCACGAATGGTGCCGCCTTTGCCCGCGGCGTCGCGTCCCTCAAAGACCACAATGATGCGCAGGCTTTTATACTTCACCCAGTCTTGCAATTTGCAGAGTTCTGCCTGCAGCCGACGCAGTTCCTTTTCATATTTCTTGCGCTTAAGGGATTTTTCTTCTCGTGAAACATCTTGTTTGGCCATTGCGAGTCGCTCCTCCATCCCGCATTCAAACTTCGCGTGGGCTCAGATTGTCTACCACAAGATTTTCCGGCCCCCAGTAAATCGATGCTGTAATCCGACTATTAGTGAGGGAGACTTTTTTCATTGCGGCCTGGTTCGAGTCTGTTAGGGAGTAGGTGGGTGCGCATTGGCAGATGTTCCACTCACGCCACTCCACTGCGAATCGTCAAGCTTCCAGCCGCCCCCCAGCGCTCGATACAGGTTGACGAGGGCCAGCTTGCGGCCGAGGTCATAGATGATAGCGGACCGCTCAGCCGGGTACATTTGGATCTCTGCATCGATGATCTCAAGGTAGTTTGCGAGTCCACTGTCATAGCGAACGTTGGACAGACGAACCGACTCCCGATAGGCTGCCACAGAGTTGAGCTGTTCCTCGTACGCCTTGGCTAGCTCTTGGTGGGCCGAGAGCGACGCTGAAACCTCACCAAATGCCTGAGTCACTGCCTTCTCAAAAGCGGCCTTTGCTTGGTCGCGCTGCGCCAGGGCTGCTCGATATTCGTTTTTCAAACGACCAGCCGTAAAAAGGGGACCGGCCAAATTGCCGGCGAGGCTCCACGCTTTGCCAGCGCCTGTAAGTTCCGAAAGCTGAGGGCTTAGTCCACCAAACACGCCGGTTAACGAAATCGTCGGGAAAAAATCAGCTTTTGCGACGCCGACGTTGGCGTTTGCACCAATCAGAGTTTCCTCCGCCTGGCGGAGATCAGGCCGGCGTTCCAGCAACTGTGACGGCAAACCCGTAGGCACTTCGGGCGGGTCGAACTGCTCTGTCAAGGCACTGCCACGGCCAATCGGACCGGGATTGCGTCCTAAGAGCAGATTCAACGCTACCTCTTGGGCAACAATCTGTCGTTCTAGATCTGGGATTACTGCGGCGACATTCGCGAGAGCTGCTTGTGCCCGAGCGGCCTCAAGTCCAGAAGCAGTACCCCCTTCGAGACGGTGCTGAAAGATGCTCAGAGTATCCTGGAAAGTCTTGACCGTTCTATGCGCAACTTCCAAATCCGCATCGAGTGAGCGAAGTTGAAAGTATCCCTGAGCAACTTCCGAGAGCACGAGGAGACGAACGTCGTGTCTGGCATCCTCGCTGGCAAAATACGTCGCGCGTTGTGCTTCATTCATTTTGCGGATTTGTCCAAACAGGTCAATTTCCCAGATCGTGCTGAAGCTATAGCCGTAATAGGTATGGTTCGCAACAAAGGGCTCGGGAGCTCTCTGCCCGGAAATGCTTCCGCCGTATCCTACTTGAGGGAAATATTGGGAACGAGTCACACCGGCGAGGGCACGTTCCCGCTCTACCTGGGCCAACGCTACTTGGAGGTCATAGTTGTTTTTCAGCGCTTCTCGGATAAGGCCTTGCAGGACAGGATCCTTGAACAGGTCCCACCATGCCAGATCGGCCTCGGAACTCGCGGTTATCTGGCGCTCAGCATAGAACTCGGGCGGAGGTTGGAGCGCCGGTCGCTGGTACTTGGGACCCACGGCGCAGCCGCTCAACAGAAGTGAAAGAACGGCGACTGTGCTAGTTTTTCCCATCAGTCGTGGTCTCCTTCGAGCGCGGCGGATGGACCGACTTCAAGGTGGGGCTTTGTTTTGGCGAGGCGTTCGACCACTACAAACAGGACGGGCACGAGAAAGATTCCCAAGATACTCGCCGCACTCATGCCGGTGATTACTGAACTTCCGAGCACCTTGCGGCCAATGGCGCCGGCTCCTTTCGCCGTCCAAAGAGGAACGCATCCCAAAATAAATGCGAACGACGTCATCAGGATTGGCCGCAAACGCAAACGGGCGCCTTCGAGGGCTGCCTCCACAAGCTCTTTCCCTTTTGCGTGCTCCAATATTGCAAACTCGACGATCAAGATTGCGTTCTTGGCGGTGAGTCCAATCAGCATGACCAGCCCGATTTGTGCAAAGACATTGTTATCGAACTTGCGCAACAGCAACCCACCGTAGGCGCCGAGAACCGCCACGGGCACAGACAGAAGTACGCTGAAGGGCAACGACCAACTCTCATACAGAGCCGCCAGGATCAGAAACACAAACAAGAAGGACATACCAAAAACCATCGCCTGTCCCCCTTCCGCTTTTTTCTCCTGATACGACATGTCGCTCCAGGCATAACCAAACCCGGGGGATAGGACATCGTTCGCAACTTGTTCCATCGCCGCCATGGCCTGTCCGGAACTATAGCCGGCAGAAGGAGTGCCGTTGACCTGGATACTTCGGAACAAATTGAACCGGTTGATGTACTCCGGTCCGGAGACCCGCTTTATCGTGACAAGGGAGGCCAGTGGGGTCATGTCACCCTTGGAGTTGCGCACATAGAAGTTGCTGATCTTGTCCGCGCTGGTGCGGTACTCGGGTTCTGCCTGGAGGTAGACCTTCCACTGGCGCCCAAAGCGATTGAACTGGTTCACATAGGCGCCACCGAGGAAGGCCTGTAGACTCTGGTAGACTCCGCTGAACTCCAGACCTTGCTTGAGAACACGGTCCTGGTCGACTTCAACGTAGAGCTGCGGCACGGAGGGACGAAACGTTGTAACCAACGAAGCGAGTTCAGGACGGTTCCGCGCAGCTTGAGTCAACTTGTCAAGAGTGTCCCAAAGTTGCTGAACAGTGCCCCCGCTCCGATCTTGCAGCATGAATGTGAACCCACCGGCCGTGCCCAGACCAGGAATGGCAGGCGGGCCGAAGGCGAAGGCGATCGCTTCCGGAATCCCCGCCCTCAGTTTCTGGTTCAAGCTTTGCATAAGCCCGTTGGCAGAAAGCTCCGTGGTGGGGCGTTCCTCCCAAGGATCGAGCTGAAGGAAGTAAAAACCGCTGTACGAAGCGGAAGTATTGGATAGCAGGCTGAAACCAGAGATGCCGCTGAAACTCTGGATGCCATGCATGTGGGCCAAGATGTCATCGACCTTGCGCATGACTGCGTCAGTTCGCTGTAAGGAGGCCGCGTCCGGTAGCTGGATCTGAAGGAATGCGTAACCCTGGTCCTCTTCCGGGATAAAACTCGTCGGGAGGCTCCGGCCCATTCCAACAGCGAGTACGGAGATGCCAACGAGCAACAACATTGCAAGTACCCACCGGCGAATGAGGAGATGACTCCATTTAACGTAACCGCCGGTCATCTTTTCGAACCATCGATTGAACAAGTCAAAGAACTTTCCCAGCGGTCCTCTTGATTTCTTGCGTCGACGAAGTAACAGAGCAGAAAGTGCAGGCGAAAGTGTCAGAGCATTAAAGGCGGAGATGAGCACCGAGATCGCGATGGTGATGGCGAATTGTTGGTTGAGAAGCCCTTTTATTCCGCCCAGCGCTGCCATGGGAATGAATACAGCGGAAAGCACCAAGGCGATGCCAACCACTGGGCCGGATACTTCTTCCATCGCTTTCAGAGTCGCATCTTTGGGCGACAAGCCGTGCTCAATGTGATGCTCCACCGCTTCGACAACCACGATGGCATCGTCCACCACGAGGCCGATCGCGAGAATCAGGCCAAACAGAGAGAGCGTGTTAATCGAGAATCCCAACAGGGGAAAGACGGCAAAGGTACCGATCAATGATACCGGTACAGCAAGTAAAGGGATCAGGGTTGCACGCCAATTCTGCAGGAACAGAAAGACTACAAGAATGACCAGCGCGATTGCTTCCAGCAGGGTCGTCATTATCTCTTTCATCCCTTCCGTAATCGGAAGCGTCGTATCCATTGCCACGACATATTCCAGGCCCTGCGGAAACCGGGTTTTCAACTCCTCCATTTGAGCTTTAACCTGTTTCGCCACAGCCAACGCATTTGAGCCGGGAGCCTGGTAGACAGCAATAATCACGGCTGGTTTCCCGTTATATCGGCCGATTTGCTGGTAGACGAGGGATCCCAGTTCGATCCGCGAGACACTCTCTAGCCTTACCGTCGAGCCATCGGGATTTTGACGAACAATGATCTTGCCGAAATCCTCTGGATTGACGAGCCGGCCTGGCGCGCGAACGGCATAAGTGAACTGCTGCCCCTTGGGGGCGGGTTCGGCGCCTATTTGGCCCGCAGGATTCACGGCGCTCTGTTGTTGAACGGCGTTTATCAGATCCGTAACGGTCAATCCGAGCTTCGTCAGCTGATCCGGTTTAACCCAGACGCGCATCGCATAATCGGCCGCGCCAAAGTTCGTCACTTGTCCGACACCGGGCACACGCAGGAGCGCATCGTTAATATTGATGGTTGCGTAGTTCCCCAAGAATTGGCCGTTGTAAGCGCCGTCTGGCGAATAGACGGACAAAACAAGCAGGGGCAGGCCCATGAGCTTCTTGACCGTCACCCCATACTGGTTCACCGAGGTTGGAAGATTGGGGCTGGCTTGGGAGACGCGGTTCTGCGTATTGACCTGATCGATATCCACGTTGGTACCGACGTCATATGTCACCTTGAGGGTCATAGTGCCGTCATTCGCGTTCGTGGACATCATGTAAAGCATGTTGTCTACGCCGTTCATTTGCTGCTCAAGCGGCGTTGCGACAGACTGTTCAATCGTCAGCGCATCCGCGCCGGTATATGTTGCCGATACGTTGATCTGGGGAGGAACGATGTCGGGAAGTTGGGCGACAGGCAGCTTGGCCATCGCAACGACGCCACCGATCACTGTGACGATCGAAATGACAATCGCAAGTATCGGCCGATTAATGAAGAGTTTTGACATGGCTACTTGCCACCGGAAAGTGCGTTGGCCTGGGTGTCTTTGAAGGGCGTTGGTGCGACGGCCATACCACTCTTGATTCGCTGCAAACCATCGACGACGACCATATCGCCCGCCTGCAGGCCAGATTCGACCAACCATACGTCGGCAAGCTGTGGCCCGAGCTTCACCGTCTCGATGGTGACTTTGTTGTCCGCGCTGACCACCCCGACTTGGTACACTCCTTGCAATTCAGAGATGGCCCGCTGAGGAACCAGGAGCGCGCCTTTGCGAACTTCGGTAACCGCACGGATGCGAGCATATTGTCCCGGGCGTAGCACGTTGCCGCGATTCGGAAATTCTGCCCTTACCTGGATCGTTCCGGTCCGTGTATCGACTTCACGGTTAACAAGCAGCGCGCGACCACGCTGAGGAAATACAGTGCCGTCTCCTAGTATCAATTGCAGTGATCGCCCGGCGGCTTGTCCTGATTTTTCGCGGGCAAATCGCATGTAATCCTGCTCGGCGATACTGAAGTCAACATAGATTGGATTCACGTTTGATACCGTCGTCATGACAGTCGTCGGGGTCATAAGGTCCCCGATGCCTACCTTGGAAATCCCTGCGATTCCGGAGATTGGCGAGGTCACGGTTGTCCAGCCCAGATCTAACTTAGCGTTGTCGAGGACCGCTTGATCCGCATCCACTTCTGCTGCCGCCGCGCGCTCCATACTGAGGGCTTTGTCGAGTTCGGCTTGACTGACGGCCTTCTGTGCCACCAAAGGTGTGTACCTTTTTACGTCGATCTGCGCCTGCGCCAAGCCAGCCCGGGCGCGGTCAAGCTTGCCCTGGGCTTGCTGCGCAGCGGCTTGCGCCTGACGCTGATCAAGCTGATACATCGACTGTCCCTTATTGATATAGGAGCCTTCTGAGTAAAGTTGGGTCAGTAAGAACCCCCCTACTTTGGGGCGGATTTCCGCGTCGACGTTGCCGAGCATGGTTCCCACCCACTCCTTCCGGATGTCCACATCTTTTTGCACAACTGGCGTGACCGTAACGGCGGGAGGTGGTGGAGCGGGTTTTTCTTCCTTGGAAGAACACCCGCCAAGGGTACAAAGCAGCAGTAATACAGTGACAAGTTGGGAGGCGCCGAGGAATCGTTTGGGCGAGTCCGCTGGAGTCAGCGGCGACGCTAAATCACAATTCCGTATTCGTGGAATGCAGAATGCAGATTCTGGGGTCATTCGCTTCGCCTTTGCCTGCGGCGGGCCTTGTGAGGGTGTCTCGGGAAAGCAGCCCTTTCTTGAGTTGTCCCTCGGCCAAGGATCGATGGTTAACGGAGGAACCACGAGCGTTCAGAAGGCTGCACAGGGTAGCCCCGTCCTACGATGACTGCCGCTCCCATCCTCTCGACCTCCGCCAGCCCCACATGCAACTCACCGCAGGTACCGAACTCCACATCCGATCGAATGGCACCATACTGGGCGAGCTCGCCCAGCCCGGATCCGTTGGTCCGCATATGCAAGGGCCATTGCCAAAGCGAATAATGTGGCGGACCTCATTGAAACCGGAAAGCAGACCGTTTTCGGAACGCCCGTTGTTGGGCTGTGGCGAGACCAAGCATCATTGAGCGATTCGGTCTTCCGCTGCCAAAGTCGACGCATCCGTCGGCCAACCGTCATCCGTCGGATTCCAGGATTTGTCCGGGTTATATAGGTCCATTGCCGTGAAAATTTTGAGCGTATCTGGACCCAAGTCCTTCTGATAGACGATTCCTTCGTAGCTGACGAGGAACGTCTTGACACCCGTCACGCGATACTCCGCCGGAGCAGCAGCAAGAGCGAAGCCCCCGATCATTGCCCCCTCTATGACAAAATCCATCCTGCCGAGCGGCGCTGCGGAGCCTTGCCCTTTCAGGATCTTGAAGAAATACCCGTGATATGGCTTGGCACGATCCGAATAGCCTTGCTCCAAAGCATCAGCGATCTCCTCGGCGATGGGCCCCCCTAAGCTCCCATCTGGATTCCGCCACACCAGACCGTCCTGCTTGCCAGGAGTGCTGATGATTCGCTGTGCGTACTGGTTTACTTTCGAGCCCTCATGTTTTTCCAAGGCGTACTCGTACTGGGCTTCGACATAGCCTTCGCAGATGCCAATGGCGTCCAATTCATTGCTGCCGATGCGGCGGTTGAGAAGCTCCTGGCGGCCGGCGTCAGCATCGAAGAACCATTTGTCACCGACCTTCACAATTGGCACGGCGAAGGGCCAGTCCTCATTGCCGACTAGGAGAAATGCACGATTCCCGCTTTTCGGATCCACGGAAACCGTTTTCTTCTCGCGTGCCTCCTTCGCGAAGTCAAGGGCCCGCTGCCGGTCCTGCGGGTATTCGCCGGAAAAAACAATGTCGTCGCCATCGGCACCGAAAATTTCCTCGAGAACGTTTTCGTCAAATCTCTCCGCCGCATCGACTAAAGCTTCAGCAGCCTGCTGCGGGGTGTCGAAGTTCTTCGGATGTGTACCCGCGAGAGCAGCTTTTGCCGCAGATTGGTACGCAGCGGGCGGTGTGGTCGCCATCAGGAGCGCCCACGCCAATAAACCCGCAATCTGCGGAAGTCTGTGAAGACTTCGATTTTTGGATTTTGGTTTCATATCATTCACCTATGATTTCCTTTCCGCATTCTGGTCTGCTCATCTGCGCCGCCCGCCACCACCGCCTCGGCTCCCACCGCCACGGCTTCCACCGCCAGACGATCCCATGCTCGAGCCGCCGCGGCTGCTGCTCGCACGCGTGCTTGCTCCGTTGTATCCCTTCGAACCTCCTCCGAAGGCGCCCCGGCTCCCGCTGCCGCCACGCGAGGTCTCCCGGTTTCCGACGCGGTCTCCGCCTCCCGCGCCAGTACGATTGCCTCCTCCAACTCCACCGCCGGCACGATTGCTAACACCGCCGCCTTCACGAGTGCTCCGCAGGTTGCCGCCCT
>Ga0307476_10000626_pt1 | contig 25660 bp, 19 predicted proteins | sample atmos_gasesECM2C_2_FD_203314 | JGI IMG/M metagenome (GOLD analysis project Ga0307476, IMG submission 203314) | Hardwood forest soil microbial communities from Morgan-Monroe State Forest, Indiana, United States - atmos_gasesECM2C_05 | ecosystem: Environmental > Terrestrial > Soil > Temperate...
CGGGCATTCTTGTGGATGTCCATTCGATCTTTCCTCGGAAGAGATTGCTTCAGCACAATCAGCTTCTCTGGTTTTGGTCGAATGGACAACGTGTTGAAAGATCACAGGTGCCCCATCCTGGTCGCGTTTTTTGCGACAGGGCGGGGACTTTGATACCCATGGAGGATGCCAAGTCAAATTTCCCGCCCTGTCCCTGCAAAAGAACGCAGGGACAAGGACGGGGCAGCCGCGGGGGTTGAGATTTTGTTCGTAGAGGAATGGACTAGCCCCCGCGTCACAGTCAACGGATGGTCAGAATCCCTGCCCCACGCACCGCGGACGCGGGTGGGATGCTTCGACTGCGTCGGATTGTCCTTCGGACGATCCCACTTCGCTCAGCATGACAGAGCGGTATTCTCAGACTTCGTCGCTCTCTTTTAACTTCGCGATCACGCCGAAATCTTCCAGCGTCGTCATGTCGCCTTTGACTTCGCCGCTGCTGGCAAGTTCACGGAGCAGGCGGCGCATGATTTTGCCGCTGCGGGTTTTGGGGAGCGTGTCGGTGAAGCGGATGTCGTCGGGCTTGGCCAGCGATCCGATTTCTTTCGCGACCCACTTGCGTAGTTCTTCTTTCAACTCCGGAGTTGGTTTGCGGCCTTGCTCGAGCGTCACGAACGCGGAGATGGCTTGGCCTTTCAGTTCGTCGGGACGGCCGACCACCGCGGCTTCGGCGACTGCTTCGTGAGCTACGAGTGCAGACTCGATTTCCATGGTGCTGAGGCGATGGCCGCTGACGTTGAGGACGTCGTCGACGCGGCCCATGATCCAGAAGTAACCATCTTTATCTCTGCGGGCGCCGTCGCCTGTGAAATAGACGCCGGGAATCTGCGACCAGTATTGCTTTACGTAGCGGTCGGGATCGCCGTAGATGGTGCGCGCCATGCCGGGCCAGGGTTTGGTGATGACGAGGAATCCGCCGGAGCCCAGAGGAACGGGTTGGCCGTCCATGGTCATGATCTCGGCGGCAACGCCGGGGAAAGCTTTGGTGGCCGATCCGGGCTTGGTGGCAATCGCTCCGGGAATTGGAGCGATCATGATGTTGCCGGTTTCGGTTTGCCACCAGGTATCGGTGATGGGGCAGCGGTTGCCGCCGATCATTTCGCGATACCACATCCAGGCCTCAGGATTAATGGGTTCGCCGACAGTGCCGAGCAGGCGCAGACTCGACATATCGTGTTTCTTCGGCCATTCGCTTCCCCACTTCATGAAGGTGCGGATAGCGGTAGGCGCGGTGTAGAAAATATTGACCTGATGGCGCTGAATGATCGACCAGAAACGGTCGGGCTCGGGATGATTGGGAGCGCCTTCGTACATGAGGCTGGTGGCGCCATTTTGCAACGGTCCGTAGACGATGTAACTGTGGCCGGTGACCCATCCGATGTCGGCGGTGCACCAATAGGTGTCTTCATCTTTGAGATCGAAGACCCACTTAGTGGTGAGATAGGTGCCGACAGAATATCCGCCGGTGGTGTGGACCAGACCCTTCGGTTTGCCGGTGGTGCCCGAGGTGTAAAGAATGTAGAGAGGGTGCTCGGCGTCGAGGGGCTCAGCTGGACAAACGTCAGAGGCGGTGGCCATGAGTTCGTGCCACCAATGGTCGCGACCGGGCTGCAGGTTGATGGGCGTTCCGGTACGTTTGTAGACGGCAACATTCTTCACACTGGGGCAGGATTTGAGCGCTTCTTCAACGGCAGGAAAAAGTTTGACTTCAGAGCCGCGGCGGTAAGAGCCGTCCTGAGTAATAACGGCAGTTGCCTCGCAGTCGTGGATGCGGTCAATCAGGGCGTGGGCGGCGAATCCGCCGAAGATTACAGTGTGGGGCGCGCCGATGCGGGCGCAGGCCAGCATGGCGATGGGCAGCTCGGGAGTCATGCCCATGTAGATCGCGACTCTGTCACCCTTCTTTATGCCGAGTGTCTTTAGAACGTTGGCGAATTTCTGAACCTCGCGATGAAGCTGCTGGTAGGTGAGGGTGCGGGTTTCTCCGGGTTCGCTTTCCCAGATGATGGCGGCTTTGTTCTTGCGCGTCGAATTAACGTGGCGGTCGAGGCAGTTGTAGGAGAGATTGAGCTGGCCGCCGACGAACCACTTGGCCCATGGAAGATTCCACTCGAGGACCTTGTCCCACTTCTTGAACCAGTGCAGCTCGCCGGCGATACGGCCCCAGAATTTGTCGGGTTCGGCGATCGATTCGTTGTAGAGATCTTCGTATTCTCCGCGGCTCTGAATGTGGGCGCGGCGGCTGAATTCGGCGGGCGGCTCGAAGCTGCGCTGCTCCTGAAGAATGGAATCGATGCTGCTGGCCTGAAGATCGGCTATCGCTCTATCTGACATGAACAGAAACCTCGACTCGGAGGAATATGAAAATCGGTTGCGCGAAGATCATTAGCCGTTGGCGCATTTGCCTCGGGAGCACCGCGATATTTTACTACTACCGGTCCAGAAAGCGGCTGTGATCCTGAGCGCGGGGTAATGTGCATACATCGGAGCGTCCGAAGATACGGTAGCGGTGCCGGGTCAGGGCTTGGTAGGCCGCGTCGCGTAGGAGCTTTGGAAATAGTTGGAGGAGAAATGCGAAAAAGCGCCAAATCCCGCCGAGTTCGCGAAGAACGAAGATGACAGCGTCCGAGCGCGCGAGGAGGCGTTCGTCGGGGAGTTCATGATTTTCGACAACGTAGACGGTATCAAGGCTAGTAGTGCCGACGGCGTGGCGCTTGAGAATGCCGGCAGCGAGCGGGCCTTGTAGCCAAGCGAACTGGAAGGTGGCGTTGGAATCATGGCGAAGAATGAATTGGACGAAACGGTTGCAGAGTCCGCAGACGCCGTCGTAGAGGAGAATGGGTGGAGGCATCGGATGGACGGGACAACATTAGCATCCTAAACGAACCATCCTTGTTCCCCCACGAAACAGAGGGAGACAAGGACGGCAGCGTGCGCAATATTCGGCGAGAAGGCGACGTCCGACTCAGGCTGGTACGCCGGTAATTAACAAGCTTCAGCTAAACATCAGTACAAGAGGGAGGCGTTGAAGAAATCGTTCAGATCGGAAGTCACGCCCGTCCCACCCAAAGTTAGCGTAAGTGTATGTTGCCCAAAAGTCAGATTGAAACCGATAAACAGAGTCGGCAACGCGCGGTGGGTGCTTTGTCCATTCGAGAAAATCTGGCCGGTAGCGATTTGATTTCCGTCCAGCGAGACAAATAGTTGAAGAGGGACATTTGGAGCCGTTGACCATAGAGTGCTGGTCACGACCAGTAGCGCCGGACCATCAAGTGGAGCGTTGAACTGCGCTTTTAGAGGTAAGGGGCCCGGTTGGTTGATAATTTGGAGTACTTGCATTGGAATCTCCTTTCAGATTCGTCCTTAACTCGTTACGGAGACAGATTCTCTCTAACTCGCGCAAATATTTCGGGCCCTGCGCTAAATCTAATTAGTCGAATCTGTTGTTAGTGTCGAGTGAGCGGACGCGGGGATTGTAGCACGGCAAGTCGACTTAGCCCGTCTAGTTGGACGTTATGTTCAACCGCTCCGAGGCTACTCGAGTATGCGTGAAACCAGATCTTCCGCCCTCCGGGGCTTGCTCGCTCCCGCTTTTTTACCCACAGCTTACGCTGTGGGCTGAATTCTTGCGCCGCTTTGCGGCTGAACCAGGGGAACTCTGCTCCACCGCGAGACACCAATCTAGTCCTCACGCAGTCTCTGCGGGACTTCTACAAGCATTGGTGCAACCTATCAGAGAAGGCATATCCGAGTCGAGGATATCGGCGGCTGCTTACTGATTGAAACTCTCACGGGTGATGTAGACGTTGTTCCCAATCAGTAATCACAAATCAAGAATCAGCAATCGTTCGCTGACCCGAGGCGGATGAGTTCCGCACGCAGGCGCAGATGATTCTGAGTTTGGCGAAGATAGGACATTTCGTTGCGGGCAGATTTGGCGCGAATGATTTTGATTACGTTTTGCTTCTCTTCTGGAGACCAGCGGGCGAGGTCGGGAATGAGAGCTAGGACAAGCGACCAGTTTTCAAGAAACTGTTGCTGATCTGCGGGCCAGCGAGTTGATTTGATTCCCAGTGCTCGGGTTACAGAGGCGGTTGAGGCGCGACAGATTTTCTGGCTGTCTCCGTCGAAGTCGCGGGCCATGCGGCGATTGATTCGAAGGCCCAGGGTGCGGGTCGAGAAGGTGTCCCAAGGACCGCGGCGGCTGAAGCCCAATTCCTTTTTCGTATGCGTGACGCGGCCCTGGAAGGGCCGCTCTTCCACGGTTGCGCGCACGGCTGAGCGGGCGTTCGTAATCGCGCCATTCGTAATCGTGCCAGCGGATGGTTGCAGCTCGTAGAACATGTGGGCTTCGGCCAGACGTTTCAAAGTACGCCGAGGAGTTCTATATTTCGGATTTGCGGCGATCTTTTCTTCTTCCTTCTCACACAAATTTTGCAGATCGGGATGGCCGGGCCGGAAGCCCAGCTTGCGATAAAACCAGAAAGCTCCGGAGTCGATGGCTTCGTCGTTGTTCTGACCGATCTGGTAGGGATAAATCGAAATACATTTTGCGCCGGTCAAGGCTCGCAGACAGCGCAGCGCCTGCGCATAGATCCACGCAGTTTCTCCCTGACGATAAGTGTAGAAGGTATTGAAGCCGACCTCGATCCACTCGCAGAGGCCGATGGCCTCGATGTAATTAATAGGCACGCCATTCTTGAGGGTGTAGCCGGCAACGTAGGCGCGGAGCGGGAGACGGCGGTCGGGCGGAAGTCCCCAGAAATGCATGACAACGCCACGGCCCAAGTCGGCGCGGACTACGGAGCGGGAATCACCCAGCGTAGTGCCATACAGTTCGCGGTAGCGGACGACCATGATCTCGCGAATTGCGCGCATGGTGGATTTTCCTGCGGCGAGGGAAAGCTTTTCAAGCTTGGGTGCGGGCCGGGAGAGTTCGCGGGCGAGTGAAACTTCATTGCGCTGGATAAGTGGAGCGTTATGAAAATAGAAGCGGCGAGGACGCGTCCAGTTGCGCGTACGGGAAAGCTTCAGGTTTTCGAGTCTCCAGCGAATGGGCAGACGAAGCGAATCGTAAAGTTCGGCGCGTTGGGCTGAAGCGAGCGGCAGTTGCTCGAAGCGGTTCAGCAGAAACTGAAGTGCGTTGTGGCGACCGCGTGCCGCATCCATCCAGTTGGACCATGGAATGTTGGCTTCTACGGCGGCGTCCTCTTCAAGCAGCGGGATAAAGCGCGGCCAAGTGTTGCCGCGGGAGCGCTCGGCCTGATAGTCGTCCCAATAATCGTTCCAGGCAATCTCGACGTTGCTGGGAATGCGGCGCGCCAGCCAGTTAGCGACATCGAAGGAGAGAACATCCTGCATGGTGGCGCCGGCGATGCCAGAAGTGTCGAAGTCGTCTAACGCCGACAAATCGGCGTTAAGGCCACGAAGATTTTCGATACGTCGATGGAAAGTGTCGAGTAGACGCTCGACTGTAGAGACCTGAGAGGCGGCATGCGGAAAGGCGCGCAGAAAGAGCAGGCACTCGTGGAAGCGAATCAGTTGATGAGGATCAGTGAATTGGAATTTCGAGAGTTGGGCGAGAAGTTTAGCGATGACGGAAGCGTGGCCTGGATCGAAGCGATTTTTCGCGGCTTCAAGTTGGGTGAGAATATCCTTCGGATCGCGCGACATGGCAGCGACCTAGTGTAACGCAGGCAGGCTGAGCCCCTTCAACAAGCTCAGGACAGGGCTCTGCCTGGACAGCCGAGGCGGCTGTCCCCACATGATTTTAGGAGAGATGGGAAGTTCCAGACTTTGACCGCCAGGCAACAAGGGGGACTTGCTGCCTGGCGAGTCTGGTCGGGCGGGATGGCTCCGGTTTGGAGGGCCGCCACGAAGGTGGTTCAACTCAACTAGTCGCCAACGCCACAAGTGCAAACACCCTTCTTGCTGCCATCCAACTGGATCGCGAAGCACTGGGTCTGCAGCCTGCTAACTTCTGCGGCGCTGAGAGTCGCATCTTGCGAAGCGGTCTCAGTAATCGTGAAGTTGCTGTTCTGGATGTGCGTTCCCCACGAGCGAATCGCCGGAGACGGGTTCAGGCGAGTCGGAAGCGGGCAGATGCCGCCCACTGTCGGAGTCGACACAATCTTGATCAGGCCGGTGGAAAGAACGACGCCGGTCAGCGGATTGCCAGTCAGGTCCGTGTTAACCGAAAGCGTACGCAGACCATCGGGAGACAGGAAGCAGCTGCAGCACTCGGTGAGTTCCTGGCTAGGATCGAACACGAAGATCGCGGCGCAGATGTTGCTGTTCGCGCCTGACGTTCCGCTTACCGGTGCAAAGGTTCCGGGGTTGGTGAGGCGCACGGTGCCATCGGGAGCGCCAGCGGTGTTGGCGTTAGCAAAATAGTCCACTTTCAAAGTGTCGGGAGACGGAGCGGTGGTGACTGCCGCTGCCGATCCGGCACAAAGGGCCAGAGCTAATAGACACACTACGACTGTAGCGAAGTGACGCATTATTCTTCCTCCTACGGGTTTACGCCGCCCTGCTGGGGAGGAGATTAGCTCGGGCTATATGGCGCTTGGTTACTTTACCCTGAATCGAGGATCGTACAAGACTCCAGGTGAGCTAACCCAAAGGCATTAACCCGCCGAAACTGGCTAGCAGCAAGGCTTTTGGGACTGAGTGAAGTAATTTGCAGGGTTAAACCACTGGCTTCTTTAGCGAATAAAAAGCGAATAAGCGTGTGATTTTCCTAGGTGAGCGTGAGCCCGCAATGACTCTCTCTTAACAAGGAGAGGGGAATGTCGGGAATGTGCAGCCAGTCGGGAATATCTATGGTTTCTTGACGAACTTCTCAAATGCCGGGACGATGTGAGTCTGAATCTCGTTCAAAATCAACTCAAGGAGTTGATCGATAGGGAAAGCGTTGGCTTCGCCCAGATAGCGCCGCTCGTTGAACGCTACAAGTACTCGACTAGACAGTCCGATTCCTCATATCACGCGCGCGCGCCGTTCCCTATTGCAAAACTAAGCGTAGCCTTTCTTCTTCCACACATCCCAATCGTCACGAACGGCTTGAAGCATGGCTTCCGCGGAGTGGTGCAGCCACTTGGCTTTTTGCTTGTCGATGTGATGAAGGATGAGTTTGCGCGCGGAGGGCGTGCCGAGATGAATGTTGGCGGTTTCTCGTCCCATGGCCTGCAGCAGGCGAAGCTCCGTATCGGGGGCGCTCAAGGAAGCGAGTTCGATGCGGGAGCAATGAGGCCCGAGGCGGCGAACGATCCAGCGCCCGCGGAGTTGGACGAAAGGATCGGGACATCGGACGGCGCGGGTAATGATGGTCTGGTAGAGGATTTCCGCGGGACCTTTGTGATCTTGAGCCCACGAGGATGCGGAAGGCACGAGAGCTTTGGCTTCACGCGCGATGCGGCCTCCGTGCCAATCGGCAATGGCGACATAGCGGGCGTGGCCGAGACTGCCGAGCCCTGCCACGCGGTGGGTGAGACGGTAAGGGATGCCCGGCGCTGGCATGAGGTGTTCGATGGCATCGATGGCGCTGATGGGAGCTTCCGTTTTTAGAGTTGCAAGTGCATCGATTCTCTTCCAGAAGTGGACGGGATCGCGAAGCTCGCCTTCCGCGATGAGGCGCAGCCAGGTGTGCTGCTCACCGAGGACGAATGGAAGCCCTTTTTCGTTGAGGCTTTCGCGATAGCCTTTGAGGATTGCGTCGCAGATATCGGCACGTTTGACGGGAAGACGTCCGGCCTCGGCGGCAAGATGGGCGCTGACGGCCAGGCGCACTAAGTCGATGGTGTAGGCCATGGGCCATGCTTCGTCGAAATCATTGACTCCCCAGATGAGCCGGCCTTCAACGTCGCGCCAGGTGCCGAAATTCTCAACATGAAGATCGCCGACGGCGAGCACGCGCGGCGCCTGTACGAGATCAGGACAAACCTGCGGCCAGACTTGCGCCCAGCGGTAGTAAGTGGCGCGGAGGAACATGAAGACGTCCGCCTTCATGTTGGTGTGCTTTAGGAGAAGGTCTTTCTGGTCGATGCTGGTGCGTTGGGCGAGCCAGGTTTCGAACTGGCGCGTCGCTTTAACGACGTTCATGCGGGCAACGATAGCGATGGAAGGATTGATAAGTCAAATAGTGTGAACTCTTAACACTGCAGCACGATTGGTGATTGTGTCGGGTCAGACACACTGACCTGAAATGACCACTTGTCGCCGCCATACTACACCCGATAAATCCTTAGTTTTCAGCTTCATAAAGATTGGTGTTCGTCCTGCGAGTTACGTTGGCGTGCCGCAAGCAGCACGCGGGAGGGCGTTATGCAGATGGTGATCACATTTATGGCGGTGGTGGCGGGCCTAATTTTTTCGATAGCGGTGGCGTTGCTGGCGGAGGAACTAATTTTCGGGCAGGTGTTCCGGCTGTTCTTCTCGCAGCAGAGGGCAGTCCTGAAAACTGGGCAGAAGCGCTGAGGCGCAAAGGAGAACGACGATGCTGGCGTTGAGGTATTTGCTGATCACTTGCGGCGTGGGAATGATGATCGCGGCGGTGTGCATTCTCACCTACGATCTTTATCGCGAGATGTTGTACCGGCGATTGCTGGAGACACCGGGAGGAGCGGTGGGCGCGGTTCCCGTGATATTACGGTGGCGGACTTCTCTGGCGCTCGGGATGCTGGCCTGGGGACCGCTGCTGGTGGCTTTCAGCATTGTGGTGGTACCGAGCGGGATGGCGGGCGTGCGGGTGAGCGAGATGAGCGGGACGGTGCCGGGGACGCTGTATCCGGGGGCGCACATGGTGGTGCCGCTGGTGGAGGATGTGGCGTTGTTCGACACGCGGGATCAAGTTTTTACTACTGGAATTTCGGAAGATGGAAAAACCGCGGCGGCGAACGTTTCTGCGAAGACACAGCTTCTGGATGTACAGGCTAAAGAAGGTTTGACGCTGGGGCTGGCGATCACGGTGAGGTACCGGCTGGATCCGAAAAGGCTGGATTATGTCCAGGGGAATTTGCCGCGTCCGGTGGAAAAGGAGATTGTGCCGCCGACGGTGGCCAGTGTTTGGCGGGAGATTGTGCCGAACTATACGGTGCGGGATGTTTTTTCCGCGAAGCGCGAAGAAGTGCGGCAGCGGGCGGCGGGGTTGATCACGCAGAAGCTGGCAGCGGATGGAATTGTGGTGAAAGAGGTGATGCTGCGGGATATCCAGTTGCCGCCGGAATATGCGAAAGGGTTGGAGGAACTATTGTTGAAAGAGCAGGAGAACGACCGCATGGGCGTGGAGACGGAACTGAAGGGCAAACAAGTGCGGATCGCCGAACTGGAGGCCGAGGCTGCGAAGGTACAGCAAGTGAAGCAGGCGGAAGGCGAAGCTCAGGTGCATGTGCTGCAGGCGAAGGGTGAGGCGGATGCGATGCAGTATACGTTGCCGCTAAAACAAAAGCAGATTGAGCAAAGCAGGCTGGAGGCGCAGGCACGAAAGGAAGCCACCATCCAGAACGCGGAGGCGGAGGCCCAAGCCAAAGTAATCGACAGCAAAGCTGAAGGAGAGCGAAGGACGTTGCTGGCGGAAGCGGAAGCGGGTCGCATTCGTGTGACGGCGGCGGCGGATGCAGAGCGGTTGAAAGGCGAGGCGGCAGTGTTGAAGGAGAATCCTCTGCTGATTAATAAGATTGTGGCAGAGCGGCTATCGGATAAGCTGCAAATCATGATGGTGCCGGCCGATGGAAAGTTTTTTTTCGCCAACGATGTGCTAAGAAGCATGAGTGTGGCGAATCAGAACGCGCAGGTTGAACAGCGATGACGAGGGCAGCGCTAATTGTTCTCTTCATCTGCGGTGTGGTGAGAAGTGCGGTTGCCGGTGACTGGAATGGTCCCGCGCAACAACTGGCTCGCAAGATTGTCGCCGTGACGGGGCCTGGCGCCGTGGCAGTTACGGTAGAGAATCGATCGTCTCTCAGCAAGAAAGATCTGGATACGATCAGCAGCTTGTTGCACGTGGAATTGGAAGCAGCGGGAGCGCGTCCGGCGGCGGCGGAGCAGTCGGCCGCGACGGCGATGGTGACCCTCTCGGAGAATCCTCAATCTTACGTGTGGGTCGCGGAGATTCACCAGGGAGCAGGAGAATCTGCGGTGGTCATGGTGTCTATGCCTCGCAGGGACCTCGCTGGATTCGGGCAGGAAACCATGCCGGTGAGTCTTCACAAGATACCGCTCTGGGCACAAGAGGATCGCATTCTGGATGTTTTAGTGCTTGAAGAAGACAGTGCGCCGAAGCAGATCGCCGTGCTGGATGGTGAAAAGGTAGCGATCTACCGTTTGAAAAACGGAAAGTGGCAGCAGGAACAGGTTTTGGGAATCACGCATGCCCGCCCGTGGCCGCGCGATTTACGTGGGCGCGTGATCGGATCGAAGGATCACTTGCTCGACGTTTATCTCCCCGGCGTGTTCTGCAGGAGCACAACCGGTCTGCCGCTGGCCCTGAATTGTCGCGAGAGCGATGACCCGTGGCCGCTCACGTTAAGCGACGCGGCGATTCCTTCTCTTAGCGGCTTCTATTCCGCATCGCGAAACTTCTTTACTGGAGCTCTGACGCCGGGAGTTGGAAAACTGACAACCGTCGCGAAGTTCTATTCCGCCGCCGCGGTGCCTCGCGACAAATATGTGCTGTGGTTGTTCGCAGGGACGGACGGACAGGTTCATATGGTCGACGGTGTGACCGATCAAGCTGCGAAACTAGGCTTGGGCAGCGACTTTGCGAGCGTAAAAGCGGCATGCGGAACAGGCTGGCTAGTACTGGCAACAAGCGCGGAGGATCGTAACTCTGAACAAGACTCGGACTCCATGCGAGCTTACGAGATCACGGATCGAGAACTCGTTCCGGTAAGCTCGCCCTTGGGCTTTTCTGGCGAGATCACGGCGCTATGGACAGAGGCGAAAGGCGACAGCGCAATCGCTGTCGTCCGGAGCCGGGAGACAGGAGAATATGAAGTGTTTCGCCTGGCAGTGGGTTGTAGTCAGTAGCATATTGCTGATGGCAGCAGCTAGGGCGGAGACACGTCCGCAATACGGTGGAACGTTGCGCGTTGCTATACGCGAGGCGCCAGTGTCCCTCGACCCGTTGCAGGGTGGGGCGGATGCGACGCCGTCCGATTCCTTCGCGCAGCGGAACTTGCTGGCTCTCATCTTCGAAACCTTAGTCACCTTGGACGATCGCGGAAGACTCCATCCCGGGCTGGCGACCGATTGGCAGGCAGCGCCGGGAAACCAACGGTGGCAATTCCGGCTGCGCAGAGGCGTCAGATTTCATGACGGCGCACCTCTGACGGCGGAAATTGCCGCGTCTTCGCTAAGAACAGCGAATCCATCATGGAAAGTTTTCACCGAAGGTGATTCGGTAATCGTGGAATGCGACAAAGCCGACCCCGACTTGCCCGCGGAGCTTGCGCTGACGCCCAACAGCATTTTGAAAAGGAATAGCGGGGGTAAGCTGAATGGAACTGGACCGTTCCACATTGAGGATTGGCTTCCAGGCAAGAAGGTGACTCTGGTTGCGGAGGAAGAATACTGGCGCGGGCGAGCTTTCCTGGACGAGATTGAAGTGGAAATGGGCATCAACCTTCATGAACAGCTCGTTGAGTTGGAGACTGGCAAAGCGGATCTGGTGGAGGTCGCGCCGGAGCAAGGACATCGAGCGACAATGGAGGGCAGGCGGGTAAGCAGTTCGCAGCCGATGGAGTTGGTGGCGCTGGTGTTCGCGGGCGATGCACAAACGCCCGATGAGAGGATCTTGCGCCATTCGCTCGCCGACAGCCTGGAACGAAGTTCGATGCGAAGTGCACTGCTGCAAGGCGCGGGACAACCAGCGGCGAGCATCCTGCCGAACTGGATGAGCGGATATGGATTCACCTTTTCAAGCGATGCCGACCTGGATAAAGCTCGCCACGAACGTGCACAGGCCCGCACCGCGCCGAATTGGACGGTGGGATATGATGCGAACGATTCGGTTGCGCAGTTGCTGGTGGAACGCATCGCCCTGAACGCCAAGGATGCCAGACTTGCATTGCAGCCGACTTCCCTGGCGACAGCGGGTTTGCGGCTGGTGCGGCTCCCGTTGGATATGGCGGATCCGTGGATCGCGCTGTCGAAGGCCGCCGGCATTCTCGGCATGGCGATGCCGAAACGAAGCGGAGATACGGTGGAAGGTTTGTACAGCACGGAACGAGAACTGCTGGCAGGCCAGCGCATGATTCCGCTGTTTCATCTGCCGGCGGAGTGGGCATCGTCGCCGACACTGCGAGATTGGAAACCAGGTGCAGACGGCAATTGGCGACTGGATGACTCCTGGATGAGAAAAGAACAGCCATGATGTTTCGCCGCAAACTGCTGGCCGTGTTCGCGCTGACCGTATTCTTGTCGGTAGCGACAGTGGCGTTGATCGTCTCGGAGGTGACACGGCGAGCGTTCGCCCGCACCGACGACGAGAGAACCTCGGCTCTGGTTGCACAGTTCAAACGCGAGTTCAATCAGCAGGGCGAGGAGGTGGTCCGGCGAGTCGATTCGATTGCCGGGTCGGATGCGATCAGCCGAATGGCATTGGCGTTGAATCGTACGCCGGCGGATTCGGGTCCTTATTTTGAGCTGGCAAAATTGACGGCGGAGAACAACCGGCTCGACTTTCTGGAGTTTGTAGAAAGCGATGGAACGATCGTTTCATCGGCGCAGTGGCCAGCTAAGTTTGGATATCCCGAGGAATCGTTCGGCGGTTTTGCTGCTGCTTGCGAAGAAGGAGCGTTTCTAAAGCAGGAGCCATTGCAAGACGGAAGCTCGCTGGGTTTATTCGCCGTGCGCGCGACCCGCCTGGGAGAGCGTCCGATTTATGTGGCGGGCGGGCGGCGGCTGGACAAGAATTTTCTTTTTGGACTGGATTTGCCACTTGGGATGCGGGCCTTGCTGTACCAGAATCGCGGGGACAAGTTTTCGGCGGAAATGCTGGTCGATCCTTCCGCACCTCGCGCAGAAACAATACGTCCTCCGGAAAAGTTAGAACCGTTGGTCGATGCGGTGCGGCAGTACGATCAGGAAATGACGGCGGTGGTGTCGTGGTCAGGGAACCAAATCGATGATGAGGTGTTTCACGCGATCCCGCTGCTCGGAGCGAGCGCGGCGAACGCAAAACATCCGCCCCTTCTTGCGATTCTGCTGATCGGCAGTTCGCGGCGAAATTATGTCGAATTGAAGCGGCGCATCCAATCGGCGGCATTGCTGGTCGGAGGCGGAGGCATTGCGATCGCGATTCTTCTCAGCAGTTGGGCGGCGGCGCGAGTGACTCGTCCAGTAGAGCAGTTGGCGAACGCCGCGCAGGAGGTTGCTGCGGGCAATTGGAACGTGCGGGTAGACGTGCTTGGCACGGATGAACTGTCGCAGCTGGCCGATTCATTCAATCGAATGACCACGGAATTACTCGGGCAAAAAGAACGCCTGGTGCAGACGGAGCGCGTGGCGGCGTGGCGTGAGTTGGCGCGGCGCCTGGCGCATGAGCTCAAGAATCCGTTGTTTCCATTGCAACTGACTGTGGAGAATTTGGTGCGGTCCCGCCAGCTGAGTCCGGAGCAGTTCGAGGAAGTCTTCCAGGAAGGTTCGCGAACCCTGTTGGCTGAAATTTCGAATCTTAGAGGCATCATCGAACGGTTCAGCGAATTTTCCCGCATGCCGCAGCCGCAATTCGCGCGGGTACAGGTAAATGACGTGATACGGGGCGTGGCTCAATTGGTTCAGGCACAACTGCAAGCGCCAGATCGTGCGAAGATCAATTGCGAATTGCAGCTCGATCCACAGCTTGAGCCGGTGATGGCGGATGCGGACTTGCTGCATCGTGCAATATCGAATCTTGTGCTGAATGCCATCGACGCGATGCCGCAAGGCGGAGAGCTGACGCTGCGCACACGCAGCGACAAGAACGTGCTGATCGAAGTAACGGATACCGGAGTGGGGATGATAGCCGAGGAGTGCGAGCGAATCTTTACTCCTTATTATACGAAGAAGAAAAACGGTACAGGCCTGGGGTTGGCCATCGCGCAGTCGGTGGTGAGCGATCACGGCGGAGGGATTCGAGTGCACAGCCAGCCCGGGCACGGGACGACGTTTGTGATCGAGTTGCCCCGTAACAAAGATACGGAAGAAGACGCGAGTTAAATTGTAGAGATTGGGAGGATGGTTGCCAACGAAAGCACATCTTTTGATTGTGGACGATGAAGCGAACACGCTTGCGTCGTTATCGCGGGCGTTCCGTCTCGCCGGGCACGAGGCGACCGTGTGCGACAACGCAACGAAAGCGGTGGAACTGGCCAAGTCTCAGAATTTCGACTTGATCTTATCGGACATGGTGATGCCCGGAAAAGGTGGCATGGCACTGCTTGAAGAGTTGAAATCCCAAGGAGTGGCGGCTCCCGTGGTCATGATGTCAGGGCAAGCGGACATCGAGATGGCGGTCCGGGCCACACGGCTGGGCGCGCTTGATTTTCTGGAGAAGCCGATCTCCACAGAAAAACTTTTGCTGACGGTTGAAAATGCGCTGAAGCTGCAGCGGCTGGAAAACGAAAACCGACAACTCAAGCAGCGGCTGGGCAAGCACGAAATCGTGTGGCAAGGCGCCGCGATGCAACGCGTAATGGCGCAGGTGGAGCGGGTAGCGGCGAGCGAAACGCGGGTCTGCATTCTGGGAGAAACAGGCACAGGGAAAGAACTGGTGGCGCGGACGCTCCACGAGCGCAGCGCGCGTGCCGCGGGCTCGTTTGTAACGTTGAATTGCGCGGCAGTTCCGCCGGAGTTGATTGAGTCGGAACTTTTTGGGCACGAAAAAGGCTCGTTCACCGGAGCCGCGGGAAGGCATATCGGAAAGTTTGAGCAAGCGAATCATGGCACGATATTTCTCGATGAAATTGGCGACATGCCGCTCGCTATGCAGGCGAAACTGCTGCGGGTGCTGGAAGAAGGAGAGGTCGAGCGCCTGGGCGGCGACAAACCGGTGAGCGTGGATGTGCGAGTAGTAGTGGCCACGCATCGCGATCTGGAAGCGCGGGTGCGCGAAGAGAAGTTCCGTCAAGATTTGTTTCACCGTATTTACGTCTTTCCGCTGTTCCTTCCGCCCTTGCGTGAGCGGCGAGAGGATATTCCGGCGCTGGTCTCGCACTTCGCTGCGCAGGTGAGCGCGCAGAATGGATGGAAGCGGGTTCCGTTCACCACCGAAGCGATCTTAGTGTTGGAGTCGCATCGCTGGCCGGGTAACGTACGCGAGTTACGAAACATCGTCGAACGATTGATGCTGCTCGCAACCAAAGGCCAGGTGGACCTTGCGACTGTGGAAAGTGCTATGCCGCGAATCGGGGGAGATCGAGTCACGAATTCCCCTGGCTTGTCTTCAGGAACGTTGGCCGATCGCGTGGATGGTTTTGAGCGGGAGGAAATTCTGGCGGAGCTAAAGCGCAACCATTCCAACGTGAGCATGGCGGCCAAATCGCTGGGGCTCGAGCGGAGCTATCTTTACAAGAAGGCGGAACAGTTGGGAATTGACCTACGCGCGATGCGACGGGAGCAAGGCACGCCGCAAGATTAGTTTTGGTCGGCTTCTGGCTGCTAGCCTCTAGCTTGTCATCTTTTCATGTCATCTTTCACAATGTTCTTTGGGAGAGTGCGTTGATCACACCCGCAAGCCGTTGGAGATTCCACGTTTGTTTCTTCGGCTCCTTTGTTTCTCTCTTCTCCTTTATATCTACGACTGTTTCCGCGAGCGAGCCTCCGTCGCCTCCTGCTTACGGTTTTCGCATGGAGCAGGCGTGGATTCCGATGAAGGATGGGGTTCGACTGGCCGCAACACTTTATATGCCGGACGGGGCGAAGCCTGGTGAGAAATTCCCTGCTCTGCTGGAATACTTGCCTTATCGCAAAGACGATGGGACCGCGGCCGGCGATTATCCCAAGCACGTGTATTTTGCGCGACGCGGGTACGTGAGCGTGCGCGTCGATATCCGTGGATTTGGCGCGAGCGAAGGCGCACCACCAGAGCGGGAATATTCCCAGCAAGAACAAGTTGATGGAGAGCAGGTGATCGCGTGGCTGGCACATCAGCCTTGGTCGAATGGAAACGTAGGAATGTTCGGTATTTCCTGGGGAGGCTTCACTGCTCTTCAGATGGCCATGCGGCATGCGCCAGGTTTGAAGGCTGTTCTGGCGACATGCGCGACGGCGGAGTTGTTCCACGATGACGTGCACTACATCGATGGCATTGCGCACATCGATGAATTCGAACTCAACATGGATATGGCGGAAGGATGGACGGGCGCTCCGGACTATACCCTCGACGAGAAAGTTTTAGGGCTCCGCTTCGACACACCGCCATGGTCGCTGCTTTATTTGAAGCATCAGCGTGACGGGCCGTTTTGGAGGGACAGGGTGCGTCCGCTGAAAGAAATCACGATTCCAAGTTTTCTGATTGGCGGCCTGCTCGATGGATACCGCGACAATGTGACCAACATGCTGATGCAGTCAAGCGGGCCGGTGAAGGCAATCGTCGGACCGTGGAACCACACATTTCCGAACGACGCCGTGCCGGGTCCGCAAATCGAGTGGCGCAACGAGGCGGTGCGCTGGTTCGATCACTGGTTGAAGGGGCGCGACACAGGTGTTGAGCGCGATCCGCGGCTGGTCATTTACATGCAGTATTGGCATCCGCCGGATCCAAGTCTCGAAACCGTTCCCGGCGAATGGAGACGAGAGGATATGTGGCCGCCGAAAGATGCGCAACCTTCAACTCTATTTCTGCAGCCAAACCACACATTGGCGCAAACTGCGCCGCAGGCAGACAAGCATCAATTGAAGTACGTGCCGTCGATTGGCGTGGAGGCGGGATTCTGGTGGGGCGAGTTGCTGAGCGATGTCCGGCCCGTAGACGCGTTTAGCCTGGTTTATGATTCCGCGCCATTGCCGGAGGGCGTGGCGCTCCTGGGTCGCCCGCATGCGCTGTTGCGAGCTTCAGCATCTGCGCCCCTGGCCGACTGGATTGCGAGGCTCTCCGATGTGGCACCGGACGGAACGGTCACGCAGATCACGGGAGCCGCGATTAACGGCGCGCAGCGCGAGTCGATGACCGAACCACGCGATCTGGAACCAGACAAAGTCTACGCACTCGACATCGAAATGCATTTGACTTCGTGGGTCTTCCCCAAAGGCCATCGCATTCGCGTAGCAATCTCGAATGCCTTGTGGCCGATGATGTTGCCCACAGCTTACTCCATGACGACCTCATTAGAACTTGGCGGCACAGGCGGTTCACGGATCGTATTGCCGATTGTGCCTGAGCATGGCGCTGCGCCGCCTGCTTTTTCTTCGCCTGAGCCCTCCGAAGAACGAACTGACATCAAGACGGAAGGATTCCCATGGCCGGGCGAGTGGACGGTGGAGCGAGATGAAGTTCGACATAAAACGACCGTGCGCTGGAAGGGAAAAGAGGGTGCCGCATATCCGTGGGGAACGGAAAGTGACTACGAAAATCTAACCTATGATGCAGATGACGCACATCCCGAGACGAGTTCCGTCCAAGGCGAAGCGGAGACTGTGTTTGCGCTTAAGGGCCGCACGTTGACTTGGCGTGGGCATTTGCTGATGACCACGGATCAGAAGAGTTTTTATTACAAGTACACGCGCGAGTTGCTGAAAGATGGCGCGCTGATCAAGTCAAAGACCTGGCAAGAGACGATTGCGAGAGATCATCAGTGAGGGGCCGACGACGTCACGCCTCCGGCGGCTAAAGCCGAAGTCGAAGGCAGGCCATTTATCGCAGCGCTGAAGCGCTGCGCCACCCGAAATCAGGAACAACGGCGACGGCAAGATTTTCCGCAGCTTCTGAACGCCGTACCCTTCTGGATCGTAGTGAAACAGCTTTTCCTCCGAGTGAGATTCGCTATTGTTTATAAATCCTGCCCTCTTTCATGACGAACTGAACGTCTTCTAACAGCCGAATGTCGGTGAGCGGATCGCCGGTTACAGCAATGATGTCGGCAAACTTTCCCGGCTTGATCGATCCGATCTCAGAATGGCCGAGCAGATCGGCGGCGTTGCTGGTGGCGGCCTGAATTGCCTGCATGGGAGTCATTCCGTATTTCACCATAAAGGCAAATTGTTTTCCGCTAGTGCCGTAAGCGCAGACTCCGGCGTCAGTACCAAACGACATCTTTACTCCAGCGGCGACCGCTTTGCGAAAATTGTCGCGCTGGATCTGACCAAGCTTGGCGCCGTGTTCCAGGAAATCCTTAGGCATACTTCCGTTTTTTCCGGCTTCTTGAATGCATTCCTCGTCGTAAATATCCATATCGAGATAGGTGCCGTGCTGTTTGGCGAGGGCAATGCCTTCATCGTCGATCATGGTGGCGTGCTCCACGGAGGCGACGCCGGCGCGAATCGCATTCTTAATGCCCTCGGGCGAGTGCGCGTGTGCTTCCACGCGCAGGCCGAAATGACTGGCTTCATCGACCGCTGCGTGCAATTCTTCCGGAGTAAATTCCTGCGAGTCTGGGTTGCTGCCATGCGTAAGCACTGCACCGCTGGAAAGAATCTTGATGTGATCGACGCCATCGTTGGTGAGCTGACGAATGACCTTCCGCACCTCCCACGGTCCGTTGGCCTCTCCGTAATGCAAATCCCAAGGCAGTGAAATGTCAGGAGCAAGCCCAGTGGCCGCACCGGCTCCGCCAGAGATGGTAACGTACGCTCCTGCGACAAACATGCGCGGACCGATGATGTCGCCACGCTCGATGGCGTCGCGAAGGGCAATGTCGCCGAGGGCACGATACGTGCCCACGTCGCGCACGGAAGTAAATCCGGATTCAAGCATGGCGCGGGCATTGGGTACTGACTCCAGCGCAATCCGCGCAGCCGTCTTCTTGAATTGGTCCATGGGTTCCGAATCGTGCGCGCCGTCGGCGAGATGAGTATGGCAGTCGATGAGACCGGGAAGCACCGTCATTTTGATGAGGTCGATAATTTTCGCATTCGGTGGAATCGTCACGTTGTAGCCGACGGATTCGATTTTGCCACCGCGAACGATGATGGTTTGGCCGGTAAGAACAGCGCCGGAATCTGGGTCGATCAGTTTGCCAGCGCGGATGGCAGTGACTTGCTCATCGGCGGCAGAAACTAGAGCACAAAATGCGTTAAAGACGAAAAACCCACTGAGGAAAGCAAGCCTGACCGCTGCGTTTCTCTTGATCATTAATTTGTTCCATCGCCGAACAGCTGTGCGTCTAGTCTGCGGCAAGGGTCGTTGGCGTCAATCCACTTTTGAGATCGGCGGCCAGCAACCGGTGAAACAATTGTTCCCCTGCCTCGCGACGGACCGACAGGCGCCCGGCGCGATAGGCGCGGGACTTGAGGCCTCGCTGCACGTCTTCGCAAATGCCAAGATCCTCTTCTTGCACTCGATTGCCAACGTTCACCGACTGTTCGTTATATTCGCGATGGTCCTCACTGATATCGGCAAAGTAAAAATCGAAGATCACCGTGCAGTGATCAACGTCTACCGGGATCACGAGGTTCGTGTCCATGTATCCCTCGTAGCAGTTGATCATGAGGTTGGGGTGCTGCCAGAAATACCACGCGCGGTCGCCCTTGCGCGTAGCTCCGGTGGCGGCATCGTCGCTCGAGGCGACCATCGGGCTGGACTGCAGGCAGTAACGGTCTTCGTTCTCGATGGTGTACTGCTTGTAATCGAGAACGGAGTTCAGACCTTTGTGCAGATGGGGCACGTGGTAACCACCGTCGAGAAAATTGTCGACAAACACTTTCCAGTTGCAATGGATGTTGTAGGTTCGCCGGTCAAAGTAATGAAGTTTGCCGATGTCAAGAGGAGCGACGCGCGTGACCAGGCCGCCGAGAAAATCGGTGAGAGGTGAGGCGTGATCGTCTAGGTTAACGAAAATGAAGCATTCCCAGGTTTCCACTCTGATAGGAACGAGGCCCTTTTGCGCACGATCAAAATTCTCAACTCCTTCGAACTCCGGCATGCCCTTTAGGCATCCGTCGAGGCCATAGTTCCATCCGTGATACGGGCAATGCAAAAGAGTGGCGCTCCCGCAGGGTTGAGTTACGACGGCGGCCGCGTGATGGCTACAAACGTTGTAGAAGGCCCGCAACACGTTGTCGTTGCCGCGGACGATAACTACAGGTTCTCCGGCGACGGTAGTGCTAATGAACTGGCCCTGCGTTTCTACCTGATCCGTGCGCGCGACGAGTTGCCAAGTCTTGCTAAATACGTTGAGGCGTTCCAATTCCGCGATGCGCGAATCGGTATACCAGGACCCCGGAATCGTGGAAGCCTGGGCAAGAGGCGCGCGATCATCGTAACTGGATAGAATTTCGTCGATCGAGGATTGCATTGTTTGGAAGTCTCCGGTTAAGAGCTCAGCGTATGTTTTGAATTCGTGAGATACGTTTCGCGCGCTACAACGCTTTCAGTTTCGCACCGGAACTGGAAGCGGCAAGCTTGCGCAATTCATGGCGACTTCGAGCAGCAGGTGCTGACTCCGCGCCGACTGCTCGCTGCAGAACTGCGAGAAACTGCTGAATGCGAGCCTCTTTCTTCTCCGGCATCTCACCCTGTTTGCGGAAAAGGCCAGGATCGAGTTCCGCCGTGAGCAGAGCATCCTGAAATCGTTCCATCGTCCAATCCAGGATAGAGACAATCATTTCCACGTCCATATCTTGACGTAACTCACCGCGCTCGAGACCAAAGCGCACGAACATCACAGTTCCGTACGGATCCTCGGCCATGAGGAAGCGATTGATTTCGCGCTTTAAAGTCAAATCGGTGCCGTAGTTGCCGAGCAACGCAATGCGATATGGGATCCAGTCTTCGTGCAGCATGTGCTCGGTGCGAATCAGCCAATAGTGGAGAATACTGAAGAAGCCCTCGGCGCGCACGTCTGCCGGCGCATCCAGATATTTGGAAAAAGATCGCACGGCGCGTTTGTAGACTTCGAAAAAAAGCCCATCTTTACTTCCGAAGTGCTGGAAGATCGAACCCTTGGCAATACCCAGCGCTGCGGCGATGTCGCCAACACGAGCGGCGTGATAACCGCTCTCCGCAAAATGGTGCATGGCGGTTTCGATGATGCGCGAGCGCTTGGCCTCGGATCTAGGCCGGGCGACGCGTTGACGGATGTAGAGAGGCGGAGTAACGGGATTGCTGGCAATGCCGGTCATGAATGACTCCAAGTCACGAAAGCATATCGAAGACGATTCTAATAATCAACTTCATTTTTACGGTCGATTGCAGTACTGTGAAACATCCAAAGATGCATCTTGTGACTTTAAGTCAATTCGTGAAGCAAGTTTTTGATCCTATCGTTTCCGATCCCGTCTATGACGCGATTGTTGTAGGCGGCGGCCACAACGGACTGACTGCGGCAGCTTACCTGGCGCGTGCCGGTCTTTCTACGCTGGTGCTGGAGCGTCGCGAAATTGTCGGCGGATGTTGTGTCACGGAGGAGATCGCCCCCGGTTGCCGGGCTTCGACGACTTCTTATATCGCCAGCATGCTGCGCCCTGAGGTGATCAGCGATCTGAAGCTGGCAGACCATGGCCTTCGCATGATTCCTTGCGATCCGGCGATTCAAGTTCCCTTCCCTGATGGCCAAGTGCTCCCATGGTGGGTCGATCGCGAGCGTGCTAAAGCGGAGTTCGAAAAGCTCTCGCCGAAAGACGCCAAACGCTTCGTTGAGGTTGACGATCAACTGAAAAAGTTGGCGGGATACCTTCAGCCATTTTTTATGGAACCTCCGCCTGAACTCAATACATCATCGGTGGGCGGCTGGAGCGATCTGTTTCGCGTGGGGAAGCGGTTCCGCGGGATCTCCAGCAGCGAGATTGCCCAGCTGATTTCATTTCTTACCGGGAGTCTTGGGGAGTTCCTCGATCGCAACTACGACTCCGAAAAGCTGAAGACTCTGTTCCTCGCAAACAATGTGTACGGAAAGCATGGTGGACCGTACCAGCCAGGGACGGCGATTGGACTCTTATTCCATCTGTTGAGCGGCGGCGAGCATGAACTGCAGGGTTTCTCCGGGCACGTGATGGGCGGCATGGGGTCGATCACGCAGGCGCTTGCGGCCGCCGGAAAACAACTGGGAGTTGAGATTCGAACCTCGTCTCCAGTGGCGCACATTGACGTGCGCAGCGGGCGCGCATCGAGCGTCGTTCTGGAAGATGGAACTGAGATTCGCGGGCGAATGATTCTTTCGAACGCCGACCCTAAGCGGACATTCTTAAGAATGATTGCAGCGCGCGAACTCCCGGAGGATTTTCTGTTTGCCGTACGCGGCATCAAAATGGACGGACCGTGTGCCAAGGTAAATCTCGTGTTGTCAGAAGAGCCACGGTTCACGGGAACTTCGCCACAAGCGACGCCGTTGGAGCGCGCCTTCTATACGCTGGTTCCGTCGCTCGAGTTCGCGGAACGCTGCTATGACATCACGAAATTTGGAGAGATCCCCGAAGAATTGTGGGTGGATTGCGTAGTTTCGTCGAATGCCGATCCGTCGCTGGCGCCGCCGGGCAAGCACATCTTAACCTGCTTTGTGCAATATGTGCCGTACAAACTGCGCGAAAGTAATTGGGACGAAAAGCGTGAACTGTTAGGCGATCGCGTGGTGAAAACAATCGCCGAGTATGCGCCCAACGTGCCAAACGCAATCGTTGCGCGGCAGGTGCTCACGCCCCTCGACCTGGAACGAACTTACGGGTTGACCGAGGGCAATATTTTCCACGGTGATTTGCGACTGGAGCAACTTTTCTTCATGCGACCGGTGGCGGGATGGGCGCAGTATCGAACGCCGATTCGCGGGTTGTACCTGTGCGGCGCGGGAGCGCATCCCGGAGGCGGCGTTACCGGTGCGCCTGGCCGAAACGCGGCGCAGCAAGCGCTACGGGACTGGAAGAAAGGCCAATTCAAATCAGCGGCATAACTTCGACGTTCAAATGTGACTTCAATAAGTTGAGGAGCAAGCATGAAAAAGAAAGGAATTCTGGAGAGGCTGAAGGAAGGTCCTGTGCTGGGGGACGGAGGATATCTGCTGGAACTTGAGAAGCGCGGGTGGGTGCGCGCAGGCCCATTCACTCCTGAGGTTGTGCTGACACATCCGGAAGCTTTACGTGAATTGCATGTGGAATTTCGCGAAGCAGGCTCGGAGGTTTTGCAGGCTCTCACGTTCTACGCCAGCCGCGATAAGTTGGCAACCGTCGGACTCGAAAATCGACTGGAAGACCTGAATCGAACGGCGGTTCGTATTGCGCGCGAGGTTGCGGGCGATCGTTGCCTTGTAGCGGGAAACCTGAGTCTGACGTGGATGTACGAACCCGGAAGCGCAGCGGCGGCCGACCGGGTGCGAAAAACATTCGACGAGCAGTTGGCCGTTCAAGTTGAGGAAGGCGTGGACTTCCTCATCGGCGAAACGTTTTCGTGGTTGGGCGAAGCGCTCATTGCAGTTGAGCGCGCGAAGAAGACCGGTTTGCCCACCATGGTCACCATCTGTTTTGAGAATAAAGATGAAACTGCCGAAGGCAAAGCCGCAGCCGACGCCGCGAAAGCGCTCTTTGATGCCGGCGCCGACATCGTGGGGATGAATTGTCTGCGGCCACCGCAGCACATTCTGGGTCCGATGGAAAAGATGCGTAAAGCGGTTTCGGGATATTTGGCTTGCCAACCGGTCGCCTATCGCACTCCGAAAGAGAAGCCCGATTTCACGAGTCTCCCAGAGTTTCCTTACGCATTAGATCCCTTGCAGCTTACGCGGAAAGAAATGGGAGAGTATGCGGCGCAGGCACGCGACATTGGGATCAACTTTATCGGAGCATGCTGCGGAACGGTGGCGATGCACATCCGCGAAATGGCGCGCGTACTGGGGAAGTTGCCAGAAGATTCACGGACCTGGAAAAAGGGCGGCGAGAAGCCGATGTCGGCCTATGAGTATTACGATCACGACAACATGAAGCCGGCCGGAGGTCGGAAATAATTAAGTTAAACAAACCAAGGGCAGGCTTCCGCAAGCCTGCCCTGGTTGGTTTACAAACAACTAGCTGGCGTCGCGCAGACGCGTATCTTCCGCATGAACAAGCGGCACATTCACCAGATGCTCGCTTAGAAACCACACCTGCAACTCGTTGGCGCGCAACACATCGCTCACCACAAGATCGTTGGTGCCCAGGTCGCCCAATTTATCGGCGCGCTCAGCCAGTTCACGACAGTGACCGATGATGATCTGGTGCGCATCCAGCAAGCGGGAAATCTGCACCGGAACTTCTTCCCTGCCTCGCGGCGGACGCTCGATACGCGTGGTTTCGGCAACATCGGCAGCCATGGCGATCGAAACACCGCCGAGAAGCTGGATTCGCTCGGCAATCGTATCGACAATTTCCGACTGCTCCCCGTAGTGTTTGTCGAACAAGAGATGCAACTGATAGAACGTCGGTCCCGCGACCTGCCAATGTGACTTCTTGTAGAGGTCCCGCAGAGTCATGGTATCGGCAAGCAACAGATTCAGTTGTTCGGTCATTTCCAAGCGAACCGGCTCTTCCAGTTCGAGAGGCAATAGATGAGACACGGTTCCATACGCTTGAATTTCTGCAGAGCGCTGGTGAAGGTGCGGCTGTGCCGTTACTTTTTCTCGGGTCGACGCAGGGCCCCTCCCATTGAGATCCTTCTTAGCCATAATTAATTTTCTCCTCGCGATTTTGTAATCTCGATTGTTAATTCGCACACCCTGGCGCTTGTTTCGATGCCGGGTAACCGAAGTTGGATGCGAAGCATCGTCCTGGCGACAGCAATTTCTATCGACGCGGAGTTCAGCGCCGGAAGCGATGGATCGCCGCGGGGCGAGAGAACCGAAATCGATGAAACCGCAAGCGCGGTGCGTGCAGTGATCCATCACCACCATTCACCGAAGTTTGACGATGTAAGGAGCATTGTTTATGATTGAAGTGCGGGGTGGAGCAGTCTGGTAGCTCGTTGGGCTCATAACCCAAAGGTCGGTGGTTCAAATCCACCCCCCGCAACCATTTACGGATTTGAGGGACTACCGGCGTAGTCCCCAATTCCAAAATCACTGGATCGTGGCTGTTTCGGGCCTCAAATTCCTCAGGGAAACTTCCTTCGCCCTATCCTTCAGTTGCTTTTTGATCGCGGGTGGCAAAACAAGATCTACTACCCGGCTATTGGCTCGGCGCTTGGTCTTTTCAAATGCTGAGCCGTATGTATTCATGGTCGTCTTGATGTCGGCGTGCCGCATGAGGCGCTGCTGCACCCCGAGCGGAGTGCCGATATCATCAATCAGCGTTCGATAGGTGTGCCGAAAACTGTGCCAGCCCACTCCTTGCAATCCGATCTTTTCACCGGCTGGTCGCAAGTAGTCTTTCTGAATGGCGTCGCCGTGGACTGGGCGCTTTGTATCCGCATTAGCGAATAGCCAAGCCTCCGGCGTTTCGACACATCGCTTCCGCCAATCCTCCAGAACGGACACGAGCTTGGAATCCAGAAAGACTTCGTCCTCTGAAGCTCCAGTTTTTCCACCGTTCC
>Ga0307476_10000627_pt1 | contig 25659 bp, 20 predicted proteins | sample atmos_gasesECM2C_2_FD_203314 | JGI IMG/M metagenome (GOLD analysis project Ga0307476, IMG submission 203314) | Hardwood forest soil microbial communities from Morgan-Monroe State Forest, Indiana, United States - atmos_gasesECM2C_05 | ecosystem: Environmental > Terrestrial > Soil > Temperate...
ACATGGTGAACATCAACCCGCAAATCATGGTCGAAGGCATGCGGGCGGACTTTCAGAAAGTGGACCGGCTCAGCGCGAAAGTTGTAGCGATGGTTCGCAAGGCGCAGCGGGTGCGGGCGAAGACGGAGGCGGGGACGGACCTTACGGCGGATTTGAATCCGAATTATAAGTGGCTGAAGACGAGTGGGATTATCACTCCGGAAAAGTGGGGGAACCTGCCGGGCGGGGAGATTTTTACAACGCCGGGTGAAGTGAATGGGACTTTTGTGATTGACGGCGTGGTAGGGGACTATTTGTGTGCGAAGTTTGGAAGTTTGAAGGGGAATCCGCTGACCATCCACATGAAGAACAACCGGCTTACCGAGGCGCACTCGGAGAATCGTGAACTGGAAGACGACTTCTGGAAGTACACGCATACCGATGAGAACAGCGACCGAGTGGGCGAGTTTGCCATTGGAACGAACATTGATTTGAAGGAAGTCATTGGGCAAATTCTGCAGGATGAGAAATATCCCGGAGTGCACATCGCGTTTGGGAATCCGTATGGCGCGCATACCGGGGCAGAATGGGATTCTTCGACCCATATCGATGTGGTGGGGCGGAAGTTTAACATCTGGGTGGACGACGAGCAGATCATGCAGGATGGGAAGTTTTTGGTGGAGGCTTAGAGCGGTCTTGCTGCCGCCGGACAGCAGATTCCTCGATCCGTTCGGAATGACAAACCTTTAGCCGGCGGGACGCCGGCGCTACGATGATTCCTTCCCTTCGAAAGCAATTCAACGCCAGCTTTAGGCCGGACAAATACCAGACATTCCTGCGGCAAATTGATGATGCTTGCGGAACTCACGTGCAGTTCCGGCTGTCGGAGACTCCCTGTTTCTTTCCCAAAGCACTGCTCGAGCACATGGCTCGCGATGGGGAGAAATTGATACGGCAACTGGTGGATAGTCCGGAGTATCGGGCGCGGTCGGATGCTTCGATTCCGGCGGAGTTTCGGGTTCCGAATGAGCCGACGCATCCGATGTTTATCCAAGTGGATTTTGGGCTGGTGCGGGATGCTGGAGGCGAGTTGCAACCTAAGCTCGTGGAATTGCAAGCCTTCCCTTCCCTTTATGCGTATCAGGTGACGCTGGCGCAGAGTTACATCGACGTGTTTGGGCTGGATAGAGCGGCGGCTTCCGGCTCCCCGCTGCCGGCTCCCGGAACCGCCCCACTCAACTATTTCCTGGGCGGGCTCGACGAAACCTCCTACCGTAACCTTTTGCGGCGGGCGATTGTCGGGAGACATGATCCGGAGAACGTGATCCTGATGGAGATTCATCCGGAAGAGCAGAAGACGCTGCCGGATTTTCTTTTGACGGAGAAGATGCTGGGGATTAAGACCGTCGATATTGAGGCGATCAAGAAGGACGGGGCACGGCTTTACTACGAGCGCAACGGTGTGCGGGTGCCGATCCGGAGGATTTATAACCGGGCGATTGTGGACGAGTTGCAGCGCAAGCAGATGAAGCTGGCATTCGATTGGCGCGATGATCTTGATGTGGAGTGGGCGGGGCATCCGAACTGGTATTTCCGGATCAGCAAGTTCTCGATTCCGTATCTACAGCATGAGTCGGTACCGAAGACCTGGTTTCTGGATAAGCTGGATCGGGTTCCTGACGACTTACAAAATTACGCTTTGAAACCCTTGTATTCATTCGCCGGGCTGGGGGTGGTGATTGCACCGAAGAAAGAGGACCTCGAAGCGATTCCGGGGGAGAAGCGTGCGGAATATATTCTGCAGGAGCGGCTTCATTTTGAGCCGGTCATTGAGACTCCGTTTGGCGGGACTAAGGCGGAGGTGCGAGTGATGTATGTGTGGCTTGATCAATTGCAGGCGGTGCTGACGATTATCCGCATGGGGCGGGGGTTGATGATGGGCGTGGATCATAACCGGAATATGGAGTGGGTGGGAGCTTCGGCTGGGTTGTGGGTGGAGTAGGACATTGGCGCTGGACGCATTCGCGGGCGAGGGCGCCCGCGCCACAAAGTCTACCCGATTCTTTTTACAATGGTGGTTTGGAGTTCGAGGCCGTTGGGGCGGCGGAGGTAGAGTTTGTCGCCAGCGAGGCGAATGGGGACAGGATCGCCCGGCTTCCACTCGCCGGCAATGTAGCCATCGGCAGCGGTGGCTTCGTATTCGCCGGTGTAGACCACGCCCTGAAGGTTGACGACGACGGCGCGGCGTATGTCGTTCGTAGCTGATTCGCGAAGAATCTCGGCCTCGGCCTGGTACCAGTTTTCGGTGTCGTAGCCTTCTACGTTACCACCCTGCTGGTAGAGTTCCTTGGCGCGGCGGCGGATGGCTTCCCGCATTTCAGGAGAGGAGTTCCCAGAAGTCCGCGCCATGTCGAAACCGCCTCGCTGTTTCAGAATTGTTAACTTCATAGTAGTCGTCGTAGGGCAACCTTGATCCGCCGCGGGTACACAAAAGGATGGGGTCTTTATCAGTTTGGGAACTAACATGTTCAAAACGGGCCAGTTGACCGGAGCCGCTGGCGAGCCTACCATTACCGCGTTCGGGAGTTGGGTCTCCTCATGATTGGCCAGACCGTATCCCACTATCGCATCCTGGGTAAGCTCGGGGGTGGTGGTATGGGCGTGGTATATGAGGCCGAGGACCTGAAGCTGGGGCGGCATGTTGCCCTGAAGTTCATCCCGGAAAACCTCGTAGGCGACCCCAAATCGCTGGAACGCTTCGGGCGGGAGGCGAGGGCGGCGTCGCTGCTGAATCATCCCAACATCTGCATTATTCATGGCATTGAGGACAACGGCGGACATCCCTTCATTGTGATGGAGAAGCTGGAGGGCGAGAGCCTAAAGCAAGCCATTTCAGGCCAGGCGATGCAGACCGAGCGGGTGCTCGATATCAGCACCCAGGTGGCGGACGCGCTCGCGGCTTCGCATGCCAAGGGGATCGTGCACCGGGATATCAAGCCGGCGAACATCTTCCTGACTCCGAGCGGGCAGGTGAAGGTGCTCGATTTCGGCCTGGCCAAGCTGGTGCACAACGTTGGGACCGACAGCGATGGAGGTGCAGCAGCGGACAACTCGTTGACCGCGGTCGGCGTGATTCCGGGAACGGCAGTTTACATGTCGCCGGAGCAGGCGCGGAGCGAAGAAATCGATTTCCGCAGCGACCTCTTCTCGTTCGGCGTCGTGATGTACGAAATGTCGACCGGGAAGAAACCATTCACCGGCAAGAACTCGCTGATGACGCTGGACGCGGTCCTGCACGAGAAGCCGGTTCCGCCGGGAGAATTAAATCCGAAGGTGCCGGTGGAGCTGGAAGGCATCATCGGCAAGGCGATGGAGAAGGACCGCAAGGAGCGGTATCAAAGCGCCACGCAGATGAAGGCGGATCTGCAGCAGTTAAAGCGGGAGCAGGAATCAGGGCAGGTGAAAAGCGGGTTGCACCCGGCCAAATTGCGGGTGGCGAGCAATACGTTTGGCCGGCCGGGCACCAGCCGGTGGCAGTTCTGGCTGCTGCTGGGAACGGCGGCGATCCTGGTGACTGTGCTGTCAGCAGTTGGAGCCTACTGGATGAAACACCGGTCGGTAGCGAGTCTGGAGCAGGCGAATGCGATTGCGGTGTTGCCGCTGCAGAACATGAACGGGGATTTCGCGGTGGATTATCTCCGCTACGCGCTGACGGATGAGTTGACCAGCGTGTTGACGTATTCGCGATCGCTGGAGGTGCGGCCTTCGTCGGTGACGCGGAGGTATGTGGGAGTGGACCTTGATCCCCGCAAGGTCGGTCAGGAATTGCATGTGGGCAAGTTGCTGACCGGACACTTCATGCGGCAGGGCGAGCAGTTGACCGTGACGCTGGAAGCGATTGACGTGGCAACTGACCGGTTGCTGTGGCAGGCGAACGTTACCGCTGGAGTGAATGACACGATTTCCCTGCGGAATAAATTGACCACCGAGGTGCAGCAGGGTCTGTTGCCCGTGCTGGGCGGGGGCGGAGGAGACTTGAGCACGGCGGCGCGTCCGAAGAACCCGGAAGCCTACGACTTGTACCTGCACAGCCTCGCCATACCCCATGATGTCGCGCCCAACAAGGATGCCATCTCGGTGTTGGAGCATGTTGTGGGGGAAGACCCAGGCTACGCTCCGGCGTGGGATGCGTTGGGGCACAGGTATTACTACGATGCGTATTATGGCGGGGGCGGTGAGCAGATTTTCCAGCTCTCGAATGCGGCCTATGAGCGGGCACTGGCTCTCGATCCAAACCTGGTGGGGGCGGCGAGCAGTTTGATCACAAACCGTGTAGAACGGGGCGATCTGGGCCGGGCTTACGACGCGGCGAAGGATCTGGCGCGGCGGAGGCCGCAGAGCGCGGACGCCCATTGGGCTCTGAGCTATGTGTTGCGTTATGCCGGAATGCAGGAGCAGGCGACGCAGGAGTGCAACGCCGCGCGTTCGCTGGATCCGGGAAACTCCAATTTCCGCTCGTGCGCATGGGCGTTTCTGGAACTGGGAAAGACGGACAAGGCCATGGATTTCGTGCATCTGGACCCAGGCACAGAGTGGGCTTCGTGGGTCTCGACATATCTCCACCTGGCTGCGGGGAACGTGGCGCAGGCGCGGGAGAGTGTGAAGAGCGTGTCGAAGGCACCGACCTACCATCGCGAGTTGCTGGCAGCGTGCATACAGGCCCAGCGTCCGGCCGACATGGACCGGATTGTACGGGAGGCGGAATCGTCGGTCATGATGGAGCTGGATCCGGAGGCGTGGTATCACGTGGGGGCGCTGATGGCTTACTGTGGGCAAAAGGATCCGGCTCTGCGTTTGCTGAAAGCCGCCGTGCAACAGAATTATTGCTCGTATTCGGCGCTGCTGGAGGATCCGCTGCTGAAGGACCTGCGCAAGGACACGGCGTTCAATCAGGTGCTGACCGCGGCAAGTACGTGCCAGGAGGCGTTGAAGGAAGGGCGGCAGTAAGGCAGTTCTCAGTTCTCAGGGATTCGATCTTGATTTTGGCTTACGCGGTTACTCTTTATTCTTGCCGGCGTCTAATTTGGAGGATCGCGAGGAAAGAATTTGCGTCGGAGCGGGGGTAGGCCCCATCCTTGTAAGGTGAACTATTCGAGACCCGACTCCCTTGCCAGCCGTGTGGGACGGCTTGTCCTTCTTCTGGCGCAAACCTCCGTTTTCAAAATCTCATTCTTATTCCTTCTACTCGCGGTTGCGGTTTTGCTATTGGCGGGGTCGAAGCGGACCGGGGAGAGCTCGGCGCGCGCGGCGGCTGCCTCGGCTAATGCTGAGAACCGTGTTGCGTTCCTAGCGAACTTTCCTTTGCTTCCTTATCAAGGGGTTCCTCCCGAACTTCCACAGGATCGTGGCGCTGCCGGGTTGCGGCTCATGCTGCGGCGGCTGAGTACGACCGCGCGTTTGATGCAGACCGTGGCGCATCCGGATGATGAAGATGGGGGGATGCTGACACTGGAAGCGCGTGGGCGCGGAGCTAGCGTGGTGTTGATGACGCTGAATCGCGGCGAGGGCGGCCAGAATAAAGTGGGCAGCAATCTGTCGGACGTGCTGGGGGTGTTGCGGGCGGAAGAGCTGTTGGCTTCCGACGAGTATTACGGAGTGCAGGAACGATTCTCACGTGTGGCCGATTTTGGGTTCTCGAAGAGTGCCGAGGAGACTTTTGCGAAGTGGGGCGGTCACGATGTGGCACTGGGCGATATGGTGGGGGTGATTCGGACGTTCCGTCCGGATGTGCTGGTGGCGCGGTTTTCCGGGACCGACCGGGACGGGCATGGACACCATCAGGCTTCGAGCATCCTGACTCGAGAGGCGTTCCGGGCAGCGGCGGATCCGAAGCGGTTTCCCGAGCAGATCACCGAAGGGCTGGAGCCGTGGCAGGCCAAGAAGCTTTACATCGGGAATGTTTGCGGGTTCGGGGCGATGACCTGCGAGGACGCGAAATGGACGGTAAAGCTGAATACCGGCCAGCCGAACGCGGATCTGGGAGGGTCGTATGTGCAGTTCGCAATGCAGGGATTGCGGCACCAGCAGTCGCAGGGAGCGGCGAATTGGAATGTCGATCCGGGAGACCGCTTCACCTTTTATAAGCTGGTGGATTCCCTAGAACCTGCGAAGTTGGATAAGGATGGGCACGAGAAAGATTTCTTCGATGGGATCGATACGAGTTTGCCGGGCCTGGCGGTGCGATTGGGAGCGGAGGAATCGAAGGTTCCGCAGTTGCGGCGGCAACTGGCCGAGATCGCCAAAAACGTTGCCGACGCAAGCGAAAAGGCTAAAGAGAATGATTCGTCTGTGGCGGCGGATCCTCTGATGGGAGTTGTTTCCGGACTGCAACACGCTCACTCGGAAGTTAGCAAGAGCGCTTTAAGCATTGCGGCGAAATCTAATCTGCTGGCTCGACTGGAGGAGAAGCGCGAACAGGCAGAGACGGCGCTCAATGAAGCGCTGCACATAACACTTGAGGCGACAACAGTCTCTTCCGTGGACGCGAATGGCGAGCCCGTGAAAGAGGTTGTGAAAAGAGAGGCGGACGCGCTGACCACGGTTTCGCCGGGTCAGGAGTTTCTGGTTGCCGTTAATTTTCATAACGGATCGAAACAGCCGCTAGCTATGGATGGCTTGAAGCTGGAAGTGCCGGAGGGATGGGCGACGGTTTCGAGCAAAACCAAGCGATTTTCAGTTGAGCCCGACCAAAACACGCGGGTGGTCTTTCGTCTGAAGGTGCCAAAGAACGCTGAGTATACGCGGCCATACTGGCACCGCGATGATCCCGACACCGAGAGTGTGAATCACGTCGACAATGAGAAATATGCGACTTTGCCCTTCCCGCCTCCCGTGTTGCGTGCCCAGGCGCAGTATGTGGCCAGCGGCGGGGGAAAAACAGTGGAGAACGACATCGCGACAATCGTGGTGACCCGGTTCGTAGACGATGCCGGCAAAGAGAGTGCGCGTCCGGTGGCGGTGGTGCCGGCGTTTTCGGTGGCACTGGAACCGGGGACGCAGGTCATCTCAACTCATAACGGCGCTAGTACTACAGTTGCGGTCGGCGTGAGCAGCAATCTTAGCCGCGTGGCGAAGGGCGTCCTGCGCCTGGAGTTGCCTGCGGGTTGGCGATCGGAACCGGTGCAGTTAGCAGTGGACTTCGCGCGCCGCGGAGACAAGCGGGATTTTCAGTTTAAAGTGTTCCCTGCCGGCTTGCAGGAGGGACGAGCGAAGATTCGAGCTGTGCTGGAAGCGGATGGCGACAAGTTCAGCGAAGGTTACACCCTGGTGACACGCGAGGATCTCGGCAGCTTCTACTATTACCAGCCAGCCGTTCAGCGAGTAAGTATTGTCGACGTAAAGGCGCCGCACGATTTGAAGATTGGCTACATCATGGGCGCAGGCGATGACATCCCAACGGTGCTGAAGCAAGTGGGGATGGACGTGACGCTGATTCCGGCGGAGAACATTGCGAACGAAAACTTGAGCCAGTACGGGACGATAGTGCTGGGGATTCGCGCTTATGACACGCAGAAGAATGTAGTCGCGAACAACAAGAAGCTGCTCGATTTTGTTGCGGGCGGCGGAACTTTGGTCGTGCAGTACAACACCGGCGTGGCCGATTTTAATAGTGGGCACTTCACTCCGTATTCTGCGGAACTGAGTCGGGCGCGGGTTTCGGTGGAGGAGGCTCCGGTCGAGATTCTGGCGCCGGATGATGGAGTGTTTCATTATCCGAATGAAATCACGGCTCGCGACTTCGACGGCTGGGTGCAGGAACGCGGGCTCTATTTCATGGACAAATGGGATGAGCATTTCAAACCGCTGCTGAGCTGCCACGATCCGGGTGAGGATGCGCAGAAGGGTGGACTGCTGCGGGCGCAGTATGGCAAGGGAACTTATATCTATACCGGATATGCGTTCTTCCGGCAGCTACCGGCGGGCGTGCCGGGAGCAGTGCGGTTGTATGTGAATCTTCTGAGCGCCAGGAATAATAATTAGCCGTAGAGACGTAGCTTGCTACGTCTTTCTTCTTCGTGGTGAGAGGACGTTTGCAAGCAACGTCTCTACGAAATGGGATCTCCATCGCAACCCGCATCGAGTTCTCCCAGCCTGATTCGCGGGATGGGCCTGGGGAGCGCTACTGCGCTGAACATGATCGACATGATCGGCGTGGGGCCGTTCATCACCATGCCGCTGGTGTTGGCCGCGATGGGCGGCCCGCAGGCCATGCTGGGATGGATCGCGGGCGCGTTGTTGGCGGTGTGCGACGGGCTGGTGACAGCGGAACTCGGCTCGATGTTTCCGGGTTCGGGCGGATCGTATCGCTACCTGAACGCGATTTATGGGCCCCGGAAATGGGGACGGCTGATTTCGTTTCTGTTTATCTGGCAACTTTCCTTCAGCGCTCCGCTATCGATTGCCAGCGGATGCATCGGGCTGGCAGGCTACGCGGCCTATTACTGGCCAAACCTGGAGACGGTTTACGCCGCCCACACTGCGGCTCTGCCCATCCCCGGGGCTGGATCACTGCAGGTGAGCTGGATTGTGACGCCGGGAACCGCGCTCGCGATCTTCATCTGCTTGTTCACGGTTTTTCTGCTCTATCGGCGCATCACGGTGATCGGGCGCCTGTCGAAAATATTGTGGCTGGGGGTGATGGGAACGATTGGATGGATCATCTTCGCCGGGCTGACGCACTTCAACGCCGCTCGTGCGTTTGATTTTCCTCCTGGCGCGTTTACCCTGTCGCCGGCGTTCTTCACGGGGTTAGGCGGAGCGCTTCTGGTGGCAACGTACGACTATTGGGGCTACTACAACGTTTGCTATCTGGGCGATGAAATCAAGGATCCCACTCGGAATATTCCGCGCGCTCTGCTGCTTTCCATTCTGCTGGTCGCCTGTCTATATCTAATGATGAACTTGTGCATTCTGGCCGTGGTTCCCTGGCGGGAGATGCTGCAGGCGGGGCACAACAACAACGGGTTGTATGTTGTGTCGTTGTTTATGCAGAGGATTTACGGGCCGTGGGCGGCTCGGTTAGTCACGGGGTTGGTAATCGTGACCGCATTTGCGTCGGTCTTTTCGCTGACGCTGGGGTATTCGCGGGTTCCTTATGCGGCGGCGCTGGATGGGAACTATTTCAAGGCATTTGCCAAGGTGCATCCGGTGTACCGCTTCCCTTATGTTGCGCTGGTAGCTTTGGGAATTGTGGCTGCGGCATTCTGCTTTCTCAGGCTGCGGGATGCCATCGCAGCTCTGGTGGTGATTCGGATTATTCTGCAATTTCTCGTGCAGGCTGTCGGTGTGGTTGTCTTCCGGGTGACGCAGCCGGAGGTGGCGCGTCCATTTCGCATGTGGCTTTATCCGCTGCCCGCGCTGGTGGCAATCGCGGGATTTCTGTTCATCTTATTCAATCGTGAGAACTGGCAGAAGGAAATACGGTATGCGGTGGTGATTCTGCTGGCGGGGCTGGCGATTTACATGGTTCGTGCTTGGAGAAGCCGGGAGTGGCCGTTCAGCGTGGTGGACTCTTCTGGGTAGCTTCCAGATTCAAGATCAAACCTTTTAACACAGACGGCACAGAGGAACACAGGGTAGAACTCGAGTGGCGGATCATATTTCAATTCCGGCGGTGGAAGGCGTTGGGGTTCGGCGCGTCGATCCGGCTTGGGCACCGCTGCGGGAACCACTGTTTCGTTCGTTGTGGATTGCCGCGGTGATCTCCTACACCGGCACCTGGATGCAGAATGTGGGCGCGGGCTGGCTGATGACGCAGCTCACGACCTCGCCGTTAATGGTCAGCCTGGTGCAGGCTGCGGCAGCGGTTCCTGTGTTTTTCGTTGTGCTTCCAGCAGGTGCCCTGGCCGACATGGTCGACCGGCGGAGGTTGCTGTTGTTCACGCAGAGTTGGATGGTGGCAGCGGCGGCGGCTCTGGGCGTGTTGACTTTGCTGCACCTGGTGACTCCGTGGACCCTGCTGATGTTCACCCTGGTTTTGGGAGTGGGCGCGGTTTTGAATGATCCGGCGTGGCAGGCGATTACGCCGGAAGTAGTTTCGCCGGGGCAGCACGCTTCGGCGGTGGCATTGAACTCGGCAGGATTCAACGTAGCGCGCGCAGTGGGCCCGGCACTCGGCGGGATCGTGGTGGCGACGGCGGGATCGGGGTGGTCGTTTCTGCTGAATGCGGCCTCGTTCTTTGGAGTGATCGTCTTCTTGTGCCGCTGGCGTCGTGCACCGCATGAACCGCTGGCGACGCGGCGGGTGCGGGATGCGATTCTCGAGGGCTTTCGCTACGTGCGCGGCGCGCCGCAGGTGAGATCGGTTCTGATCCGCACCGGGGCGTTCAGCGTGGGCGCGACTTCGCTCCTGGCGCTGCTTCCTGTAATTTGCCAGCCGCATGGAGCCCAGGGGTATGGGTTCCTGCTGACATGCTTTGGCGTGGGAGCGCTGGCTGGAGCCGCGCTGCTGCCGCGTCTGCGGCTGCGCTATTCGGTGGATGGGTTGGTTGCGGCGGCGACCGTGGTGTTTGCGTTCATGACGTTTTCAGCGGGGCAGGTGCATGATTTCGAGTGGCTTTGTGCGGTATTATTCACGGCGGGCGCGGCTTGGATCGGAATCCTGGCCTGTTTCAATCTAGTGGCGCAGACGATGTGTCCTTCATGGATGCGGGCGCGGGCTTTGTCGATGTACTTGCTGGTCCTGCAAGGCGGAATGGCGCTGGGCAGCGCGGTGTGGGGCGAGTTGGCGGCGCGCAAAGGAGTGCCCGTCGCGCTGGCTTGGTCGGCACTGGCAATGGTGTTAGGTTTGACCAGCATCCTGCGGCACCGCTTGACCGGGCGCGAGTTGAAGATGGCTCCGGCGGTGGTGAGGGACTAGGGGTCGCGCCTGTCAAAACGGAGGGAATCCTCATGAAGAAGAGAGTCAGCTGTCTTGCTTTCTGCGTGTTGGCGCTGGCTGCGTTTGGCACAGCCCAGAATCCCAAGAACAACGATCGCCGCCGGACTGTCACGGAAGTGCTCGACCATACGGTTCTGAATGTGGAGCACGAATTTGTTCCGGCAGCGGAAGCGATGCCTGAAGACAAATTCGGATTCGCTCCGGCCAGCGGCGAATTCAAGGGTGTACGAACTTACGCCCAGCAGATAAAACATGTGGCGGCAGTGAACTACGAACTGGGAGCAGCGATTCTAGAAGAGAAGCCGCCAGCAGACATTGGGGACGAATCGGGCCCCGCCTCGATCACAACAAAAGCCGATATTCTGAAGTACCTGAATGACTCCTTCGCATACGTGCACAAGGCCCTGCAGACCATCAACGATAAGAATCTAGTGGAAACAGTAAAGAGCCCGTTCGGTGAAGGAAGGGTGTCGCGTCTCGGCCTGGCGACGAGCGTCGCAGCCCATTGTTTCGACCACTACGGACAGATGGTGGTATATCTGCGCATGAACGGAATCGTGCCGCCGGCTAGTCGGCAGATGTAGACGGTGCGTCTGATTACTGTCGACGCGAGCGAGTGTCGCGGCGATCGTCGCGAGCCGTGGCGGACAAGCTGCAAAGATGCTGGTGGAAGCTGACGCGGGGTTCCTGCGCAACGCGGGCGGGATAGGAATCCAGGGCGTGGAGAAAATTCTGAATCTCCTCCCGAACCTGCGCCCGAACGAGGGGAACCGTCCGACTGCGTGGAACAACGACCTCCCGTGGCTGGATCGGGTAATTCATTTTCCGCTTTATCCTACTTATCCCCAAAGAAACTAATCCTGAGCTTCCGAAGAAGCGGCGGCCCGCACGTTTCGTACGCGTCGCTCATGCTTTCCGTCTAGGGGGAAAAAACAAACTATCCCGCGATAGCTAATCCAGTAAATGGCACTTTAGTGGTATATGGAGAAAAGGGACCGGAATCAGCGGTGGGCGCCGCGGTGGGTGATGGAAGTTGGCAGCAGTTCGGCGCGAAGTCCCCTGCCAGCCAGGTGGCCCGCGACGGAGTCTCGAGCTTTCTTCGCGGAGAAGCTTGGATCGAGGAAAACAATGACCGATGGGCCGGCGCCGCTGAGAGCTACGCCGAGGACGCCTTGTTCCCCGGTCAATTCCTGCAGGCAGGGGAGCAAGGGGCTGAATGGAGCGCGGTAAGGCTGGTGGATGCGGTCTTCGAGCGCGACGGAGAGCAGGTGGTGATTCCCTTGCGTGAAGGCGGCGAGCAGGAACATCGAGTTCTGGATGTTCGCCACAGCGTCGGTGCGGGAGTATTGCGCCGGGAGAACCCGGCGGGCTTCTTCGGTGGACATAGCTTGTTCGGGGATGGCAAGGAGCAGCGGCCACTTCCCTTTTGGACGGACGCAGACCACCTGGGTTCCGGTCTTCCCCGACATGCGGGCGACGGTCAGACCGCCCATCCAGCAGGCGGAGGCGTTATCGGCATGGTGTTCGCGGCGGGAAGCTTCCCCGACAATCTGGGCGTTGGTCCACTGCAAGCGACCGAAGTGATTGGCCAGGGCGATGCCTGCGAGCCGGGCGGCGGCGGAAGAACCGCAGCCTTTGCCGATAGGGATCTCGTTGTTAATTCGAAGCGACAGGGGAACAATCTTCTGGCCCTGCGCCAGGAGGATCTCGGTGTAGGTTTTGAGAATGAGGTGATTCTCGAGGTTGCGGCAGATTTCCTGGTCGCGTCCGGTGACAGTGATCGAGAAGGCTGGGGCTGGGCGGGCCTCGATCGTGATGTAGAGATCCATGGCCAGGGCAGCGGCGTCGAAGGCTGGCCCTAGATTGGCCGAGGTTGCTGGCAGCGCCAGATGCACTGCGGCCGGGCGACGGGACTTCTTCTTGTCTTTCTTCTTAGCCATTCTTGCTCTTGTTCTAGACATTCGAGTGGGTCGGGTCAGATTTTTCCGCTTGCTCCAAAGTTTTGATCACCGCGTCCAACGTGGCATCGAGAACGACTGGAGGGTGACGGAATCGATCCAGTTTCGCGCTTTCCTGCTCCCACGCGGTGTCCTTAAAAAGATCGCCACGGTGGAATTCCATGGTGTAGTCGGGATCCTTGAGGAGGTTTCCGGTGAGAACCAGGACCACAGTTTCTTCCGGTTTCACGAAGCCCTGCCGCAGCAATTTCTTCAGACCAGCCAGAGTGACAGCGGAAGCCGGCTCGCAACCAATGCCTTCGGCGCCGATTTCGGCTTTGGCCTGCGCGATCTCTAATTCGCTCACCTGTTCACAGGCGCCCCCGGTAGCTTGAAGCACCTTCACGGCCTTTTCCCACGAAGCAGGGTTGCCGATGCGGATCGCCGTCGCCCGAGTTTCAGCCTGCACACTCACCAGACGCTCGCCTCCGGCTTCCCGCAGGGTGCGTGCTAAAGCATTAGCGCCCTCCGCTTGAATCACCGATAACTTCGGCAGACGCGGAATCAAACCGACGTCGCGCATTTCCAGCAAGGCCTTGCCGATCGCGGAACTGTTGCCGAGGTTGCCTCCAGGCACGATGATGTGGTCGGGCGGTTCCCAATCGAGCTGCTCCAGCAGCTCGAAGGCGAGAGTTTTCTGTCCTTCGAGGCGAAACGGGTTGATGGAATTCAATTGATAGACGGGCGCTCGCCGGACGAGCTCTTGCAGCAGGCGGAGACAGCCGTCGAAGTCGGTGCGGAGTTGGCAGGTGAGTGCTCCGTAATCGAGGGCTTGGGAGAGTTTGCTCCACGAGATTTTGCCTTCGGGCACGAGTACCAGGCTACGCATGCCACCGCGCGCCGCATAGGCGGCCATGGAGGCCGATGTGTTGCCGGTGGAGGCGCAGGCCACCCAGCGGTATCCGGCCTGGCGGGCGAAGGTGGCGGCCACCGTCATGCCTGCGTCCTTGAACGAGCCGGTCGGGTTCAGGCCTTGATGTTTGGCATAAAGGCGCGGGACACCCGTGATGCGGGAGGACTGCGGAAGTTCGTAGAGCGGAGTATTGCCTTCGCGCAGGGTGACGATCTGTTGCTCGGATTGCGACGCGGGAAGAAATTCGCGAAATCGCCACACACCGCTGAGGTCGATTCCTTCGTTTAATGTTCTGCGTTCCCGCCAAAGGGATTTTAAGGCCGTGGGGTTCTGGGAATTCCAGGACGAGTCAGTGATTTCAAGCAAGTTGCCGCACTCCGAGCAGCGGAAATCCTGTGCGGCAGAGCTGCTCACCGAGCCGCAGCCGATGCAACGGAAACGAAACGTAGCCTGGCCGGGTGCAGAGCCTTTCCTAGAAGTGGCGGAGGGAAGCATGGAATCGGAGATTATTTCTGGCCTCGCAGGTATTGGTCGGTCTTGTTGATCCAATCGGCGCGCGGAGGATTGAAAACGTCAAGGTCGACGGTGTCTTCGAGCGCCTCGGCCTTGTGCGGCATATGCGCCGGGATGCAGAGAACTTCGCCGGCATGGACAACGATCTCCCGGCCGTCGATCCAGAACTTCAGCGTGCCGTCAAGAATGTAGGTGAGTTGTTCGTTGTGGTGGCTGTGCTCAGGGACGATGCAGCCTTTCTTCAGCAGCACTCGCGCCAACATAATTTCCTGACCCACGACAAACTGCCTCTGCAGCAGCGGATTCAGATCTTCGAGAGGGATCGTCCGCCAAGGGATGTATTGCAGCTCGGTCCGGCTGGCCGCGTGTTTGGTGACGGCACGTTGAGCGCGAGTGTGCGACTTCGCGCTTTTTGCTTTCCTGCCAGCGGCAGTCTTGGCTTTCAGTTTTCCTGTCATGTCAGACCTTGTTTTCCGAAGGCTTGTTCCTTGAGGCTTGCCTTCCTAGTGGACCCTGCCTCCATACAGCTTGACGGCGTTGTCGTGCAGGTAGGCGTGGGCGAGTTCCAAAGCCCGGGCTTTGGTGATTTCGTTTTCAGAGATCATCTCGGCCAGCGCCGCGGCCAGGGCTGTGCGCGATGACTCTGCTCCCAGCCAGTAGCTTTCCTCCGCGCCCAGCACCTCATTGTACGGGAAACAGTCGGTGCCAAAAGTGATCTTATCGGGAAAAGTCTCCAGCCACATCTTGAGTGTGTCTTTGAAGGCAGAAGGATACTGCACAAGTTCGCCGAGCGAGGAATCGAGGTAAACATTCTTCATGGCAGCGAGCCAGATCGCTTCACGCTCCAGGGGATAGCCGCCGTGGATCATGACAAACGTGGTCGTGCGATAGCGCGGATCGCGCAGCACGTTTTCCAGATTCATGATGTTGCTTTCGCTGAAGTTGAAGTAATTGCCGATCCCGGCCGCCGTGTGAATGTGCACGGGAAGGTTCATGCGTCCGCCCTGGATCACCAGAAAGCGGAAAATGTAATCCTGAAAAGTCCGGTACTCTTTTTCGCTGGGAACGCCACCGGACGCGTATTGGCGGTAAATCTCTTCCGCCTGCTCGCGCGTTGGATCGGAGAACGTGGTGGGGCGGAAGTACGCCACTTCAAACTTCATGGCGATACCGCCTTTTTTCTGGTCGTCTTCGAGCACCCGGACGATGAAGTCCAGATAGTCGCTGAACCTGGCCGGAAGTTTCGTCACGTTCTCCTGCTGCATCCAGCGGTGCAGCATTTTCTCCTGCAGCGGAATGTAGACCTGTTCGTCAGGGTTGCGCGCGCTCTCGCGCTGGTTGTTGAAGGGCCACATAAACGAGTCGACGAAAAAGACCCACGGAAAACGCTTTGGATCGAGGTAGTCAGCCATCATGGCACGGTTCGCGACCGAACTCTCGGTGTTGATTTTGTCGAGAATCATGTTGAAATATGCTGGCCCCGGATTTTGCTTTTTCAACTCCGTCTTTTTCGCTACAAGCCACTTGGCGTGCTCGGGCGAGAGATCGTCGTAGGGATAGGCGAACAGCGCCTTGGCTGCGGCAATCAGTTCAGGGTTATCGTCTCGCGTGCGGAGCGGCAGGCTGGTGTCGGGTGCGGAAGCCATGGCGTCAATATCGGGGTCGTCGGCAAAACCGGGGTGAGCATGGTGGTCAAAGGCAGGAATCTTTTCAATTTGCGGGAGCAGGCGCTGGTAAATCTGCTGAAGGTCGGGGCCGGGGAATGGACGGGCCTGGGCGCCGGCCTGAGAAGCGAGGCCCATCGCGGCGCAGGCGAGGGGCAGTAGCGATAGGACAATTCGCCTCATAAGCCCTTGTACAAGCCGCCATCGACCAGCACCGTCTGGCCGGTGATGTAAGAGGCGCGTTCCGACGCGAGCCAAACGATGGTCTCGGCAACTTCACGGGGCTCGCCTAGCCGCTGCAGCGGAGCGTCAGTCGCCCAGCCCTCGAAGATTTGCTGCTCGCTTTTCCCCGAGTTGGACGCGCGGACTTTGGCTAATTCTTTCAACCGGTCGGTCGCCGTGAATCCGGGACCAACGTTATTGACCAGGATTCCATCCTTGCCAAACTCATTGGCCAGGCTCTTGACCAGGCCAACCACGGCCGCCCGCACTGCGTTTGAGAGCACAAGATCCGCGACGGGCTGTTTAGTCGTGATCGAAGTGATCGTGAGGATGCGGCCCCAGTGTTTCCGCTGCATGTGTGGAATGACTTCGCGCGCGAAGTACACCGTGCTGAGGAAGTTCAGTTCCAGGGCGCGTTGCCATTCTTCGAGAGTAGCGGCGAGGAAACCCTTGGCAGGCGGTCCGCCGGCGTTGGTCACGCAAATGTCGACGCCGCCGAATTTGTCCGCCACTGCGGCGACGAAGCTTTTTACCGCGGCAGCGTCGGTGACGTCGAAGGCCTGGGCGAGAACCTCTGCGCTGTATTGCTTTCTGATCTTCTCCGCGGCGGCCTGCAGGGTCTGCGGGTTGCGGGCGCACATGGCGACCCGGCATCCCTCGGCAGCGAACGCTTCCGCAGTGGCGCGGCCAATTCCCTGACTGGATGCAGCAACCAGAGCGACGCGATTTTTCAGTCCGAGATCCATGGAGCGAGGATTATAAACGGTTCGCGGCAAATGGCTTCTCTTGCGGGAGTCCTCGCGGCCAATTAGTCTGGAGGAACGAGGTATCCATGAAACGGCGTTCGCAACACTCCGAAACCAAGGCAGTGCACGGCGCGGCGGACCTGGAGAAGAAAAACGGTCCGCTGAGCACGCCCATCTATCAGACTTCCACCTTCGAGGTCACCGACAACGACGAGCAGGTTCGAGTCAGAAACACTGACCATCACTACACTCGTTACGGCAATCCAACGAATACGGTGGCCGAGAAGACGATCGCGGAACTGGAAGGCATGGATGCCGCGCTAACCTTCGCCTCGGGCATGGGAGCGGTCACCACCACGATGATGGCCTTACTCAAAAGCGGCGACCACGTGGTGGCGCAACGCGATATTTACGGCGGCGTGAGCAAGTTCCTGTCGCAGTGGCTGCCGAAGATGGGGATTGAGACGACTTTCGTCGACACGAATGAATACGAGCAGCACGCGCGGGCGATCCGCCCGAACACGAAGCTGCTACACCTGGAGTCACCGACCAATCCGACATTGCGCGTCGTGGATCTCAAGAAAGTGGCGGCCATAGCCAGGCAACACAAGTTGCTGAGCATGATTGACGCCACATTCGGCACACCCATCAACCAGCATCCCGCGGAATACGGCATTGATCTGGTAATGCATTCTGGGACGAAGTATCTTTCCGGCCATTCCGATCTCATCTGCGGAGCCGTTGTCGGACGGCACGAACTGATCGAAAGAATTTGGGAGACGCGGACGACCCTGGGCAACTGCATGGATCCGCATGCGTCGTGGCTCCTGGTGCGGGGCCTGAAGACGCTGGCGGTTCGTGTGACGCGGCAGAATGAGAACGCCCTGCGAGTGGCCGAGTTTCTGGCAGACCACGCCAAGGTGCGAAGCGTGCATTACCCGTTCCTGACGAGCCATCCGCAGTATGCCGTAGCGCGCCAGCAGATGAGCGGTGGCGGCGGCATGGTGAGCTTTGAGGTCGAGGGCACGGGCGAGGATGCGCGGCGCGTGAGCGAAGCGATGCGGCTGTTTACGCTGGCCACGAGCCTGGGCGGAGTGGAGTCACTGGTGTCGATTCCAGTATTAACGTCGCACGCCATGATTCCGGCCGAAACCCGCGCGAAGATGGGAGTGACCGAACAAATGCTCCGGCTCTCCGTGGGAATCGAGAATGCCGACGACCTGATTGCCGACCTGGAACAAGCGCTTCAAGCCGTATCCGCGCCGCAGCAGGTGCACGTGGGATGAGGGTTCCGGCTTTCGAAACTCCTGCAGTGTTTTCACTATTGAAGGCTGCGAGTCGACTCCCGGACCGCCAACTCGGGCGCCACTTTGCGATGGTGGGCGGCGACTTCCCGTTTTTCAAGTACCGAATTGATGCCCTCTAAAACGATGCCCACAGCGCCCGCACCCATCGCTTCCATGGGCTGCCGAATGGTAGTAAGCGGCGGGGTGCAAAGGGCCGATGCAGCGACATCATCGAAGCCTATCACCGAACAATGCTCCGGGACGCGCAGGCCGCTGTTGGCCAAGGCGCGGGTTGCGCCAAAAGCAGTCATGTCGTCGAAAGCAAGAATTGCGGTGAACGGGCGCTTCTGCTTGATCAGATCCTCGGTGAGTTTCTGACCCGCCTCAAAGCTGGAAAGCGGATCGCGCGATTCCGGCAGGTCGACAATCAACCGGGAATCGAGTTCGAGGCCGCGTTCCTTCGCGCTGTTGCGGACGCCGCGCCAACGCGGAGCGCTGTCGGCCAAAGTTTTTGGCCCTCGAATAAAGGCGATCTTGCGGTGACCGAGCGAGTGCAGGTGCTCGAGCGCCAGGTAGCCGCCGACTTCATTGTCGACGATAACCGAACTCATTGCGTCCCCTTTCAGTTCGCAGCCGATGATTACGGTGGGAATGCTGCTTTTCTCCAGATCGGCGAGCAGATTGATGTCGAGAAAGAGCCAGTTGGCAAGAACGACCAGGCCTTCGATCCGGCGGTCGAGCAGCATCTCGAGATAACGCTCGAAACGGCTGCGCTCGTTGTGAACGTCCGTAAGGATGGGAAGGTAGGAGGCCTGGTAGAGAGTGTTTTCAATACCGCGCAATACCAGCGTGCAGTAGGGATCAGTCATGTCGAAGACCATGACGCCGACCGTATGGCTGCGTTTGCTGCGCAGCGAGCGCGCAAACTGGTTGGGACGATAGCCCAGCTTTTTCGCCGCGCGCTCGATGCGTTTCTTAGTGACTGCCGGGATATAGCGCGCCAGCGGAGCGTCGTTCAATACAATCGAGACCGTGGTCGAAGAGAAACCGCTCTCCTTCGCCACATCGCGAATCGTGACCATCGAATTCTTGCCGTTGGTGTGCCGCACTTCGCCAATCCAGAACTTCCCGTCCTCCCGACTGAATCCAATGAGGAGGTTGGCGGACACTACAGCAGAGAGTGAGACGACTGTCAAGCACGCGTGTACGATCAAGACTTGCAGGCTCAGTGAAGGCACTTGCCTCGGCACTAGAACTTCTGCGGAACCTGCAGTGATACACTTTCCCACCAGCCGCTGCCTCGCTCACAACCCAAACCGCAAGTCAAAATTCCGGCAGGAGGAACAATCCATGAACCGCCGCCTGAAAATCCTCGCCATCGTTGTTGGCGTTTTGATCGTCATTCTCATCGCAGTTCCCTTCCTGGTCGATGCGAACGCGTTCCGGCCTAAGCTGGAGTCGGACCTTGGCGCCGCGCTGGGACGAACCGTCAAGGTTGGAAATCTCTCACTTTCGCTGCTTTCGGGCAGTGTTTCCGCGGATGATATCTCGATCGCTGACGACCCCGCATTCAGCAAGACTCCGTTCGTGCAGGCCAAATCGCTGAAGGTGGGTGTGGAACTCATCCCTCTGATTTTTTCCAAATCGCTGAACGTAACCGAGTTGACGCTCAACCAGCCCGAGATCAGTCTGGTGCGCTCCCAGGACGGCGCGAAGTGGAACTTCTCTAGCCTGGGCAACACCAGCCCCGGCAACACCAGCCTGGGCAATACCGGCCCGGGAAATTCGGGAAATAAGGAATCGGCCGAACCAGCCAAGACAACCACGCCATCGGCTGGATCCGCGGCGAGCAATCCCAGCCTTTCAGTAGCCAAACTGAATGTGAGCGACGGACGTTTAACCGTGAGCCGCGCCGGTTCTTCGGAAAAGCCGCGCGTCTACGACAAGGTGGACATTGAGGTGACCAACTTTTCTTTCACCAACCCGTTTCCCTTCAAGATGAGCGCCAGCCTGCCGGCCGGCGGCAGCTTGAAACTCGACGGCACCGCCGGACCAATCAACGCCGGCAATGCCGAGCTCACGCCGCTCCAGGCCAAGGTTACGGTGCATCAGATGAATCTGGGAGCCTCGGGTTTTATCGACCCGGCGTCGGGCATCGCTGGCGTCGCGGATTTCGACGGAACCGTGACCTCCGACGGTCATGAGGCGAAAACCGCCGGCACGCTCAAGGTTGACAAGTTGCAGGTAGTACAGAAGGGATCGCCCGCGGGAAAAACCGTGGCCCTGCAATACTCGGTTACCCACAATCTGGCAGCGCAGACCGGAACTCTGACCCAGGGCGAAGTCGCGATGGGCAAGGCCGTGGCCCATCTGTCGGGAACTTACGACGCGCATGCGACCACTACCTCGATCAATATGAAGTTGAACAGCCAAGGCATGCCCGTGGATGATCTGGAAGCCATGCTGCCCGCAGTGGGTGTGACTTTGCCGCCCGGCTCGCAGCTCAAAGGCGGGACCCTTGCGCTGGATTTCTCCATCACCGGACCTGTGGACAAACTGGTCACCACCGGCACGATCAAGCTGCAGAACTCAACCCTGGCGGCCTTTAGCCTGGGCTCGAAACTGTCGTCGATTACCGCTTTGGCGGGCAAGGGAGGCGGAGCAAAAGATACGACGATTCAGAACTTCAGCGCCGATGTGCACGTGGATCCCAGTGGAACTCGCGCGGACAATATCGACCTGGTCGTGCCGTCCTTGGCTACAGTGACCGGAGCGGGCACGGTGAGTGCCAGCAACGCGCTCGATTTCAAAATGAAGGGTGACGGAATTCCGTTCGCCATCCAGGGAACCACTGCGGATCCAAAATTTATTCCCGATGTAAAAGGGATGGCCGCAGGCTTGGTTAAGGGCGCTCTCGGAGACAAGAGTGGGAAGAATCCCCTGAGCGGAGCAACCGGGCTGTTCAAGAAGAAGCCCAACTGAGCTCGATACGCCTGACGGGTTGGCATGATGCACCGCCGTAGTCTAAGATTCTGTCTGGCGCATTCTGCGAGAGGCCATTCGTATTCCATTACTTTTGCGGCTGATTGGCTGGCGGGATTCTTTTGCGCCGGTTCGGGCAGCTTTTGTGCCGTTGGAGGAATCGAAGGTAGTGAGTTCTCATCCACTCATGGTGAATCCCAGGCGGGTCGCTCGCGCAGTCGTCTTCGCTTCGTTGCTGTCCCTACTCTCCTCAGCATCTGTATCCCTGGCTTACGGGCAGTTTACCCTTACCGTCTCTCCGCTCACTCCACTGACGGCAGTGGTTCCGGGCGGGACCGCAACTGCCACCATTGACCTCGAGCCCATCGGCACCTTTGACAGCCCGGTGGCGTTGAGCTGCCAGGTGACCTCAGGGCCTGACATTAGCGGCCCGCTGGCACCGCAGTGCACCCCGAGCCCTTTGTCCCAGATACCCCCCGCCGACGGTCCCTCGCTGACCATCACGACCGTCGGGGGCACACCTCCGAACGCCACTCCGGCCGGCACATACCAAATTACGGTTACGGGGACGAGCCCCGGCGTCCCTACGCAGACCGTCGTTCTGTTTTTAAACGTAGCCGATTTGACCGAGGACTACACGCTGTCGGTATTGCCGACAACCGCGCTTCCAAGTCCTATTCCTGCCGGAAGCGCCGCTACCACCACGGTGAGCGTAACGCCAATCGGCAGCTATGTAGGAACGGTCACTCTCTCATGTCTCTCGGTCACTCCCATCGTCACGGCGGCGCCGTTTTGCGCGTTCAATCCCGCGACCGTAAACATAACCAGCAACGCTGGAGCAACTTCCACTCTCACCATCAACACCTTCGGACCCGCGCCCGGTACGAGTAAGCTGTGGAGCCCGCGCCTGTTCTACGCCTTCTGGCTGGTTGTTCCAGGGTTGGCGCTGGTGGGGGCGGGTGCAAGTGGAAACTACAAGAGAAGGTTGATGGGGATGCTTTTTCTGGTGGCGGCGATAGGGAGCTTACTGTTGCTGCCGGCCTGCAGTAACACCACCGGGACAAGGGCTCTCAATGGCCAAATCACGCCGAATAATACCTACGTCTTCACCCTGACGGGCACGGATACAAACGGCGCGGCCCCCAGCAACGTCACTGTCGACGCGGCCACCGTCACCATTGTTGTGACGACGGCGAACACAGCACACTGAGGCAGGCCTGTTCCTGTTCGTCATCCTTGAGCGGTGCTGAATCCAGAGGCCAAGCCGCTCCCCTACCAAAGAAGCTGACAATGAAATCCGCGCAGGATTCGGAGAGGCCGAGGGAAAGGCCGGAACCGCTCTTAGGAGGCGCGCCGGCTTTGGCGTTCGAGTTCGGCGGCCTGGCGCAGGACGATGTCGCGCAGCGAAACCAATCCTTTTAGTTCTTTGCCCTCCACAATCGGCAGGTGCCGGAAGCCGAACTCGTGCATGATGAAGAGACACTCTTCAATCGTCTCATCCAAACCAACCGCGCGTGGATTGGCGGTCATCACTTCAGAAACCGCGGTGTGCCCGGGCGTGCGGCCCACGGCAACGACGCGGTTCATAATGTCGCGCTCGGAGAAGATGCCAGCCAGTTCTCCGTTGCGGAGCACCGGCAGGGCGCCGATATTGTGCTCCATCATGAAGCGTGCCGCTTCGAGCACGGTGCCTTCGGCATTGATGGAGTAAACTTTGCGGTCTTTCACAAGGTCGCGGAGGGTGGACATGGCAAGCTCCTTCTGGGACTTAGACGCGGAGTGGATTTGCACCCGGACCGCATAGCCCGGCTGATTCGTGGGCACTACTCTAACATATAAACAAACACGTCATCAGCCAAACATTGAGGTCTGACAATCGATTCCGCGGTCTGCCGGGCGCCGGCCGAAAAGCAAAACTGGCGGCCTTTAGAAGGCCGCCAGCGGGTAAATCCAGTACCGTTGCAAAAACGGCTCGTCTTCGCGTGTGCTCACTTACTGCAGATGGTTTGGCGCCGGAGTCGCGTCGGCAGTGCTGTCGGCGCGCGGCGTCATCGATACCACGATGTACTCGCGCTCTTTGCTGTCGAGACTTTCTACCACCAACACCAGCTTGTCTTTAGCAAGACGAAATTGCGCCTGCTCGCCCACTGGTAGAAGCACCGGGTGCTTAACGTCTTTGGGACGGATGTGATACATCATTTTGTCGGTCTGAAGCACATACTCCTGGCAGAGAAGTTCCTGGGTCTTCTTGTGACCCGAATCGGTTCCGATCATTTCGCCGGTGAAACTCTTCGCATCTTTCTCATCCACTCCGCACTTCACCGAATCCATCTGCAGTAACTTGCCGCTCTGATAAGCCTTCGGTTCCTTGGCATAGGCCGTCGCCGCCAAAAAGATCGATGCTAGAACCAGTGACCTGTAACGCATGGGTCCCCCGATAAGTTTGAAAGTGTTCAGATGTCCTGCTGGAGCGCGCTACGTTGTCCAGCAACAACATCCGCTCAAGATGAATTGTTTCTAATTTGAGACGTGCTGGTTAGATCACATCGGTCATCGTCCGGAAGTAACCTAAGTCACAGGGAAGCCACTTAACGCTCGACCAGGCCCTCCAGCGTAGAGAAGAACGCCGGATAAGAGATGGCTGCGGATTCGCTGCCGCGAATCAGGGTCTCGCCTTGGGCTCGCAGAGCCGCGATGCTGAAGGCCATGGCGATGCGGTGATCGCCGAAAGATTCAATCTCTGCGCCGTGGAGCGACTGTCCGCCGGGGATCCTCAGGCCATCTTCGCGTTCCTCCACCTGGGCTCCCATGGCGCGAAGGTTGGTGGCGATGGATGCGATGCGGTCGGATTCCTTCACCCGCAACTCTTTCGCATCGCGGACCTCGATTCCCTGCTCCGTATAGGGAGCGATCGCGGCCAGCACCGGAATCTCGTCAATCAGCGCAGCTGTGTCAGCACCGGCAATCGTCGTGCCGGTCAGCCGTCCGCCCTCGACCTGTAGCGTGCCCACCAACTCGCCATGAACCTCTTCCAGCTGGGTGACGGAAATGCGCAGCCCCATCTGGATGAGAATATCGAGCAGGCGCGCTCGCGTGGGATTCATCAGCAAACTGGTGACGGTCAATTGCGAACCGGGAAAAAGAGCGGCAGCGCAGAGAAAGAATGCAGCACTGGAAAGATCACCAGGAACTCGCGCTTCAATGCCGCGCAAGCGCTGCCCGCCGCGAATGAGGACTGAGTTTCCTTGCCGATCAACCTGCGCACCGAATGCGCGGAGCGCGAGTTCGCCGTGATCGCGCGTCCGCAGCGGCTCCTCGATTCGCGTTTCACCTTCGGCCAGCAAGCCGGCAAATAGCAGGCAGGTCTTTACCTGCGCACTGGCCACCGGCATATGGTAGTGGATCCCTTTCAGGTTGGCCCCGGTGATGCGCAAAGGCGGACGGCCGTTTTGCGAGTCGATCCGCGCGCCCATGGCCGTAAGCGGCGTGATCACGCGTTCCATGGGACGGCGCGAAAGCGATTCGTCTCCGGCCATTTCGCTGGAAAACTTCTGCCCCGCCACAATGCCACTCAGCATGCGGATGGTTGAACCAGAGTTCCCGCAATCGAGCGGCTGGCTCGGAGCAATCAGCGACAGCCCACTTCCCTGCACCTCGATGAGGTTCTCGGAACCATCCCTGCGCTCCCACTTCACGCCTAGCGAACGCAGGCACCCGAGCGTGCTGGCGCAGTCCGCACCTGTCGAGTAGTTCGCAAGGCGCGAAGGCCCGTCGGCAATCGCCGCCAGCATGGCATAGCGGTGCGAAATGGATTTATCCCCGGGAAGACCCACGCTGCCGCGCACGTTGCGCGCCGGACGCACTATCACCTGGGACTCGCTTTTCATCTGGGATCAATATAGCGGAAGGGAAAAACTAAGGTGGTCAGTGGCCACTTAGTACTGCCTTGGCCTCCGCCGTGGCCGCACGCAGCACGTCGGCGGGAATTTCCTTCAGCCGCACGCCAAACTCGAACATCGGGGTCTCGACGCCGCGTCCCCAGCGCGCTACTTCCCAGTGCGCGCGCACGAACTTCACATCCGGATGCGCCGTCAGATCAAGCAATAGCGGAGCTTCTCCGCGATAAAACTTCTGCGGAAACGCGGCCGCCGGCTTCGCACTCCATGCTGCGCCATCGGCTGAGCCATAAATGCTGAGGTCAAGCGATTCCTGCTCGATGATTTGCGTAATATCAAGCGTGACCAGGAAAACCCGGCCCGCGGCGTTGCTCACGTCAACGGCAGGGCCGTCTCCCTTGGCGCTAACCACGGTCTTCGCTGCTACCAGTTCCGTATCAATCATGCCGGGAGGATTGTAGCAAATCGCGGGGTAGTTTGTGGCAGGGCTGCATACGCCGTTAGACGGGTCGCCCGGAAGATGATATAAATTGCGCCATCGGCGAGGTACGCAGCCAACTTGAATCTCAATTTGGTTTTGCT
>Ga0307476_10000628_pt1 | contig 25647 bp, 24 predicted proteins | sample atmos_gasesECM2C_2_FD_203314 | JGI IMG/M metagenome (GOLD analysis project Ga0307476, IMG submission 203314) | Hardwood forest soil microbial communities from Morgan-Monroe State Forest, Indiana, United States - atmos_gasesECM2C_05 | ecosystem: Environmental > Terrestrial > Soil > Temperate...
AGCACAGGATCTTCGCAAGGACATTCAACGCGAGCGGCAGCGGTTCCGCAGGAAAGGCGAACCCGAACGCAGCCCAGACGGCGAACACCACAAACATCACTGCCATCGCGTAGCAGGAGTACGCGGTCACCCGCATGGAAGGCAGCAACGTCAGCATCGATATCGTTGATAGCTCGACCAGGAACAACGGCAGGAAGAAGAGCTGACGATACAGCATGGGATGGGACGGGAGCGCCGGATTAGTCCGCGCCATGACGATCAGATCGAAAGGAAGCTCGAAGAGCATTGGCGCGGCGGCGGTGCCGATGACAGCGCTCGCCAGGGCGAGCTTCCAGCCCCAACGCCGCGTCACGTAGAGAATCACGAAGAAGGTCACAAGCGCATAGACCAACGTGCCGACGCGCACGCGGGCTGGGACGAAGCCCGGATAGGCTTCCTTCACGTGCAGCCCGTACACGAATGCGGCGATGCCGTCGGTGTAGACCGCCAGCACCCAGATCACGATCATGAACCCTGCGACGGCGCCTTCCGGCCTCATGACCTTGAGCGGGGCGCGTAGCAATCTGCCGGCATAGGCGAATCCGCCGGCCGCCACGAACAGTACAAGCGCCAGATAGATCGCCGCATCACCGCTATAGGAAGCCCAGTGCGCGGCCCCGTGCGGCGGCGCGGTTCCTTGGCTCTGTGCAAGCTGGATAAGCGCGTCGGTGCGCCTTATTGATCCCACAAACCAGACCAGTTGCGCAGGAAGAATCGCATCAGCGGTTTGGGCACGTGCCCGTTAGGCCGTAGCGCGCAAGCGGCGGCGGGTCGGCTTCTTCGCGAAGTGATCGGTCGCGAAGCGGTCAGCCGCAGAGACGAGCTCGTGCGTGATGCCGGGCTCGAAGGCGGAGTGGCCGGCGTCGGGGACTATGCGCAGCTGGGCTCGCGGCCAGGCGCGGTGCAATTCCCAGGCAATCTTGGCTGGGCAGAGCACGTCGTAGCGGCCGTGGACGATGACCGCGGGGATGTGACGGATGCGGCCGATGTCCTCGAGCAGCTGATTGTCCGACCGCATGAACCCTCGGTTCAGGAAGTAGTGGCACTCGATCCGGGCGAAAGCGGCGGCGTATTCAGGCTTTTTGAACGAGGCGACCGTTCTTGGGTCGGGTTGCAGGTGGATGGTTGACCCTTCCCAGGCTGACCAGATTTTGGCGGCCGCAATCATGACCCTGCGATCCGGGCTCGTCAGTCGTTTGTAGTAGGCGCCGAGCATGTCACCACGTTCCTCAGACGGGATGTGGTTGATGAAGGCCTCCCACCCTTCAGGGAACTGAGCGCCGGTGCCAAATGGGTTCTGGTATAGCCATTCCACCTCCCAGCGCCGCAGCAGGAAGATGCCGCGCAGTATGAGCTCTGTTACGGCTTCGGGATGAGCCTCGGCGTAGGCCAGTGCCAAGGTAGAGCCCCATGATCCTCCGAATACCAACCAGCGATCGATTCCCAGATGCTGACGCAGGCGCTCGATGTCTTCCACCAGGTGCCAGGTGGTGTTGTCGACAAGGCTCGCATGGGGTCGGCTCTTGCCGCATCCACGCTGATCAAATAGGACAATCCGGTAGCGTTTGGGATGGAAGAAACGGCGCATCTTGGCTTCGGTGCCCCCACCAGGTCCACCATGCAAGAAAATTACGGGCTTGCCCCGTCGATTGCCGCTTTCCTCGAAGTAGATTTCGTGCAGCTCCGATACGCGCAGAAACCCTTTACGGTAGGGCCCGATTGCGGGATAGAGGGTGCGGCGAGCTCTGGACTTTGAGTGTTTCTTTGCGATCTTCATGTGAACCGATCTTCCCATGACTGGCGCACCTCAGTCTAAACCGTCGATCCCCCGCAGATTCGATGCTGCTCACACATGCGTACCGACACCGCCAAGGTCACATGTGGGTGGCCGCTAATTGGAGCTGAGGGATTCGTCACGTGGACTTGTGCGCGGAAGCGCCCGGTCGGTTGCTGACGACCTACCATTCAACGTTGTTTTTCCAGTGTGTAGGTGATCGTCTGTCCGCGCGCAATATCTCTGTCGATGACCGTGATCGTGTTCCCATCCTTGGCGAGCGCCAGACGAATCTCATCGACGACATTGCCCTGTCGATGATCATCCTCCTCGACCGTGGCATCGTCGATCTTCTTGAGCGACACGGTAGTCTTCCCTGGGTCGCCGACAACCGGATACTCCTTGCCGTCGAACTTTGCGTCATAACTCTGGCCGTTCCAGCGCATCTGGAATCCCTTTGCGGTCATACGGTACTGCACCGGGCGCAGGTCACCTGCTACGTGCTCCTGCTCCAGCCAGGAGCCAGAGAGCGGGTGGGAATCCGCAGGCGCGGCGCCCACGCGCTTCGCGGTCAGCTCATCGGTAACGGTCTTCGTGCCCATATGGTTCGTGACCTTGCTGGCGAGCGTGCCATCGGCAGAGACCGTATCGCTGAAGCGCACGATCTCCTTGCTTCCCTGCTTCAATACGATCTCAGCCGAGTTCGGCCCAGTCACTCTCACCTTCGCCGTATCAAAGTAGGCTTGGCCAGTCACCTTGTGGTCAGCACCGTCTGCTTTCACCGTGTACGGTGGATTGCAGCTCGAACAGGTATACTCGCCTCCGGCGAGCAGCAGAACGAGCGGTTTCCCCGTCGTTTTCAGGGATTCCATGTTCGTCTTCCACGTCCCGTCGAACCCGGTGCCAGCCAGCGCCGCTGCAGGCAGCAGCAGTGTTGGGAATAAAAGCCTCATCGCAACCAACCTTTACCCGTTGTTTCTGCTTAGTGGACTCTAACCGTCGTCCCCGAGCCGCGGATAGTATGCCGGCCCGCCGCAACGTCCTAATATTGCGGCGCAAGTCCGTTTGGGCGGTTGCGAGCAAACAAATCCACCGCTGCGTTGCTTGACACTGGCTCCGCGGGCATTCTCTCTCGGCCCGCAGAAGCTAAGAGAGAGCGAAAATGCAGGGAGAGTCGCCGCCCCCGGCGAGCGCACCGGCCGGGATCCCACTTCTCAGCGCCTTGAAACGCTGGATTTCGCTTCGCGTCTACGGAGTCGTTACCAGCACGCTATTCGGGGCCACCACCTCGCCGCAAACGATGCGTGGCCGCTTCGAACGCTTCGGTCGCGTCTCGCGTGAAGCGCTGCAGCGCAAGTTCCCCGAGCTCGTGTTCCAAGACCACGCAATCGACGGCCTCGCCGTTGAATCCGTGTGTGCTGTCGAAGCGCCGGCTCGGGTTATTCTCTACCTTCACGGCGGCGCGTTCTTCATGGGCTCCCCGGCCTCGTACCGAAATCGAACCATGCGGCTGAGTTACCGCTGCGACGCGGAGGTCTTTGTTCCTGCGTATCGCCTGGCGCCTGAAAACCCATTTCCTGCGGCTCTTGACGATGCCCTCGCAGCATGGAAGCTTGTTAGCGCACTCCGCCCGGATGCGCCGCTCTTCGTCGCCGGTGACTCCGCAGGAGGGGGCTTAAGTCTCAGCCTGCTTGTCCGGCTTCGAGATCTCGACCTCACCATGCCGAACGGCTCGATTCTCCTTTCGCCATGGACCGATTTGACAGTCTCGGGTGCATCCGTCGACGGTAATCTCGGCAGGGATCTGTGGTTCACCCGCAATCACTTGGAAACCTGGGCCAGATACTACGTCGACCGTGCGCAAGGAAACTCGCCGTACGCGTCACCGGTCTTTGCTGACCTTTCGGAACTGCCGCCGCTATTGCTGGTAGTCGGCGATAGCGAGTTACTGCTCGATGACACACTGCGCGTCCGGGACGCAGCTATCAAGAAGGGGACGAACGCCAGCGTGCTCATCGGCAAGGGAATGCAACATGATTGGCCGCTCACTCTGCCGTGGCTTGATGAGAGTCGGGCTGCCTGGAAGGCGATCCGCGCTTTCGTCGAAGAACATTCACACTCCGGGCAGCGTCACCGGCTCTGAGAGGTTCCTGGCAGGGCGTGGATTCCAACGCTAGGGGATCGGACTCAGCCGTTCGCCGGCGATCTTGCCGTCAGCATCAAGCAGAATTCGCCAGTCGAGCGACCCGTGTTCGAATTTCACCTCGTAGATGTCGAAGCCACCCGGCCCAACTCTCTTGAAGGTGATCGATTGCAATGTGCCGAGGCCCCCGATCAACGCCTCGACGTGCTCGGCCTGCGGGCGCGCCACCTCGGCGAATTCCGGCGTCATCTGCTCGTAGGTCGGTTGCTTACGCTGCATTTCGTCGATCTCGACCCGAATCGCTCGTTCGCTTCCCGGGAACGGCTTTTGTTCCTTGAAGCGCTGCGCGACAGTATCCTCCAGTTGCTTCGCAGTGGGGTCGTCGATGCGCTTCGCCTTCTGGTCACGCCCACCTTGGTGGAGGATAAGCGCGTTCGCGTGACCTTGCGGATCCGTTTCGAAGGAGATCTGCGCGTCGACTACAGTTACCGACCAAGCGCGGGAGCCCAGGGTCATCTGCGAGTCCCGCAGCGTCTAAACCGTTTCTGGCTAAGAGCGGCCCATCGTGGACCGCGCAGTCAGAGGATTTCGCCGAACAGTGCGAGCAGTAGCTTCGAGGCGCGGCGATCGGCTTGCTCGTTGCAATGAAATCGAGGATAGCCTCGCGCATCAATCTCGCGATTCGTGTAGCTGTGGCCTACGCCGCCGAAAACGTGCAGCTGCCAGTCGGCGCCGGCCGCTTTCATTTCCTGAGCGAACGATGCGCACTCGCCAGCCGGAACACACGGTCATCATCCCCGATTATCCTCAGCACCTTCGCCGCTCTGGGTCCGGCGAATGCTTTCCAGGACCCGACGGGGAGGCGGTAACAAATAGACCTATTCGAAGTCTTAGATTCGGCAGACGTTCTCTTGCCGCTCTTCAGGCCACAGCCCCAGCTTGCGGGAGCATTACAAGGGTTCGCCCGATGGGGCAGGTGGTGACACCCGCACGCTCGAGCCGTCCGGCACAGGTTTGTGCACCGGAGGCGCCGATTCCGTGCAAACTGCAGCAAGTGAGTTCTTTGCCGGGGGAGCGCTGAGATGTCGGACCATATGTCCAGGCTGATGACGCAGAGCAGCCCACATTCGCCCAACCCCATCGATCTACGGCGCGTCGGCGCGCACCCGGATTACTGGTATCCGGTCGCCTGGCGCGATGAACTGAAGGTGGGAAAAACCTTGGCCCGGCGCTTCGCCGGTGAGCCGATAGTGCTCTACCGGGGCCTGAGCGGCAAAGTCTTTGCACTGGAAGATCGTTGTGCGCATCGGCAGGTACCCCTGCATCTTGGGGTGGTCAGTGGCGATGAGCTGAAGTGCCATTACCACGGTTGGACCTATAACTGCGCCGGCAGGTGCGTATCGGTCCCTTATCATTTACCGGAGCGAGTGCTCGGCGGTGTGAGGGCTTACCCGGCACGCGAGATCGACGGCCTCATCTTCGTTTTCCCCGGTGATCCGGCGCTTGCCCAGGGCCGTCTGCCTGGCAGCCTGGGCTCTTCGCAGCGTAAGGACTACAAGACGCGACGGCTGAATCGTGAGGTGGCCTGCCACTACACCTTCATGCACGAGAATCTCTTCGACATGAACCATCAATTCATGCATCGCAGGCAGATGGGTTCCGTACGGGCGCGGTGCCTGGGCTGCAACCACGGTGATAACTGGGCAGAAGTCGAATACAGCTTCAGCCGCACCGCGGGCAAATCCTCTATCGGCGAGCAGGTGATCGTTGATCTGATGCGCAAGCGTGGCGCTGTGAAGAAGAATTTCTCCGATCACATGCGTATCCGCACCGACTACCCAAACCAGAACCTCAAGGTCTGGGTCGGGCGGGACATTCAGCAATCCGGCGATCCGGTGCTGGATGTGTGGCTCGGTTACACACCCTTGGACGCCGAACAGCGCACCAATCGCACCTACGGCTATCTATCCGTCAAGAAACCGCGGATTCCGGGGCTCATCCACGCGGTGTGGCCCTTCGTGACTTGGTTTACAGAGAACATTTTTCGCGAAGACAAAGACATCGTTGAGCACGAACAGCAGGCGCATGACTCACAGGGCGCGGACTGGAACAACGAGGTGTTTCCGCCGCTGCGGGCTCTACGAACGGTGCTCGCACGCTGCGGTGTACCCGAAGAACGACTCTGACTCAGGCGTGGCCGTCTCGGGCCGGGTACCGCTCGGACGACAGTGTCGGCGTACCGCGCTCTCCTTGCATCCCGGGAGTCGATCCAGGCAGCTCTAACCGCAACGTTCAAGTGGCGGATCTAAGCTCCTCAGGATCACGGGACGGCAATTGCCGTCTGCGGCTCACCGCGCGATCGCACGAGCGACATCTATTCGGGTTCTGAGCGGATCGGTGAAGGCGTCAGGACTGCGTCGAGCTTTGCGCCGCTATCGACCGGATCTCGCGCGCGCACCCGTTGACTGCGTTCCCTGACCGCGCGGGCTCGAATGACGGCCGCGGCGGCGCGGCTGCGCGCGGTATGCCGGGGCGCGCGGCACGCCGCCCGTTGCGGGCGCCGGTGTTGCCGGGGTGGAGCTGCGCCGCGGCGGATTTACCGCGTAAGGCGGCGGGGCGGCGAGCGGCAAGGAGTGACCGAGAAGTCTCTCGATATCCTTCAGGAGCGGCGCTTCCGGCGGTGCGACTAAGGAGATGGCCGAGCCGCTGCCTCCGGCGCGCGCCGTGCGACCAATGCGATGCACGTAGTCTTCGGGAACATTGGGTAGCTCGAAGTTCACGACGTGGGGCAGATCGCGAATATCAAGACCGCGCGCCGCGACCTCGGTGGCCACGAGCGCGGTAATACGGTTCTGCTTGAAGTCACTGAGCGCACGCACCCGTGCCGTCTGGCTCTTGTTGCCGTGAATCGCCGCGGCACGCACGCCACCGGCCACCAGCGCCTGTGTGAGGCGGTTGGCACCGTGTTTCGTACGGGTGAACACCAGTACCTGGTGCCAGTTGCCGCTCTCGATGAGATGCACCAGGAGGTCGCGCTTGTGCTCCTGGGGCACGCGATATACGTGCTGCTCGATGCGCTCGGCGGCCGCGTTACGCGGCGCAACTTGGACGGCCAGCGGCTCGCGCAGCGAGCGAGCCGCCAGCGCGCGGATGTCCGCGGAGTAGGTCGCCGAGAACATCAACATCTGCCGCTCGCGCGGCAGGAGCTTGAGGATCTGGCGGATCGCGTGAATGAACCCCATATCGAGCATGCGATCGGCCTCGTCCAGCACGCAGCAGCGCACCTGCGCCAGATCGAGCAGGCCGCGCTCGGCGAGATCCAGCAGTCGGCCGGGCGTCGCCACCAGCAGATCGCAGCCATTGCGGAGTGCCTCGATCTGCGGCTTCTCGCTCACGCCGCCGAAGATCACGAGGGTCCGCAGATTAACGTGACGGCCGTACACGCGGGCACTCTCTGCGACCTGCGCGGCGAGTTCGCGCGTGGGGGTGAGAACCAGCGCGCGCGGCAGGCGTCCGGCCTGCGCCACCAGCATCTGCAGGATCGGCAGAACGAACGCCGCAGTCTTGCCCGTGCCAGTCTGAGCACCAGCAAGCACGTCGCGGCCGGCGAGTACGCCGGGTATCGCCGCCCGCTGAATGGGAGTCGGGGTGCTGTAGCCATTTTCGGCCACCGCACGCGCCAGCTCGGGCGTGAGCCCGAGATCATTGAATGACATCTAGTGAAACCTCTTTCCGACTCGCCCGCCAGCCTTATGGCTGCGGCGGTCAGATGCGAGGCTTGAGCAAAGGGTGTGTTGGATGCGCCCGGGTGCTGACCGAGCACTGAGGACGATAGGCGGCGCGGACTTTACACGGATTGTGCGGCTGCGTCCAATCGGCGCGGGGCTGCATGTGCGGCAACTGCCTACCGGAGAAGAGTCGGTACGCCGCTGTTTGGTCGCGCACCTAGGTTGCACGCGAGCGCTTGCGCTTCGCGGTTCGCGAGACGCGTGGCTGAGCCGATACTCTGATGAAATCGATGAACGCTCGTAGCGGGGCAGGGACGAGGCGCCGTCCGGAGTAGTAGAGGAAAGGCCCTGAGAATCGCTGCCACCACGGTTCGAGGACAGGCTCGAGCGCGCCGCTGTCAAAATGCGGGCGCAGCCACTCATCGAAGAGGCAGATGATGCCGACGCCGGCGATCGCGGCATCTACGGCGAGATCGGTCGCGGTGCCGACGCTGACGAGCAGTGGCCCCGTCGGCTCGATCCGCACCACTTCGCCGGCGCGCTCGAACTCCCAAGGCGTCATCGCGCCGCTGCTGAAGCGACCGCGCAAGCACGCGTGGCCGAGGAGCTCGCGCGGATGCTGCAGACGACCGTGGCGATCAAGGTAGGCGGGAGCCGCAGCAGCCGCAAAGCGCTGCGTACGCGGACCGATCGGCACTGCGATCATGTCTTGCTCCAATCGCTCGTCATAGCGGATCCCGGCATCGAACCCGGCTCCGAGCACATCGATGAAGCTATCCTCGGCAACCACCTCCAAACGGATTTCCGGATAAGCTGCGAGAAAGCGCGGCACGATCGCCGGAAGGACCAGGCGCGCGGCGCTGATCGGCACATTGAGCCTGAGTGTGCCCGCAGGCTTGTCCCGGAATCTATTCACCACATCGAGAGCTGACTCCACTTCGGACAGCGCCGGGCTGAGGCGTTCCAGGAGGCGCTTACCGGGCTCGGTGGGGGTGACGCTTCGCGTCGTGCGGTTCAGGAGCCGGATGCCGAGCTGCGTCTCCAGTCGGCGCACCGCTTCGCTGAGGCCGGAGGCACTCGTGTCGGTGGCCCGGGCAGCCTCGCGAAAGCCGCCTGCCCGGGCGACGCTCACGAAAGCATTCAGATCAGCGAGATCGGCGCTCACTGTTCGGTTTTCCGCACAGCCCGTGCGCATTGTGCCCGATTATCGCGAGCCAGGACAGCGGCTAGATTGTTGCCAGTCTTTTAGAGGAGATCGACCATGGTCAGTGTTGAGAAGTCCGGTACCTTCGCCCTTGGCGGGGATAGCGTCGTAAGGCGGCTCGGGTACGGCGCTATGCAGCTGGCAGGCCCCGGCGTTTTTGGTCCTCCGAAGGATCCGCAGGCAGCAGTAGCCATTCTGCGCGAGGCGGTGGCGAGCGGTGTGAACCACCTCGACACCAGCGACTTCTACGGTCCGCACGTCACTAATCAGCTGATTCGCAAGGCACTGCACCCGTACGCAGATGGCCTCGTCATTGTGACCAAGGTCGGCGCCCGGCGCGGCGCAGACGGATCATGGCAAGCGGCTTTCTCCCCGAAAGAGCTGACGGAGGCTGTCCACGACAACCTGCGAAACCTCGGCCTCGATGTTATCGACGTGGTGAACCTTCGCAGCATGTTCGGCATCCATGGGCCCGCCGAAGGCTCAATCGAGGAATCGCTCAGCGCACTGGCTGAACTTCAGCGCAAGGGACTGGTACGTCACATCGGATTAAGCAACGTTACCCCTGCACAGATCGAGGAGGGGCGCCGGATCTGCGAGATCGTCTGCGTGCAGAACCACTACAACGTTGCGCACCGGGCGGACGATACACTGATCGAAGAGCTCGCCCGCGGCGGCATCGCCTATGTGCCGTTCTTTCCGCTTGGCGGTTTCACCCCGCTGCAGTCGGCCGGTTTATCCGATGTTGCACGACGACTCGGCGTCACCCCCATGCAAGTCGCCCTCGCTTGGCTGCTGCGCCGCGCACACAACATTCTTCTAATCCCCGGCACCTCTTCCATCGCACATCTGCGAGAAAATCTTGCAGCAGCCGAGTTGGATTTGCCGCATGACGCGATCATCGCACTAGACGAAGTTGGTACACGCACGAACGCAGCTGCCTGACGCGACGAGAGGAGGGCTGTCAGTCGCAGTAATCCGCGGGCTGCCCGCCTCTAAGACCGGTGACGTCGCGCCTCGCCAATCACCGCGGGGAAATCAATCTCCGCGGACGGAGCCGTGAGAATGTGGTCACCGACAACGAAACTCGGTGTCTGGAAGATGCGCAGGCTGCGGGCGAGGTTGAAATTCTCAATAATCTCATTGGCGATGCTCGGTGCGGCCATGTCGCGGCGCAGGCGATCGATGTTCAGGCCCACATCTTCTGCCGTGGAGAAGATGGCCTTCTCGTCCCACGAACCCCGGTAGGCCATGAGCGCTGCGTGAAATTCGCGATATTTGTGCTGACGCCCCGAGGCGAGCGAGGCTCGAGCGGCGATCAGCGATTCCGGAGTCAGAATGGGAAACTCCTTTAGTACGAGCCTCACGTGGGGATCGGAGCGCAGTGCGGTTTCCAGGCGAGGTTCGACAGCTTTGCAGTAGGCACAGGCGTAGTCGAAGAACTCGACAATCGTTACGTCGCCCCGGGGGTTGCCGAGCACCGGGGAATCGCGATCGTTTCGCAACGCTTCTCGATGAAGGATTACGGTTTCATCGGCGGAGGACGGCGCCCCTTCGGCAGCGCGGCAACAGGGTGATGCGAGCCCCAGTGCAAGAAGGAAGACGGCCAGGGCGAGTGCGCTAGGCAAGCGGTACATGGGGGGTCACTCTTTTTGGAGTCGCAAAGGCAGCCGATGAGTCTAGGGTAAATGACCCGTGCGGGAAATCGCCAGTATTCGGCAACCGGAAGCTGTGGCTGATAACGGTCCTTCCTCAAAATGGCGCGCTGTCTCTCCGCGCGGGCAAGCGTTTTTGTCGAGCACGACGTGCGGCTCTCAGAGCACGAGCCCCAAGGGCACCGTATGATTGCGCCATGATCCCACCTCAGGCGGCGGTGGCCGGCGTGCTGCTGCTCGCGGTTCACGTTGGCTGCGCTGCGGTTGCCGCATGCCATGCATTGCTGACCAAGCCAGATCCCCACAGTGCCTTTGGCTGGATCATGGTGTGCTGGCTGTTTCCACTCGCTGGACCACTGCTCTACGCCCTCTTCGGCATCAATCGCGTCCGCGCACGCGCCAAACATTTGCGTGGTGGCCTGGCGGCCATTCACGACGAGTCCCGCCGGGCCGATTCGGACGAGTTTGCCGTACAGCTCACTCGCATCGGCGATGCCGTAACACAGTGGTCGCGGATTGAAGGCAATGCGGTCGAACCGCTGGAGAACGGAGAGCGCGCTTTTCCACGTATGCTGGGTGCCATCGCTGCCGCGCGCAATTCGGTGTGGCTCACCACCTATATATTCGAGACTGACCCCGTCGGTCGCCAGTTTATCGACGCGCTTGCCGCTGCCGCAGCTCGCGGCGTGCAGGTGCGCGTCCTGGTCGATGGGGTGGGCGAGTGGTATAGCTGGCCACATGCAGTGACGGCGCTGCGTCGTGCTGGCGTGCGCGCGGAGCGCTTCCTCGCACCGCGGTTGCTGCCCATGCCGCGACTCGCCATCAACATGCGCAACCACCGCAAGCTGTTGATCGCTGACGGCCAGGTGGCTTTTCTCGGTGGCATGAACATCGGAGGTCGTGAGGTCGGGCATGCAGCACATCGGCGGATGGCCGATCTGCATTTTCAGGTGCGTGGTCCCATCATCGCGCAGCTGGCGCGCGCCTACGCGATCGACTGGCAATTTGCCGCACGCGAGGAACTTGGTGTCGTGGCGCCGGCGGCGGCCGCTGGCAGCGCGGTGTGCCGCGTCATTACCGACGGACCGGACGAGGACAACGACAAGCTTCTGTACGTCATCCTGGGGGCTGTGTCGGTCGCACGACACCAGATACTCATCATGACGCCGTACTTCATACCCCAGCCCGAGCTAACCTCGGCACTGCAGGCTGCCGCGCTGCGCGGCGTCGACGTCTGTCTCGTCATTCCCGAGCGCAGCAACCTGCGCTACGTCGACTGGGCCTCGAGGCGCTGGCTTCCGCCCTTGCTTGAAAGAGGTGTGCGGATTTTCCTGCAACCTAGTCCGTTCTCTCATACGAAGCTGCTGGTGGTAGACGGTACCTACGCACAGATCGGATCGGCGAACCTCGATCCCCGCAGCCTGCGACTCAACTTTGAGATTGCGGTCGAAATCTACTGCGCTCAAACCTGTCGCCCGCTTGTCGAGTACGTGAGCGGTGCGCGGGAGAAGTCCACACCTTACACGTTGCAGCACGCACGCAGTCAGTCGTGGGCGGGCCGCACCCGCAACAGTTCGGCGTGGCTATTGTCGCCCTACCTGTAGACTCCGCTCGGGACGAATGCCACTCGCATTCTAAGGTTCCGGCGCGAGTCGCCGATCACTTGACGTCCAAGCCGTTGTGTACACCGACCACGCCCTTGACCCGCTTGGCGTCCTTTTCGGCAAGCTCTTTCTCGGCCTGCGAAGCAACCGTACCGTCCAGCATGACGACTCCGTCCTTGGTGGTGACGTGAATATTGGTAGCGCTGGTTCCTTTGTCTTTCGCAAGTTCTGCCTTCACTTTAGTCGTGATGTAGGAATCCTTGACTGGCTGATCGCTTTTCACATCGTCCGCGAACGCACTTCCCATCGCCAGCGCGAGCGAACCGGTAGCAATAAGGGTCGACAGATATAGGCTTCGCATGGCTTGCAAGCTCCTGAACAGGGTGATGAAGGGCTATCCGCAAGGTCAGAATTTTGGGGGTGATGCCGCTTGGTGTGGCAGACCGCACGTTGAATGCGCTCGACAGCATATAACTTTGCCTGGAACGCAACATCAGCGTGCAAGCCGAACAGTTGTAGGACAACTGCACATCACCGCGCGCAGTGGTCAGTCGGTTCGGCATCACTACCCGCCAACCCGGGAGGCACGCCGCGCGGCTCGTGCCCGCGCCCGGGTGAATTCCGCACCGAAGTAGAAGATCATTGCTGAGTAGTACACCCAGACGATGACAACGACCAGCGAACCAGCGGCGCCGTAGGCAGAGCCAACAGCCACCTTGCCGAGGTATAGGCCAATGAGGGCCTTGCCGATGGTAAATAATAATGCCGTGGCGAATGCGCCTTCCGACACGTCCCGCCAGCGGATGTGGATGTCGGGTACGTACTTCAGGATCAGGGCAATCAACCCGGCGATGCCTATGAACGACACCAAGCTGCTGAGAAACGTTAGCAGCCACGCCGGCGCCGGCAGCGCACTGCTGAAAAAGCTCTCGAACGCGGTGAGCGCAGCGCTTAACAGCAGCGATACGAGAGAAACGAACCCGATTGCCAGCACCATCGCGAAAGAGAACAGCCGCGAGCGTACGAGCCCTGACAGGCCGCTGCTCGCCTGGGTAGGGACCTCCCAGATCTTGTTGAGTGCCGATTGCAATTCCCCAAAAACGCTCGAAGCGCCGAAGAGCAATACCAGGACGCCGATTGCGGGAGCGAGCTCGCGGCTGCCGGGAGCTTTTCCGTAGGTGATGACGCTTTGCACGGCGCGCGCCCCGTCATCGCCGACGAGGCGGCGAAACTCATTGACGACGGCATGCTGTGCAACAGGCCGCCCAAACACAAGAGACGTTATCGTGATCGTGAGAATGACCAGGGGAGCCAGTGACAACAGCGTATAGAGGGACAACGATGCTCCGAGCCGCGCACCCTCGTGGTCGAGCCAGGCGCTGCCTGCCTCTTTGAGGATAGGCCAACCGTAGCGGGTGTTGAGCGCGCCAAGCGGGCCGTGCTTGTGTTGCGGCAATTGCGGCGCGTTCCGCGACCGCGGGCGGAAACTCACGGCTGAGCCCCTGGCTTTTCGACCAGCTTTGGCCCCCTTAAGGGGGCATTCGCTACAATGTTTCCACTCAGTCGCAGCTCAGGGCCATTTGCAGGCCCGGGTCGGCGCTCGAAAATCCCGCTCTATATGGCGCGCCGGCGAATGATTGCGTGGTAAAGGACGAGCACAACTATCGCGCCTATGACCGCCACCAGCATGCTGTATAGGTTAAGCCCGGTTACACCGGCCATTCCAAAGGTAGTAAAGAGCCATCCCCCGATTATCGCGCCTACCACGCCGAGGATGATGTCCCGCACGACGCCTTCGCCGGTCTTGTTTACGATCTTACTGGCGATGAAACCGGAAATTAGCCCGAGAATGATCCAGCCCAGAATTGACATGACTTGCTCTCCAACACGACTGCGCAGGGTGCGCGCGTTGGACGTCATGATTCCCGTGCGCCATCGCATAATCCATGGGCGGGCAGCATTGATCGCCTGTCGGATGAATCCGACAACGGCCGCACTACTGTTTGAACTAGGGCCGAGCTTAGTCAGGCCATTGAGCGTGCGCAGCCGCCCTGGCGCTATGCTGCACTGCAGCTCCCCTGATCAAAGGTTTGCGATGCCTCCGTCGACGTTGAGCTCAATTCCGGTGATATAGGAGGCGTCGTCCGAGGCGAGGAACGCTACGGCACTCGCAATCTCCTCCGGCCGGCCGATCCGGCGCATCGGGACGCGAGTGGCGATACCTGCCTTGAACCCTTCGACCTGCTCTTGTGTCAGCCCGCTACGGCCAAAAATTGGCGTCGCAATCGGGCCGGGGGCCACTGCGTTGACCCGAATGCTGCGGCTCTGCAGCTCCGTCGCGGCCGTACGTGCAAAGGATCGCACCGCTGCTTTGGTGGCGGCGTAAATGCCCATGTTCTCGGTGCCCTTGCTGGCCACTACGCTGGTGTTGAAGATCACCGATGCCCCGTCGTTGAGATGCGGAATCGACTTCTGGAGAGTGAAGTACACACCCTTCACGTTGGTCGCGAACAGCTCATCGAAGAGTGTCTCCTGTGAGTCCGTGTAGGGTCCAAACCTGGCGATGCCCGCGTTCGCAAAGAGCACGTCAATCTTGCCTAGTTTCGAGGCGACAACGGAAAACAGCTGCTCGATGTCTTCCAGCTTCGCAACATCTGCCCGGACTGCCAGGGTACCACTACCGATCGCGCTGACCGCCGCATCCAGTGTCTGGGCATTTCGGCCCGTGATCACAACCCGGGCGCCTTCCTCGTGCAGTCGTTTTGCGCTGGCGAGGCCGATCCCGCTATTGCCGCCGGTTATCACAGCCGTTTTCCCTGCGAGTCTCTTCACGGAAGTCTCCTTGCCACAGTTCTATATTCCAATAGTATTGAACAATAGAACGGATGCCAAAGACTGTATTAGAATGAGCATATGACTCGCTTTGTACATCCTGCGAAGGAGGACATCACCCTTAGTGGAGTGCTGGGCGCCCTCAGTGATCCAATGCGCCTCAAGATCCTCAAGACGCTGCTTGACAGACGTGGCGCATCACTGTCCTGCGCTGGTGCGGCTCCATGCCCTGAAATGGCGAAATCGACCCTTTCGCATCATTTCCGGATCTTGCGCGACGCGGGGTTGATCAGAACGACGAAACGAGGCGTAGCGAATCTCAATCACGTGCGCCTGGATGAGGTGAATCAACGCTTTCCCGGATTGCTCAAGGCCATCATGAAGTTTGAGCCGTGACGTATAACGTCGAGACGAGCCCCCGGCGCTACTCCTCGAAGCCCTGGAGCGCAGAGAGATTGCCGAAAGGCTGTTCCCTGCCGGAGAGCCAGGACTAAGTTACGAGTCTGTTTAGGTCGGCTCGCGGACGGTTTGACATTGCCGGCGGTTCAGTTGGCGGCACAATAGGACCCCTTGCGGGAATAGAGATGTGAAGGTATCTGGCGCGCACTTCCGCACGATCTGGGTGACGGAATCCAGAACTGTCCGGGTTATCGATCAGTCCCGGCTGCCCTTCGAGTTCGCCACTTTCGATCTCGAAACTCTCGCCGATGCGGCGCACGCGATCAAAACCATGGTGGTGCGCGGTGCACCCCTGATCGGAGCAACGGCGGCTTACGGCATGGCGCTTGCTGCACGCGAGGACCCCTCGGACTCGCATCTCACTGAGTCGGCTCGAACACTGCAGGCGACGCGCCCCACGGCGGTCAATCTAGCCTGGGCAATAAGGAGAATGCGTAATGCGCTGAAGGCAGTTACGCCCCAGCACCGAGTTGATATCGCGTTTCAGGAAGCTGCTGCAATCTGTGATGCCGACGTCGAGCAGTGCCGCGCGATCGGAGTCCACGGCCTGGAAATCGTTCGAGCCCTTGCCAGGGTGGCGGGTCGCGAGCTCAACGTACTCACGCACTGCAACGCCGGCTGGCTGGCATGCGTCGATTGGGGCACCGCGCTGTCGCCTGTCTATATGGCGCACGACGCTGGGGTCCCCGTGCATGTATGGGTCGACGAAACCCGCCCTCGCAATCAGGGCGCAGCCCTCACGGCCTTCGAGCTTGGGGCGCACGGTGTACCTCACACAGTGATCGCGGATAATCTGGCTGGGCACCTGATGCAGCGGGGTCAGGTGGATATGGTGATTGTCGGAAGTGATCGTACGACGGCGGGCGGAGACGTGTGCAACAAGGTAGGCACCTACCTCAAGGCGCTTGCAGCCTGCGATAACCGCGTGCCCTTTTACGCGGCATTGCCAGTCAGCACGATCGACTGGTCGGTCGAGGTCGGATCGGCGATTCCAATCGAGGAGCGATCGCCGCAGGAGGTCACGCATATTACCGGCCAGAGCTCGTCGGGTCGGATCGAAACCGTCAGGTTAGTGCCGGAAGGCAGCGCCGCACTCAACCTCGCTTTCGACGTCACGCCCGCACGCCTGGTTACCGGCTTGATCACGGAGCGCGGTACGTGCCCCGCGAGTCGCACTGGACTGCAACAACTGTATCCGGATCTGCGAGCGGCCGAATGAACAATCTCGATGCCTCCTCGAACGGCGCAGACCTGCGCACGATGGTTATCGCGGCCTGTCTGGAGCTGACGCGCCGTGGTCTGATTCATGGTCGATCGGGCAATGTCAGCGTGCGCTGCGGTGAACGGCGTTTCCTCGTGAGTCCGAGCGGGATGGATTACGAAGCGCTGCATGACGAGGATGTTCCGCTCATGGACCTCGATGGCCGCTGGTTTGGCCGCTGCCGTCCGTCGAGCGAGTGGCGGTTCCACCGCGATATCTACAACTCGCGGTGCGAGGTTGGCGCGATCGTTCACACGCACTCTCCACGAGCGACGGCACTAGCCTGCACCGGCAGGGGCATACCCGCGTTTCACTACATGGTAGCGGTGGCGGGGGGCCGCGATATCCGCTGCGCTCCGTATCATACCTTCGGTTCACAAGAGCTTTCGGGCGCAGCGCTGGGCGCCTTGAAGGATCGCAAGGCATGTCTGCTTGCTAACCACGGCGTGATTGCAACTGGTGCAGATCTTGCCGGCGCCGTCTCGCTAGCCGCGGAGATCGAAAACCTCGCGTTGCAGTATTGGCTGGCGTTGTCCCTGGGAGAAGTCTCTATTCTTGATGACGCCGAGATGTGCCGCGTGGTCGAGAAGTTCCGAACGTATGGGCAGCAGAATGCAGAGGACGCCGAACTCTTCTTCGGCGGAGGGCACCCCGCACCTGGCGAAGAAGGTTGACCGTGAGGAGGGTAGACACATCTCCCGCCTATCGGATCCTCGACACTGACACTGTACCGGCCTTCATCGGCTCTCTACCCGAGATTCGTGCTCTCCTAGGCGGCCCGCCGGAGAGTTGGCTGGTTCATGAAGTGGGGGATGGAAATCTCAATCTCGTCTTTATCGTGCGCGGCCTGGAGGGGTCCTCTCTCTGCGTGAAACAAGCGTTGCCTTATCTGCGCGTCGCGGGATCGTCTTGGCCGATGACGCTCGAGAGGGCATTCTTCGAGGCCTCTTACTATTCGGCCGTGGCTCCCTATGTAGGGGGGCTGATTCCCACGATCTACCACTACGACCGTGAGCTTTATTGCACGGTGATGGAGTGCTTGTCTGCCCACATCATCCTGAGGCAGGGGTTGATTGCAGGGCGCCGATACCCGAACGTGGCCCGCGACGTCGGAGAGTACATTGCTCGCGCGAGCTTCTTTACCTCTGACTTCGCGCGCCCCTTCGAGCAGAAGATGGATGGCATCGCGGTCTTCGCGCGCAACAAAGAGCTGGTACGCATTACGGTGGATCTCGTATTTTGTGACCCCTACCGTTCGAGCGCGCGCAATCACCACACTTCACCGCACCTTGACGAGGTCGTTGCAGAGCTTCGCGGCGATAGCCGCCTTAAAGTTGCCGCCGCGCACTTTGGCATGAAGTTTCTCAACGAAGCACAGGCGCTGGTCCACGGCGACCTCCACTCGGGATCAGTCATGGTAACGGAAGGCAATACGCGGGTTATTGATCCGGAATTCGCCTTCTATGGGCCGATTGGGTTCGACCTGGGCGCGTTCCTCGGCAATCTGCTGCTGAGCTGGTACTCGCAACCGGGTCACGCGACGGAGCAAGACAACCGAGTCGGCTATCAGCACTGGATACTCGAGCAGGTGGAGGCGTTCTGGGACTCGTTCCGCAGCAACTTTCTGGCGCTGTGGGCTGAAAACGCACACGGTGATGCGCTGCCAACGTCGATGTTTACCCGCCCGACGGAAACGCTCACTCTGGAGTCGGCTCGTAACGCCTTTCTGGATGGGCTGTTCGCGGACATGCTTGGGTTTGGCGCTTGCAAAATGATCCGCCGTATCGTGGGCTTCGCCCACGTGATCGACTTCGACCGGATTCACGACGCCGACGTGCGCGCTCGTTGCGAAGCGAACGCGCTGGCGATGGCACGGGCATTGTTGAGCTACCCGGGGCAATTCTGTTCGATTCAAGACGTAATCGAAGCGGTACCTCGTATGGCGCGCCACTGAGCCGCGCACTTCGTTCATGGGTGCGCCGCATCAGGCGAGGGGTACATGGCAGCAATCGCCAAGCGCGTCGCGCACGGAATGCGCCGCGATCAGCTCGCTTCGCGTTCAGCCGTCGGGTCAGGTCGTGATATGAGTTAGACTCGCGGTCGCGCACCTCAAGGCACAAGGGAGACGGGGTTTATGCGTTCTAATTCCGAGCACGAGAGGATCGGTCGCAGGGATCTCCTGAAGTTTACTGCTGCCGGTATGGTCGCAGCCGGACTCGGCCGCGTCGTCCGGCAAGCGTGTGCCGCTGAGGGGGCGCCGACTTCGCTTTCCCCCGATGAGGCGCTCGCCAGGCTGAAATCGGGTAACCAGCGCTATGTCAGCAGTCCGCAATTGTGCTCGGCCAAGCTTGCTGAGCAGCGCGGCGCGGTGGCGGCGCATCAAGCGCCCTGGGCGACGATCATCAGCTGCGCCGACAGCCGTGTTCCCCCCGAGCTGATTTTCGGAGGCCATGGGGTCGGTGAGCTGTTTGTTGCCAGAAACGCCGGCAACCTGGTCGACACGGCGACCCTGGGGACGGTTGAATACGGCGCCGCTGTGCTTGGCTCGCCGCTCCTCGTCGTCCTCGCGCATACGAGCTGCGGTGCCGTAAAAGCCGCGTGCGACGTCGTCACAAAGAACGCGACCTACCCCGGTGCGATCGGACCCATGATCGAGCCCATCGTTCCAGCCGCGCTCTCGGTAAAGAGCGACCCTGGCGATTTCGTTAACAACGCGGCACGAGCGAGCGCCAGGCGGACCGCGTCACGACTGACCGCGGCGAGTACAGTGATCGCTGGCCTCGCCAGCGCATCGAAGCTGAAGATCGTCGCGGCGATCTACGACCTGAAGACGGGAGTCGTCAGCTATCTGGATTGAGGGAGACGAAAGGCGGCATTCAAGAAAACTGCGATGGGTGGGATCGCGTCTATCATTGGGAAGGCGGAAACGCCAATGACAACAAGAACGCGAGGGACGCCACAGTCATAACTGCGGTCGCAACCCAACCAAGAATGGTCCACCAACCGGATATCCTGAATTTACCCATGACCTTCGCACTTGTGCCCAGGCGCATCAGCAGCGCCATCACGGGAACTGCGACGATAGCATTGAGCACGGCGGACCAAATGAGCGCTTTGACAGGACCTATCGACAACATGTTCTCGGCCGCACCCACCAAAGTCGCAACGATAATGGCAGCGTAGAAGGCTTTGGCGCGTCGGGGTTGCCGCGACAGTCCCACCGGCCAGCGTCGCGCCTCACCAAGCGCATAGGCAGCGGAACCGGCCAGCACCGGTACCGACAGCAAGCCAGTGCCTACGATTCCGAGGGCAAAGAGCGCAAAGGCAAAACTGCCCGCGATGGGACGCAGCGCTTCGGCGGCCTGGGCGCCGCTCGTGATTTCCGCCAGACCGTGAACGTGAAGGGTCGCCGCGGAAGTCGCCATGATCGCGAGGGCCACCAGATTAGAGATCCCCATGCCGACTAAGGTATCCAGACGGATGCGAGCCAGCGCGGCGGGACCCTGCCCCGGTCTTCGCAATAAAGGCGCCTCAACGGGCTTGGCCTTGGTATCTTCTACTTCTTGAGAAGCTTGCCAAAAGAATAAGTAGGGGCTGATCGTGGTGCCGAGAATAGCAACGACCGTGAGCCAGAAGTCACGATCCAAGGTAAGACTTGGCCATACCAACCCCTTCAAGAATTGAAGCCACGAAACGTGCACCACACACAGAACGGCAAAATAACTGAACAGCGACAAAGTGAGCCACTTGAGAATGGAGACGTAGCGCGCATGGTGGAAGATTGTTTGTCCCGCCAAGCAGAAGACGCTGAAGAACAGTAAATAGCTCCAAATTGGAATGGGTGATATCAGTAGGCGACTTGCCTCAGCCATCGCGCCCAGGTCAGCTCCGATATTGAAGGTATTGGCAATGAACAGGAGCGCTACAGTGCTATGTAGCAACCAGCTGGGATAATAGCTGCGAAAACACCCTGCGATGCCGCGCCCGGTGGTACGGCCAATGCGCGCACACAAGGCCTGAATTACCACCATGAGTGGAAAGGTCAAGAGCAGCGTCCATTCCAAGCGAAATCCGAACTGTGCCCCAGCTTGACTGTAGGTAGCGATCCCACTCGGATCATCATCGGCTGCGCCCGTAATGAGACCGGGTCCCAGCATCTTCCACCAGCGCGGCCTGCTGGTACCGATGACTGGACTTTGCTCGACGGCGGCCTTATGCCCGTTCAACAGACTTCCTTAACCTATGTTGGACGGTGAGACTTCGGCCGAGGGTTGTGCGGTTGGCAGGCACGACGGACGAGGATACGGTTGGCATCTCAGAACTTCGGACTTGCCAGCAGATAGTAGAACCCGCCCGCGACCAGGATTGTCACAGGTAGGGTGAAGACCCAGGCGATCAGATCCGCCGAACCGTCAGATACTGCAGCCCGGCGCCCGAGCTCACCATGGTGCCGGCGATGCCGGAGGTCACAATATGCGACCGCGTTAGCCGCATCGTGGAAGCCATTCGTGGCTTCGAACATGATTACCATCACGAGGGCGAAAATCAGGAAGCCAATTGCAAGGGCAGAGGCGGGGTCGAGATGATTGAGCACGAATTCTCCGAGCCCGGAGCTGGTGGGTTACAGAGAGACAATTGAGGCAATGTTGGCCGACCTTTCCAGGGCCCGCGAGACGTTGAGCTCCGCGCCTCGCAGTAGGAGCTTGCTTACCCGCTCACTCGGAGGGTTATTACGGTGCGATGACGAGGGGCCGCGCACGCGACAGGTAGGAAGACAGGATGTGCGGTTTCGAGACCATTCGGCAGCGGAGATGCGTTGATCGAGCTCCTCGCGGCATCTGCGTACGTCTCTGTACGACGGGCCCGGATGGGTCACCCGTGTTGTGACATTGCAGCTATGTTACAGCGCAGCCCGCGCCCGCAACGGAGCCCAAATATTGCGTCTGGTGCGCCTTGAGAGGTGCCCCCAGCGCTACTAGACCCAGAGATCACCGCCCCAAGGCTGCTGACAAAAATGGGACTGCGTTCATGAGCTCTCGCCTCGAGGCCGACGCCGGAGACAGTTGACAGCTGCTTCAGACACGACGCCGAATCCCATGCACGCCGTGGCGTACCTGGTCGCGCTTCCCTGCGCTCCTCCATAGATTTGCTCCGTTACGTGCCTATTGTCGCTACGAGTGTCAAGATCCCGGTGATACCAATGCTGTACATCGAGACGTCGTTCGAGCCGGAGTTCGTCACATAGGCGAGTTGCCCCGACGGATTTATAGTTATCGAGGTAGGAGACAGCCCCGTCGTTATCGAACCAATCAGTGTTAAGGACCCGGTAGTGCTGTTCATGGTGTACATCGAGACATCATTCGAGCCGGAATTTGTCACGTAGGCGAACTTTCCGGATGGATCCACGGCTACTGATACAGGGGTCGTTCCCGCGGCGATCGTCCCCACAGAGGTTAAGGCCCCGGTCGCTGCGTCGATGGCGTACATCGAGATATCGTTCGAGCCGGAATTTGTCACGTAAGCGAACTTTCCGGATGGATCCATGGCTATTGAGACGGGGGCTGTTCCCGCAGCAATCGTCCCTATCGAAGCCAGGGCTCCAGTCGTGGCGTTGATCGCGTACATGGACACGTTGCCAGCCGATCCGACATTCCCATCCTCATTCACCACGTAGACGAACTTGCCGGCAGGATCCACGCCTACGGACACAGGCGCCGGCCCTGTGGAGATCGTCCCAATGGACGTTAAGCCCCCGGTCGTGGCGTTGATGGTGTACATCGCGACGCTGAATGGAACAGGAGTGCCGCCAGTCGCCACAGTGCCGCCTATCGCCACGTAAGCGAACCTGCCGGATGGATCCACGACCAACGACGAGGGAAAGCACAGTCCGGGGCAATTTCCGGCTATCGTTCCTATAGACGTTAAGGCCCCGGTCGTGGCGTCGATGGTGTACATCGCCACACTGCCGTAATCAGGATCCCAGACATCCCCCGAATTTGTCACGTAGACGAACTTGCCCGAAGGAGCTACGGTTACAGACCCGGGGTAGCCACCGTAGTCATGTGTCGACACCGGTGGACCTATGGACGCCAGGGTCCCGGTGGTGGAGTTGATCGTGTACATGGATACGTAGCCACCAGCGCCGCCAGTACAGCCGCTATTCATTACATAGGCGAACTTTCCGGCAGGGTCAACAGCGATTGATTGCGGGTCAACTGCTCCGGTAGTTATGGCGAAGGTCAACGAGTTCGAGGTACCTCCGCCCGGTGCAGGATTGAAGACTGTGACCACGGCTGCCCCGGCAGCCGCGATGTCAGTCGCGGAAATCTGAGCCGTGAGTGAGTTAATGCCATCGTTAGTGGTCGGCCGGTCGCTGCCGTTCCAGCGCACGACTGAGCCCGCCGCAAAAGTATTCGGCCCAATTACCAACAATTGATTATTTGCTCCATTGACGAGCTGTTCTCCTGCGGGAGCGCAGCTCGGATAGAGAGTACTGATCGTCGGGATGGGGTTGGGAGTAGATCCGCCGGAGCCAGATCCGCTGGATACGGGCTGAGTGGTCGCTGACTGACTCGTGCCGCTACCGTCACCCCCGCCGCAGGCGCACAGCGACAGTGAAATCAATGTCGCGAGGAATCGGAGCTGCTCCATATTCATTCTGATAGCCTCAGGAGTCGTCCGTAAAAGACCTCACGCAGAGGTGCTTTCACGTGCCGCCCAACCTCGCGAGCCGCGCTGCTCCCAGGGCAGGGTAGCTTGACAAGCTCACCGCCTCCGACCGCGTCCCTCGCCGCCGAGGCGGTGCACATCGACCCTTAGCTGCAGTCGTTGTGAAGCGGACTGGGAGCAGGTGGTCCCTCGATGCAAGGAACGGCGCTCAGGTACTCGTAGATGGCACGTAGGTCGTGATCCGTCAGGTGCCGCAACCCCGGCCACGGCATGATCTGCAGCAGGTCGCCATTGAAGCCCAGGCTCTGCGGGTAGCAGGTCGTGCTGGCCGTGATGGTAGGGTCCGAGCAGTTCGGATGCAGATGATCCAGATCGGCGCCGGTGCGGATGATGAAGCGGAACTCCTCGAACGTGCGCCCGCCCTCCGGTCGTCCGGTCTTGTCCGGTGTCAGGTTTCGCGAAACGATAATCGGAGTCGCCCCGAGCACCTGCTGCGGAAAGACTCTGCCACCCCCAAGATATGTCGCCGGATTGATGACCGTCGGCTGACCCTTGTAGGGATTGCCGCCCATGGCGAACTGGGTCGCCGGTCCCGCAGAGTGGCAGTCATTGCAGTTGCTGATTACGTTGACCAGATAGCTGCCCAGCCCCGCCAGATGCCGGTTCTTGCCTGCAAGATCCAGCGGCACGGGCGCGACCTCCAGACCGATCCGGGCCCTCCATTGGTCGCGGTCGCCGTCGTCGTCATCGGCCAGCGCCCGTGACACGCCACCCAGCGAGCCGATAGCCACGGCCGCCGTGAATGCAGCGCCGGCCGCAAGCGTTATGAGCCACCGTTTTACCTTCATACGCTTTCTCCTTAATTTCCGCCGACGCCTAAATGCACCCCTGTGGCGGTCCGCGCGAAGTCTCGTCCCGCTAGGCTGGGCGGATGGGTACGGCCGGGCAAGCAGCAAAGCACTGCAAAGGACGGCAAAGTCAGGCGGCCGGTGCCGTTTCGGCCCGAGGCGGTGATTTGCCGCCCTGACAGTGGGGGTGCAAGAATCGCGGTAACCCATCCGGCGAAGCCTGGGCGAGCGCCTTGGATAACAGTCACGAACACCCAACCGGGGGCTCCGCGATCGGCCGGGCGCAAGACCAGGACCGGCTTGATTCCTGGAAGAGAATCGCCGCGTACCTGCGGCGCGATGTCACTACCGTGCAGCGCTGGGAGCGTCGTGAGGCGATGCCGGTGCACCGCCACCTGCATGATCGACAGGGTTCGGTGTTCGCCTTCCGCTCGGAGCTCGATCGCTGGTGGGCCGGTCGGGGACAGCGGCTCACCCTGGAGGCGCACGGCGACACCGCGTCGGCGCACCCCGCGCCCGTCCCGGCCGAGGTTACTCCATCGCCCGTGTCTTCAGGATTGGCACGCCGATGGCTGTGGCTCGGTGCTGCGGCTGCTATCACGTTGCTTGCGGCTGCGCTCGTGTGGGTCGCGCAGCGGAGCGAATATCTGTGGCGCAGCCCGCTTGCGGAGGCGAGATTTGTCCCTTTGGACTTTACCGGCACCGAGCAGGCGGCGGCGATCTCGCGCGACGGCAGGCGCGTGGCGTTCCTCGCCAGCCGCGAGGGTCAGATCGACGCCTGGGTTCACGAGGTTGGTACAGGCGACTATCGCAACGTGACTCATGGCCAGACGCGTGACGTCGTGAATCCGGTGTTGCGAGTGCTGAGCTTTTCACCCGATGCGTCGCTCGTGTCGATCTGGACCAAGCAATCGAACGGGCCGAACGCGGGTGCGGCGGGCATCGTGGCGGTGCCCTCGGCCGGCGACGGCCCCCCGCGGCAGTATCTGCGCCCTGCAGCCGAGTACGACTGGTCACACGATGGCACGCGGCTTGTGTATCACACCACCGCGCCGGGCGATCCGCTCTTCATCCGCGAGGCAGCGGCGTCACCCGGGGGGCCGGACCGTCGGATCTACGCGGCCCCCGCCGGGGTGCATTGCCATTTCCCGCTGTGGTCGCCGGACGACACTTACGTCTACTTTGTACGCGGTGTGCCGCCCGATGCGTGGGACATCTGGCGGATTCGTCCCTCCGGCGCAGGACTCGAGCGCATAACTCGACACGACACGCGTCTGACGTACCCAGTAATGCTCGACGGTCAAACACTGATCTATCTGGCGACCGACGCCGACGGCTCAGGACCGTGGATGTTTGCCGTGGACGTCGAGCGGCGGCGGCCGCACCGAATCAGCTTCGGGGTCGAAAGCTACACCTCACTCGGCGGCAGTG
>Ga0307476_10000629_pt1 | contig 25619 bp, 21 predicted proteins | sample atmos_gasesECM2C_2_FD_203314 | JGI IMG/M metagenome (GOLD analysis project Ga0307476, IMG submission 203314) | Hardwood forest soil microbial communities from Morgan-Monroe State Forest, Indiana, United States - atmos_gasesECM2C_05 | ecosystem: Environmental > Terrestrial > Soil > Temperate...
GGACAACATCAAGATGACGATCGAGCTGATCAGTCCGATTGCGATGGACCAGGGGCTGCGTTTTGCGATTCGCGAGGGTGGCAAGACCGTCGGCGCCGGCGTCGTGGCCAAGATATTGAAGTGAGGATGTTGGAATTCGCAATGCAGCGTTTCCGGCTTGCCTCGCGGGCGAAAGCCACGCTTTTCGCCGGCCGCTGCGAAGTGTTGGGCAGCCGGCAAAAGCCACGCTTTTTGCCGGCGGTCTACGAAGTAATGTCCGCTGAAATCGCCGTAGGCGATTTCAGCCAATAGGTTAGGCCAGTAGCTCAATTGGCAGAGCGGCGGTCTCCAAAACCGCAGGTTGGGGGTTCGATTCCCTCCTGGCCTGCCAGTAACTGACATATGGCAGAAGACATCAACACACCGGTCGCCGGGATGGCGGACAAGGCGAAGCTGACTGTTGCGGTCCTCGTGGTGACCGCCGGCGTCGCTGCCTTCTACGTGCTAACCGACCAGCCGGTCTGGATCCGCTGGGCGGCCGTCGCCGTCAGCCTCGTCCTCGCGGCGGTGGTGATCGCCTTCTCGAGGTATGGCACGGAATTTCGTCGCTTCGTCGAGCTCGCGCGCATCGAGCTGCGCAAGATCGTCTGGCCGACGCGCGAGGAGACCGGAAAGATGACCGCGGTGGTGCTGATGTTCGTGGTGGTTGCGGGAATTTTCTTCTGGCTGCTCGACCTCGTGCTCGCCTGGGCGACGAAGACGCTGACCGGCCAGGGAGGATGAACGTGGCGCTCAGGTGGTACGTCGTACACGCCTACTCGAACTTCGAGCATCGCGTGGCGGACTCGCTCAAGGAGCGCATCCGGCGCGCGGGACTCGAGTCGCGCTTCGGCGAGATCCTGGTGCCGACCGAGGAAGTCGTCGAGATGCGCGACGGCCAGAAGCGCAAGAGCGAGCGCAAGTTCTACCCCGGCTACGTGCTGGTGCAGATGGAGATGGACGAGGAGACCTGGCACCTGGTGCGCGATGTGCCGAAAGTGCTCGGCTTCATCGGCGGCACGCCGGAGAAACCCGCGGCCATCAGCGACAAGGAGGCCAACCAGATCCTGCGCCGCGTGGAGGAAGGCGTCGACAAGCCGCGGCCGAAGGTTCTGTTCGAGCCGGGCGAGGTGGTGCGCGTGGTGGACGGGCCGTTCAACGACTTCAACGGCGTCGTGGAATCGGTGAATTACGACAAGAACCGCCTGCATGTGGCGGTGCAGATCCTTGGGCGCTCCACACCGGTGGAGCTGGATTTCTCCCAGGTGGAGAAGGCCTGAGCGGGTTTTTCCGGCGCCCAGCGCCGGTTACGTGGATCGGGGTCACGGCTTTGGGCGACCCCGAGGACAGTTGGCCGCAAGGCCATGAGGAGGGGCCGAAAGGCCCAAGAATATGGCCAAGAAGGTACAGGGCTACATCAAGCTGCAGGTTCCGGCAGGCTCTGCGAACCCCTCGCCGCCCATCGGGCCGGCGCTCGGGCAGCAGGGTGTGAACATCATGGAGTTTTGCAAGCAATTCAATGCGCAGACCCAGAAGATGGAGAAGGGTCTGCCGATCCCGGTGGTCATCACCGTCTACAGCGACCGCAGCTTCACCTTCATGATGAAGACGCCGCCTGCGGCGGTGCTGATTCGCAAGGCCATCGGCATTGAAAAAGGCAGCGGCACCCCCAATACCGCGAAGGTTGGCAAGATCACCCGCCAACAGCTCGAAGAGATCGCGAAACTCAAGCAGCCCGATCTCACCGCCGCCGATCTCGACGCGGCGGTACGCACGATTGCGGGCAGCGCCCGCAGCATGGGTGTCGACGTGGAAGGAGTGAAGTAGCCATGGCTACGCCCAAGCGCGTGAAGGCCTGGAAGGGCAAGCTCGTTCCCGGCAAGCAGTACGCGGTCGAGGAGGCCATCAAGCTGGTGAAGGAGCTCGCCACGGCCAAGTTCAGCGAGACCGTGGATGCGGCAGTGAACCTCGGGATCGATGCCAGCAAGTCCGACCAGCAGGTGCGCGGCTCGACGGTGATGCCGCACGGCACCGGCAAGACGGTGCGCGTTGCGGTGTTTACCTCGGGCAAGAACCAGGAGGCTGCCAAAGCCGCCGGCGCGGATATCGTCGGTCTCGAGGATCTCGCCGCGCAGGTCAAGGCGGGCGAGATCAACTTTGACCGTGTGATCGCGAGCCCCGACGCCATGCGTGTCGTCGGCCAGCTCGGCCAGATCCTGGGTCCGCGCGGCCTGATGCCGAACCCCAAGGTCGGCACGGTGACCCCGGACGTGGCGACCGCGGTGAAGAACGCCAAGTCTGGCCAGGTGACCTACCGGGTGGACAAGGCGGGAATCGTGCATTGCACGATCGGCAAGGCCAGCTTCGAGGTCAACGCGCTCAAGGAGAACCTCCACGCGTTGATCTCCGACCTGCAGAAGGCGAAGCCGGCCTCGTCCAAGGGTGTGTATCTGAAGCGCGTCACGCTCTCGTCCACCATGGGACCGGGCGTGCGGGTCGATTCTGGGACTATCTAACGCGCGCCGGCGCGCGCGGGATTCAACGGGGTTGCGCCAGAGCGCAACCCCGTACGATGAGTGGTTTGAAAACGTTTTGATGAGGCTGGTGTTGTTGAAGGCGCCGGCCGCCATCGAAGACCGCAGGCGAGGGGAAGGGTGAGCGTCTGGCGCGCAACCCCCGGCCCTCTTAATGGAAGGTGCCTGCGCAGATGGTGCACCGCTGACTCGCATCGAGGATGCTCCTCGGCGCGGGGAGGTCACCGTCGTTCGAGAGAAGCGGCAGCAACGATGCGGCCGCATCGCAGTGATCTTCTCACGTATGAGGAGAGGTGAATGGCACTCAACCAGGAAGACAAGAAGGCGCTCGTAGCGGAAGTGGCCGAGGTGGCAGCGGTTGCCCAGTCGGTCGTGGCCGCCGAGTACCGCGGGCTCACGGTCGCGCAGATGACCGAGCTGCGTGCCAAGGCGAGGAAGTCGGGCGTGTACATGCGTGTGGTGAAGAACACGCTGGCTCGCAAGGCGCTCGCCGGCACGACGTTCGAGTCGGTCGGGCCGAAGCTCAAGGGGCCTCTGGTGCTCGCTTTCTCGAAGGACGATCCAGGCGCGGCCGCGCGCGTGGTGAAGGACTTCGCGAAGGGGCACGAGAAGCTCGTGGCGACGCTCGTGGCCCTCGGCGGGCAGGTACTGCCCGGCGCGGAGCTCGAGAAGGTGGCGAGCCTGCCGACCCGCGAACAGGCGCTGTCGATGCTGCTCGGCGTGCTGAAGGCGCCGATAGTCAAGCTCGTCGGCACGCTCGCGGAGCCGGCGGCACGGCTCGCGCGCACGGTCGCTGCGGTACGCGCGCAGAAACAGGCTGCGGGCGGTTGAGACGGTATTGAGACAACTTTTCCGGAGAGACGAACATGGCTGTCAACAAAGACGAAATCCTCGATGCAATTTCCAAGATGACGCTTCTTGAAGTGATGGAGCTGGTCTCCGACATGGAGAAGAAGTTCGGCGTCACCGCCGCCGCCCCGGTCGCGCTGGCCGCCGCTCCGGGCGCCGGTGCGGCTGCCGCGGCTCCCGCGGAGGAGAAGACCGAGTTCACGGTCACCCTCAAGGAGTACCCCGCGGACAAGAAGGTGACCGTGATCAAAGTGATCCGCGAGATCACGGGCCTCGGCCTCAAGGAGGCGAAGGACCTCGTCGAGGGCGCGCCTTCGACCGTGAAGGAGGCCGTCGCCAAGGCCGATGCCGAGACCATGAAGAAGAAGCTCGAAGACGCCGGCGCGAAGGTGGAGGTGAAATAGCACCTCCATGACACGCGACATCTCTTCGCCATCATGGCGCGCGGCACGCCTCGCGCGCGCCGTGAGCGGCGAGGAGCGCGTGTCTTTGGACGATTCGATGAGGCGTGTGGGATTTATTGCCGGCCGGAGCCTCCCGGTGCGGCCGAACCTGAGGTGATCACTCGATGGCCTATTCGTTCACCGAGAAAAAGCGCATCCGCAAGAACTTCGGCAAACAGGCGAGCATTCTCGATACGCCGTACCTGCTCGCCATTCAGCTCGACTCGTACCGCAAGTTCCTGCAGGTCGACAAGCCCGAGGATGCTCGCGATCCGACCGGGCTGCACGCCGCTTTCAGGAGCGTGTTCCCGATCTCGAGCTACAGCGGCAACGCATCGCTCGAGTACGTGAGTTACCGGCTCGGCGAGCCGGTCTTCGACGTCAAGGAATGCCAGCTGCGCGGGCTCACCTATGCGGCGCCGCTGCGCGTGAAAGTGCGCCTGGTGGTGCTCGACAAGGAAGCCGCCGGCGCCAAGAAGCCGGTGAAGGACGTGCGCGAGCAGGAGGTCTATCTTGGCGAGCTGCCGCTGATGACCGACAACGGCACGTTCGTGATCAACGGCACCGAGCGCGTCATCGTCTCGCAGCTGCACAGGAGTCCCGGCGTGTTCTTCGATCACGACCGTGGCAAGACGCACTCCTCGGGCAAGTTGCTGTTCTCGGCGCGCATCATTCCCTATCGCGGCTCGTGGCTCGATTTCGAGTTCGATCCGAAGGACTGCGTGTTCGCGCGCATCGACCGCCGCAGGAAGCTGCCGGTCACCATCATCCTGCGCGCGCTCGGCATGAATGAGGCGGAGATTCTCGCGACCTTCTTCGACACCAATACGTTCTACATCGGCCGCGAGGAGGTTGCGCTGCAGCTCGTGCCGCAGCGGCTGCGCGGTGAGACCGCGACCTTCGAGATCCGCATCGGTGATCAGGTGATCGTCGAGGAGGGACGGCGCATCACTGCCCGTCATGTGCGTCAGCTCGAAGACGCGAAGGTGACGCGCCTGCGCGTGCCGCGCGAGTACGTCTATGGCAAGATCCTCGCCCACGACGTCGTCAACACCGACACCGGCGAGATCCTCGCCAAGGCCAACGAGGTGCTGACGGCGGCCTCGGTCGAGAAGCTGATCGAGGCGGGTGTTGCTCAGGTCAACACCCTGTACGTCAACGACCTCGACCGTGGTCCCTACATCTCCGACACGCTGCGCATCGACCCCACCAAGACGCGCCTCGAGGCGCTGGTGGAGATCTACCGCATGATGCGTCCCGGCGAGCCGCCCACCAAGGACGCGGCCGAGAACCTGTTCGCCAACCTGTTCTTCAATCCCGAGCGCTACGATCTCTCGGGTGTCGGCCGCATGAAGTTCAACCGCCGCGTCGGCCGCAAGGAAATCCTCGGCCCCGGAATTCTCTACGACTGCAAGTACGCGAGCGCCCGCTCGGATGAGCTGTCGAAGCGCCTGGTCGCGCAGTACGGCCAGATGTCGGACATCATCGACGTGCTCAAGGTGCTGATCGACATCCGCAACGGCAACGGCCAGGTGGACGACATCGATCACCTGGGCAATCGCCGGGTCCGCTCGGTCGGCGAGATGGCCGAGAACGCCTTCCGCGTCGGACTGGTGCGCGTCGAGCGCGCCGTGAAAGAGCGCCTCACCATCGCCGAAACCGAGCCGCTGATGCCGCAGGAGATGATCAACGCCAAGCCGGTGGCGGCGGCGGTCAAGGAGTTCTTCGGCTCCTCGCAGCTCTCGCAGTTCATGGACCAGAACAATCCGCTCTCCGAGGTCACTCACAAGCGACGCGTCTCGGCGCTCGGCCCCGGCGGACTCACGCGCGAGCGCGCCGGCTTCGAGGTGCGCGACGTACACCCGACGCACTACGGACGCGTGTGCCCGATCGAGACGCCGGAAGGTCCGAACATCGGACTGATCAACTCGCTGTCGGTGTATGCACGCACCAACCAGTACGGCTTCCTCGAGACGCCGTACCGGCGCGTCGAGAGCGGGCGTGTCACCGACCGCATCGACTATCTCTCGGCCATCGAGGAGGGCGAGTTCGCGATCGCGCAGGCGAACGCGGTGCTCGGCCCCAACGGCGAGCTCAACGACGAGCTGGTCTCGTGCCGCTTCCAGAACGAGTTCACGCTGATGCCGCGCGAGCGCATCAACTACATGGATGTCTCACCGAAACAGATCGTATCGGTGGCAGCCTCGCTGATCCCGTTCCTCGAGCACGACGACGCGAACCGTGCGCTGATGGGCTCCAACATGCAGCGCCAGGCGGTGCCGACGCTGCGCTCGGAGACGCCGCTGGTCGGCACCGGCATGGAGCGTCCGGTGGCTATCGATTCGGGCGTGACCGTGGTCGCCAAGCGCGGCGGAACCGTCGACTCGGTCGATGCCTCGCGCATCGTAGTGCGGGTGCATGACGAGGAGACCACTGCCGGCGAGCCGGGTGTCGACATCTACAATCTCACCAAGTACACGCGCTCCAACCAGAACACCTGCATCAATCAACGCCCGTTGGTGAACGCCGGCGACGTCATCGCGCGCGGCGACGTGCTGGCGGACGGACCCTCGACGCACCTTGGCGAGCTCGCGCTCGGCCAGAACCTGCTAGTCGCGTTCATGCCGTGGAACGGCTACAACTTCGAGGACTCGATCCTGATCTCCGAGCGGGTGGTGCAGGAGGATCGCTTCACGACCATCCATATCGAGGAGCTCACCTGCGTCGCGCGCGACACCAAGCTCGGACCTGAGGAAATCACCGCCGACATTCCCAACGTCGGTGACGCGGCTCTCGCCAAGCTCGACGAGGCGGGCATCGCCTTCATCGGCGCCGAGGTCAAGTCCGGCGACATCCTGGTCGGCAAGGTGACCCCCAAGGGCGAGACACAGCTGACTCCGGAGGAGAAGCTGCTGCGCGCCATCTTCGGTGAGAAGGCCTCGGACGTGAAGGACACGGGGCTGCGCGTGCCGCCCGGGATGGACGGCACGGTGATCGACGTGCGTGTCTTCACCCGCGACGGCGTCGACAAGGACTCCCGGGCACTTTCCATCGAGAAGGCCGAGATCGAGCGGGTCCGCAAGGACTTCGCCGATCAGCAGCGCATCCTCGAGGACGACCTGTTCCAGCGCGTGCGCGGTGTGCTGCTCGGCCAGTCGGCAGCGGGCGGACCGCGCAAGCTCAAGGCGGGTAGCCGCATCACCCCGGAGTATCTCGACGAGCTGCCCCGCGAGGAGTGGTTCGAGATTCGTCTCGAGGGCGAGGACGCCAACTCGCAGCTCGAGCAGGCCGCGGAGCGGTTGAAGCTGCAGCGCAAGGCGTTCGAGAAGCGACTCGACGACAAGAAGGCCAAGATCACCGCGGGCGACGACCTGGCGCCGGGCGTGCTCAAGATGGTGAAGGTGTACCTGGCGGTGAAGCGCCGCGTGCAGCCGGGCGACAAGATGGCCGGCCGTCACGGCAACAAGGGTGTCATCTCGACCATCGTCCCGGTGGAGGACATGCCTTACCTCGAGGACGGCACGCCGGTCGACGTGGTGCTCAACCCGCTCGGCGTTCCCTCGCGCATGAACGTCGGCCAGGTGCTCGAGACGCACCTCGGATGGGCAGCCAAGGGCGTCGGCCTGCGGATCGGGCGCATGCTCGAGCAGCAGGCCGCCGCGGCGGAGCTGCGCGCCTTCGTCAAGCAGATCTACAACGAGACCGGCGGGCAGCGTGAGGAAATCGACAGCCTGAACGATGCCGATCTCACCCAACTGGCGCGCAATCTCTCGAGTGGCGTGCCGATGGCGACTCCGGTGTTCGACGGCGCGAGCGAGGAGGAGATCAAGCGCATGCTGCGGCTCGCCGAGCTGCCGATCAACGGCCAGACCTATCTATACGATGGCCGTACCGGCGAGCGCTTCGAGCGACAGGTGACCGTGGGCTACATGTACATGCTCAAGCTCAATCACCTGGTCGACGACAAGATGCACGCGCGCTCCACCGGGCCCTACAGCCTGGTTACACAGCAGCCGCTCGGTGGCAAGGCGCAGTTCGGCGGTCAGCGCTTCGGCGAGATGGAGGTGTGGGCGCTCGAGGCCTACGGCGCCTCCTATACCTTGCAGGAGATGCTGACCGTCAAGTCGGACGACGTGAACGGCCGCACCAAGATGTACAAGAACATCGTCGACGGCAACCATCAGATGGACGCGGGCATGCCGGAATCCTTCAACGTACTGGTGAAGGAGATCCGCTCGCTCGGCATCAACATGGAACTGGAGCAGGATTAAGACATGAAAGACTTACTGAAGCTCTTCAAGCAGCACGCTCCGGTCGAGCACTTCGACTCGATCAAGATCGGGCTGGCGTCGCCGGAGATGATCCGCGCCTGGTCCTATGGCGAGGTGAAGAAGCCGGAGACCATCAACTACCGCACTTTCAAGCCGGAGCGCGATGGCCTCTTCTGCGCCAAGATCTTCGGCCCGGTGAAGGACTACGAGTGCCTGTGCGGCAAGTACAAGCGTCTCAAGCACCGCGGCGTGGTCTGCGAGAAGTGCGGCGTCGAGGTGACCCAGTCGAAGGTGCGCCGCGAGCGCATGGGTCATATCGAGCTCGCGAGCCCCACCGCCCACATCTGGTTCCTGAAGTCGCTGCCCTCGCGCATCGGGCTGATGCTCGACATGACGCTGCGCGAGATCGAGCGGGTGCTCTACTTCGAGGCCTTCGTGGTCATCGATCCGGGCATGACGCCGATGCAGCGCGGGCAGCTCCTCACCGACGAGATGTATCTCGAGGCGATCGAGGAGCATGGCGATGAGTTCGACGCCCGCATGGGCGCGGAGGCCGTCTATGAGCTGATGCGCACCATCGACCTCAACGCCGAGATCGCCAAGGTGCGCGAGGAGATGGCCGGCACCTCCTCCGAGACCAAGCTGAAGCGTCTTTCCAAGCGTCTCAAGCTGATCGAGTCGTTCGTCGAGTCGGGTAACAAGCCCGAGTGGATGGTGATGACGGTCCTGCCGGTGCTGCCTCCGGACCTGCGTCCGCTGGTGCCGCTCGACGGCGGCCGCTTCGCCACTTCCGACCTGAACGATCTCTATCGGCGCGTCATCAACCGCAACAACCGCCTGCGCCGGCTGCTCGAGCTCAATGCGCCGGACATCATCGTGCGCAACGAGAAGCGCATGTTGCAGGAGGCGGTGGACGCGCTGCTGGACAACGGCCGTCGTGGCCGCGCCATCACCGGCACCAACAAGCGCCCGCTCAAGTCGCTCGCCGACATGATCAAGGGCAAGCAGGGACGCTTCCGTCAGAATCTCCTCGGCAAACGCGTCGACTACTCGGGGCGTTCGGTCATCGTGGTGGGCCCGCAGCTGCGGTTGCACCAGTGCGGACTGCCGAAGAAGATGGCGCTCGAGCTCTTCAAACCGTTCATCTTCCAGAAGCTGCAGTTGCGCGGCGAGGCTTCGACCATCAAGGCGGCCAAGCGCCTGGTCGAGCGCGAAGGACCGGAGGTGTGGGACATCCTCGAGGAGGTGATCCGCGAGCACCCGGTGCTGCTCAACCGCGCGCCGACGCTGCACCGCCTCGGCATCCAGGCGTTCGAGCCGCTGCTGGTCGAAGGCAAGGCGATCCAGCTGCACCCGCTGGTGTGCACGGCATTCAACGCCGATTTCGACGGCGACCAGATGGCGGTGCACGTGCCGCTATCGCTCGAAGCGCAGCTCGAAGCGCGTGCGCTGATGATGTCCTCCAACAACATCCTCTCGCCGGCCAACGGTGATCCGATCATCGTGCCGTCGCAGGACGTGGTGCTGGGGCTCTACTACATGACCCGCGAGCGCATTGGCGCGAGCGGCGAGGGCATGTTCTTCGCCGACGTGGCCGAGGTGCATCGCGCCTACGAGAGCCGCAGTGTCGACCTGCAGGCCAAGGTGAGGGTGCGCCTGCGCGAGCACCTGCGCACCGAGGGCGGCGGCCCGCTGACCGAGCGCATTCGCAGCGTCGACACCACAGTCGGCCGGGCGCTGCTGTTCGAGATCCTGCCGAGGGGGCTCTCGTTCGATCTCATCAATCAGGACATGACCAAGAAGGCGATCTCCGCGACCATCAACGCGTGCTACCGCGCGCTCGGTCTCAAGGAGACCGTGGTGTTCGCCGATCAGCTCATGTACACAGGCTTCCACTACGCCACCCGCGCGGGCGTCTCCTTCGGCATCGACGACATCGTCATTCCGGAGCAGAAGACCCGCATCGTCACCTCGGCCGACGACGAGGTGAAGGAGATCCAGGATCAGTACGCCTCGGGCCTGGTGACCAACGGCGAGCGCTACAACAAGGTGGTCGACATCTGGTCCCGTGCCAACGACCAGGTGGCCAAGGCCATGATGGAGAAGCTCGGCACCGAGGAGGCGACCGATCTCAAGGGCGCACGCCACAAGCAGAAGTCCTTCAACTCGATCTTCATGATGGCGGACTCCGGTGCTCGCGGCTCCGCGGCGCAGATCCGCCAGCTCGCTGGCATGCGCGGCCTGATGGCCAAGCCCGACGGCTCGATCATCGAGACGCCGATCACGGCCAACTTCCGCGAGGGGCTGAACGTCCTGCAGTACTTCATCTCGACGCACGGCGCCCGCAAGGGACTCGCCGACACGGCGCTGAAGACTGCGAACTCCGGCTACCTGACGCGCCGTCTGGTCGATGTGGCGCAGGATCTGGTCGTGACCGAGGTCGATTGCGGCACGGCGAACGGCCTCAACATGACTCCGCTCGTCGAGGGCGGCGACGTGGTCGAGGCGCTCGGCGAGCGTGTGCTGGGACGCGTGCTGGCCGAGGACATCATCAAGCCCGGCGCTGCCGAAGTGCTGATTCCGACCGGCACGCTGCTGGATGAGAAAATGGTGCGGCTCCTCGAAACTGAGGGAGTGGATCAGATCAAGGTCCGCTCGCCGATCACCTGCCAGACGCGCTATGGCGTGTGCTCACACTGCTATGGACGCGATCTCGCGCGTGGCCGGCCGATCTCGATCGGCGAGGCCGTCGGGGTGATCGCCGCGCAGTCGATCGGCGAGCCGGGAACGCAGCTCACCATGCGTACGTTCCACATCGGCGGTGCGGCCTCGCGGGCCGCGGCGGCGAGCTCGGTGGAAGTGCGCAACAAGGGCGTGATCCGTTTTCACCATGTGAAGACCGTGCAGCACGAGAAGGGGCACCTGGTTGCGGTGTCGCGCTCGGGCGAGATCGGCGTGGTCGATGACTTCGGCCGCGAGCGCGAGCGCTACAAGATCCCCTATGGCGCCATGATCAGCGTCAAGGAAGGCACGACCGTCGCCGCGGGCCAGGTGGTGGCCACCTGGGATCCGCACACTCATCCGGTGGTCACCGAGGTGGCGGGCTTCGTCAAGTTCCAGGACTTCGTCGACGGCATGACCGTCACTTCGCAGCTGGACGAGGTCACCGGCCTCTCGAGCACCGTGGTGCTCGACACCAAGCAGCGCGGTGGCAAGGACTTGCGCGCCACCATCAAGCTGGTGAACGCCAAGGGCAAGGAAGTGACCTTCGCCAACACCGAGATCCCGGCGGTCTATACGCTGCCTCCGGGTGCGCTCGTCTCGCTCGAGGACGGCGCGCGCGCGTCGGTGGGCGATGTCATCGCCCGCATCCCGCAGGAGTCCTCCAAGACGCGTGACATCACCGGCGGCCTGCCGCGCGTGGCGGACCTGTTCGAAGCGCGCAAACCGAAGGACCCGGCGATCCTCGCCGAGAAGTCCGGAACCGTGAGCTTCGGCAAGGAGACCAAGGGCAAGCGGCGCCTCATCATCACCTCCGACGACGGGGAGAAGTACGAGGAGCTGATCCCGAAGTGGCGCCAGCTCAACGTGTTCGAGGGTGAGACGGTGGAACGCGGCGAGGTGATCGCCGACGGCGAGCCGAATCCGCACGACATTCTGCGGCTGCAGGGCGTCGAAGCGCTCGCGAACTACCTGGTGCGCGAGATCCAGGACGTCTATCGGCTGCAGGGCGTGAAGATCAACGACAAGCACATCGAGGTGATCATCCGCCAGATGCTGCGCAAGACGGAGGTGCAGGAGGCGGGTGAGACCGCGCTGCTGCGCGGCGAGCAGCTCGATCGCGCGCGTGCCCTCGACATCAATGACAGGGCCGCGACCGACGGCAAGAAGGCTGCAAGACTGCAGCCGGTGCTGCTCGGGATCACCAAGGCGTCTCTCGCGACCGAGTCGTTCATCTCGGCCGCATCGTTCCAGGAGACGACCCGCGTGCTGACCGAGGCCGCCGTGCGGGGACTGAAGGACGACCTGCGCGGACTCAAGGAGAACGTCATCGTCGGGCGACTCATTCCGGCGGGTACCGGCTTCGCGGCGCATGCCTCACGGCGCAAGAAGATGGAGACCACCGAGCGGCGCAGCTTCATGGACGTGGGCGGTGCACTGCCCGACACGGAAGAGTCGAGCGTCGGCGAGGAGTCGGAGAGCGCGGCCGGCTGAGGCTGAGGCGTCTTCGGCGAACACTGCGACGGCGGGCCGGCGATACCAGCCGCCCGCCGCGCCCTCGTTGCGCGGGATTTCCGCGGAGTCTCGAGCCGATGAGAAGAACATCAGTCGATCACGCGCGCGTGCTGTTGGGTCTCGTCCTGGCCGGGAGCTGATCAGTGACCTGGACCTGCCCGGTGCTCGAGGGGCGCCATGTGCGCCTCGAGCCGCTTTCGACGGACCACGTAGTCGGGCTGACTGCGGCGGCCGCCCGTGATCCGGCGCTGTACGTGTGGAGCTATATCCCGCAGGGGCACGCCGACATGACGCAATATGTCGAGAGCGCGCTCGCGGCGCGCGCCAGCGGCACCGCGCTGCCTTTCGCCACCTTGCGCCGTGCGGACGGGACGGTGATCGGCTCGAGCCGCTACTTCGACATCGAGCGCTGGGTTTGGCCCGCAGGGCACCCCGAAGCTCGCCAGGAGCGGCCCGACGGCTGCGAGATCGGCTACACCTGGCTGGCCGCCGACGCCGTCCGCACCGCTGCCAATACCGAAGCGAAGCTCCTCATGCTGACGCACGCGTTCGAGGGCTGGGGGGTCAAGCGCGTCTGCTTCCATACCGACGCGCGCAATGCGCGCTCGCGCGCCGCGCTACTGCGTATCGGCGCTCAGTTCGAGGGAGTGCTGCGCGCGCACCGGCTGGCCTCGGATCTCATCCCACGCGACTCGGCGCGCTATTCGATCCTTGCGACGGAATGGCCCGGAGTGCGCGAGCGACTGCGGGCGCGTCTCGCGTAAACGCAGCCGCGACTCACGGCCCGGCGCATTCGCGTGGCGTGACGCGCGACACGCCACTGATCTGATGCCTGCGCAACCATAGCTGCAGCCCTTTGTTGTCTGCGGCAGTCGCTGTGCCCATCACGTCCCTCGCTCTGCTCAGCGAACGGCTCGGAAAGCTGTCGGTGGGGCAGCGTACCGCGCTTCCCTACAGCGTATACGCTGCGCTGTTCCCGCCGGGCGAGCCTGACGATGACGCGCGGGTCGCCGCCTTCGTCTTCGCGCGGGATCACGGTTGCGTGATCGAGAACCAGCCGGCCGCTCGACAGGTCGTGTTCACGAAGAGGATCGGCGGGCAGGGTCGCCCGCCCGCGCGCAGTTGAAGGACTAGGCGCGCTCGCTCTGCCGGCTCGCAAACCAGGCGACGATCAGCCCGAAGAGCAGCATGGCCGTCATGTTGGCCGCGAAGGAATACGCGGAGAAATGCGGGTGGTGCTTCCATGCCGACAGGGGAACGACCACGTAGTTCATGACGAAGAAGATGACGACGCCGTAGGCGAGACCGCCTGCGAGCCAGCGGCGCCTGAGAAACGGCAGAGTCGCCGCCGCCATCGCCCAGATGGCTGCGATGAGTATTCCCATCAGCTCCTGCAGCGCCAGCCCAAGCAATGCAGTCGGTACTCCGCCAGAATGCGACCGCCTCCCCAGCAGCCCACCCGCGATGGTCTGCAGGATGAAGACGACGTCGTGCCCGTTGATCAGGCACGCAGCACCGATGTCGATGGTGCCTGCCACGATTCCACCGAGGAGAATCGCACTCAGCGCGACACGCGACCTGCTGCCCACGGGTGAGCCTCCTGACTTAAGTCTATTTGCGTTCCCAGATCCGCATCATGTCAGGAGAGCCCTGGGCGCGAACCCCATTGTCGGAGAGGATTGCCTCCGTCGAGGACACGAGCTGCTCGCGCGGGAAGACTAACGCCTCGCTGGCACGGTTGTCGAAGTCGACGGTGACGTACTCATCTTTCAGGTCACGCAGCAGCGTCACGAGATGTGCGAGGCTCTTCACCGGCGTGCCATTGACCGACTTGACCGTCGATCCGGAAGGGTCGGAATAGCCCTTGGAAAGCGGATGCGGGAACAACGGCGCCGGAATGACCACCAGCTCTTCTCGCTCGGGGTCGGGCCGGTCACCGATCCGTGCGAGTAACGGACTGCCGACCATCGCCTGGCCGTGCGCACGCACGAGCTGCAAAGCCTCGATCGTCGCGCGCTCGAACACCACGGGGCCGAGAATGAAGTAGGAGGGATAACTGCCCAGCAGCGAATCGATGAGCAGCGGCCGCTGCCGGGGTACCGGCATATCGATCTGCCGAGTCTGACCGGCACGCACGATGGTCAGCGGAACGGTGCCGTCGTGCGCGGATTTCTGCACGAGGTAGCGGAAACTCACCCGCAGGTTGGTGCCGATCCAGATCATGCCTTCATCGTCGATCGGGGTGTTGGCGATGCGGGTGATCACGTCCCATTGCTGCAGCGGATACGAGGGCTCGTTGATGTCGGGGCGGTGCACGATCATGCCGCGCGTCGAGCTGTCGAGCTGGAGGAATCCGCGCAGTGCCGGGCTCTCGAGCGTCTGCAGTTCGTCGTACATACCGGGCTTGCCGTCGTAGCCGCCGTTCGCGACGCTTTTCAGAAACAGCTCGATCTCCTCGTTCGGAATGATGTAGCCGATGTTCTCGGCGTTCGCAAGATGACTGAAAACCAGACCGATCATCTTGTCGTATGCGATCGCCGGTCCTCCGCTGTTGCCCGGGTTGAGAGCCGCGTCGATCTGGATCCGCAGCCCGGAGGTCGTGAGTCCAAACGACACGAACTCGATGCGCGAGACGATGCCGCGCGTGATCGACAACGAGGTGCCGCCTGCCGGAAATCCGTACGCCAGAACGGGATCCTTGATTTGCGGCAGTACGCTCGCACGCGGCAGCGGCGGACGCTTGGCGAAGAATGACTCGTCGTCGAGCTTGAGAATCGCCAGGTCGATGCTCGGTGCAATCGCCACGACATTCGCCGGCACCTTGTCGCCTGCCTGGCTGCTTTGCACCTGCACCTGGCTGGCATAGGTGACGACGTGGGCATTGGTGAGGATGCGATTGCCCTCGATGATGACCCCGGAACCGGTTGCTTCGATCGGCGGCATCTTGCTCCACGGGCGGCCGACGTCCGGCCGGCGCATCGTCGAGAAGACCTTGACGACGGTGTTCTCGGCCTCGTGAGCAATCGGGGGACTGGTTTCATCGGCCGGCTTTGCGGCGGTGAAGGCCGCCGGGACGAGCAACAACGCAGCGAGACGGCCGTACAGCGCTAGGCGGCAGGTTTTCATCGTCTATGATTCCTGGGGTGCGTCCGAGCGGGCGCATTCTGACACAGAACCTTGAGCGTAACTGTCGGGCCAGCGTCGCCGCTGTCAGCGAAGCGCAGCGCCCGGGGCCGTGAGCGCACCGCGCGACGCAACGGTACGCTGGTGCGCCGGAACGAAGGTGACGGCCGGCTCGCGCGTGTATAAAGTCACGCGCTCAATGAGGCAGACGCTTCTGCAAAGCACACAACCCCCGGGGGTAAGCGATCCATGAAACGTGTCTCGATCTTCACCGCCATTGCGGCGCTGGTACTTGCCACCGCAGCGGCTTACGCCGCGCGAGGCGGCGCGTTGCCTGCCTACATCGCGGCTGCCATCGCCGATACCTCCCGTCCGCCGGAGGACACCGCGCGCGATGCCGATCGCAAGCCCGGTCCGACGCTGGCGTTCGCGGGCGTGAAGCCCGGAATGAAGGTGCTCGAGCTCGCGCCGGGCAAGGGCTACTTCACGCGCTTGCTTAGCGCCACCGTCGGTCCCACTGGCAAGGTGTATGCCATTACCGGGCCGCCGAAGCCGGGCGCACCGCCGCCCGCGGTGCAGGCAATCGCTGCCGATGCGCACTACTCGAACGTCACTGCGATCGTGAAGCCGACGACCGCCGAGCCGCTGGTCCTCCCGGAAAAGGTGGACCTGGTGTGGACGTCACAGAACTACCACGACTTCCACAATCTCACCGATGTCGGCATCGACGCCGTCAACAAGCGGGTATTCGATGCATTGAAACCGGGCGGTACCTATCTGGTGCTCGATCACTCCGCGCAGGCGGGCTCCGGGGCGCGTGACACGAATACACTGCACCGCATCGATGAGGACACGGTCAAAAAGGAAGTAGAGGCTTCCGGCTTCAAGTTCGTCGGTGAGAGCAACATCCTGCGCAACAAGGCCGACCCACGCACGGCCAAGGTGTTCGATCCCTCGATTCAGGGTCACACGGATCAGTTCATCCTGAGGTTCTCTAAGCCCTGAGCAGTTTGCGGGTGAGGGGATCTTCCTCACCCGCAAAATACTTACGAAGCGCGCCGACGAACGGTTGCTGCGCGCAAGGCTCAGCGGCGTGCGCGAAGAGCGTCATGCAGGAGCGGAATTTGAGGTCATCCGGGTAGCCGAAGACGGCCTGCGCCGTCGTGCCCTCGAGTCCGATGACCAGCGCGGTGCATTCACGTAGCCGTGCGCCCAGCAGCGGATGCGCGAGGTAGGCCCGCGCTTCGGCGAGTGAGGCGATAGCGTAATGCCGGGCCGTGGGGCTCGATCCCAGTCCCTCGAGCTGCGGAAAGACGAACCACATCCAGTGACTCTCCTTTCGCCCGGCTGCAAGCTCGGCCAGCACGCGGGCGTAGACCCCCTGCTGTGCCGTGATGAAGCGCGCGAGATTGCAGGGATCGTCCATGGGTCGGTAGCCCGGGCCGTGCCGTGCCGCGCCGTGTCTAATCGGGCGGGTTGTGCCTGCGCAGGAACCCGACCGACGCCTGCAGCATCTGCAGCCGTGTCTCACTGCGCGACAGCCAGTGGTCCTCACCCTTGAGCGGTACGAGCTCGACGTCCTTCCTAGCGCCCCGCATCGAGTCGTAGATCAGTTGGCTCTGCTCGAAAGGCACTACGGTGTCGTCGCGACCGTGAATCAGCAGAACCGGCACCGTGATCGCATCGAGGTGTTTGAGCGGCGAGATCGCCTGCGCCGACGCGTCATTCGGGCCGCTCGCGCCGATGAAGCGCTCCCAATAGCGTTGCGCCGCAGTGTCCAGGCCGTAGTGTTCGTTGTTTATCTCGCGGAGCCACTTGGGCACATCGGACATTCCCGCCACTGATACGGCGCAGCGGTATACGCCGGGATCGAGGGATACACCAGCGAGCGCCGCATAGCCGCCGTAGCTTGCGCCGACGATGCAGACACGGGTCGGATCGATCAAACCCTCGTGGGCGAGATAGCGCACACCGTCGGACAGATCGGTTTGCATCTTGCGGCCCCACTCGCCGAAGCCTCTGGCGAGAAACGCCCGGTTGAGGTCGGAGCCGCGGTAGTTGGGCCGCAGCACGGCGTAGCCCTGAGCGGCGAGTGCCTGCGACCACCAGTCGAAGTCCGCCGTGTCGCGGCCTGCGGGGTTGCTGTGCGGGAGTACGATGAGCGGCAGCTTCTGCGCGGGCTTGCCACGCGGCAGCGTGAGGTATGCCGGAATCTGCAAACCGTCTGCGGCGGTGTAGGCGACGCGGCGCACCTCGAACGGCTTACCGATACCCTCGTACACGTCTCCCAGCGGCTCGGCGCGGTGGGTATCGAGGTCGACGAGCTCAAAGCAGTAACCGTCGCGCTCGCCCTCGACCCGCACGATCATCTTCTTGAACCCGGCGGCGACTGACTCGAGCACCACGTGCTCGTCGGGGAAAGCCCGTACAGCGGCCTGCCACGACTGCTGCGCGGACGGGTCGAAGAAGACATACTCTTTGCTGTCGTTGACGTGCACGCCACCCATCATGTGGAACGTCAGCGGATCCTCGATCGGCTGATCGAGCGTTTGCCTCTCGGCCATGGGCGCGCCGATTGAGCCATCCTTGAGCGACAGCGGCCGCCAAACCGCATCGCCGTCCTCGATGCGCTGCAGGAGCAGTGTGTCAGCGACCGGACCCGGGCCAAGGACGCGGGGAAAGTCTATTGCCTCATCACCCGCGGCGACTTCCTGCATGCTTCCGTCGCGGTTGATGAGAATGCTCCAGTGGTGGCTCCTCTGATCGTAGAGCTCCTCTGTCGAAACTTCCCCCGCATCGTCGATGGTCCAATAGGCGATGAAGCCGTGCTTGCCGGGACGCATGATGCGCGAGCTGTTCGACTCGAGGTCTACGCGCACCAGTACCGGCATCACTTCGCGCCCGCGGCCATGCGCGATCGGGCGTCCGATGACCTGCAGACCGCCGACGAAGAGGACCGTGTGATCCCGAATGCGCCTCACGGTTGTATTCCCGGTGATCATGGTCATCAGGCTCATGTCATCCCCGGCCGGGTTCGGGCGGGGCACCATGTAGTTCTTGCCGCTCTTCAGGTCGAGGATCTGCAGCTGGCGCCACTCCCTCTCATGCCAGAGGAATCCGGCTGACGGGCCGATAGCCCCTAACGTATTGGGTATCGCAGTGACGGACGTAAAGATCATCAGACGATCGTTGTCCGCCCAGCGCAGACCACGCAGCTTCTGATCGCCAGCCCGCAGCGAGATGAGCATCTCGCCCTTGGCCGCTCCTACCACGGCTACCGTGCGAGTGTCGGCGTCGGTCCTGACGAAGGCGATGCGTGAGCCGTCGGGCGAGAGCGCGACGTCCTCGAGATGAGGGAGTCGACCGTAGACGTCGAGCGAGGTGGCTGGTGCGGCGCGGAGCGGGTTGGCCGCGCATGCGAGGAGCAGACTCGCGGCGACCACTACGGCCGATCGCCGCCCGACACGCCGCCGGACCTCCCGGACCCGGCTGCCTCCGCCGTTCATGAGCCGATTCTAACAGCGATGCGGTCGTCAGGCTCTGTGGGCGTGGCTCACAGCAACAATGCGATACATACCACGCGGAAGACTGTGGTCAGTGGGGGACATGCACCCCGTGGCGGGCCGGCTGCCGGATGGCTGCCCGGCGAAAGACCATCACGAAGCGATCCGTCTTGCCGACCATCTCGCCCTGGTAGGTGATGAGAGTTCGTGGATCGTCGGGCCGGCGCAGGATGTTGCTGCGGGCGATGAGTACGAAGCCGTGCTTCTCGAAATCGCGCCGCGCGTAGTCCTCGTCGATGCGATGCAGCGTGCCGGCCTGCGTGCTCCCCGTACCAGGCTGCGCCGAGTGATCGACCAGCAGCAGGATGCCGCCCGGCTTCACGACACGCGCGATCTCGGTGAGCACCGCGTCGGGATCTATCTTCGGCCAGGGCCCGCGATTCGGTTGCCAGTAGAGGTCGTGATAGACCTTGATGAGGAGAATTGCATCGAGCGAGTGGGCGGGGAAACCGAGGAACTGTACGTCGATGGTGCGGTGCTCGACGTTCGGCAGCCGCTTGCCGAGGAGACGTGTCTGCCACTGGTTGTCGCTCCACTGATCGTAGGCGGTGTTGTTGAGAAGATAGACGTGTCCTTTCGGCCCGACGATGTAGCTCAGGAGCTCGCTGTAGTAACCGTCTGCAGCGAGGAAGTCGGCGACCAACATCCCGGGACGAATCCCCGCGAGACGCAGGACTTCCGCCGGATGATCGAGCTCGTCGCGCTTGAGGTCAGCGGCCGTGCGTCCCGCATGTGCGACTGCCTCGCTGTAACGATCGGCACGGGCGAGTGGAGCGTACGCGGCGCTGGCGATCAGAGCGAGCGCGAGAGCGGCGTAGCGCGTAAGCGGCGCGCTCAAGGTGAACATGGTTGCAGCTCCTTGTCGAGCAACTCGTATCCGGCACGTGCGCCAAACCCACGGCGTCGATAGAAAGCACGGGCTGTCTCGTTGAGCGTCCCGAGCTGCAGTTGCAGGCGCACGCAACCGCGCCGCGCGAGGGCCGCCTCGGCCGCCGCGAGAAGACCTGAGCCGGTGCCGTCGCCGCGCACCACAGGTAACACGAAGAACTCATCGATCTCGGCCATCCATCCTCCATGCTCGAGGCTCAGCACCAGTACCGCGACGAGATAGCCGACGAGCGTACCCTGCGACTCGGCCACCCACACCGCCCCCGTCGCGGGATTTCCGAGCAGCCTCATCAGCAGCTGCTCGATGCGCAGCGCCTCGAATCCGTCGATGCCTTCGAACTCCCAGTATCGTCGGATCAAGGAGAGGAGCGCGGGGATGTCGGTGGGGACGGCTGCCCGGATTTGCGTCATACGAACCGGATCATCGCATGGGGCAGTTACAGGTCGTATCATCGATGCGCAACCCGGACACACGGGAGCGCGTGGGGAGTTCCAGCACATGACACGATCGGGCGCTCGCGGTGCGCTCAACAACCGGCCACGCGCCATCGCGGCGGCTCTCGCGGCCACCCTCTCACTCGCGCTGGCGCCGCAGGCGTCCCGTGCCGCTGCACCGGCTGCGGATGCGGTTTACGTCGATGGCTACGTTTACACCGTCGATGCCAGGGACAGCGTGCGCCAGGCGCTCGCGGTTCGAAGCGGACGCATCGTCTATGTCGGCACCGACGACGGCGCGAGGGCCCTGGCCGGCAGCGGCACGCGGATCGTGAATCTCGGCGGTCGGATGCTGATGCCAGGCCTCATCGACGGCCACATGCATCCGCTCGAGGGTGGCACGGTATTGCTTCAGTGCAATCTCAACTACGAGCGCTTGACCGTTGCCCAGCTTCAGTCGCGGATTCAGGCGTGCCTCGACCAAAGCCCACAGGCCGAGCCCGACACCTGGCTCCAGGTCGCCAACTGGTTTCGTGAGGCGATGATCCCGAACGGCGTTGCGACCACCCGCGCCACGTTGGATGCGCTGAGGACTCGCCGTCCAATCCTGGTCGTCTCTTCATTCGGCCATACCGCGCTCGTCAATACGCGGGCACTGCAGCTCGCGCACATCAGCGCCGCCACGCCAAACCCGCTCGGTGGCCGGATCGATCACGAGCCCTCCGGCGCACCCTCCGGCATCCTCGAGGATGCCGCTTTTCAGAAGGTGATCGAGGTGATTCCCAAGCCGACGCCGGAGCAAAACATCAAGGCTGCCGAGGCAGCGCTGGAGGCGATGGGCCACCAGGGCATCACGACCTTTTTCGATGCGATGGCGACGCCCGAGAAGCTGGCGGCGTTCGCCGGCGCCGAGCGGGCCGGCCATCTCAGCGCGCGCGGTCATTTCGCTGTGCTCATCAGGCCGGACGAAGGACGCGACATACGCCGCGCCGTGGCGACCGCGGCCGCAGTCGCGCACCGGTACGACGAGGGACCGGTCGGCCCCAAGCCCACGATGACCGTCCGCAACATCAAGCTTTTCCTGGACGGGGTGATCACGGCCCCGGCGTGTACCGGCGCCATGCTGAGTCCGTACTTCACCAATGTCGGCACCGAGAAGCAGCCGCGCTGGGTTCCTGGCAAAAACCGCGGCCCGGAGGTCTACTTTCCGGCCTCGCTCCTCGGCCCGCTGCTTCTCGAGGCCGCCCGGGCCGGCCTCGAGCCGCACATGCACGCCGACGGCGACCGCGCGGTGCACGAGGCGCTCGATGCCATCGGGACGCTGCGCAAAGCCTTCCCCGGAAGCGCAATCCGTGCGGCCATCGCGCACGATGAGATCGTGGACCCGGCCGACTTCCCCCGCTACAGGCAGCTCGATGCGATTCCGGTGCTCTCCTTCCAATGGGAAAAGCCGGCCCCGGACACCCTCGACGGCGCGCGGGACTACCTCGGACCTGAGCGTTTCAAGTATCTCGAGCCGGCGGGGTACCTGGCCGCGGCCGGCGCGCGCATCGCATACGGGAGCGACTGGCCGGTCGATGCTCTGAATGAATGGTTCGCGATCAAGGTGGGAGTGACCCGGGAGAACGATCCTAAAGCCGGCGCGAACTACACCGGTCGGCTGAGCTCCGATGCCGGGCTGTCCGTGGCGGCCGCAATCCGCGCCATCACCGCCAATTCGGCATACGAGCTTCACGCGGAAGGAGACGTGGGGTCACTCGAGGTCGGGAAGCTGGCGGATTTCGTGGTCCTCGATCGCAATATCTTCCGCATCCCCCCGCAGCAGATCGCCCGCGTCCAGGTCCTCCTCACGGTAGTCGGTGGCCGGCCCGTCCACCGCGATCCGGTCCTCGCGACCCGCGACTAGACCTCAAGGGCGGCCCGTCACCCCGGCCGGCGGCCCCCCGTGCCAGTGCCCCGGCTGGTTGACACCCCCGGGCCGGCTACCTAGAATCGCCGGCCTTTGTCGGGCCGGCCCTCGAGCAACGCCAGCCCCGAAAACAGCGACTTACGAGCACCGGGCCGCCTCGCAAAGGCGGCCCGGCGTTTCTCGGAGGTCGCTTCATTGCGCGAGGAGAGAGCACAACGATGGCGACCACGGGTCAGCTCATCCGGCAACCGCGCCGGCTGGGAGCAGAGAAGACAAAGGTGCCGGCGCTCGGGGCTTCCCCCCAGAAGCGCGGCGTCTGCACGCGTGTCTATACCACCACGCCCAAGAAGCCGAACTCTGCGCTGCGCAAGGTCTGCCGCGTGCGTCTCACCAACGGCTACGAGGTCACCAGCTACATCGGCGGCGAAGGCCACAACCTGCAGGAGCACTCCGTGGTGCTCATCCGCGGCGGCCGCGTCAAGGACCTGCCCGGTGTCCGCTATCACACCGTCCGCGGCACGCTCGACTGTGCCGGAGTTGGCGAGCGCAAGCAGGGTCGCTCGAAGTACGGCGCCAAGCGCCCGAAGAAGTAACGAGGTCACTCATGTCACGCCGCGCCCAGGCTCCGGTCCGCACCATTCTTCCGGACCCGAAGTACAACAACGAGATGCTGGCCAAGTTCATGAACGTGGTCATGAAGAGCGGCAAGAAGGCCGTGGCCGAGCGCATCATCTACGGGGCGCTCGCACGGATCGCCGAGAAGACCGGCAAGCCGGGCGGCGAGGCGATCGAGGTACTGGCTACCGCGCTCGACAACGTCAAGCCCGTCGTCGAAGTGAAATCGCGTCGCGTCGGCGGTGCTACCTACCAGGTGCCGGTCGAAGTGCGGGCCACGCGTCGCCAGACTCTCGCCATGCGCTGGGTCATCGAGGCCGCGCGCGACCGCAGCGAGAAGTCGATGGCGTTCCGCCTCGCGCACGAGCTGATGGATGCCTCCGAGAACCGCGGTGCCGCGGTGAGGAAGCGCGAGGACACCCATCGCATGGCGGAGGCCAACAAGGCCTTCGCGCATTACCGCTGGTAGAGCCAAGGAAACGCACGTGCCACGCGCGACGCCCATCGAGCGCTATCGGAATATCGGCATCTCCGCGCACATCGACGCGGGGAAGACGACCACGACCGAGCGCATCCTTTTCTATACCGGCGTCTCGCACAAGATCGGCGAGGTCCATGACGGCGCCGCGATCATGGACTACATGGAGCAGGAGCAGGAGCGCGGCATCACCATCACCGCCGCGGCAACCACCTGCTTCTGGAAAGGGATGGAGAACAGCTTCCCCGAGCACCGCATCAACATTCTCGATACCCCCGGGCACGTCGACTTCACCATCGAGGTGGAACGGAGCCTGCGGGTGCTCGATTCCGCCGTCGCGCTGTTCGATTCGGTCGCGGGCGTGCAGCCGCAGTCGGAGACGGTGTGGCGGCAAATGAACAAGTACCAGGTGCCGCGCATCGCCTTCGTCAACAAGATGGACCGCGCGGGCGCCAACTTTTTGCGCGTGGTGGAAATGATCCGCCAGCGTCTGCGCGCCAATCCGATCGCGATCCAGCTGCCGATCGGTGCCGAGGAGGTTTTCGAGGGCGTGATCGATCTGATCCGCATGAAGGCCATCTACTGGGACATGGCCACCCAGGGAATGAAGTTCGAGTATCGCGATATCCCGGCGGACCTGAACGAGCAGGCTGAGGAGTACCGCGCCAAGATGATCGAGGCGGCTGCTGAGGCCAACGACACGCTGATGCACAAGTATCTCGAGCACGAGCAGCTCTCGGATGCCGAGATTCGCCAGGGCCTGCGCGAGCGCTCGATCCGCAACGAGCTGGTGCTGTGCATGTGTGGGTCCGCCTTCAAGAACAAAGGCGTGCAGGCGCTGCTCGATGCCGTCATCGAATTCATGCCCTCTCCCGTCGACATGCCGGACGTCAAGGGGATCGACGACCGCGGCGAGCCGGCGACGCGCAAGGCGAGCGACGACGACTCCTTCTCGGCGCTCGCCTTCAAGATCCTCAACGACCCGTTCGTCGGTAACCTGACCTTCTTCCGCGTCTACTCGGGCGTGCTCAACTCCGGCGACACGGTGTACGTGCCCGGCAAGGACAGGAAGGAGCGCATCGGACGGTTGCTGCAGATGCACGCCAGCGAGCGAACCGAGATCAAAGAGGTGCGCGCCGGCGACATCGCCGCGGCCGTCGGCCTCAAGGATGTAATTACCGGTGACACGCTCTGCGACCTCGAGAATGTCATCACGCTCGAGAAGATGGAATTTCCGGCCCCGGTGATCTCGGTGGCGGTGGAGCCCAAGACCAAGGCCGATCAGGAGAAGATGGGTCTGGCGCTGCAGCGGCTCGCGAAAGAGGACCCTTCGTTCCGCGTCAGCACCGACCAGGAATCGGGGCAGACGATCATCTCCGGAATGGGTGAGCTGCACCTCGAGATCATCGTCGATCGCATGAAGCGTGAGTTCAAGGTCGAGGCCAACGTGGGCAAGCCGCAGGTCGCTTACCGCGAGACCATCCGCGGTAAAGTCGAGAGCGAGGGCAAGTTCGTGCGTCAGTCGGGCGGGCGCGGCCAATACGGTCACGTATGGCTGACGCTCGAGCCCAACGAGTCGGGCAAGGGTAACGAGTTCATCAACGGCGTCGTCGGCGGCTCCGTGCCGCGCGAGTACGTGCCGGCCGTCGACAAGGGCATCAGGGAAGCCTGCGAGACCGGTGTCATCGCCGGCTATCCGGTGGTGGACGTGAAAGTCACGCTGATCGACGGCTCGTACCACGACGTCGACTCGAGCGAGATGGCGTTCAAGATCGCGGGCTCGATGGGTTTCAAGGAGGGCTTCAAGCGCGCCAGGCCGATACTGCTCGAGCCCATCATGAAGGTCGAAGTCGTGACGCCGGAAGATTACTCCGGTGACGTAATCGGCGATCTCAACCGGCGCCGCGGCCAGATCACCGGCATGGACGAGACACCGGCGGGCAAGGCGATCACCGCCGACGTGCCGCTCTCGGAGATGTTCGGCTATGCAACCACGGTGCGCTCGATGAGCCAGGGCCGGGCGACCTTCACCATGGAATTCGCCAAGTACGTCGAAGTGCCGCCCAACATCGCCGACGGCATCATCAAGAAATAGATCAGACAGCCAGGTCAGCCACAGCCAGGTCAGTTAAGGAACTTCGCCATGTCCAAAGAGAGATTTGAGCGTAACAAGCCACACGTGAACGTGGGGACGATTGGTCATGTGGATCATGGGAAGACGACTTTGACGGCGGCGCTGACGAAGGTGATGGCGGAG
>Ga0307476_10000630_pt1 | contig 25612 bp, 20 predicted proteins | sample atmos_gasesECM2C_2_FD_203314 | JGI IMG/M metagenome (GOLD analysis project Ga0307476, IMG submission 203314) | Hardwood forest soil microbial communities from Morgan-Monroe State Forest, Indiana, United States - atmos_gasesECM2C_05 | ecosystem: Environmental > Terrestrial > Soil > Temperate...
GCGCTCTTCCACCTCCGCGGGCATGCCCGCGGAGGCGATCTGCTTCTCGAGATCGGCCAGTCCGCTGGCCGCGTCCTCCTCCTCGCCGAGCTCCTTCTGGAGCTGATGCAGCTGCTCGCGCAGCACGGCTTCACGCTGGCGCTCGCCGATCGCCGCCTGCGTCTGCGCGGTGATGTCACGCGTGATCTTCAGCACCTCGATGCGATGGGCGAGGAGCTTGAGGACCTTGTCGAGACGCTGTTTGACGTCGAGTGTCTCGAGGATGTCCTGCTTCTCCTCGGGTTTCACATCCATGAAGTTGACGATCAGGTCGGCGAGCTGCGCGGGCAATTCGATGCCGGAGATCAAGCGCTGCAGCTCGGCCGGCGCCTGCGGCAGCAGCGAGAGCGCCTCGAGTGCATGCTGCTTCAGCAGCGCCGCGCGGGCTTCGATCTCCGGACCCGCGGCTGCGGGCTCGGGTAATGGCTCGACCCGCGCTGCGAAATAGGGCGTCTCACGCAGCATCTCCGCTACGCGGAAACGGCTTTCACCCTGACACACCAGGTGGTGCGCGCCCTCGGGGCTCGTCACGTAGCGCAACACGGTGGCAAGCACGCCGACCGAGTACAGCTGCGCGGTGGTGGGTTTGTCTGCGGCGGGATCACGTTGTGCGAGCAGCGCGATCTTATGACCGGTGCGCACGGCTTCCTGCGCCGCGGCGATGCTCACCTCGCGGCCGAGCGTGATCGGTGCAACGAGGCCGGGATAGAGCGCGACGCTGCGGATCGGCACGACCGGAACGGCGTCCTCCGGCGTGGTCGCAGGCTCGTTGCGTGTGTCTGGCACCGGGGTCTCGGGGGTCGTCGCCATGGCTACTCGCTGCTGTCAGCCGGCACGAGGAGTATTTCCAGGCATCCGTTGACGTACTGGGACCGTGCAATCTTGACGCGGCGCCCCGGCAGGGGGATCTGGCGGACGAAGCGACCGTGGGGAATCTCCAGGCGACGGATCAGCGCGGCGCTCGGGGCGCAGCGCGCGCGTCGTACGGCGTTGACAGTCAGCGCTGCATCGTCCAGCCGGACTACGATGTCCTCGGGGAGCACGCCGGGTAAGGCGAACAGCACGACGATCCCCTCCTGCCCTTCGTGGATGTCCACGGGCGGTTCCCAACTCACCCCTTCGCCGGCCGGCCCGAGGTAGCGCAGGAAACGCCGCTGCAGTCTGTCGGCCTCCTCGACCAGGTCGAGAGCCTGCAGGTACATCCAGCCGTATGGTCGATCGCCCATAAATAAAGAATGCCGCGCTGTCTGCGCAGTGGTTGAGTATAGACCGTCACCCCGGAATTCAAGGGCGCCCATCTGCTGAGGGCGGTCTGCCCGCGGCGTCCTGTCCGATGTCCATAGCAACGTCGCGTGGCGACTCCGTGGCACCCGAGGCCCGGCTCGGCTAGATTGACAGACGGTCGAGCTCACACTCACACACAGCCCGAGTCAGGCCCTGCCCGAAACACCTGTCATGCCGGCTCAAGAGGCTGTCCCACGCGGCAACCTGCCGCCGCACCTGCTCGCCGCGCTTACGCTCACGGCAGTGACGTTGCTGACGCTGATCGGGCTGCAGGGATACGCAGCGGTCAGCCAGCCGCGCCAGTTGGCGGACGATGCGGCGTGGGTCAGTCATACCTTCGAAGTCCTCGAAGCGGCACAGCGCCTTCGCTCCACGGCGCGTGATGCCGAGCGTGCGCAGCGCGGTTACCTGCTGACGGGGGCCGCCGCGTTTCTCGAGGGCTACGAGAGTCGAATCGCGCGCAGCCGCGAGCTGCTCGAGGAGTTCCGGCGACTCACCTTGGACAACCCCGAACAACAGCGTCGTATTCCGAACCTCGTGCTGGCGCTCGATGACTGGATCGCCGAACGCCAGAGCATCATCGAGGTCTACCAGCGGCAGGGCCCCGATGCCGCGCAGCGCCTGGTAGGGCCCCACGCCGGGCTCGATACGCTGCGCAGCATGGATGCCCTGATCGAGGCAGCCATCGCCAACGAGCGCGACCTGCTCGTCAAACGTCAGCAGCGAGCCGAGGAGGGCCACCGGCAGGTGCGCAGGGTTGCGCTGATCACGGGTGGTCTCGGCGCCGCGCTCCTGGCGATCGGCGTGTGGCTGACGGTGCTCGCCTTTCAAAACGCCCGCGACATCGAGCGGCGACGACACGAGGTCGAAGAGCGGCTCGGCGCGCAGCTGCTGCAGACACAGGCCGCCCTGGCACAGACGCAGAAAATGGAGGCGCTGGGTCAGCTCACGGGCGGGGTGGCGCATGACTTCAACAACGTGCTGCATGTCATCACCAACGCAGTGACCCTCCTGCAGCTGCGGCTGCGGGGCTCCGATGTCGAGGTGGGTCAGTACGTCGAGATGATCAAACGCAACACCGAGCGCGCCGCGAGCACGACCGCACGGCTGCTCGCCTTTTCGCGTCAGCAGGCGCTCGATCCCAAACCTACGGACCTCAACAAGGTGGTCGCAGGGATTACCGAGTTGCTCACCCACCTGATCGGCGAGAACGTCGCGATGGAGACGGTGCTGGGCGGCGGCTTGTGGCCGGTGACCATCGATCGCAACCAGCTCGAGACCGCCGTCGTCAATCTCGCCGTCAATGCGCGCGATGCCATGCCCGAAGGCGGCAAGCTCACGATCGAGACGTCCAACACCTTCCTCGACGAGACCTACGCGCAGGTGCACGGCGAGGTGAAGCCGGGCCAGTACGCGATGATCGCGGTGAGCGACACCGGCGTCGGCATGGCCCGCGACATTCTGACCCGTGCCTTCGATCCTTTCTTCACCACCAAGGAATCAGGGCAGGGAACGGGTCTCGGACTGTCGCAGGTCTTCGGTTTCGTCAAGCAATCAGGCGGGCACGTCAAGATCTACAGCGAGCTCGGCCACGGCAGTACCGTCAAGATGTATTTCCCGCGGCTGATCGGGGCACACGTCGAGCAGACCGCTGACATCGGCGTGATCCCGCACGCGGGGAGCGGGGAATCGATCCTGCTCGTCGAGGACAACGACGACGTGCGCACCTTCACGGCCGAGGTGCTGCGACAGCTCGGCTATCGGGTGACGACGGCGTCCGACGGCAAAGGAGCGCTCGCGGCGCTCGAGCAGCTCGGGGTATTCGACCTGTTGTTTACGGACGTCGGTCTGCCGCTGGGAATGACTGGCCGCGAGCTGGCCGCGGAGACACAGCGGCGCTGGCCTCATATTCGCGTGCTCTATACGACCGGCTACGCGCGCAACTCAATCGTGCATCATGGGCGACTCGATCCAGGCGTCGAGCTCCTCCTCAAGCCTTTCACGCAGTCGAGCCTGGCGGCGAAAGTGCGCCGCGTCCTCGACAAAGCCTGAGGAAAGCCCACGCACGGACCCGGGCGGCGTCGGCGACTTCCTCAGCGGGCCTTCAGGCGAGCGGCGCGAGCTCGCCGAGCATCGTCGGAATGAGCTCGCTCAAAGTCGGGTGGATGCGTACGCCGTGCTGCACGGCCGTGTACGGCAGGTGTCCGTACATGGCATCAACGAGAGACTGCACCGCCTCATCCCCTCCGACGCCCAGAATGGCGGCGCCGAGGATCTCCTTGCTGTCGGCGTCCACGAGCACTTTCATGAAGCCGAGCGTCTCGCCCTTTTCCCGCGCGCGAGCAACCCTGGTCATCGGCATGCGGCCCACCAGGATCCTGCGACCACTGTTTCGTGCCGCGGACTCCGTCATTCCGACGCGTCCCAGCGGCGGATCGATGAAGAGGGCGTAGATCGGCAGCCGGTCGCTGACTTTGCGACGGGCGCCGTGCAGCAGGTTGTCGGCGACGATCTCGTAATCGTTGTAGGCCGTATGGGTGAACGCGCCGCGGCCATTGCAGTCGCCGAGCGCGTACACGTTCCGTGCGCTGGTCTGCAATCCTTCGTCGACCCTGATGTAGCCGCGCTCGTCCGTCTCCACGGCCGCCGCCGCAAGATTGAGCCCGCTCGTGTTCGGCTCGCGGCCCACCGCGAGCAGCACGTGCGTGCCCGTCACGGTCGGCGCGCCCTCGCTGCAGTCGAGAGCCACGCGCACGGCGCCGTCCGCCGGCTCGAGCGAGATACAGCGGGCGTCGAGACGTATGGCGATGTCCTCGGCCGCGAGAATGTCGCGCACGCACTGCGAGACATCTGGATCCTCCCGGCCGATGAGCCGTGACCCCATCTCGACGACGGTAACCCGGCTACCGAAGCGGCGGTACATCTGCCCGAATTCGAGACCGACGTAGCTACCGCCCACGACGATCAGGTGCTCCGGCACGAAGTCGACATCCATCATGGTCTCGCTCGTGAGGTAGGGCGCCTTGTCCACACCCGGAAGCTTCGGCACCACGGGCCGGCCACCGACATCGATGAAGATCCTCTCCCCCGTGAGCGACTCGCCGTTCACCGCAACGGTGTGCGCATCGAGAAATCGCGCCTCCCCTTTGTATACGGTGGTGTTGGCGAGCGAGCGCAGCCACTTCTCGACGGAGGCACTCCCGGACTCGACGATGGCGTCCTTGCGCGCCTTCACCCGGGTCATGTCGACCCTGACCGAATCGCCTGCGGTCATCCCGTACTCCCTCGCTCGCTGCAGCACCCGGGCGACGTAAGCGCTCGCGACGAGCGTCTTCGTCGGGGTACAGCCGTTGTTGACGCACGTGCCGCCGAAGCGGCCACGCTCGATGATCGCGACGCGCATGCCGGCGCGGGCCAGCTGTTCTGCGAGAGACGGTCCCGCCTGACCGGTGCCGATGATGATTGCGTCGTAAGCGCTCATAGATGTTGCGCGCCGAATGGTAACGGGCTCGAGGCGCCGCGCGGCGAATGATTCGTGGCACAGGTCGCGCCCGAGCTGCGCGAGCTGCGACCCGGAGCGCGCGGAATTCAGGCGATCCTCCGCTTGACCTGCTTCACGGTTCCGCTCTTTCTGTAACGGCACTGCGACTTTGCCGCGCGCGGTTGTGACGTAGATCCGACCGCTTATGACAGGGCAGGGAAATATATGACGTAAGCTGTTGATTTATGTGATGTCACTTAATCCGGTCAGCTAAGGATCGGCAAGAGGCCTGATGAGCGCTACCACCCTGGACGCTCTCGAGCGCGGCGACCGCACATGGTTGTGGCGGATTCGCAGCCGACTCGCTGCGTTTCGCCGACGGGCGACGAGAAACGCGCGGGCGGAGTCAACAACCGCCGCTGAAGTACGAGCGACCTACGGTGTACTGCTCGTCTCATTGACGGCGCTGCTCGGTTTCGCCGCAATCGCCGTGGGGCTCTTCGGTCACAGCAGGGCGGTCGAGCAGCAGCGAGAGAGCAGCGAGCGCTGGTTCGCGCATACACAGGACGTGCTGATCGGCATTCAAAGCACGCTGTCCGAGCTCGAGGACGCCGAGGACGAGCAGCGCGGTTATCGCCTCACGATGCGCCCGGACTCCCCCGAGCCGACCGGAGAGAGCAGCGCCAGAATCGAGTCCGAGATCGCCCACCTGGCGGCGCTCACCACTGACAACCCCGGCCAGCAACAGCGGGTCGCACTGCTGCGGACACTGGTGCGAGCCGAGCTCACCGCCTTTACCCGCAGTGCGGCGCTCGCGAAGAGCGAGCACCGCGATCTTCCCATCGCGAGCTCCGCTACCGACCGGGACGAAGTGATGGCGGTGGCTCGCGGCGTCATCGGGAAGATGCAGGAAGAAGAGCTGCGGCTGCTGGCGATCCGCCGTACGAATCTTCACGCAGTGAGTCGCGAGGGCAGCGCAGTCGCGCTGCGCAACGGAGTCTTTGGACTGTTGCTGCTGCTCGCCGCCGCCGCCCTCACGCTTGCCCTCAACCGCGTCGCTGCCCGCAGCCGGTGGGTCACGCGACGCCTGGAAAGTACGCTGGAGAGAGCCGCGCACGAGGAGCGCTATCGACGGCTTATCGATGAGAGCCCCGTGGCGCTCGCCATGTACGACACCGAGATGCGCTTTCTCGCGGTCAGTCGGGTGTGGCTGCATATGTATTCGCTCGAGAGCGAAGCGGTCCTTGGCCGTTGCTGCTACGACGTCTTTGCGGAGATTCCCGACTCGTGGCGGGAGGTGCATCGCCGAGCGCTCGCGGGCGAAGTGGTCGGCAGCGAAGCGGATCGGTTCGAGGGCAAGGACGGAACCGTGCAATGGGGGCGCTGGGAAGTGCGTCCCTGGCACAACATCGACGACACCGTCGGCGGACTGATCGCCTTTTCCGAAGACATCAGCGGGCGAATGCAGGCCGAAGAGCAACGGCGTATCGCGGCCCTCGTATACGAGGCGAGCTCGGAGGCGATGGCTGTCATCGATCCCCACGGCCTGATCGTCGACGTCAATCCGGCTTTCACGAGCCTGACCGGATTTTCCGCCGAGGAAGCCATCGGCATGGATCTGCTCAAGCCGAGCCACCCCGCTGCGACGTCCTGGGACGAGTTGTGGACCACGCTCCAGGTCACCGGGGCCTGGAAGGGTGAGCTCTGGAACCGGCGCAAGGACGGAGTGATCTATGCGGTATCGATGAGCATCAATTCGATCCGGGGCAAAGACGGCTTGGTCGAGCGCCGCGTTGCGCTCTTCACCGACATCACCGAGCAGAAGCGCTCGCGTGAGACCATCTGGCGGCAGGCCAACTACGACGATCTCACCGAGCTGCCGAACCGCCGGATGTTCCGCGATCGACTCGAGCACGCGCTGAAGAAATCGCGCCGCACGCGTTTGCCGCTGGCGCTGATGCTCATCGATCTCGATCGCTTCAAGGAGATCAACGATACGCTGGGTCATGAGAAGGGCGACGCGCTGCTCGTCGAGGCGGCCAGACGCCTGAAGCATTGTGTCCGCGACTCCGACACCGTCGCCCGCCTCGGCGGCGACGAATTCACGATTCTCATCACCGACTTGACCGATGTCAGGGCCGTGGACCGCATCGCCCACGAGGTGCTGGCGCAGCTCGCGGCGCCATTCCGCCTCAACGGCGATCCGATATACACCTCCGGCAGCATCGGCATTACCTGGTGTCCGGCCGACGGCGAAGATGCGGAGCGGCTGGCGCAGAATGCGGACCTGGCGATGTACGAATCGAAGTACGCCGGCGGCAACCGGATCAGTTACTTCAAGCCGGCGAAACCCTCGAGTGGTCTCAACCGCCTGCAGATCGGCCGCGATCTGCGTCAGGCACTGAGTGAGGACCAGTTCAAGCTGCTCTATCAGCCGATCGTCGATCTCGGCTCGGGCGAGGTCCGTAAGGTCGAGGCGCTGGTGCGCTGGGAACACCCTACGGCAGGAGTTCTTACGCCTGCGAACTTCATTCCCATCGCCGAAGAGAGCGGGCAGATCGTCGACATCGGCGACTGGGTGTTCAGGGCGGCCGCCAGACAGGCGAGCGAATGGCGCCGGCGCCTCGGCAGAACCATCCAGGTAAGCGTCAACAAATCACCGCTTCAATTCCGCGACGGGGTAGGGCAGGCGACGAAATGGCTCGAGTATCTCGCGGAGCTCGGTCTTGCCAACGACAGCGTGGCGCTCGAGATGACCGAGGGGGTGCTGCTCAATCCGTCCGGCACTGTGCGCGACATCCTCCTCAAGTACCGGGACGCCGGCATCGAGATCGCCCTCGACGATTTCGGTACCGGGTACTCGTCCCTCTCGTATCTCAAGAACTACCACATCGACTATCTGAAGATCGATCGTCGCTTCGTCGCAGAGATGGAGACAGACTCGAGCGATCGCGCAGTGTGCGAAGCGATGATCGTCATGGCGCACAAGCTGCACATGAAGGTGGTCGCAGAGGGGATCGAGACCCGCGCGCAGCGGGATCTGCTGCGCGCCGTGGGATGCGATTATGGTCAGGGGTTCTACTTCTCGAGGCCGCAGTCGGCAACCGAGCTGTTCAACTGAGTCGGCTGCACCCGTGGTTGCTGAAATCCGCGGGCCACTCAACGATCAAACGCGCCAGCGGCGCTGCTCCTCCTGCGGCAGATCATAGCCCGCGAGGAAAGTGCTGAGCCGTCGGCTCTCGACCCCGATGTCACGGTTGGGGTCGATGAGATGACGCGGCGGCGGCACGACGCCGCGGCGACGAAGCAGCGGCGCGAAACGGCGCCAGTGGAGCCCGTTGTCCGGCGAACCGCGCAGACCGATCGCCACCACCGCGTATCCATGATGCGCATATTCGGCGACCTGGTCGGCGATCACCGCGAGCAGCAGACGGTGCACGCCCGCGGGCGGCAAATGCAGGACACCGTAGCCATTCGCCTCGAGCACGCGTAGAGCCTCTGGCAGCGTGCCGAGGGCCTGCTGCGGAGGATTGAGCACGCTGTCGGGTATGAGCGCGATGCGCCACCCGCGCGCGTCACTGCTCATGAGGCCGCCGGCTCATCACCGCGCGAGTCGTCTGCGCTCGGCCGGCTGTCGAGGAACTCCTCCAGCTCGCGGCGCGAGCCCGCTTCATCGAGGCGGCCCATATCCAGTGCCCACCCCGTGGCGGGTAACGGTGGCAGCCCCCGGCGCGCAAGCTCGGCCTCGAGCTCCTCGATCCAGATGCCGCGACCCGGTACCACCTCCCAGTCGTCCTCGGGGCGGTTCGGGCGGCCGCCCCAGTCGGGCCTGCTCGAGGTGAAGCGCACCCCCGTCGACGGGCTGCCGTCGAGTCCGATCAGAATCACCTCGTCGCCCCGCCGGAGGTATCCCTCGATCAGCGGCGCCACCGCCTGAGCCAAGCGCCGGCAGTGATCCCGGTAGGCCGGAGTGTCGTATTGCTCGTACACGGCCCACCAGCGACGCACGCCGGCGAAGGCCAGCTCAGGGCAGGGGAGTTGCTGCAGCAGGTACCCGCGGTTGCGCAGCGCCTCCACGACTGGAGTCACGACGCCCCGGTAGTGCGCGCCCTCGCAGACTTTGGCGTTCTGATTGAGCAGACAATTGGCGACCAGCGCCACCTTGCGCGGTTCATGGCCGGGCATTTGCGGCTCCTTGCGCACGATCACAGCTTCGCGTGATGGGTCCGCCAGTGTTGCGCGATGGCCGCCCGATCGCACAGCCACACGCCTTCATGACGCCGGATATGCTCGAGGAGGCGCGCCAGCGCTCCGATGCGGCCGGGCCGACCGATGATCCGCCCGTGAAGACCGACGCTCATCATCCGTGGCCGCCCTTCGGCACCTTGGGCGTACAGCCAGTCGAAGGCGTCCCGGCAGTACGTAAGGAATTCCCCGCCGGTGCCGAAGTCGCCGCCGCGCTGCAGGCGGCTGTCATTGTTGTCAAAGCTGTAGGGGACGACGAGGTGGCGGCGGCCGCCGACCTCGGTCCAGTAAGGAAGATCATCGTTGTAGGCGTCGCTGTCGTAGAGAAAGCTGCCGGTTTCCACGACGAGACGTCGCGTGTTGGGGCTCGGGCGTCCGGTGTACCAGCCGACGGGCTTGCGGCCCACGAGACGGGTGATGGCTTCCACATTGCGCACCATGTGCGCACGCTCCACCGCCTCCGGAACGAACTGATAGTCGATCCAGCGGTCCGCGTGACAGGCGACTTCGAGACCGCTCGCTGCAAGCTCGGCGGCGAACTCCGGGTTGCGCTCGAGCGCCATCCCCACCGCGAATACGGTCGCGGTCGCTCCCGTCGTCTTCAGCAGCCGCAGAATCTCCCAGCAGCCGACGCGACTGCCGTATTCGAAGAGCGACTCGACGTTCATATTGCGCACGCCGGGCAGGGGGTCGACGGCCCCGATGTCGGTCAACACAGACTCCGAGTGACCATCGCCGTGAAGAATGCAGGCCTCGCCACCCTCCTCGTAATTCAACACCAGCGACACGGCAATGCGTGCCTCACCCGGCCAGTGGGGGTGGGGCGCGCGCGAGGCGTAGCCGACGAGATCGCGGGGGTAACGCTCTCGATCGCTCATTCAACCCCCCGCTCGGCCTGCAGACTCACCGCGCGCTCGCGCGCGATCCAGTCCATGTAGGCGTGCAGCGCGACGCGCATCGGCCGCGGCTGCCAGCCGGTTTCGCTGCTGATCCGCGCGATGTCATACGCGCCCCACATACCGTCCCGCAGAGCGGGATCCTGCACCATGTCGGCCTGCGGGGCCGGTACGACTTCGGCATGAAATCCGGGCGCTTTCTCCGCGGCCCAGGCGACGATCTCGCCGATCGCCGCCGTTGCGCCGCAGGCGACGTTGTACACGCTGTGACGCAGTGTGGGCGCCCGCAGCAATGAGACGATGGCTCTCGCCACGTCCTCGACATGAATGTAATCGCCGACCGCATTCAGTGTGTTGACGCGAATCGACTTGACACCCTCCACAGCGAGGTGAGCGATGCGATTGGGTACGTGGCGAAAATTGCGGCTGGGCGTCACGCGGTCCATCGGTCCGTAGACCGAGGAGGGACGCACCGAGACGGTTGAGAGTCCGAAGAGGGCCGCATAGCGCTCGGTAATGAGCTCCGCTGCGAGCTTGGAGATGCCATAGAGCCGGCGCGGCATCACATAGCCGTCTTCCGGCAGCGGCTCGCCGGCACGGTCGGGCCCGTGGTTCATGTAGACGGCACCCGAGCTCACGTACAAAAACCGCTCGAGTCCGGGGAGTGCTCGTGCCCACTCGAGCATCGCCACCGTGCCCATCGTATTGACCTCGATAATACGCGCGGGACACTCCGCTTCGGGCTCGCGCGTCGAGTCGGCCACGGTGCCGCGCGCGATGGGCGTGATCGTCGCTCCATGGACGACGTGCGTGATCGAGTGGCGCGCGAGTGCCGTGTGCCAGCTCTGCGGCTGCATCACGTCGGCAACCACGACCGTGAGGCGGTCCCTCACCGGAGCGAAGTAGCGCCGGGCCGCGGCATCGAGCGGCGCGGCATCGAGCGCCACCAGGCGCGCCTTGGGGTTTGCTTCCAGCCAATGACGGGCGAGCACGCTCATGACGAAGCCGGTCGCGCCCGTCACCAGCAGGGTCGTTCCGGCTTCTGTGTCGGTTTGCATCAGAGCGGAAAATCCACGAGCAGCTGCAACAACGCGCGCGCGCCGATCGCGAAGTCATCCAGTGACATGGCTTCGTCGGGGTTGTGACTGCCATGCTCGTTGCGAACGAAGATCATGGCGCTCGGAATGCCGACCTTGCTGAACACCGCGGCGTCGTGGCCGGCGCCGCTTGCCATCTCGAACGGACGCTCGAGGAGACCCAGCAGACGCGACCGTAAGCGTGTATCCAGCAGCGCCGGGGTCGAATGGGTAACCAAACCGAGATCGATGTGAACCCGGTACTCCGAGCTGATGCGCTCGGCAGCACCGCGTGCCTCGGCTGCGACGGCAGCCATCGTGGCATCGTCGAGGCCGCGAATATCGAGCACGAAGCGCGTCTCACCCGCAATCTTGCTCGGTCCGTGCATGGCGGGGTCGGTGTAGAGCTCACCCGTGGTGAGAACCAGATCCTCACCGGACTTTTCCCGTTGGCGCCACACGTTGTCCATATGGTGCAGGAATGCAACCGTCGCGGCGACAGCATCCCGGCGGTGCGAGCGGCCGACAGCCCCTGAGTGCCCATAGGCGCCAGTGCAACGTGCATTGCGAAACCGCTGGCAGCCGCGGATGCCGGTCACTACGGCAGCGGGCAATTCCTGCGCGACCAGCGTCGGACCTTGCTCAATGTGCAGCTCGAGAAATGCACGGATGCCGGAGGGCTCGAGGAGGCGCCGCCGCTCGCGGATCGGCTGCGGGTCGAGACCCCTCTGCAGCATCGCGGCCTCGAGGCTCTGGCCATTGTCGGAGCGGCGCACCGCAAGACAGCTCGGGTCCAGCAGGCCGAACGCACCGCTGCTTCCCACGTAGGCGACGTCGAACCACGCCGACTCCTCGGCGCGAATCGCCATCACCGAGAGGTCGCACTCCTGCACGACGTTCGCAGCGCGCAGCGCAGACATCACCGACAGGCCCGCCACGACTCCCGCTGCGCCGTCGTAGTTGCCACCCTGTGGCACGCTGTCGAGGTGCGAGCCGACCAGGATGCGCGGCGCCTGCCGCTCACGGCCCGCAAGTGTCATGTAGAGGTTGCCGATCGCATCGATCGAGACTTCGAGGCCGATCGTGGCGGCCGCCGAGCGCATGATGTCGTGAGCCGCCTGTTCGCCCTCACCGTAGCTGTCGCGCACGATGCCGCGGCCGCGCCGCGTAGTTCGGCCGAGGGCCTCGAACAGCGAGGCGGCCAGGTCGATGTCGGGTTGAATGGCGCGCGGCATTCAGTCGGCTCTGCGAACGGGTGCTCGAGTCCTGATGACTCTATAATCCGAGCCTGCCATCATCAGCGTGGAATCGAGGTCCATGTCGAGTCTACTCGCGGGAAAGATCGCTGTCGTTACCGGCGCCAGCTCGGGCATCGGCCGCGCCATCGCCGTCAGCTTCGCCCGCGAGGGCGCGAGTGTCGTCGTTGCGGATATCACCGAGGCGCCGGTCGAAGGCGGTGAGCCGACGATCGAGATCATCGCGCGAGCGGGCGGCGCGGCATCCTTTCACAAGACCAACGTCGCCCGCTGGGAGGAGGTCGACTCCCTCATCGGCAGCACGGTCGAGCGCCATGGGCGGCTCGACGTCATGGTCAACAATGCCGCGACCTATTCCAGCACGCCGCTCCTCGAGACCGAGCCCGCACAGTGGGAGGAAGTCCTGCGCGTGAACCTGACGGGCATGTTCAATGGCTGCAAGCGCGCCGTGCAGCAGATGGTCACCCAGGAGCCGCGTGCGGAAGTCAGGGGCCGCTTGATCAACCTCGGGTCCCAGATGGGTATCGTGACCGCACCGGAGGACCTGCCGTACGGCGTGAGCAAAGCGGGGGCGATCTACCTCACGAAGCAGATCGCCGTCGATTACGCGAAACACTTCATCGTCTGCAACTGCATCTCGCCGGGGAAGATCGTCACGGGGAAGGGTGGTGCGGCGCAGGATCCGGCGCGGCTCGAGCATCAGCGCCGACGGACGCCGTGGCCGCGTTTCGGTCGGCCCGAGGATGTCGCTCATGCCGCGGTGTTCCTGGCCAGCGATCGCGCCAGCTACATCACCGGCTCGAACCTCGTGATCGACGGCGGGTGGCTCGCGGGCTGAGCCGAGCAGGTTGCAAGGACCGCTGTGAGTGCGGTTCTCGGGAATCGGGCGCATGGTCGCTCGCGGGCAGCGGCGCATCAGTGGTTGGCGATCGAGTAGACCTTGCCGCGGTACGGTGACTTGTCGAGCTGATCGAGCGCCATCACGTACACCACCTTCTCGTCGGGACTGAGAGCGAGATTCGGCACGCCGGGGGACGGGAGCCTCAGTGTGCGCAACAGCTTGCCCGTGGCATCGACGATGAAGATCGTGCCCGCGAGCGGCGCATGGGGGTCGCGCGGGTTTTGCCCGATGTAGAGATGCCCCTTTGAGTCGATCTTGACGCCGTCCGGAAAGATGTGGGTTACGTTGTGCGTGAGGTCGTCCAGATTGAGGAAGACCCGCCGTTCGGAAAGCGAGGCGTCCGCTCCGATCTTGAACTGGATCAGCCGGTGGTCTTCGGTCTCGATGACGTAAAGCGTCTTGCCGTCGTTCGATACCACGATTCCGTTGGCGCTATGCACGTCGGTGGCCTCTTGGCTGATAGCGCCGTCGGAGGCGAGATAGAACACCTTGCCGTCGATCACCGGGCCGGGAGCCGTGCCCGAGCACGTGAAGTAGATGCCGCCGCGATGATCGGGCGCAAAGTCGTTGGGGCCGACGAAGCGATTGCCGTCCTTGTCATGGGTGAAGGGAGGAAGATCCTTGCCGTCGGCCGAGATTCGCCCGATCGTGCCGCTGTCGTAACAGGTCGTCAGGAACTCACCGCGAGCCGTCGGGATGACGGCGGAGGGGCCACAGCCCTTCTTCGACCAGAAGATCGCGTTGCGGGTCCCGTCCCACGTGGCGACCGAGCTGCGGTCGTACTCGACGTAATAGAGCTTGCCGTGGTGCCAGATCGGTCCCTCGGCGAAATGCGCATCGTCGTTGAGGACCTTGACGTCATCGGCGCGCGCGAACGGCGCTGCGCCGGCGAGCGCGAGCAGGCCCAGCAGAGGGGCCAACAGACGGGCCAACACCGGGACCCGCACCGGGCTCGGTCGCCTCAGCAGATGGTAGCTTCTCAAGCCGTCTCCCTTCATTCCGATCACGCGACGCAGTAACCCTCGGCGCGCTGCATCTCTGCACCGACCGTGCGCGCGGCTCGCAGGAAGTGCCACGTGGCCCAGAACCCGGTCGGCGCGAGCAGCAGGAGTGCTGAGCGCAAGGATGTGGCATCCGCTCCGTGCGAGCCGGCAAACCAGTCACTCAGCATTCCGACCGCCTGGGGCGCGACGATCAGATTGAACACGTTCCCGACGAGCACTGACCAGGCGGTGAAAGTCGCCCGCATGTTGCTCGGCGCCAGATTCGCGACCAGCGCCATGCAAGGCCCGATGAAGAAGTAGATCGCAGGTATGAAAGCCCAGAACATCAGCTGCGCCAGTGACAGCGAGTGTGTCCAGTACGCAATCATCGAGGGGACGGTCGAGCAGCCGATGACCAGTGCCAGCGCCCACAGCATCCGACGCGGATCCAACATGAAGGGTCGGGACATGAGCCAGGCGGCGACGAGCGAAGAGAGGATGCCGCCGACCAGGTGGATGTGGCCCGTGATGGCACCGGCCTGCGCAACGTTCAGCCCGTAGCTGCGCAGCAGGAACGTCGGAGTCCACCAGACGAGTCCCCATCCCCACAGCGAGCACACGCCGGCCCCCATGATGACGTGGAATGCCGCCCTCTGGCGCCAAAGGAACGCGAGCGACTCCGACGCCGAGGCCTTGCCTGCGGCCGCGACGGCGTCGAGCCGCCCTCGATTCGGTTCGCGGATGGTCGCGAATACGAGCACGCCGAGCAGCACCCCGGGTATGCCGAGGGCGAAGAACGCGCCGCGCCATCCGTAAGTCTGTGCGGCAGCCCCCGCCACGTCCGCGGCAAGCCAGGCACCCACGGGCGCCCCCAGAGCAAAGACGCTGAGCGCCATCGCGCGCCGCTCGGCCGGAAAGCAGTCCGACACCAGGGCAATCGAGGGCGGTGTCGCACCGGCTTCGCCGACACCTGCGCCGATGCGGCTCACCAGGAACTGCCAGTAGTTGAGTGCCAACCCGCAGAACGCGGTGAACCCCGACCACACGATGAGGGAGGCGGCGACGATGTTGCGGCGATTGGAGCGGTCGGCGAACCAGGCGATCGGAATGCCGCACACGACGTAGAACAGGGCGAGCGGTGGGCCGGTGAGGAACGCCGCTCCGCTGTCGGTCAGGGACAGCTCGAGTCGGATCGGCTCGAACACGGTAGTCACGACGTAGCGCGCGGCGATGTTGACCGCGTACACGACCGACATCACGATGAGCACATACCAGCGCAGCGCGAACGGTGCGACACGTGAGCCGGCCGTCGGCAGCGCGTTGCTGCTCAAATTACCCCACCTCGCTCGCCGAGGTGCCCGGGAAACGGCGCGGATTGTGGGGCACCCACGGCAGTTTCGCACGCGTTCGAGCGACCACGCCGATTCCTTTTTCAGATGGGGCTATTCAATTTCTGGATTTTCCTGCTCCCGCCGCTGTGAAAGGCTAGAGTCACGGGCGCATGGTTGAGGGGGAGGGGCTCCGTCCATGAGAACGAATCACAAGATCGCGGGTGCCGTTGCGGCCGTTCTCAATACGTATGCCGGCGCCGCGGCAGCCGCAGAACCATCGACCGCACCCGAAGCCGCGACGACCGGCGGCATCCAGGAGGTCGTCGTCACCGCTCAGCGGCGCACGGAAAACGTGCAGGACGTGCCTATCGCGATCCAGGCGTTGACCGGTGACACGCTGCAACAGCTGAACGTCGCGACTTTCGATGACCTCATCAGGCAGCTGCCCAATGTGAGCGGGGCCTCGCAGGGTCCGGGGCAGGTGGAAATCTTCATGCGGGGTCTCAGTGCCGGCAGCGTACCGACTCAATCCGGCGGCTCGATCAACGGATTTCCGAACGTCGCCATCTATCTGGACGACCAGTCGGGGCAGCTTCCGGGCCGCAACCTGGACGTCTACGCGGCCGACCTCGAGCGCGTCGAAGTGCTCGAGGGGCCGCAGGGAACGCTCTTCGGCGCCGGGGCGCAGGCCGGTGTGGTCCGCTACATCACCAACAAGCCGCAGCTCAACGTAACTCAAGGGCAAGTTACCGCGGGTTACGGAGTCACCGCGGGCGGTGATCCGAACACCAATCTCACCGCCGTCCTCAATCTGCCCGTCATCGCCGATACGCTGGCAGTCCGCGCCGTGATCTACGACGACCGGCGCGGCGGCTACATCAACAACGTGCCCGGCACCTTCACGCGCAAGGCAACCGACGGCGGCATCCATTACGCAGACTACCCGACCGGTTGCGGGCCGAACGGCGGCGGGCCGCCGTGCCAGGTTCCCCCGAACAGTCCCGTCCTGAATAACGCAAATCTGGTGGGAAGCGCCATCAATCCGGTGACCTACCAGGGAATTCGCGTTTCGGCGCTGTGGAAGATCAACGACGACTGGAACGCGCTGATCGCCCAGAGCTACCAGAACATGGACGCGGAGGGGGTTTTCTATCAGATGCCGTACGCCTCGGACGGCGCCGCGCTCCCGCCGCAGTCGGTCAACCTGTTCAACCCTTCCTACAACAAGGATAGTTTCGAGAACACCGCCTTGACGCTCAACGGGCGCATCGGCATGCTCAAAGCCGTCTACACCGGCTCCTACCTGGTGCGCAATGTCCAGACGCAGCAGGATTACACCAACTATGCGCGCGGCCTGTACGCCGACTACTACCAGTGCCATGGCCCCAACGCAGCACAGGGTCTGGTCTCTACCTGTTACTCGCCGAGCGCGACGTGGAACGAGACACTGCGCAACACGCATCTCAGCCAGGAGATTCGCCTCAGTACGCCCGACGAGTGGCGCGTGCGCGATATCTTCGGAGCCTTCTGGGAGGACTTGCGCATTTACGACCAGTTGAACTGGCTCTACAAGACGCTGCCGCCTTGCGACGAGACCTCAAGCGGCGCGCCTTCGACATCGGTCGGCTGCCTCACCGACATCGGGCCGGTACCGGGATCCCAGGTCAACGACCCCGCCGCCGTGCGCGGCGACAACGTTGCCTTCTTCAACGACGTCAAGCGCGGTTACACGCAGTGGGCGCTGTTCACGTCCCTGGATTTCGACATCATTCCGAAGGTGCTGACCCTCACCGGCGGGACGCGTTATTACCATTTCGATAACAGCGAGGAGGGCGCCGAATCGGGCAGCTTCTTCTGCTACGAGGCGGGGGCGCCGCCTTGCCTGCTGTCACCTGCCACGGTCAACATCGGGAACGAGAACCTCAAGACGAGTTATGCAGGCTTCAAGAGCCGCGGCAATCTGACCTGGCATATCGCGCCGGACGTGCTCGCCTACTACACCTGGTCGCAGGGCTTTCGTCCCGGCGCTTTCAACCGCAGCTCCGCCTGCTACATCCCCACGGCGCCCGTGGCAGGCGCTCCCGGCGGAATTCCGCAGTACTGCAATCCGCTCGCCTATGAGTCCGATGCTCTGACCAACAACGAGCTCGGCTGGAAGACTCAGTTCTTCGATCATCGCCTGCAATGGAACGGCGCCATTTACCAGGAGGACTGGAAGAACGCACAAGTCACCTTCTTCCAGCCGGGGCTGCTGGGGAACATCGGCTTCAATGCGAACGGTCCGAACTATCGGATACGGGGTGTCGAGCAGTCCTTCATCGCTGTGATCACCGAGGGCCTCACGGCCGAGGGCGGGGCGGCCTGGAACAGCAGCGAGCAGACGAATTCGCCCTACCTGATCGCCAACAATCCCGCACTGCTCGCGAATCCCGCGACCACTGCCGAGTACGGCCAGCCTATCCTGACGGGGGTGAATCGCGCGGGAGTGTATGGCCCGATCGTCAATCCGTACGGGCCCATCGGTGCGCCAAGCGCGCTCAGTCCGCCGTTTCAGTTCAATCTGCGCTTGCGGTATCAGTGGGTCGTGAGCTCCTACAATTTCTTCGCCCAGACGGGTGTCACGCACACTGCGCACTCCTACACACAATCGGGCAGCAACCCGAGCCTGGTGGGCAATACCATCACCACGAACTATCTGCGGTTCGAGAACCCGCCGATCACCCAGTACGACGCCTCGGTCGGCGTCGGGAAGGATGCGTGGACGGCGAAGTTGTACGCGCAGAACCTCACCAACGTCGTCAAGAGCACGTACACCTCCACTGCGCAGTTCTCGCTGCAGGAGAACATCACCAGGCCGCGGGTGCTGGGGCTCGAGATCGGCTATAAATTTTGATATGACCCCTCGCGTCAATGAGCGCGAGGGATGCTGATCAGCACATGAAGACGATGACCTGCGGCGAGGCCGTGATGCAGTTGCTCGCGGCGTACGGGGTGGACACGGTGTTCGGCATGGCCGGCACCATGACACTCGAGCTGTATCGCGGTATCGCGCGCGCCGGCATCCGTCACATTCAGTGTCGCAACGAGCAGGGCGCGAGCCTCATGGCCGACGGTTACGCGTGCGCGACCGGAAAGCCGGGTGTCTGCACGATCATCGGCGGCCCTGGGGTGACTAACGCCTCGACCGGCATCGCACAGGCGTACTGCGATTCGCAGCCGCTGCTGGTGCTTTCCGGAGCCTCGCCGACCCTCACACACGGTAAGGGCTGGGGAGCGATCCACGAGCTCAATGACCAGGCTGCCGTGACCGCGGGATTCACGGCCTTCAGCGCCATGATCCGCCACCCGGACGAAGTGCCCGAGCTCATCGCGCGTGCGTATGCGGTCTTCCGCAGCAGTCGGCCTCGTCCGGTGCATCTGTCGCTGCCGCGAGACGTGCTTCCGCAAACCGTCGAGGACGACTGGAAGGCGCGGCGCACGCCCTCCCTGCCGATGCCCGACCCGAGCGCAATCGCAGAGGCTGCGGAGCGGCTCGCGCGAGCCACGCGTCCTTTCATATTCGTCGGTGGCGGAGCAGTCGGCACGCGCCTGCCGCTCATCGAGATCGCCGAGCGGCTCGGCGCTCCGGTGCTCTCCACCAACGCGGGAAAGGGAATACTTCCCGAGTCGCACCCGCTCTCCCTCGGCGGCTCGATCCTGCAGGGGGCGAGCCAGCATGCGCTCGCCGATGCCGACGTCGTACTGCTGGTGGGCTCAGAGGTGGCGGCCGGCGATCATTTCCAGTCGCGACTCGAGATTTCGGGCGATATCGTCCGCATCGACATCGACCCCGCGGAGCTGACGTCGGTCTATTCCGCTGCGGTACCGATCCTCGCGGATGCCCGCGCGGCGCTGACCGCTCTGGCGGCAGCGCTCGCGGGCCGCAAGCCCGCTGCGCACCGGGCAGAGGGAGAGTCGCGTGTCCGCGAGATCCTCGCGCGCAACGCTGCGAAAATGACCGGCCTCGAGAAGCGCCACGCGCGCGTGTGGCAGGTGTTGCGGGCGGCGCTTCCTCACGATGCCATCGTGATCGGCGATGCCACCCAGATCGTCTACAGCGGCTCTTTTGCCATGCCGATGGAGTGCGAGCGCTGCTGGCATTATTCTGGCAATTATTGTGCGCTCGGCTTCGCCCTGCCGATGGCGGTGGGTGCCAAGCTCGGTGCGCCGCTGCGACCGGTGGTCGCCGTCGCGGGCGACGGCGGGGTCATGTTCACGCTCAACGAGCTGGCCACGGCGGCCGAAGAACGACTCGCGTTGCCACTCATCGTGTGGAACAACGATGCGCTGCAGGCGATCGTCGAGGGGATGGATGCGCGGGGGATCCCGCGCATCGGAGTCGAGCCCCGCAGCCCGGACTTCGTACGACTGGCAGAGAGCCTCGGCTGCCACGCGAGGCGCGCGACAGACGCCGGATACCTTGGGCGGTCCGTGGGCGAGGCGCTCCTCGCGGATCGCCCGACGCTGATCGAGGTTAGAGAGGACAGCAGCTGGCTTGCGGGATAGCGCTTCTCAGTCCGCATGCAGCGCACGCGGGCGCCGCAGCGGATTCTGATCGTTGATCTCATCGCGCGGCCGGTAGGGTGCTTCGAGGTAGCGTCTTTCGGCGCTATCGAGCTCGAGACCGAGTGCCTCCACCGCAACATCGAGGTGCGCGGTCTTCGAAGCACCGACGATGGGGACATTCTGGTTGGGGCTGCCTGCGACCCAGGCGAGCGCGACGTGACCTGCGCTCATTCCGCGCCGCGAGGCGATCTCATGCACCCGACGCGCGATCTCGCGATCGATATCGTCGCCGTAGTATTCCTGGTAGACGTCGTGCACGGTGCGGGTTGTTCCGGCGTCGCGTGCCAGGAAGCCGCGCGCGAGCGGGCTGAAAGTGGTGACGCCGATGCCCTCGTCGCGGCAGTAGGGGAACATCTCCCGCTCTTCCTCCCGATAAAGCAGGTTGTACTGGCATTGCATGTTGACGAATGGCGTCCAGCCGTGCATCGCTGCCACGTGATTCATCTTCGCGAATTGCCACGTGTACATCGTCGAGGCGCCGAGAAAGCGCACTTTTCCGGCACGGACGGTGTCGTGCAGGGCCTGCATCGTCTCCTCGACGGGCGTCGTGGCATCGAACGCATGGATCACGTAGAGATCGACGTAGTCGGTCCCCATGCGCGCGAGCGACCGATCGATAGAAGTCGCAATGTGCTTGCGCGAGAGGCCGCGATCGCCCGGGTCATCGCTCATGGGATAGTAGACCTTGGTGGCGAGCACGAGCCGTTCGCGTGCGCTCATCCTGAGCAGATTGCGTGCCACCACCTCTTCGTTCCGGCCCGTGGAGTACCAGTCGGCCATGTCGAAGAACGTGATGCCGAGGTCGAGTGCGTGTCTCAGGATCGGAACCGAGGCGTCCTCATCGAGTACCCAGGCCTTCCAGGCGGAGCTTCCCATCGACATCGTGCCGAGGCAGAGCTGCGAGACGCTGAGGCCCGTCTGTCCGAAGCGGATGTAGTTCATCGCGACGCGCAACTCCCGGAACGCCACTAAAAGCATAGCCGATCGTTCCGGCCCGGTCTGGCTGAGCGCACGCTCGCGCTCGGTCGGTCATGACGCACCGCGCTTGGAGCGCTTTGCTTACAGAGACAGACGGGCCATTGCGCAAGACTCCGTCCTCCAATAGTTCCGACGCAGGCCATGACAGCCCAGCCAGAAATCAGCGAGCCATCCGGGGGACAAGCTCCGGCGCCAACGCTGCAGAATCCGCGCTCGAGGTACCCACAACCTCCTTTCAAATCGCAGACCCAGCGGTGGCCGGGCCTGGCGCGTGACATGGACCCGAAACCGGACCACGGGGAGGCCAGCTATCGTGGAAGCGGACGACTCGCCGGCCGCAAGGCTCTCATCACGGGCGGAGACTCGGGTATGGGGCGCGCCGCGGCGATTGCATACGCGCGCGAAGGCGCCGATGTCGCCATCGTCTACTACCCCTCCGAGGAGCCGGACGCTCGCGAAGTCGTTCAGCTGATAGAGCAGGCCGGCCGGAAAGCCGTCGCGCTGCCCGGCGATCTGCGCGATCGCGAGTTCTGCAGGAGACTGGTGTCGGAGGCCGTGCAGAAGCTCGGTGGCCTGGACATCGTGGTCTCGAACGCGGGGCGGCAGCAGTCGAAGTCCTCGATCCTGGACCTCTCGGACGAGGACTTCGATGCAACCATGAAGACCAACGTCTATGCGCCGTTCTGGATCATCAAGGCAGCACTGCCGCATCTCAAGCCGGGCGCCGCCATCATCGGGACGACCTCCGAGCAGGCGTATGACCCTTCGCCCGATCTCTACGACTACGCGCAGACGAAGGCCGCGACAATGAATTACGTCAAGTCGTTGGCGAAACAACTCGGGCCTCGCGGCATCCGTGTCAACGGCGTAGCGCCCGGACCCGTCTGGACGCCGCTGCAGATCAGCGGGGGTGCGGCCGAGTCGAAATACAAGCATTTCGGCACGACCACCGTGTTCGGCCGACCCGGCCAGCCGGCGGAGCTGGCCTCTATCTACGTGCAGCTCGCGGCCGACGACGCGAGCTTCACAACCGGCAACATCTACGGTGCCGGCGGCGGACAAGGCCAGCCCTGAAGCTGGCCACGCGCTTCTACATGTACTAACAGCACGTCATAGGAGGACGTCATGCCAACGAGCAGCGGTCATACATCGGCAATCAGGGCCAAGAAGGTTCTCGGCACGAAAGTGGAGGACCGTTCGGGTAAGAAAATCGGCGAGGTCGAGGACGTCATTCTGGAGAAGCAGGACAACGCGATCCTCTTTGCGGTCGTCAGTTTCGGGGGCTTTCTCGGCATCGCCGAGAAGTATCACCCGGTGCCCTGGGCTTCGCTGGACTACGACGAGCAGCGCAACTCTTACGTTGTCGACTTTACCAAGGAACAGCTTCAGGCAGCTCCGAGCGGCTCGGTAGAGGAGCTCACGCGCAACGACGGTCACAACTTCCGCGACCGCGCGTACGACTACTACAAAGTGGAGCGCTACTGGGAGTGACCTGACCCGCTGAGGTTGCGCTCGCGCGGCGTCACCGCAGCGAGGTCGAACGTCCAGATTGGACCGCCCTCGAACAGGGGGGTGATGGCCCTGATGAAGGTCGGGGCCTTGCCCCCCAAGACCCAGAAATGCATATCCGGGGGCTGCTTGCCGACCACTGAAGCCATGGCTCCGGCTACACCGCCGATGGTCACGTGTACGACGTAGTGGATCGTAGTGATCGTTCGGGATGCGGCCGAGAATTCTTTCTGACCTTCCGAGTGGATCGTCAGCTGCACCACTCTCGGTTTGCTCGCGCCGCCGACGAGCAACGGCATCGACACCTGTTCGTCCGGTGAGACGTTTCTGAGGACGGCGACGAGCAGCCCGTTGCTGATGTCGTCGGTGAGCTTCATGTGCCGGACTTCGGGCTTGCTCTCGCCATGTTTCAGCGATTGAGTCGTGACGGTCCCGCTCGCGGCGTCGATACGCTGATCGCAGGCGTCGGGAAAGGAGGGACCGGACTGGCGGAGATGGTCGGTCAGAAGGCGGAAGTGACCCTTCTGCGAGAAAACTGTGGCTTCATCGTGAATCGAGCCGTCCTTGAAGTAGAGGGTCGTTTCGCTGCTGACCCGATCACCGTCGACCGTTTCGGTAACTTCGCCCGATGCCACCTCCTGCCCCTCGGCAGAGTGCACGACGATGAAGCCATGCTCGGTTCCTTCTCTGTGTTTCACGCGGATCGAGGCCGCCTCGACCGGCGGGACCAATGAGCCGATGCCGAGGACGAGCACCATGGTCCGCAACACCAAACGCGGGCAGCGGGACGGGTGACCCAGCGGCAGGGGCTGCAGGCCGCCCCACGTCCGGCCGCTCAAAGCCGGGACTTTCGTCCGCCGCGCTGCGGCGAGCTAGCCCGCGGCGAGGGGACCAGCGGCGTCTCAGGCGTAAGCCTTGCCACGGACGCATTGAGGGCCGCCGCCAACGCGGCATCGCCGCTCACGAGCGCGTCCCAAGCGAGCTCCAGGCCCTTGCGCTTGCCCTTTGGCGTCAGCTTCAGAGCGAGCGGACTGAGCGAGACGATGTAGGAGCGACCCCGAACGCGCACTTCCCGTTTCACGGTCTTATCGAGCAACGTCGTCACGCCATTGAGGCCTGTCAGCTCCCACTCGACCTTCATGATCCCCAGATCAGGCAGCGTAGGCTGCTGCTGACGATCATTCAGGTAACCGGCCGACCGCGGGGTCGTAGCATTCCCCGCACATTGCAACAGCGCCACGTACGGCGCAAGCGCAGGAGGCTTTATGCTTCATTGGGCCGTCGTTTTCTTCATCATTGCCATCGTTGCAGCGATCCTCGGGTTCGGCGGGATTGCGGCCAGCGCCGCCGGGATCGCCAAAGTTCTCTTCGTCGTCTTCCTGATCATTGCCCTCATCACCTTGTTCGTCGGGCGAGGGCGCGTACCTCCGACTTGAGAAGCCGCGCAGCGCGCAGTCTCCCTCTGCGCGCTGCGCGAGTTCCCGACATCGAGTGATACTCCTGCCGCCGCGGGACGAGGGTGGGCGCGGACGCGAGCGCGGCTGGATGAGCGAGCGGTAGCGCACTCCGCAGCTTGCGTTTCCGCTTTTGCGCGAGCAATCAATCAACACGCGCCACTGCACACGCAGCACGTTCTCCCGATACAATGACGGCGCCAATCGGGAGGACCGACGCTGAAAGAGCAGCCTCAATTCACGCCGTTTCGGGCAGCGCTCTATCGGACGCGGGCGAGCGTGCTGCGGGCGCGCGCCAGGAATTCGGGTGATCAGGCGTCGCAGATGCAGATGTGCGCCCTGGCGGAGGAATACGAGCGGCTTGCCCAGTTTGTCGAGGAGTCGTTGGCCGCCGCAAAGAGCCGGCGTCGGTTCGCTCGGACGGCGCGACCCGGCGGCGCGAAGAGCGCCGGAGGTCGCGGCTACACCTGCTCGAGTACGAGGCCGGATTATCAGCGGCCGATCGGACACGGTCGGTGGTGCCGGACGCGGCGCAGCGACTGACGAAACGGGCCGCCGGCTGGTCGGTGTCGATCGCATCACAACTCCGCTGATTCTGCGGACTCTACGTATTTCCGTGCCACCGTAGCCTCGGCAGGCTAAGCATGTGCTCTCGGAACTCTCAACCGTGCAGGAAGCCGTTCTGCTTCTTGGCCCGGCACCCTGCGATGAGTGCCGTTTTCGGCAACGTTGTGGCTCGCTGCTGCTCGCCTGCGAGGCTTATCGGGTCTTTGTCCGAGAGCTCGATGCGCAGTGGGATTTCGTGCCACGAGCGCCGACCCGCGCCCGTTATCTCGCCATCTTCTCTGAGAGCCCTGGCGCATCCGCCGGGCCACCACTTCGTTGGCTCGGCGGCAGGTGAGACTGAACGGGTGATTCGAGGCGCGAGAGACTCAACGCCCGAGATCGGCTTCCCTCATCGCCAAGAGACAGATGCCGCGCATCTGACGGATTGCGCACCCGTGAAGATTACGGACCTCGCCAAGCTGGAAGGTCGAAGGTAGGTTCCGGGCCGGCAGGAATGGCGCGGCACGCTTCGGCCGACAGGAGTTATGCGGGTGGCGTCGATGACTCAGAGAGCGTATGCACATGGCTCATGTTTGAGACCACTCGTCCGGCGCAGTACCCAAGGGCGCTGCGCCGGACGGGGCCTCCCCCCGTGAAATCGTTACCTTGAGCGTTGCTTTGTCGATTGAGCCGGAAGCGGCAGCGGTATTACCGCGGCGCGCTGCCACTGCGAGTGGCGCCTGCCCACCAGATCCGCGGCACCGCTCGTGGCGGCGGTGCGGGTCCAGCGCGCGAAACGGGCTTCCGTGAAGACCAGAGAGAGGGTCGAACGGCGCATCATGACGTTTTCTCTCCGCCCCTCCCTGGGGCTCTCGAATCAGGCGATAGAGTGACATGGACACCGGCGCATTCGCGTCCGCGTAAACCGCGATCCCTAGGTATTTGCCGCACTGGCGTAATGCGGCCAATCACAGAATCAAGGCAGGCGGGTGCCGGTCATCCCGCCGGTCGGGAGTTGCTGGAGGGCC
>Ga0307476_10000631_pt1 | contig 25597 bp, 17 predicted proteins | sample atmos_gasesECM2C_2_FD_203314 | JGI IMG/M metagenome (GOLD analysis project Ga0307476, IMG submission 203314) | Hardwood forest soil microbial communities from Morgan-Monroe State Forest, Indiana, United States - atmos_gasesECM2C_05 | ecosystem: Environmental > Terrestrial > Soil > Temperate...
GATCGCCATTTCCCGCAACTCGAAGAAACTTTTGTCCGGCTCCAGGTAGGTATCGAGAATTTTTCGAGTGACCGTTTCGGCGCTGTCGATGACCTGCGTGGACGACAGAACCCTCATCCTGTTCAGCTTCGCGTAGAGACCGACGAGACCGGGAATATCCGCTTCATTGCGCTGGAGCGCATCGATATAGCACCTGGAAGCCTCCTCTATGAAGTCCTTGTAGAGGATCTGGCGCCGATTCTTTTCATGATTGAGCCACTGGGCGCGGAGTTGGCTGCGATGGTTGATCCAATTGGATATGCCGCTCGTCAAGCCGCCGACGAAGGCGCCAGTCAGGGCGGCGAGCGCGGAAATAACGGAAGCATCCATTGGGCAAGCGGCTCTTCGATGCAAGACAACTGATGATTGACCGGGTTGAGCTCCAAGGATCATGACTCTCCCGGTGTCGCGCGCGATTGTTGATTCTTGCCGTGGCTTGTATGTCGATGATGGCGAGCCGCGTCGAAGCCGGAGCGGTGACCAGGATGTCCGGATTTGTTTCGCGCCGAAAGCGCGTCAGTTGCGCCGCGCGGTCCAGTAACCTGAACAGCGTGCCGTCCCCGAGTATCCGCGCCAAGTGCCGCGCCCATTTTTGTTGGAGAGTTTGCCGGACCCGGAAGCATACTTGTCCTGAACGGTGACCGATGCACGTACCGCGCCGTTGGGCGCGACATAACCTTCGAACCTGACCAGATTCGGATGCGTTACGATTCCATTGTTGATGTTGACTGTAAAATTATAGCTCTGATCGCATGTGCCGCGTTGCGTCACGAAGAGAAGGTCCCAGGAGCCATCATAGAGCGATCGCGCCTCGGCGACGGCGGCCAGACCAACGAGACAGCTTGCGATCGCCGCGGGCATCAGGAATTTCAGCATCTTCGCTTCCTCAAATGAGCATGCGGAATTGGTATGGATATATGGTGAACGCTAATGCGGGTGCTTGTTCAAAACTGCTTCAAATCTCCGCTTCGGCCGCACTCCTGGCACCTGCGATAATAATCGTAGCGGTTGCCGATGCGCCGGGTAATTTTGTCGCAACTCGCGCGGGCAGTATTCGCCAATCTGCGGCATGGAACGACAAGATCGCAATCCCGTTAGCTTTAAGTTTTTTCGATGCAATTTCGGCGGCTTGGCGAATGGCCGCCGGTGCAGAGGGTCTTCTGATGCTGAAGGGTTTTACGGTCCCGCGGTCGCCGCGGGGGACCGCGGCTTTGACGCCCCCGCCGCCGTGGCATTACGCAGCCGATGTGCTGGCTGTGGAGTTCTGGAACGATCCGGATGTGTCAGCCAGCATGCTGCCCAAGGAGGTTGAACTGGATGCGCGGAGCCATGGGCGCTCGGTCGCGATTTTCGCCGATTGCCAATTTACGGCAAACGGTGACGAGTATCTTGATCCTGCGCGCTACCAGAGCCGCGAGTTCGTCGTCCTCCTTGACGCCACGTGGCGCGGTTCGCGGATAGCCTGGTGTCCATATGCTTATACCGACAACGATGCGGCAATCATGATGGGCTGGGTCCAGGGTTATCCAAGAAAACTTGGCGCCGTCCGCCAGACCCGGAGCTTTGCTGCCCGAAGCGCAGCATCGCCGCCTCTTGCCCGCAACAGCCGATTTACCGGTTGCGTGTCGGCCCATGGGCAGCAGCTGGCAGAGGCCTGCGTGACATTGCACGAAAAGGTAGACCGGCTTGAAGGCCTGTTCGATCGACCCGTGGTGACCCGGCGATATTTTCCGCGGCTCAGCGCCGGCATGCATGACAGGCCGGTCGTGGATGAACTGGTCGTCAGCATCATGGACAACATCCTGATCACCGACGGATGGATCGGCTCGGCGGAGTTGATCTTCCCCGAAACGCACGGCGAAGAGCTCGACATGCTGGGCCCGATCAAAGTGGGACGCGGCTATCGATTCGCATTCTCTTTTTCGGTTTCCAGCAACGAGATATTGGCGGATCTGGCTGTCTAGCGCCTTCCTCGTAAGCCGCCAGGAAATGGCTCCGGTCCATCTGAGGCCGGCACCGCAAGAATAGACAAGGCGACGCAAGGCGGTGAAATCAATTGCAGGTTGGTCTTGGTAGGTTTTCCCGCAAATGAGCGAGATGCGCAGGAATCGAAGATGCTAAGGGGTTTCACCCTTCCCAAGTCGCCATTCGGTCAGGCAACGTTGGCGGCGCCACCGCCCTGGCACTATTCAGGTGATGTCGTGGGAGTCGAGTTCTGGACCGACCCCGATGCGGCGGCAGCGACATTGCCACGCGGCCTTTCGCCCGATCCAAAGTCAAACGGTCATGCCGTGATGATGTTCCTGGATTGGCAGTTCACCGCCCAGGACGACGAATTTCTCGATCCGGCCCGCTACCAATATCGTGAAGCGTTCGTGCTGCTCGATGCGTTCTATCGCGACACGCCCGTGATGTGGTGCCCCTACATCTATGTCGACAACGATGCGGCGCTGGCGCGCGGCTGGACACAAGGCTTCCCCAAGAAAATGGGCAGCATTTTCCAGACGCGCAGTTTTGCGGCGGCGAGCGCTGCCGCGGCGCCGGTCGTGCCCGGCGGCCGATTTGGCGCGAGCCTTTCCGCGCATGGCGAGCGCCTCGCCGAAGCACGCATCACCTTGCGCAGGCCGATCGAAAATGGATTGTCGCTGCTCCGTCGGCCGACGGTTCTGTTGCGATACTTTCCGCGGCTCGCCACCGGATTCCAGGACAAGCCGGCAGTCGACGAGTTGGCGATGTCGATTACCGACGATCTGACGGTCGTCAATGCCTGGGTCGGGGAGGGCGAGATTTACCTTCCCGAGGCGAAAGGTGAAGAGCTGCACGCGCTTGCACCGAAACGCGTCGAATCCGGCTTCCGCTGTTCGCTCGCTTATTCCGTCACGGACCTCAGGATCCTCGAGGATCACACGCACACATGACGAACGGCGTAGCGCATCGTGCCCGCTCCGCCGAGGAGGGCCTCCGCGGACCTTGAGCCCCTTCGTCCGTGGAGGCCCTCTGTGGGAGATTCTTTCAAGGAGAACGATCGTGAGCAAAGCCGCCTCAGAATATCTTGTCGAGACTCTCGAAAAAGCGGGAGTCAAGCGCGTCTACGGCGTCGTCGGCGATTCCCTCAACGGATTTACCGACGCGATGCGGCGCAGAAAATCGATCGACTGGATCCACATGCGGCACGAAGAGGCCGCGGCGTTCGCGGCTGGCGCGGAAGCTCACCTGACCGGCAGCCTTGCCGTGTGTGCCGGCAGTTGCGGCCCCGGCAACCTGCATCTGATCAACGGTCTGTTCGACTGCCAGCGCAACGGCGTGCCGGTGCTGGCGATCGCCGCTCACATTCCCAGCAGCGAAATCGGCATTGACTATTTCCAGGCCACGCATCCGGAAAGTCTCTTCAAGGATTGCAGCCACTACGTCGAGCTCGTTTCCAATCCGGGGCAACTGCCGCAGATTCTCAAACGCGCCATTCGCGTCGCCGTCGCCAAACGCGGCGTAGCCGTCGTGGTGTTGCCGGGCGACGTCGCGCTCATGAAAATCGATGCCGAAGTGCCCGAGTGGATTTTGCCGGCCGCGCCCATCTTGCGGCCGGATGCCGTCGACATCGATCGTCTGGCGAATTTCCTCAATGGAGCTTCGCGGGTGACCATGTTTTGCGGGGCAGGATGCGCGGGCGCGCACGACGAGGTCGTCGAGTTGGCGCGAAAACTGAAAGCGCCGATTGTACACGCCTTCCGCGGCAAGGAGTTCATCGAGTACGACAATCCCTACGATGTCGGAATGACCGGTCTCGTCGGCTTTGCGTCAGGCTACGCGGCCATGAAGGATTGCGACGCGCTGCTGATGTTGGGGACGGATTTTCCCTATCGGGCATTTTATCCCGAAAAGGCAAAAATCGCCCAGATCGACGTGCGGCCTGAAGCGCTCGGCAATCGCTGTTCGCTCCATCTCGGCCTGCTCGGCACGGTGAAGGACACTATCGAGGCCGTCTTGCCCGCGATCAAGGACAAGGCCGATTCAAGCCATCTCAAACAGGCTCTGACCCACTACAAGGAAGCACGCAGCGAACTCGATGCGCTCGCGGAAAGCGGTCCGAACAGCAACATCATCCATCCCCAGTATGTCACGCGGCTGGTCAGTGACCTCGCGGCTGACGACGCGATCTTCACCTGCGATGTGGGAACGCCGATCATCTGGACTGCGCGCTACCTCAAGGTCAACGGCAGGAGGCGCATCGTCGGTTCGTTCAATCATGGATCGATGGCGAACGCGATGCTGCAGGCCATCGGCGCCCAAACGGCATTTCCGGGTCGCCAGGTCATTTCAATGTCGGGCGACGGTGGATTCAGCATGATGATGGGAGATTTCATCACGCTGACCCAGATGGGGCTTCCGGTGAAGGTCATTGTCCTCAACAACGGCACGCTCGGCTTTGTCGAAATGGAGATGAAGGCGAACGGTTTCCTCGACACCGGGTGCGATCTCAAGAACCCGAACTTCGCGCGGATGGCCGACGCGGTCGGTGTTCGCGGCATTCGTGTCGAGAAGCCGCAGGAGTTGAACGCAGCCATCCAGGCCGCGCTCGAACACAAGGGGCCTGTATTGGTCGACGTGGTCAGCGCGCGCCAGGAACTCGCGATGCCGCCGAAGACGACTCTGGATCAGGCCTATCATTTCGGCATGTACATGATGAAGGCTGTTCTCGACGGCCGGGCGACACAACTGATCGACCTTGCAAAGGTCAACCTGACGCGCTGAGCGTTGTCAGGAAGAAATAAAGGCGTGACTCCGCTTCGGCTCTCCGGGTGTGAAGGCGGACGCTCGATTTCGCCCGGCTGCCATCGCGGAACCGGCCAGCCACGTGTACATTCTCGTTTCGTTGAGGGCGCTCTCGCTTTGAATGCGTCGCTTTAAATGAGGAACCGGCCATATCAGGCATTCCTCGTAAAGACCTGAAAATGCTATGATTTGGCTATTGTTTTTGCTGCAATTAATAATTCAGAACACTACTTAACAAGCCATAACGGGCAGTCTGGGGCATCCTTCGCTGGAGCGGGAGGATACGCCATGGACGAACCTCAAGCGACACCCGATACCTCGTCGACCGGACTGCCGTTCGGCTACCTCGCAAGCAGCCTGGCACAGCTCCTTGAAGTAGTGAGGCGCGAACTGGAGCATGATCGCGAGGCGGCGAAAGCATCGCTTGCGACGGCCTCGACCATCCTGCAGTCAGAGATCGAGCGCCATTCGGGCGCAAAACAATCGGGAACGGCTGGGTTGACGGGCTGGCAGATCGCGAGGGTGCGGGCCTTCATCGACAAGAATTTGCATCGCACGATTCACACCCGCGATCTGAGCGCGGTTGCGCGGCGAAGCCCGGCTCATTTCTCGCGGTCGTTCAAGCTGACATTTGGCGAACCGCCGCACGCCTACGTGGTCAAGAGGCGCCTGGAGAAGGCCTGCAACCTCATGGTGACTAGTTCGGTCTCGCTCAGCGAGATAGCCCTGAGCGCGGGATTCTCGGATCAGGCGCACCTTTGCAAGTTGTTCAGGCAAGCCTTCGGCCAAAGCCCGGCCAATTGGCGGCGCGAACGCGAGATGCAATAGGATGAATTAGAGTCCGGAAAGCCGGCACCGATCAGAAATGTCCCATGGGCGACGAGAACCGGAAAGTTCTGAGCTTCGGCCCCTTCGAGCTTTCGATTGACAACAGGCGTCTGACCAACGGCACGCAGACCGTAGCCCTCGGCGCGCGTGCCATGGACATCCTCATTTCTCTGGTCGAACAGCCTAGCACGGTTGTCGGCAAGTACGATTTGATCGAGCGTGTCTGGCCCAACCAAAGGGCCGACGAGGTCAGCCTTCGTGTCCACATCTCGGCTTTGCGAAAGGCTTTGGCGCAAGGCGACCCCTCGAGGCGGTACATCGCAAACGTGCCGGGGCGCGGCTACAGCTTCATCGTCCCAATCGCGACGTCGTTTGTGCAGGCGAGAGAATTTGAGCCGGCGCGCAATGCGTGGCTGCCGGCCCGTCTGGAGCGTATGGTCGGCCGCACCGAGACCGTTGCAACGATCAAGGCGAAACTTGCCGAACAGAAGTTCGTGACGATTGTCGGGCCCGGAGGCATCGGGAAGACGACCGTGGCCGTTGCGGTCGCTCATGAGATGCGCTCCGCCTTCGACGGTGAGGTCCGTTTCGTGGACCTCGGCCCCATCGATGATGCGTCTCTCGTCGCGCCCGCCGTGGCGAGCGCGTTCGGGCTTGCGATCCAAACAACTGACGTGCTTCCGCTTCTGATCGACCGCTTGACTGGGGCTCCCAAGCTCATTGTGCTCGACAGCTGCGAACATCTCATCGACGGCGTTTCCGCTCTCGCGGAAAAACTGTTCGGCCATGTGCCGACACTGCATTTGCTCGCAACCAGCCGGGAAGCGCTGCGCGTCGAGGGAGAGAACGTTCACGAACTCGCCGCGCTTGCGTGCCCTCCGGACGATCAGACCATCCTGGCATCGGATGCGCTGAAATACCCCGCCGTCCAGTTGCTGGTTGACCGCGTCAAGGTCCTGCAGCGGCAGTTCGACCTGCACGATCAGGATGCGCCGGTTGCCGCTGGAATCTGCCGGCGGCTCGACGGCATTGCTTTGGCAATCGAACTGGCGGCAGGCAGGGTGGATGTTTACGGCCTCGACAAGACCGCAAGCCTGCTGGACGGTCACCTGAATCTGTCGTGGGGTGGCCGCCGGACGGCGATGCCGAGGCATCAGACGCTGAACGCGACGCTGGAATGGAGCTACCAGCTTCTCGATGAAGAGCAAAGGCACGTCCTGAACAGGCTGAGCGTATTCTCGGGCGGGTTCACCTTCGAGGCGGCAATCGCCGTCGTTGCCGATGATGCGGTCGACGAAGCAAAGGTGGCCGATTGTCTTTGGGAGCTGCGATCGAAATCGATGATTGCCGTCTACGGGCCAAGCGCGCGACTGCGCCTGCTCGACACCACTCGCGCCTTTGCCGCGCAGCGGTTGGCCGAAGGGGGACAGCCGGGCTTGTTTCGCCGCCGCCATGCCCTCTATTTCAGCGACCTGTTCAGGCAGGGCGCCTCGATGGACGCCTCAAGCTGGCCAAAGGCGCTTGGGATCGAGGTCGGCAATCTCCGCGCCGCCATGAACTGGGCATTCTCCGGCGAGGGCGATGCGAAAGTCGGCGTTGATCTTGCGGCGGCTTCGGCGAGCACCTGGATGGGGATGGCCCTGCTGACCGAATGCCGGCAGTGGATGGCGAAGGCCATCAGCTGTCTCGACGCGATGAATTCAGCTTCGCGGCAGGAGATGATCATTCAGTCTGCCCTCGCCAGCAGCATGATGTTCACGCTTGGCATGACCGAGGAGTCATATGCTGGCTGGACCAAGGCGAGGCTTCTCGCCGAGGACCTCGGCGATGTCGAGTACCAGCTGGTCTCATTGCTTGTGCTCTGGGCGCACAAGATCAGGGTTCCACGATACGCTGAAGCCATCGACTTGGCGGACCGCTGCGGTAAGGTCGCCGAAGCGTCCGGCGATCGCGGCGCCATCGCGACCGCGAGTTATATGCGCGGCGTAACCTATCACCACACCGGACGATTAGCGCAGGCCGAAAGCATGCTTGAGGCTTCGCTGCATCACGATGTCGAAGCCGCGCGACAGGCGATCATCGAGCAATTCGGCTACGATCGAAAAACCGATGCATTGGCCGTTTTGGCGAACCTGGTTTGGCTGCGAGGGTCACCCGACCAGGCGCAGCGGCTTGGCCGGATGTCGATTGACGAGGCTCGCCAGTTCGGTCAGGCAGTGCCGCTCTGCGTTGCGCTCGCCTGGACGGCCTTCACCGCGTATCTGACAAATCCCGAAGACGGCAAAGCCGATGCGCTCGCCAACGAGCTTGTCGAGCATGCCGGAAAACACGCCGTGGATAGTTATTACGGCTTCGGTCTTGCCATGCAGGCGCTTGGCAAGGTCAGGCAAGGAGCGATCGAAGCGGCGACCGACTTGCTTTATTCCGGATTGGAGAAGCTGGCCGCGGCGCGCTACTGCGTTTTCCATCCGATCCTGCAGGCGGAGTTTGCACGTTGCTTGGCGGTTCTTGGCCACACAAAACAGGCGGTCGCCGTGTTCGAACGCGCGAACATCGACCTCGATGACGAAAACCAGCTTTTCGTCCCCGAGTTGATCCGCATCAGGGGCGAACTGGCCTTGCGCGGCACCGAAGGGCTGGATGCTTGCAAGGGGTACTTTCTCCGCGCGATCGAGATGTCGGACAGGCGAGGAAGCCTGTCGTGGACGCTGAGAAGGGCGACGAGTCTCGCCATCGCCGAGACGTCAGATGCGGGACGGGAAGAGGCAAAGTCGATCCTGCGCGCCGCTCTTGCGAAATTCCGCGACGAATCCGACACGTTCGACCTCAGACTGGCCCATCGTGTGCTGGACGGCTCGTACTGGCGCGATCGCATGGAAGATCAAAACCCGACCAGCTGATCGGCACCCCACCACGTCGCCAACGCTCCGGCCAGGAAAGTGACCTTCTTCGCTTCACTTGTCAAACAGCGGCGCCGTTCGGCAGGCGCGTCGATGCATTCCCGCGGCGCAAATTGCGCCCGAGTCTTTGGCAGATCGTGTCCCTCGTAAAGTGAGGGCGCAGGGAATGCCGGGCGTCCAAGCTCGCCCGCAGCCTCGGGTGCAAATAAAGAAAGCACGCCGAGTTAGTCACCACAGGTTCGCCGAGACATCCCGGCATTCCCTGCGCGATGGTTTTACGGGTTCCTTCGTGCTCGCCCCGGAGACCGGGCTTAGTTGTCTCCGTCCGCCGCGTGATGCAAAGCATCATCGCGACGTTGACATCAGCGTCGGGATGTCAGGCCCACACGACTTCGCCGTCCGTACCGGCGCGTCTCGTCAGCACGCGCCATTACGTCCACCGCATTCCACGCCCAACGTTCGTGACGATCGCGAAACGCCCCTCTTGATCGGGCCTGAAACGGGGCGAGCTGGTACCTTTGATTTGCCCGACGGCGCAAGGGGGTATTTGAAGAGGCTCCGCTTTCGCGCCAATCGACGTGAACCAGACAAGTTAAGTCAAAACCTTGGTCCGGCCGCAATTGAGCAGTTGTGCGCCAGTCTCGCCGACCCTCGGCTATTCCACCGAGCGCGGATTTTTGCTAATCAGATTGCGGGGAGGCCTGCTCTCAGGCATTTGATGAACGGGGGCTTTGATGCGCGCTCTTCATCCTGCGTCGATCGGCTTGCTCGCGTTGATGACGCTCGCAGGCTGCGAACAAAACACTTACGTGCCGCCGCCACCGCCAAAGGTCGAGGTTGCTATACCTCTGCAGCGGCCGATCACGCTTTATCTGGAGGCAACCGGCAACACCGCTCCGATCAAGTCCGTCGATCTGGTGGCGCGCGTGCAGGGCTTCCTGGAGTCGATCAACTACAACGATGGCGACTTCGTGAAGGAAGGCACGACGCTGTTCACGATCGAGCCGGAAACCTACAAGCTGAAGCTCGAGCAGGCCCGCGCCGCGGAGGTCGGCGCGGGGGCTTCGGTCAAACAGGCGGATGCCGATTTCAAGCGGCAGACCGATCTGGTGGCGCGGCAGGCCGTCTCGCAGGCGACCCTCGATACCTCGACGTCCACCCGCGACAATGCGCAGTCCAGTTTGCAGCAAGCGCAGGTCAACACGAAGATCGCCGAAATCAACTACGGCTATACGAGGGTCGCGGCACCGTTCGACGGCTTTGTCAGCGCGCATCTGGCGTCGGTCGGTGAACTGGTCGGCGCGGCAACGCCGCCGACGCAACTCGCGACGATCGTCGCGCTCGATCCGATCTATGTGAACTTCAATGTCAACGAGCAAGACGTCTTGCGGATCAGGGCGGAGGCCGCCCGGCGCGGCATCACAGTGGCTGAGCTCCGCCAGCTTCCGGTCCAGGTCGGCTTGCAGACCGAGCAAGGTTATCCTCATGAGGGCAAGCTCGATTATATCGCGCCGACGCTCAACCAATCGACCGGAACGCTCGCGGTCCGCGGCATCTTCCCCAACCCGAACCGCACCATGCTGCCGGGCTACTTCGTGCGCGTTCGCGTTCCCGTTGACCGGCAAGACAAGGCCCTGCTCGTTCCCGACACCGCACTGAGCAGCGACCAGGGCGGCCGCTACGTCCTGGTCGTGAACGGCGACAATGTCGTCGAGCAGCGCCACGTCCAGAGCGGTGCGCTCGAAGACGGCACCCTTCGGGTGATCGAGGACGGGCTGAAGCCGGACGACCGCGTCGTGACCGCTGGCCTGCTGCGGGCGATCCCCGGTCAGAAGGTCGATCCGCAATTGCAGAAGATCGAGCTGCCTGCACCGTCGGGCAAGTAGGGTCGGCCCATGATCTCCAAATTCTTCATCGAACGCCCGGTTCTGTCCAACGTCATCGCGCTTCTGATGATCCTCATCGGCGGCGTGGCGCTGTTCAAGCTGGCGGTTTCGCAATATCCCGACGTGGTGCCGCCGACCGTGCAGGTGACGACACGCTATCCGGGCGCGAGCGCAAATACGGTGATCGACACCGTGGCGCTGCCGATCGAGCAGCAGGTCAACGGCGTCGAGGACATGCTGTACATGCAGTCCTATGCCGCCGCCGACGGCACATACAGCCTGACCGTGACCTTCAAGATCGGCACCGATCTCAATTTCGCGCAGGTGCTGGTGCAGAACCGGGTCTCGAGCGCGCTCTCGCAATTGCCGCAGGCGGTGCAGAACCAGGGCGTCACGGTCCAGAAAAAATCGACATCGATCCTGCTCTTCGTCACGCTCACCTCGCCCGACAAGAAATACGACAGCCTCTATCTCAGCAACTACGCCACCATCAATTTGAGAGACGAGTTGTCGCGGGTACCCGGCGTCGGCAATGTCACGGTGTTCGGTGCCGGGCAATATTCGATGCGGGTGTGGCTTGATCCCAACAAGCTGCAGGTTCGCAGCCTGGTGCCGCAGGACGTCATCCAGGCCATCCAGCAGCAAAGCCAGCAGGTGACGGCGGGCCAGGTCGGCGCGCCACCGACGCCACCGGGGCAAGCCTTTCAGGTTACGCTGAACGTCAACGGCCGGCTTGACGACCCGAGCCAGTTCGAAAACATCGTAGTCAAGACCGGCAACAATGGCGACGTGACGCGGGTGCGCGACGTCGGCTCGGTCGAGCTCGGCGCACAGACCTACAGCCAGATCTTCTCGCTCAACAAGCAGCCCGCGGTCGGCATCGGCGTATTCCAGTCGCCGGGCGCAAACGCCCTCGAAGTCGAGCGTGCCGTCGAGAAGAAGATGGCGGAACTGTCACGCGTTTTCCCGCAAGGCATCAAATACGACACTCCGTTCGACACGACGAAATTCGTCTCGGCCTCGATCAATGAAGTGTATCGCACGCTGATCGAAGCCGGTCTGCTGGTGCTGGTCGTGATCCTTGTGTTCCTTCAGGATTGGCGCGCGATGCTCGTGCCTGCGACCACCGTGCCCGTTACGATCATCGGCGCATTTGCGGCGATGGCGGCGCTCGGGTTTACCATCAACCTCTCGACATTGTTTGCGATCGTGCTCGCGATCGGCATCGTGGTCGACGACGCCATCGTCGTGGTCGAAGGTGCTGTGCATAACATCGAGCAAGGCATGTCAGGCCATGACGCGGCGATCAAGGCGATGGACGCGCTGTTCGCTCCGATCGTCGGCATCACGCTGGTGCTGATCTCCGTGTTCCTGCCGGCGTCTTTTCTGCCGGAACTGACCGGCCGCATCTATGCGCAGTTCGCGCTGGTGATCGCCGCGACCGCGCTGCTCTCCGCGATCAACGCCGCGACGTTGAAGCCGACGCAATGCGCCCTGTGGCTGCGTCCGCCGGTGCCACTGGAGAAACGCAATTTCTTCTACCGCGGTTTCAACCGGGTTTATGACCGGATCGAAGGCGGCTACACCCGGCTGATCGGCGTGCTGGCGCGCCACGCCAACATCTCGGTCATCGCGGCGCTCATCCTGATCGGGGGCAGCGGTTACGGACTGTCGCGGGTGCCGACCGGCTTCCTGCCGATCGAGGATCAGGGCTATCTGATTGCCGCTGTTCAATTGCCCGATGGCGCAGCGCTCGACCGGACCCAGAACGTGCTGGAGAAAGTCAGCGAGATCGTGGGCAAGGCACCGGGCGTCGAACAGGTGATCACCATTGCCGGCATCTCGGCGCTCGACAACAGCTCGAGCCTCGCCAATGCGGGGGTCGCCTACATCATCCTGAAGGACTGGGACTCGCGCGGCCCGGGCGAAGACCTGCGTTCGCTGGTGTACGGGCTGAACGACAAGGTCGCCGTCATCATGGAAGCGCGGACTTTGATCTTGCCGCCGCCGCCCATTCAAGGCATCGGCAATGCCGCAGGCTTCGCCATGCAGGTCGAATTGCGTGACGGCAACAGCGACTACAGCAAGCTTCAGGCGATCACGGGCGCCATGGTCCGCAGTGCCACCAGCCAGAGCGCGCTGCAGCGCGTACAGTCGCCGTTCCGTGCGACGGTGCCGCAATTCAATGTCGTAGTCGACCGCATCAAGACGCAGACTCTGCAAGTCACGACCGATCAGGTGTTCTCGACGCTAGCGTCCTACCTCGGTTCCTCTTACGTCAACCAGTTCGACAAATTCGGCCATGTGTTCCAGGTTTATACGCAAGCCGATGCCAAAAATCGTCTGACGCTGCGCGACATCGAAAACATGACCGTGCGCAATCAGAGCGGCGACATGATCCCGCTCGGCACGATCTCAAACATCACGCCGACGATCGGCCCCTCGCTGATCAGCCTCTACAATCTCTACCCGTCGGCTACGATCGTCGGCCTGCCGGCACAGGGCTACAGCTCCGGCCAGTCGCTCAGCCTGATGGAGCAGATTGCGGACCAGACCCTGCCGCCGGGCGCGGGCTACGAATGGACCGCGATGTCGTACCAGGAGAAGGCCGTATCCGGTCAGATCTATTATGTCTTTGGCCTCGCCATGCTGCTGGTCTACCTCGTGCTCGCCGGGCAGTATGAGAGCTGGTATGCGCCGATCTCGGTGATATTGGCGGTGCCGCTGTCGCTGATCGGACCGATGCTGGTGCTTCAGGCGCTGAAGATCGACAACAACCTCTATGTCCAGATCGGACTGATCCTCCTGATCGCGCTGTCCGCCAAGAACGCGATCCTGATCGTCGAGGTCGCGCTGGAATTGCACGCGGCGGGCAAGTCGGTCGTCGAATCCGCGGTTGAGGCGGCGCGGGCCAGATTCCGCCCGATCCTGATGACGTCGTTCGCCTTCATCCTGGGCGTCCTGCCGCTGGTGCTTGCGACCGGAGCCGGCGCAAGCGCCCGCAAATCGATCGGTATCACCGTCTTTTCGGGCATGCTGGCCTCAACCTGCCTTGCTGTGCTGCTGGTGCCGGCATTCTTTGTCGTGGTGCAACGCTTCGAGAATTGGCGCGCAGGCAAGAAAGCGGCAGTCGCAAGGCCGGCCTAGGTTCAATCGATGATCCTGAAGTCGCACCTCGTCGCCCTTACATCGGTCGCGGCCGCCGTCCTTTTGCGGCGTGCCTGCGAGCGGTACGAACCACGCGCGGACGGATGCGACTGACAGCGGCGCGTTTTGGTTTTGCCTGCTGCGGCCCTCGCGCCATCTCCATCAGCATCCGCAAGGCTTCGATCACCGAGCGCTGCCGCACGGCGCTGCGGCCGATCGCGCCGAAGCGGCATTCGCGATGCGTGATGCGCCCGTCGCGCGCGGCGACCGCAAAGTGCACCAGGCCGACCGGCTTGCCGGGCGTGGCGCCGCCGGGGCCAGCGATGCCCGTAATGGAGACGGAGAGATCGACGTCGGCCCGCTCCAGTGCGCCGACCGCCATTTGGGTCGCGGTCTCCTTGCTGACAGCGCCGAAGGTCGCAAGCGTGTCAGTCTCGACGCCGAGCATGACGTGCTTGGCCTCGTTGGAATAGGTGACGAAGCCGCGGTCGATTACGTCGGACGAGCCGGGAATGTCGGTCAGCGCGCCGGCAACGAGGCCGCCGGTGCAGGATTCCGCGGTCGCAATCATCAGTTTGCGGCTGCGGCACAGATCGAGCAGTGAGCGGGCGAGGGTGCTGGTAGAAGTTTGACGTTCGCTGGCCATCTTCCCGCGCTTTCCTCAAGCCAACGTGGGTCCCTTGTCATCCCAGGGCAGGCGGATGGTCGCGCAGGCGGTGGCCGCAATGCCTTCCTCGCGGCCGGTAAAGCCGAGACGCTCGCTGGTGGTTGCCTTCACGGCGACACGCGAGATATCAAGCCCCGTGATCTCGGCGATCCGCGCCCGCATCTGGTCACGCAACGGGCCGATCTTTGGCCGCTCGCAGATCAGCGTCACCTCCAGATTGGCGATGCGGCCGCCGCGCGCGCTGACGCGTTCGACCGCGTATTTGAGGAATTTGTCGGACGCCGCGCCCTTCCACTTCATGTCGCTCGGCGGAAAGTGCGAGCCGATATCGCCGTCGGCAAGCGCGCCGAGAATCGCATCGACCAGCGCATGCAGGCCGACGTCGCCGTCGGAATGAGCGAGGAAGCCTCTGTTATGGGGCACGCGAATGCCGCAGATCATCAGGTGATCGCCGTCGCCGAAGGCGTGCACGTCGTAGCCGGTGCCGCTCCTGACATCGCCGAGCAGGCTGGCGAGGCGGGCTTCCTCGCGCACGAAATCTTCCGGTGTGGTGAGTTTCATGTTCGCAGCTTCACCTTCAAACGTCGCGACCGTCAATCCCACCCATTCGGCGAGCGCCGCGTCATCGGTGAAATCATCGCGCCCCTCGCGCGCCGCGCGGCGATGGGCCTCGAGGATTGCGTCGAAGCGGAAGGACTGGGGCGTCTGCGCGATCCGCAAGCGCGCGCGCTCCGGCGTTGCCTCGATGCGGCCGCTGCCGTCGACGAGCTTGATCGTATCTGCGACGGGGATGGCTGGAATGGCTGCGCCCGTGGCCGCGGCGGCATCGATGGCGCGCGAAATCAGCGCCGGCGAAACGAAGGGACGGGCCGCGTCGTGGATCAGCACGATCTCGGGCTTGAAGCTGGCTACGGCCTCCAGCCCCGCGCGCACCGATGCCTGGCGCGTCGCGCCGCCCTTGACGGCAGGCGCGTGCGGCAGCGCGCGCACTGCCTCGTTGAACATGTCGGCATCGTCCGGGTTTACCACCGGCTGCACGACGGACACGTGAGGATGCGAACTGAAAGGCGCCATCGCCCGATAGATCACAGGCTGCCCGCCGATCGAACGGTATTGCTTCGGTCCGCCCGCACCGGCGCGAAGGCCGCGTCCAGCGGCGACGAGGATGGCGGCGGTCCGCGGCGAATTGGTCATAGGCTTTGGCGATCAGTGACGTGATTCGAGGAACCCGGCGGGCGAGCCGGGGCCCAGCCCTTATCACGCTCGCATCGGGAAGACAGAGCGATTCCTGCGTGTTGAGTATAAATCCGATATTTGTTGCAGTGCACTTGCAGAAGCTGTGGAATTGGCTAAAGTGTAGGCATGAAACTTGACTGCACAAGAATTGTGCTCCAAAATGGATTCTGGCAGGTCGGCATCTGTCAGAAACAAAGAGAAACCCGTGAGCAGTTTCGACTCTTTGCGCCTTAACCCTCTGAGAATAGGTGGTATTCAGGTCGCTAACCGGGTTTTTCTGGCACCGATGTCGGGTGTGACCGATGCGCCGTTTCGGCGTTTGGCCGCCGCCCTCGGAGCCGGCCTCGTCGTCTCCGAGATGACGGCGAGTGACGATCTCGTCAATGGCAAGCCGATGTCGCGGCTGCGCTGTGAGGCCTCCGGCATTGGTCCGCATGTTGTTCAGCTCGCGGGATGCGAATCCAGGTGGATGGCGGAAGGCGCGCGGATCGCCGAAGCCGCGGGCGCTGATGTGATCGACATCAACATGGGCTGCCCGGCGCGTCACGTCACTGGCGGACAATCCGGTTCGGCCTTGATGCGCGATCTCGATCACGCGGTTCGGCTGATCGATGCGACCATTGCCGCGGTGAACGTGCCGGTGACGCTGAAGATGCGGCTCGGCTGGGACGAGCGATCGCTGAATGCATCGGAGCTGGCGCGACGCGCGGAAGCATCCGGCGTGCAACTGATTTCCGTGCACGGCCGCACGCGCTGCCAGTTCTACAAGGGCGAGGCCGATTGGCGCGCGGTGCGCGCGGTCAAGGACGCCATCCGAATTCCGCTCGTGGTCAATGGCGACATCACCTCGTTCGACAAGGCTGTGATTGCACTCGAAGCGTCAGGCGCCGATGCGGTGATGGTCGGGCGCGGCGCGCAGGGACAACCCTGGTTGCCCGGTCAGATCGGGCGGCAGCTGGAGACCGGTATGGCTCAGCCGCCGCCGTCGCTGGTCGAGCAGTTGCGGCATATTCGAACGCTCTACGACGAGATTTGCCGTCATTATGGTCTGCGCATCGGCCTGCGCCATGCGCGCAAGCATCTCGGCTGGGCGCTTGACGTCGCGGCCGGCTATAGCCGCGCACCTGCAGCGGTGTTGAAAAGCTGGCGCGAAAAAATTCTGACATCAGAGGATCCGCAAACCGTTCACCAATCGCTTGGCGACGCGTTTGACGATTTTGCATGGAGCGTGGCCGCATGAGCTCCACTGCCGAACATCGCCGGCCGCTGCCAAGCGAATCCGAGATCATTCTCAACGCGCTGCCCAATCCCGTGCTGCTGGTCGCACCTGATGGCCGGATCGTCGACGCCAACATGGCGGCGGAATCGTTTTTCGAAATCTCCGCCCAATTCCTGCAGCGGCATTCGCTGAAAGAACTGGTGCCGTTCGGCAGTCCCTTGCTGGCGCTGATCGATCAGGTGCGCTCCTCTGGCTCCCCGGTCAACGAATACAAGGTCGATCTCGGCACGCCGCGCATGGGCGGCGATCGTCAGGTCGACCTTCATGTGGCGCCCGTCGCCGAGCGTCCGGGCCATATCGTGGTGATGCTTCAGGAGCGCAGCATTGCCGACAAGATGGACCGGCAGTTGACGCACCGGAGCGCAGCGCGCTCGGTGATCGCCCTGGCGGCGATGCTCGCCCATGAAATCAAGAATCCGCTGTCGGGCATTCGCGGCGCCGCGCAATTGCTCGAACAGGCCGCATCACCCGAAGACCGTACGCTGACGCGTCTGATCTGCGACGAAGCGGATCGCATTGTCACGCTGGTCGACCGGATGGAAGTGTTCGGCGACGATCGCCCGGTCGCGCGCGGCCCGGTCAATATCCATTCGGTGCTCGACCATGTGAAGCGGCTGGCGCAGTCCGGCTTTGCGCGCAACGTCCGCTTTGTCGAGGACTACGATCCGTCGCTGCCGCCGGTGCTGGCCAATCAGGATCAACTGATCCAGGTCTTCCTCAATCTCGTGAAGAACGCCGCCGAAGCGACCGCCGACCTCGGCAACGAAGCGGAAATCCAGCTCACCACCGCATTTCGTCCGGGTGTGCGGCTGTCGGTGCCGGGCAAGAAGTCACGCGTGTCGTTGCCGCTTGAGTTCTGCGTGCGCGACAACGGACCCGGCGTGCCGGACGATCTGTTGCCGAACCTGTTCGATCCCTTTGTTACGACAAAGCCGACCGGAAGCGGGCTCGGTCTGGCGCTGGTCGCCAAGATCGTCGGCGATCACGGCGGCATTATCGAGTGCGAATCCCAACCAAGAAAAACCACCTTCCGTGTGCTTTTGCCGATGTTCAATTCTGCCAAGAAACTTGACCAAAGTGACCGCGATGACGTTGCCGGGACGCCGTTGCATACCTCACAGAACTCACGATGAGGAATAACGATGCCCGCAGGTAGCATTCTCGTAGCGGACGACGACACTGCGATCCGCACGGTTCTCAATCAGGCGCTCTCGCGCGCCGGATATGAAGTGAGGCTGACCGGAAACGCCGCGACGTTGTGGCGCTGGGTGAGTCAGGGCGAGGGCGATCTCGTCATCACCGACGTGGTGATGCCCGACGAGAACGCGTTCGACCTGTTGCCGCGGATCAAGAAGATGCGGCCCAATCTGCCCGTGATCGTGATGAGTGCGCAAAACACCTTCATGACCGCGATCCGGGCGTCCGAACGCGGCGCCTATGAATATCTGCCCAAACCGTTCGACCTGAAGGAATTGATAGCGATCGTCGGCCGCGCGCTGGCCGAGCCGAAGGAAAGGGTTGCGAGCGCGCCCGAGGATGCCGAGTTCGACTCGATTCCGCTGGTCGGCCGCTCGCCGGCGATGCAGGAAATTTATCGCGTGCTGGCTCGCCTGATGCAGACCGACCTCACGGTCATGATTTCGGGCGAATCCGGCACCGGCAAGGAACTGGTGGCGCGCGCGCTGCACGATTACGGCAAGCGGCGCAGCGGGCCGTTCGTGGCGGTCAACATGGCCGCTATTCCGCGCGACCTGATCGAATCGGAATTGTTCGGCCATGAACGCGGCGCGTTCACTGGCGCCAACACGCGCGCCTCCGGCCGGTTCGAGCAGGCCGAAGGCGGCACGCTGTTCCTCGACGAAATCGGCGACATGCCGATGGAGGCGCAGACGCGTCTGCTGCGCGTGCTGCAGCAGGGCGAATACACGACCGTCGGCGGCCGCACCCCGATCAAGACCGACGTGCGCATCGTCGCCGCCAGCAACAAGGACCTGCGCATCCTGATTCAGCAGGGCCTGTTCCGCGAAGACCTCTTCTTCCGCCTCAACGTGGTGCCGCTACGGCTGCCGCCCTTGCGCGAGCGGATCGAGGACCTGCCCGATCTGATCCGGCATTTCTTTGCGCTTGCCGAAAAGGACGGTTTGCCGCCGAAAAAACTCGATGCGCTGGCGCTGGAGCGGATGAAGCAGCACCGCTGGCCCGGCAATGTGCGCGAACTCGAAAATCTCGCGCGGCGGCTGGCGGCTCTCTATCCGCAGGACGTCATCACCGCGTCCGTCATCGACGGCGAGCTGGCGCCGCCGGCGGTCGCCTCGGGCGGCAACATGCACCAGGGCATCGACAATCTGGGCGGGGCCGTCGAAGCCTATCTGTCCTCGCACTTCTCGGGCTTCCCCAATGGCGTGCCGCCGCCCGGTCTCTATCACCGCATCCTCAAGGAGATCGAGGTGCCGCTGCTCACGGCGGCCCTGGCGGCAACCCGCGGCAATCAAATCCGGGCCGCGGACTTGCTCGGCCTCAACCGCAATACGCTCCGGAAAAAGATCAGGGACCTCGACATCCAAGTCTATCGAACTGGTAACTGAGTATTCGATTCTCGCGATAGCGACCTGATTTGTCAGGGGATTCGCGCTAGCGTCAGCGTTAGCGCCGCGGAATTGTCGCAATTCGGCAACAATGTGGTATGAATGCATCAGTCCGCAAGCGCGGGCCTTTAAGCCTTCACCTCATCATTGCCGGAATGACCAGCGTAGACACCTCTGCCGCACAGTTCGATCCGTCTTTCGCTGAGCCGAAGGGGCGCTCCCTGATGAGGCTCCTGGCGCCTGTCGCCATTGCTCTCGCCTTGCTGTCGGCCCTCCTGACCTTTGTCGTGCTGACCGGTCTCACCCGGGTCGAGCCGACACGCGAGGTCGCGGTGTCTTTCATCCTGATGAATGGCGCCACCATTCTGGTGCTGCTCGGCATCATCTTCCGCGAAGTCTGGCAGTTGATGCAGGCGCGTCGCCGGGGCCGGGCGGCCGCGCGGCTCCATGTTCAGATGGTCAGCCTGTTCTCGATCATGGCGGTGCTGCCGTCGGTTCTGGTCGCCGTCGTCGCCAACGTCACCATCGACCGCGGCCTCGACCGGCTGTTTTCCGGCCCGACCAAGGCGGTGATCGAAAACTCCCTGATCATTGCGCGCGCCTATGTCGAGGAGCACGCGCATCTCATTCGCGGCGATATCCTTGGCATGGCCAACGACATTTCCCATGCCCGTCCGCTCTACGACCAGGATCGCCAGTCGTTCCGCGAATTCCTGACGTCGAGCGCGACCTCGCGCAATTTGCCCGGCGCCATGCTGATCGACAAGGACCGCAGGGTGCTGGAAAGCGCGCAAACCGGCATTGCGCTCGCGTTTGCGGCGCCGCCCGCCGGCTTCCTGAACAACGTCAACGAGAACGAGCCCGAAATCGCAGTGCTGCCTGAGGAGAATTATGTCGCGGCCCTGATCCGGCTGCGCGGCTTTCAGGACACGTTTCTTTATGTGGCGCGACAGCTCGATCCGCATGTCGTCGATCAGTTGAAGCAGACCGAGGCCAGCGTCGCCGAATACGCCGAGATCGAATCGCGCCGGCTCGGCATCCAGGTCAACTTCGCGCTGATCTTCGCGGTGATCGCGCTGACGATTTTGACGGCATCGATCCTGCTCGGGCTGAATTTCGCCAACCGGCTCGTCACGCCGATCCGCCGGTTGATGGGCGCCGCAAACCTGGTGTCCACCGGCGACCTCAAGGTACAGGTGCCGGTGCATCGCTCGGAGGGCGATCTCGCGCAGCTTGGCGAAACCTTCAACAAGATGACGCAGGAATTGCGCACCCAGCGCGATGAACTCGTCAATGCGAGCGATCTGATCGACAGCCGGCGGCGCTTCATCGAGGCGGTGTTGTCATCGGCGAGCGCCGGCATCATCGGCGTCGATGCGTCGGGCAGCGTCGGCATTCTCAATCGTTCCGCGGAAAAACTGATCGGTCATGTCGAGTCGGAAACGCTGGATCACCCGCTGTCGGATGTCTTGCCGGAACTCGACGAGATGATGAAGACGGCGCGCGAAGGTACCCAGCGGCTGGTGCAGGGCCAGATCACGATCAACCGCGAGGGCCACGAGCGGATTCTGTCGGTGCGTGTGACCGCGGAACAGACCAGCCAGACCCGCGACAGCTACATCATCACGCTTGACGACATCACCGAGCTCGTCTCCGCGCAGCGAACCTCCGCCTGGGCCGACGTCGCCCGCAGGATCGCGCACGAAATCAAGAACCCGCTGACGCCGATTCAGCTCTCCGCCGAACGCATCCGCCGCAAATTCGGCAAATCGATCGTCGAAGACAAAGCGGTGTTCGAGCAATGTACCGAGACGATCGTGCGGCAGGTCGACGACATCAGGCGGATGGTCGATGAATTCTCGCGCTTTGCGCGGATGCCCAAACCCGTGATCGAAGGTGAAGACGTCGCCGATACCGTGCGTCAGGCCGTGTTCCTGATGCGGGTCGGCCATCCCGACGTCGATATCGAAGCCGATATCAGGGAAGAGCCGTTGCGCGCGAAGTTCGACCGCCGGCTGATTTCGCAAGGGCTGACCAACATCATCAAGAATGCCGCCGAAGCCATCGAAGCCGTGCCGGCGGGCGAGATGGCGCGGGGTCGCATTGATGTCATCGCCGCACGCGAAAACGACGACATCGTGATTGACGTTATCGACAACGGAATTGGCCTGCCCAAGGTGAACCGCGCGCGCCTGCTCGAGCCTTATGTCACGACGCGTGACAAGGGCACGGGGCTGGGTCTTGCGATTGTCGGGCGCGTGCTGGAAGACCATGGCGGCCGGATCGAACTCCACGACGCATCCGAAATGCGGCCGGGCGCGCGAGGCGCCTGGATGCGGTTGCGATTTGCGATATCGGGCCAGCCGCCTTCGTCTGAGGCGGCGCGGCCGGTGACGCAAATTCAGCAGGCGGCCGGAGAAACCAACGGGCAACAAGAAACGACTAATGAAAAAACCAAGATCGAAGCCGCTACAGGCACCTAGAACGGGCGCACCCCATGGCAAGTGATATTTTGATTGTCGATGACGAAGCCGACATTCGTGACCTTGTCGCAGGGATTCTTGACGACGAGGGATTCACGACACGGACGGCGCGCGACAGCGATACTGCGCTTGCGGAAATCGCCAGCCGCAGGCCGAGCCTCGTGTTTCTCGACATCTGGTTGCAGGGCAGCAAGCTCGACGGCTTGCAGCTCCTCGAACAGGTCAAGCGCGACCATGCCGACCTTCCGGTGGTGATGATTTCGGGCCACGGCAACATCGAAACCGCGGTCGCCGCCATCAAGCGCGGCGCCTACGACTTCATCGAAAAGCCGTTCAAGTCCGACCGCCTCATTCTGGTCGCCACGCGTGCGCTGGAAACCTCGCGGCTGAAACGCGAGGTCAAGGAACTCAAGCAGCTCGCGCCGGCTGCGAGCATCATGACCGGCCGCTCCGCCTGCATGAACCAGTTGCGGCAGACCATCGATCGCGCCGCCAAGGCCAACAGCCGGATTTTGATCGTCGGCCCGTCAGGCGCAGGCAAGGAGCTCGCAGCGCGTACGCTGCACGGATCGTCGAGCCGGGCCGATGGCCCCTTCGTCGTGATCAATGCGGCTGCGATCACGCCGGAACGCATGGAAATCGAACTGTTCGGCGTCGAGCCCAACGGCGAGCATGCGCGCAAGACCGGTGCGCTCGAGGAAGCCCATGGCGGCACGCTGTTCATCGATGAAATCGGCGACATGCCGCGCGAGACCCAAAACAAGATTTTGCGGGTCCTGGTCGAGCAGACGTTTCAGCGGCAGGGCGGCACGTCCAAGGTCAGCGTCGACGTCCGCATCGTTTCCTCGACCGCCCGTAATCTCGAGGAGGAGATTGCGGCCGGTCATTTCCGGGAAGACCTTTATCACCGTCTATCGGTGGTACCGATCCGCGTGCCGCCGCTGTCGGAGCGGCGCGAGGATATTCCGGAACTGATCGACTATTTCATGGATCAGATCTCGGCCGCGACCGGCCTGCCGAAACGGCAGATCGGCCAGGACGCGATGGCAGTGCTGCAATCGCATGTCTGGCCGGGAAACGTCCGCCAGCTTCGCAACAACGTCGAGCGGGTGATGATCCTCGCGGGCGGCGGGCCGGAGGTGATTATCACCGCCGATATGCTGCCTCAGGATGTGGGTTCGATGGTACCGGCGATGCCCACCAGTAACAATGGCGAGCACATCATGGGCTTGCCGCTGCGCGAGGCGCGGGAGGTTTTCGAGCGCGACTACCTGATGGCTCAGATCAGTCGATTCTCCGGAAACATCTCTCGCACAGCGGAATTCGTGGGCATGGAGCGGTCGGCGCTGCATCGGAAGCTGAAGGCGCTGGGCGTCGGCTAACACATCGTGGCCGAAGTTGCGGAATTTCGGCCTCTTTTGGCGGGTCTACGGAGAATTGACGCCTCTTTGGCGCCGGCTAGTGGAGTGGATTTGACATTCGCTACCCACCCGACCGCGAACCGGTATAGCGAATGTCAAATCCTAAACTCCACTAGAAACATATATTTGCTAGTGGTCCTTTGATTCTGACATTCGCAAAGGTGCCTGCTGAGAGGGGATGCGAATGTCAGAATCGGACCACCAGGCACGAAGCTGCTTGCCTAATAACCGAGCCTGCCTTCTAATCACACGATCGTGCTTGCCGGAGGGGGATCTCAGGGGAGCGCGATGGCCGTAAGGACTGCTTCGACAGAAAGCAGCCGGCGGTTTCAATAAAAAGAAGCACCGAGACTTGCGGGATAAAAAACAATGGCGGCAGACCGCGCACAAAATCTACAAGACACCTTCCTCAATCACGTTCGTAAAACCAAAACGCCACTAACGATTTTTCTGGTCAACGGGGTAAAGCTGCAGGGAATTGTGACCTGGTTCGACAATTTCTGCTTGCTTCTGCGGCGCGACGGTCATTCGCAGCTTGTCTACAAGCATGCGATCTCGACCATTATGCCGGGAGCCCCGATCCAGTTGTTCGAAGGCGGCGAGGATGCACCGGCTTGAGAGTAAGCTGATTGGAACCCCGAAAATCTGACGGGGGAGCCGACCGTCCGCGGTCGGCAGTGGGGAAGCAAACCGGGCGGGTGATTGTCATCGGCCCTTACCTGCGGACGCGCCGGGGCGACCCCGATGCGCGAGAGGAATCGCATGTCATTCGCAATGCCGAAGCGCGGCTCGAGGAGGCCGCAGGCCTTGCACGCGCGATCGATCTGACCATTGCGGATGCGCTCATTGCGGCAGTCGGCCAGATCCGGCCCGCGACCTATCTTGGCAAGGGCAAGGTCGAAGAGATCGCGGGCCTTGTCGCGAGCCACGAGGCTGAGCTCGTGGTCATGGACTGCGCGCTGTCGCCGATCCAACAACGCAATCTGGAGAAGGCCTGGCGCACCAAGGTGCTCGACCGCACCGGTCTTATTCTCGAAATCTTCGGCCGCCGCGCCAAGACCAAGGAGGGCACGCTTCAGGTCGAGCTTGCGCATCTGAACTATCAGCGCAGCCGCCTGGTGCGGTCGTGGACCCACCTCGAGCGTCAGCGCGGCGGCTTCGGCTTCATGGGCGGTCCCGGTGAAACGCAGATCGAGGCCGACCGCCGCATGATCGGCGAGCGGATCACGCGGCTTGAGAACGAACTCAAGAAGGTCCAGGCGACGCGGCGGCTGCATCGCGCCGGCCGGCAGCGCGTGCCTTACCGCGTGGTCGCGCTGGTCGGCTACACCAACGCCGGAAAGTCGACGCTGTTCAACCGGCTGACCCGCGCCGACGTGCAGGCCGCCGACATGCTGTTTGCGACGCTCGATCCCACTTTGCGCGCGCTCAACCTGCCGCATGGCGGCAAGGCGATGCTGTCGGACACGGTCGGATTCATCTCCAACCTGCCGACGCAGCTTGTGGCGGCGTTTCGCGCCACGCTGGAAGAGGTGCTCGAGGCCGACGTCATTCTCCACGTCAGGGATATTTCGCACGAGGACAGCGAGGCGCAGGAGCACGATGTCGAGGCGGTGCTGCGTCAGCTTGGCATCGATACCGACGGCGGACCGCGCATTCTCGAGGTGTGGAACAAGATCGATCGGCTTTCGCCTGAAGATCGCGAAAACATCGGGAATATCGCCTCACGCCGTCCGCCTGAGCGTCCGTGCTTTCTGGTGTCCGCCGAAACTGGGGAGGGGATCGTCGGCTTGTTGGCGGCGATTGAAGAGCGGCTGGCGGCCACGCGCACGACGCTGCATCTGTCGATCGACGCAGGAGACGGCGCCGGCATCAGCTGGCTGCATCGCAACTCGGAAGTGCTGGGCAAGAATCTGAACGACGGCCGCTACGAGATGACCGTGCGCGTCGATGAGACCAAGCGTGATCTCGTGATCAATCGCTTTGATGCGGTGCCTTACGGGGCGTAGTGCGGCGAATTTGAAGTTCCTGTCAATTTCGCTGCGAGTCCGTTATAGGCAAGCTTTCAAGCACTACGGCGCATGTGAGCCCTTCGCGACTCGCCGGCATTGTCGGTTCGCACGCCTGGCGGAACTCAGCTCGGCATCCGTTCGAATTTCTGCAACGAGGGATCAATCAGGTCCCATGCATGGCCGCTGATGCCGTATGTGACCGCCCGCGGCTTGAACTGGCCGGGATCGTCAAGGCTGGTCGCGTGCACCGCTATCAATTCCGGCATGGCAGCGAATGTCAGATAAACCGGCGTTCCACAGGTCGGGCAGAAGGCGTGGACCTTTTCGTTCCCGCTGTCGTCGGC
>Ga0307476_10000632_pt1 | contig 25594 bp, 16 predicted proteins | sample atmos_gasesECM2C_2_FD_203314 | JGI IMG/M metagenome (GOLD analysis project Ga0307476, IMG submission 203314) | Hardwood forest soil microbial communities from Morgan-Monroe State Forest, Indiana, United States - atmos_gasesECM2C_05 | ecosystem: Environmental > Terrestrial > Soil > Temperate...
TGTTTGTGCTGGTCTTGGTGTTGGTGCTGCTGTTGTTGCCACTGTCATTCGCAGTGAGCGCAGCCCCGCCATTGTTGGCGTTCGAGCCGCTGCCGCCACTTTGGCTCGTGTCTGCGAGCGCCGCCGTCGACGCCAGGGCCAGCGCAACCGCCATGGCTAATTTACGATTGGTACTCATTGAAAAACGCTCCTTGAGATGAATGTTCTTAGTTAGTTGGTAGATCGGACTAAAACTTTGCTCAAACGAAACCTGCTCACTCGTGCTTCCCAGGTGGTCGGTGCCTGGCCTGGCCTAGATCAAGCAACCGCCATGCCAGCGCTGACCGGATTTAAGTCTTTGATTTATATATGGCACCAGGCTCGCGACAGCCGCCCGAGGGTGTTCAGTACTGATACATGTATCAGTGATGAGTCTCAGAAGCGCGGTACGGCGGGAGCGGTGCAGCATGCCCCCGACCCGGCGAGGCAGCGATCCCGGAGCTCAGCCCACCGTCTGCACGATCGGTCGGTACTCCGGATTACTGACGGTGACCAGCTGACCGCGGGCGAAGGGCCAGCCTTGGGCCCGCCCGATCTGCCCGAGGGAGCGCGGGTTTATGACAAACGTTCGACTGAAGTGGGCCCCCGTCACCGGGCTCTTCACATCGAGCATGACCTCGAGCGCGGTATCGGAGAGGTTCTCGAGCACGGCCCGCTTGTCGGCGCCGATCAACGCATCGTGAAACGAAAGCTTCAGCGGTAGGTCGGGTCGCGAGGAAGACCCTGACGGGCGCGAAGTGCCCGAGGCTTTGACGCCCTTCTTCCCTGACGCGGACGCTCGGTCGGTCCCCGCAGTGGTACGCGGCTTGGTCGGCATCGGCACTGGCACTGGCGTCGGCGCAGATACAGCTGTTGTGGCCCGGGGCACCGGCGGCGCAGAGGGGCGCGGCATGCCAGCATCGTCCCGCGCAGCCGCGGCGGCCTCCGGCGCTGCCGCAGCCACGGCGGCGATCACGGAAGGCGCGTACTGACGACGCGTCACCAGGGTGCCGGCGCACATGTCGTGGAGAGCCTGCCGCCGCCGGGTAAAAGCGGGCATCAGGAATCCAATGAACATAATGAGTGCACTCAGCGCCTGCGAGACATTGCGGACAACGGCACGCAACCCACCGATGCGCTCGCCTTCGAGCGTCGTCACCTTGAGATCGAAGGCGAGCTTCCCGAGCGTCGCCTGGCGTGCCGAGCGCTCGGCAACCGACTTGTATAGCCACAGCGCCAGCACGGTGGCCCAGAAAAGCCACTGCTCCGTACGGCTCTCGAGCTTTATACCGAGCAGTCCCTTGAGAAACAGGCACACGAGGAGGACCAGCAGGTAATCGATCAGAAAGGCGCACGCCCGCGGCCAGAAGGAGGCGTAGACGTCGGCCGTCACATAGGCGGCGTTCGCGGTCGGATCCTGTGGGGTTAGCGGCGCAGAGTTCAGCGCACTACCGCAGCGTGTGCAAAACCGGTAGGCGGGGTCCGCCGTTGCGCCACATTGTGGACAGAACATTCGAGCCGCCGCCTCCGTGGATCCGCTGCCGACCGGCCTCAGCCCTGCGCCACGAGGTAGCGCAGGAGCGGACCGGCACGATTGGTCGGCAACGCCAGAATCGACTCGTAGAAGGCAACTTCGGCGTGACAGAACTCGGAAGGCTGGGTGGTTGCCATCCCAGGATTGGCTACCAACTGTAACGCTCCTGGTACACTTTCTTCGGCACGGTGGGCGCTCTCGCGAAGGGCATTCTGGACCGCCTTCCCCTGCGGCACGTTCTGCGGATGCTGCGAGCCGGCCACCATCAGGTCAGCAAGCGCCTGGATGTCCGCCTGCTGTGCTTTCGGCGAGAACAGGCTCACAAGCTCGCGCGTGTCTGCGCCGGGTTGCGGCGCGAGAAACTCCGCGCAGTACTTCGGGTCGATTGCGCGCAGCTCCTGGGCCTTCTCGATCTGCGTGCGCCAGTAGGCGATCAGCTCGTGATCGGGAGCCATACGCACGTACTTCGGGATGACCTTCTCCATCATCGTCGCCCGTACTTTGGCGCTCATCTCGTTGCGTGGCACGCCGCCGAGCACGCCGGAAACATAAGTGTCTCTCAGGTCGGTGAACGTCGTGGGCTCGAGCCGCTGCAGCACCGCAAACACGGGCACACTGAGGAAATCCGCCTCGAGCTCGGCACGGGCGGCGTTGAAACCGTTGCGGACGTACTCGTTCTGATCGACCACAGCGGTGACGACGCGCGCATCGAGGAGCTCCTGGGTATTCGGGTACCAGACGCGCGGCGCGAGCGTCGCGAGCGCGTGCTGGCTGAACACGGCGGGAACCCCCTGCGCCGCGAGCGCGTCCCGCAGCAGGTCATTGGCCGCCTGCGCCGTGCGCTCACCGACCGCGGCGGCGGTCATCGCACGAAAGGCGAGTTTCCCCTGTGAGCCGACGTAGCGCTCCTTGCCGGAGAGGAAGGTGAGTATGCACGCGCTATCGCAGTCGTGCGGGACGAAGGTGGCGAGCCGGCGCGCCGCGATCAGTTTGCCGGTGCGAGTCGCTTCTCCGAGTGAGCCGCCCGTCGTCTCGAGCTGCACGAGACGGATCGTCGGCGTTGCATCCAGCACGATGCGCAGCATCTCTGAGGTTCCGGCCGACAATCGGCCGCCAATCGCGACAGTCGTGCCGTGATTGATCACGTGCAGCTCGGCGCTGCGGACATCGGGTCTCGCCGCAGGCGCGAACGCCTGTTGCAGGAGCGGATATTCACGAAGAGCTGCGCCGGCGAGCTGGAGCACACCGAGAATGACACAGGCCTTGGCGGCGACTGCCCATCCGCGGCCCTTGCTCCGTGCAGATTCCCGATCCGAGGATTTCCATAACCCGACGGACTGCCACAGCACGATCACGCCCGCAGCCGCCAGCACCGCCGCAATCCACAATGCGCTGTCGCGCGTCCCCGGTCGACCGGCGATGCGGGCGACGACGTCGGGGGCCGTAGCAATGAGAATCGCCGCTGTGAGCAGCAACGTAACCGGCAGCCAGATCCGCCAGAACGCCGCACGAAGCGAGAGCTCCCCGCGCCAGTGCGCCACCAGGAAGTTGCTGCGGTGTGATGTTTCCTGCGGAGCAGCTCTCACCCGCCTTGCAGCCGCAGCCGGCGCAGCGCCCGCAGCAGGCGCAGCGGTCGAGCGGGTCGGCGCGGAAACCGCGACTACGCTCGGCTTTGCTTTGACGGGCGTTTTCGGCCACCAGTCCGCGGCCGTTCGCGCCGCAGTGGCAGTTCGCACCGCAGTCGCCGGGCGCTGCGAGGGCGATGCGACGACGGGCGCTGGGGCTGCAGCCGCAGCCGGTTTGGGTCGCTCGCGGACGCGCTTTCCCGGAGGCGCCGCGGGCGGCTTGCCAGGCATGAGCAGCCCTTCGATGCGATCCGCGCGGCGCCAGGCTCCCATGCCCTGGGTCCATACGAGATCGTCCGCTGCAAGCTTGCCGCGCTCTGCGAGCTCGCGCAGTGCCGCGAGGCCATAGGGACCGAGCTGCTCGGCATCGCGGCGCACCAGCCACTGCAATGACGACGATGCCCGCCATCCCGTACGGAGGAGCTGCAGCTCTTCACGCACTCGCTGGCACGTGGCGCAGAGATCCGAGGGCCAGCCGGGCGGCATCGGTGCCGTGCATTGACGGCACGGGCTCGCGTGCTTGCTGCGGCTCTTCGCCCATTTCAGGCTGATGAGCAGCCCGACGAGGATGGCGGCGCATGTTGAGAGGGCAATCACGTCAGTCTTCCGGACAGGTGGTTCGAGTGGGTGCCCACTCTTATATAAGGTGTGAAGCGCGGTCGGTTTCCCGCACCCGGCCGGGAGAACGCACGGGCGGTCGCACGTCGTGCTTGCGCCATACGCGCGCGACGGTCATGTGCGATACACCGAGCTGCACCGCCAGCTTGCGGGTACTCCAGCGCAGCGACCCGTCGCTGGGCGTGCGCTTCGCCGTCCACAGGAGAATGCGCGCCTCGAGTGGCGCCGGGAATCGGCGTTCACGGCGGTCGGCACGACGCGGGCGAAGTCCCGCGAGACGCTGGGCGCGGTAGCGCTTGCTCCAGCGATCGATGAATGCATCGTTGCAGCCGAGTCTCTCCCGGATGCTTGCCCAGGTTTTGCCCGCACCCAGCAGCAGTATCAGCCGCGCGCGGCGCGCCTCGCCGGCGCGCATTGCGCTTTTCCCGGCACAACGAGTGAGCTCCGAGCGCTCGAGGCTCGACAAAGTGATTGCCCCCATGGGCCGCGATCATACTCCCTCTGAGCCTGTTACAGGCGAGTCGTCCGCCAGGCGGTCGGCGGCGAGTCGCGGCAGGCCGGCGGCGCATCGGTACAATGCGACAGAATCCTCAGTCCATCGGAGCCGTCATGCCCAGTCACCCCCAGAAGATGGGTCCTTCCGAGGCGCTCGTCGAAACACTCGCCGCCAACAAGGTCACGCACGTCTTCGGCATCGTCGGCTCGGCATTCATGGACGCGCTCGACATATTTCCCGCCGCCGGCATCCGCTTCGTGGGAGTGGCCCACGAGCAGGGCGCCATCCACATGGCGGATGGCTATGCGCGCGCCTCCGGCCGGCACGGCGTCTGCATCGCGCAGAACGGCCCTGGCGTCACCAACTTCGTCACCGGCGTCGCTGCCGCCTACTGGGCACACTCGCCCGTGGTCTTCATCACGCCCGAGACCGGCTCGATGACTTTGGGACTCGGAGGTTTTCAGGAGACCGAGCAGCTGCCGATCTTCTCGAAAATCACCAAGTACCAGGGGCATGTCAACAACCCCAAGCGAATGGCGGAGATCGCCGCCCGCTGTTTCGATCGCGCCATGCTCGAGATGGGACCCACGCAGCTGAACATCCCCCGCGACTTCTTCTACGGCGCGATCGAGACGCGCATTCCAGAGCCGCTGCGCGTCAGCCCCGGCCCGGGTGACCCCGCCGCCCTCGATGCCGCCGCCGAGATGCTGGCGGCGGCTTCCTTCCCGGTGATACTCGCGGGTGGAGGCGTGATCATGGCGGGCGCAACCGACGAGACGAGCGCCCTCGCCGATCTCCTCGGCGCCGCAGTCTGCAGCAGCTACCTGCACAACGATTCGTTCCCGGCCTCGCATCGCCTCGCCGCCGGCCCGCTCGGCTATCAGGGCTCGAAGGCCGCGATGAAGCTGATCGCTCAGGCTGATGTCGTGCTGGCGCTCGGCACCCGGCTCGGGCCTTTCGGTACCCTGCCGCAGCACGGCCTCGATTACTGGCCCGCCGAAGCGCGCATCATCCAGATCGACGCCGACCCGCGCATGTTAGGACTCGTGAAGCCAATCTCCGTGGGTGTGCACGGTGACGCACGTGCCGCCGCTGCGGCGCTGCTCGAGCGCCTGCGAGCGCGCCGACTCGCCGGCGCCGCCAATCGCGACGCGCGCCTCGCGCGCATTGCCGCCGAGAAAGCGGCGTGGGAGAAAGAGCTCGCCGAATGGACGCACGAGCGCGACCCCTACTCGCTCGAGGTGGCCGCCAACTCCCCGCGCATGCACCCGCGCGAGATGCTGCGCGCGCTCGAGCGTGCGCTGCCGCCCGAGGCGATGGTGTCGACCGACATCGGCAACATCTGCTCGGTTGCCAACTCCTACCTGCGCTTCGAGCGGCCGCGCTCGATGTTCGCTGCGATGAGCTTCGGCAACTGCGGCTACGCCTTCCCGGTCATCTGCGGCGCGAAGATCGCGGCTCCCGAGCGCCCGGCGTTCGCCTACGTCGGCGACGGCGCTTTTGGCATCAGCTTCAACGAGCTGCTCACCTGCGCCCGCGAGAAGATCGGCGTGACCGTGATCGTCTTCAACAACGATCAGTGGGGCGCGGAGAAGAAGAATCACGTCGATTTCTACTCGCGTCGTTACCAGGGCGTGAATCTCGAGAACCCGAGCTGGGCGGCAGTCGCCCGCGCCTTCGGATGCGATGGGGTGACGGTCGAGCGGCTCGCCGACGTCGCTCCCGCGCTGCGCGCTGCAGCCGCCGCGCAGAGTGAGGGCCGTACGACGGTTCTCGAGATGCTCGTGACCCAGGAGCTCGGCGATCCATTCCGCCGCGATGCGCTTACAAAGCCGGTGCGCTACCTCAGCAAGTACCAGGGCTTCGCCTGAAGACCGTGAAGGTGCCTGCGGCATGAGCGGCATCGGCGAATTCGAGCCTGCCGACGGGCCGCCTGCCGCCACTGCGGATGCGACCGAGCCTGTCGCGCTGCGACGGGCGCTGCGGCGGCGTCACATGCAGATGATCGCGCTCGGTGGCGTCATCGGTGCGGGCCTGTTCGTCGGCAGCGGGGTCGTCATCAGCTCGGCAGGTCCCGCCGCGCTCATCTCCTTCGCGCTCACCGGCATGCTGGTCGTGCTGGTGATGCGCATGCTCGGCGAGATGGCGGTCGCCTACCCGGCGGTTGGCGGCTTCTACGAGTACAACCGGCTGGCGCTCGGCGATCTCGCCGGGTTCCTCACCGGCTGGATGTACTGGTACTTCTGGGTGATCGTGGTCGGGCTGGAGGCGGTCGCGGGCGCGCGCATCCTCAAGGTATGGTGGCCGGGCATCGCGCCATGGCAGTTCACCCTCGCGCTGATGACGCTGTTCACGATCGTGAATCTGCTCTCGGTGCGTGCTTACGGCGAGGCGGAATTCTGGTTTGCCTCGATCAAGGTCGCGGCGATCGTCGTCTTTCTGTGCGCCGGTTGCCTCTTCGCCATCGGCGCCTGGCCCGGTGCCGCGGGCGGCATCGCGCATCTGACAGCGCATCACGGCTTCATGCCGAACGGCATCGTGCCGGTGCTCGCCGGCGCGGTGGCGGCCACCGGCTTCTACTTCGGCGCCGAGATCGTCACCATCGCCGCCGCCGAATCCTCCGAGCCCGAGCGGGCGGTCGCGCAGGCGATCAACTCCGTAATCTGGCGCGTGCTGGTGTTCTATGTCGGCTCGATCTTCCTGGTGGTGGCGCTCGTACCCTGGAATGACACGGCACGCATGGCGCAACCCTACGTGAGCGTGATGGAGGCACTGCGCATTCCCTCCGCCACGACCGTGATGAGCCTGGTCATCCTGACGGCTGTGCTGTCAGCGCTCAATTCGGGCCTGTTCGCGTCTTCGCGCATGCTGATGGCTCTCGCGCGGCGCCGCGATGCGCCTGCGGTACTCGCGCGGCTCGATGCGCGCGGCGTACCGACCGCGGCGATTCTTGCCAGCACGCTCTTCGGCTACGTGACCGTGGTGATGAGCTACATCTCGCCCGACAAGGTTTTCGCCTTTCTGGTGGCCTCCTACGGAACCGTGGCGATCTTCGTCTACTTGCTGATCGCGCTGTCGGAGCTGCGGCTGCGGCGTCGCCTCGAGAGCGAAAGCCCTGAGCGGTTGCGTGTGCGCATGTGGGGATTCCCGTGGCTCACCCGGCTCGCAATCCTCGCCATGCTGGCGATCGTCGCGGCCATGGCCGTGATCCCGGACCAGCGTGCGGCACTGCTCTTCGGGGTGATCAGCGTGATGCTGCTGCTCGCGCTCTATGGCCTGCGCCGCCTGGCGCGTTGAGCTCTATCAATTTGCCAACCGCTCGTCCGTCAGCGTGCGGCGTTCGTAGCTCGGGTCCGTGCCGCCTTGCGGGCGGCGCGCGCGCGGCGTGCCGGGCCCTTGGTGCGCACCGCTTTTCGGGCTGACGTCGCACGGCTGCCGGGGCTGCGACGACTGGCCGCGGAGTGCCCCTGCTGCGCGAGCGCGCGTGGCGAGGCGGAGGTCTGCGACTCGCGCTCGAGCGCGCGGCGCGTCGCCGCGCGCCGGCGACCCGTGGTGCGACTGCGCGGGGGGGCGCCGTGGCCGCGTGCGTAATCGCGTCCGGCCTTCCTCCGTGTGCTTGCGCTCTGTTCTTCACCCGGAGGCTTCAGCTCCACACCGGCGCGGCGCGCTTTCGAGAGTCCGATCGCGATGGCCTGCTGCGGAGAGCGGGCGCCGTGCTTGCCCTCACGGATGTGATGAATCTCCTCGCGGATGAACTCGCCGGCCTGTGTGGTCGGCGCCTTGCCCTCGCGCTTGTCGCGCGCGACGCGCTTCAGTACTTCTCGACTCGGCATGGCGGCCCTCCTTGGCTGCGATTCCCCTGCACTGCCACCGATGCTAACGCCGACGGGCGTCCGATCATGTCAGCACATTCTGATTCTCGACCATGCGCCGACGCGCGGGCGCGGCGACACCTCAGCCGCAGCTTGCGAGGGAGGGACCCGGGCGAGCTCGACCGCGGCTTCCTGCCTTGCACGACGCCGTGTTCGCGCGGTCGCGGATCGCACGCTATCTCGCCTCAGGGCGTCGGCACGCATTCAACAACGAGGACGGTGGTCACCAAGCGGGGGCGGCCGCCGCCGCGGAGCTCTTCTCCATTGACTCGGCGGGCTGGCGGCCTTTCCCGCGGTGCCGCCCGAGGCGCTCTGCATCACCGCGGAACGTCCGTCGACTCCGCAACCGAAACCGAGCACGAGCTCGAAGGCCACCTACGTTCGGACAGGGCATTTGTCGGGGAGAGGGGATATGCGCATGCGTGCGATCCTGGCTGCCGGTGTCGGGGTAGCGGGGCTGACTGCAGCAGTGGTGGTCGGCTGCGGAGGCGGCTACAGCGGCGGCGGGGGCAGCGGAATGGGCGCAGGCTATGGCGGTGCGCCGATGCCCACCGTGAAATTCACCGCTCCCGCGCAGCCCATGACAGTCAGCCTCGGACAGGGGGTGAAGCTGACATGGGCCGCGAGCAATGCGACCTCCTGCGCGGCAGCAACTTCGAGCGCCATGGGCGGGGACTTTACCGGCTCGCAGCCCACGAGCGGTTCGGTGCAGGTCGCACCGAGCGCAGCCGGAAGTGTCGCCTACACGCTGACCTGCACGGGCAGCGGCGGAATGGCCACAGCGACCAGCCCCGTCATCACCGTGAAGCCATCGATCCTCAGCGTCTTATCGGGCGTCAAGAGCGTAACGATCGGCTCGACGCTGGATCCCATCGAGCACGGCGGCAATCCTTACGGACTGGTGATCGCGCCGAAGACGGCGGGATTGATCACCGCCGGAGACCTGGTGGTGTGCAACTTCAATGACGGCGCCAGCAACACGCAGGGCCTCGGTACGACCATCGTCGGCCTGCATCCGACAGCCGGTGCGCACCCCTTTCGGATCGCGCAGGACGCGAAGCTCCAGGGCTGCGACGCCCTGGCCATGCTCCCGGATGACAGTATTTCTGCGGCGGCCTCCACCGCCAATCAGAATCCGCTCGTCAGTGCCGCCGGCGTCGTCGCCACGCCCTTCAGCATGGACAGCTTCGCCGGACCCTGGGGCGAGGCGTATGTCGCGGCCGCCGGGGGTCATCCGGCAGCCCTGTACGTCTCGGATCTCAGCGGAGCGATCGATCGTATCGAGCTCGACGGCGATGCCCAGAGCGCCTTCGTGCAGATCGCCACCGGATTCTGCGGCAGCGGCATGCCGGGTGCCTTCTTCGCGCCCGCGGGTCTCACCTATGACGCCTCCATAGATACGCTCTACATCATCGACACGAGCTCCAACAGCGTGGTCGCTTTCGCCGGCGTCTCGAGCATCGGCGCGGGGGGCGTGGTGGTGAGCGGTCAGTGCAACTCGGTTGCCTCGCCACCCACCCCCGCGCCAACCTTCAGCGGCCCCGCGGCGGCCTCGGCTCGCGTCATCGCGCATGGCGCGCCGCTCATTGCGCCACTCAGCGCGGCACTGCTGGCCGACGGCGATCTGATCGTGGCCAACAGCGACATCAACGTCGCCGCCGGACAGATGCCCAATCTGGTCGTGGAGGTGTCCCCAGTGCTGCCGGGGGGCTTCGTCGGCGAACCCGTGCAGCTCGACACGAGCGGCACACCGGGCGCGCTCTTCGGAATCGCTACGGCGGTCAACGCACAGGGACAGCAGATCGTCTACTTCAACGACGACAATACCAACACGGTGATGATGCTCGAGACACCGCAGTGATCGGAGCAGGCGGCTACTGCGAAGCCGGGGCGGGCCGCTCCGTCACGCTGGCGATCACCCGCTCGAGCGCCAGGCGCACATCGAAGCTGCGCTCATCGTAGATGTTCCAGGCAGTGAAGACCGCGATCACATCGAGTTGCGGGACCACGAGGAGATACTGGCCGCCGTAACCGATGGCCGCGTAGGCGGCGTAACTCCCATCAGCCGGGCGCGAGAGCACCCACCACTTGAAGCCATAGCCTGCCTGGTGCCAGCCGGCATCGACCAGCCAGCGCGTGGACTGTCGCACCCACTCGGCCGGAACGACCTGCTTGCCGTCCCAGCTACCCTCATGGAGGTAGAGATAGCCGAGCTTCGCGAGGTCCCGCGGCTCGAGATACAGCCCGCCCTCGGTGTCGGCGAGGCCGCGCGGAGTGTGTTTCCACTCGAAGCTGCGGATGCCGAGCGGCGTGAAGAGGCGCTCGCGCGCGTAGTCCGCGACGTCCTTGCCGGTCGCCTTGCGAAGCAGGTACGACAGCAACTCTGTCGCGCCGCTGTTGTAGACGAAGGTCGTGCCCGGCTCCGTGGCCATCGGCTGCTCGAGCACGTACTGGACCCAGTCCTCGCTCGCCTCCATCTGCGCACAGTTGTTCTTGATATCGGTGTAGGTCGCGGTGAATTCGTCCCAGCGGATGCCGGTAGTCATCGTCAGCACGTCCCACAGCCGCAGGTTGTCGCGACGCGGATCGGTCGCGACGTGGAACGCCGTGAAATAGGGCATCACCGGGACGTTGACGTCGGCGATCTCGCCGCGCCCGATGGCGATGCCCACCAACGCCGATGTCACGGACTTCGACACCGACTGCAGGGTGTGCAACTTCGTGCCCTTGTAGAAAGGGTGCCAGTCGGGGTCGTAGTAGTTGTAGATCCAGGGCGCGCCTTTGCCGGCGAAGAGCGCACGGTAGTCGTGCGCGTAGTGGCGCTCGAAAGCGACGCGCCCATGCCGGATCACCAGCATCCCGTCGATATAGCCATGGCGGCCGCTGGCCAGCTCCTGGTCGAGGGCAGCGAGCGCCTGGGCGTCGAGCCCCACAGCCGCAGGCGCCGCGGTGGACCAGGCGCGCGTCGGCCAGGGCACCGGCGGCGGCGCCGGCCCTGGATGCGCTGGCGCCGCGGCACCTGGCGCCGGCACCATCACGATCAGCGCCAGCGTTGCGGCCGCCTGCCGCACAGCAGTGGCTGCGGGCAGGAGCCCAGTAACGCCAGACATCAAAAACGGTACGTGAGCGTGACACCAACCGTTCGCGGCGGCAGCCCGCGCGCGAAGTAATTGTTGTCGAAGTCCAGCACCGACCCGTTGGGCTGGGCGTAGCCGTTGAGCAAAGTAGTCGCCAGGTCGCGCGAGGCGAAGATCTGCGTGTGGTAGTCGAGCGCATTGTGCACGAACAGCGACAGATCCATGCCACTGAAGCGCATGCCGGCGCGAATGTCGAGGACCCGGATCTCGGGCAGGCCCGGCAGCGTCGGATCGTCGTTGGGTGCGTTCGCGGGATCCAGGTACGGCACCAGGCTGTGCTGCGCTGTCGCGAACTGATAGTCGAGTCTTATGTAGGGCTTGTGGTTGAACGCGTTCCAGACGTATTCGAGATTGAGATCCGTGTTCCAGGGCGAGGCCTGCAGATGATCACCGCTCGAGACCAGCGGATAAATGCCGGCCAGCGAGATTGGACCATCGAAGGCCGAGTCGGTGTACGCCGCGGTCAGGCCGAGCGTCAGGTCCGGGGTCACACGCCAGTCGATCTCGATGTCGCCACCCTTGCCGGTGAGCTCGCCGAGGTTGTAGTCGAAGCCGAGGCCACAGGTGAGATACACGAACTGTTGGATGTTCTTCCACTTGATGTAGTAGATCGAGGCGCTCACCTGCAGGTGGCGGTCGAGGAAAGAGTCCTTCGTGCCGAGCTCGTACTGCCACAGCGAGTCCGATGAGAACGTCGACGGCAAGGGGGGCAAGCCCACCGTGCAGGGCGGAGGCAGGTGCGTGTTGATGCCACCGGGCCGGAACCCCTTCGCCGCGCTCGCGTAGTAGAGCGAGTCGCTGTCGGGCGTGTAGTCGAAGACGAAGCGCGGCGTGAGCGGCTTGTCACTCCCGGAGCTCGCGGTGTTGACGCTCGATTCGCCGAAAATGCCCTCCTCGTACTCCTGGACGACGCCCGAGTAGTCGAGCTTCGAATAGCGCAGGCCAGCGGTGAACTTGAAGAGGCTCGAGAGCTTGTAACTCGCCTCGCCGAACACGGCCTCCTGCTTGTCGATCAGGCTGAACCGCGGCTGCAGATAAGCCAGATTGGTGCCCATGCTGCACGGCAGTCCCGGCACCGAGCAGGCATCCGGACTGTAGATGAACTCGGTGGAGTTCTCGTTCGCGTGCAGATAGAACACACCCGCGGTCCACTGCAGCGCCGAGCTGGCATCAGCGGAGCTCAGCCGGATCTCCTGCGAGAAGTTGTTCTGGTGGTCGGTGAAATAGGACGAGCTCGCATCGCCCACCGGCGGATACTCGTTGAAGTCGAACACCGTGGAGATCCACTGCGTGTAATCCGACACCGAGTGCTGCTGGCGCGAGAAATACGAAGTATTGGATACCAGCGTCGCCCAGGAGAGATTCCAGTTGACCTTGAGCGCCGCGATCCACCAGGGATCGGTGCTCGGATTGCGCTGAGCGTTGCCGCTGCGATAGACGTTGTCGGCCGGGTCGGAGATATTCTCCCAATAGGCGCCGGTATCGTTGATGTGCAGCGACTGCACGTAGATCGACGGGTCGATCGTCAGGCCTTCCGCTGGCGCCCAGCGCAGCGCCGCTCGGAACGTGTCGGTGTCGTGCCAGTTGGAGTTGGGCTCGAGCGTCCCTGTGACGGTCGGAGCGCTCGGGTAGAAGAGGGCTGCGCCGCCATAGCACGGGGGGCCGAAGTTTGTGGGGTTCCCGTAAGAGTTGCATGGCGTCAACACGGAGGGGGGGCGCGTATAGCTCACGCGATCGACCCATCCGCCGTCCTCGCGGAAGGAAGCGCTGATGCGAAAACCGAGCACGCCATCGATGATCGGGCCGCCGAAGGCCGCGCCGATCTCGTAGTTTTGTCCGCCGCCGTCGATCTGACCGAACTCGGCCTTCGCGTAGCCGGAATATTCGGTCAGCCCCGGGGCCGGCGTGATGAACCGCAGCGTGCCGCCCTCGGAGCCGGAGCCAAAGAGCGTGCCCTGCGGGCCCTTGAGCACCTCGACCCGCTCGAGGTCGAAGAGCTCGGGGTAGGGATTCACCGTGCCGAAATTCAGGTGGCGGGTCTGGATCGGTGTGTCGTCGATGTAGATGCCGGTGGTCGAGGCGCCGGCGGTCGAGTCGATACCGCGGATCGACACGTCCGAGTCCTCGTCGTTGTAGTTGCCGCTCGCGCTCATGCCGTTGCGCAGGAAGGTGACACCGGGCGCGACGCGTGAGAGATCGTCGATGTTATGTATGCCCTTCTCATCGAGCGTTTGCGGGCTGAAAGCCTGCACGCTCATCGGCACATCCATCAGCCTCTCGGTGCGCCGCTCGGCGGTGACCACGACCTCCGTCAGGGTCGAATTCTGGTTGGCCGGGGCGGCCTCGGTCGTTTGTGCCTGGCTCTGGCGTTGTGCCGCGACGCTGAGCGCGGCAAGGACTATGGCGAAGGTGAGCTGCCGACTTGTGGTTCTCATTTGATCTCCCCCTGATGCCGCGCCTCAGGGCGGCACGCTGTCGCAGTTGCTCGCGAAGGGCTTACCCGCGAAACGCTCCCGTACCCAGGCGAGCTGGTCGGGAGTCGATTTCTCCATCGTCGGATCGTGTTCGAGGCCCGGGTAGGAATGAAAAGCGAGCGCGATACCGTTGCGGCAGGCCGTCCTCACGACCGCCTTGAGCACCGGGAATGGGACGGCCTCGTCCGCCTCTCCGATCAGCACGAGCAGTGGGCCGTGCACGGGAGCCATACCCAGCTCGTTCGCCGCGAAGAAACGCTGTGCCGCCGGAATCTCGTCCCAGCCGGGCCTGACAACCTTCTCATCGTGAACGTCAAGAAAGCTCGCGTACGCGTAGTTCCAGCAGCCCTCGGTCGTGTCTTTTGTATAGCGCTCGAGCGCCTTTCCCACGAGCATATCGGAGGGCTGGAATTCCGGCGAGCGTGCATGAATCCCATACGCGATGTACGTCAGGTAGAACGCGGCACGACTGCCCGGCGCTGCCGCTGCGGCCGTCAGCCGTCTCAGCTCCGTAGCACCGGAGACCGAGATGGCACCGAGGTACTCAGGATCCCGGATCGTCGCCTCCATCTCCGCAACGCCCCAGGCCGCGAGGCCTCCCTGCGAATGGCCGATGGCAACCCAGCGACGTCCGAGGGCGGGAACCGCTGCGCGTGCTGCCGGCAGGGAGTAGATGACATCGCGTGCTTGCGCGCCCTTGTTGATGTATTCGTGCGGCCCGGGGGTTCCAAGACCGTGATAGTCGGTGGCGACGACCGCGAATCCCGCGCGCACCATCGGCATCAGCCCTTCTTCACCGTACTCCATGTCCTTCTCGAGCGAAGGTGCACACATGCGCGCGACGCCGGAGGTACCGTGCGCCCAGGCGATGACGGGCCAGCCGCCCGCCGGTGGGCGGCCGGCCGGGATCAGCACAACCCCCGAGGTCGCGGTATCGCCGCCGTCGCCATTCAGCGAGTGATAGAGGATGCGTACGGCGCTCGCCCCCTTGGGTACGGCATAGCGGTCAAAAGGCTCCTTGCGCAGCAGGTCGCCGGGCTTGGTTCCGGTGAGCGACGGTGGATCGTAGAAGGCCGTCTGCGGCAGGGCATCCGCGCGCTCCATCTTCACCGCTTCCGCGAGCGAGCGCGGTAGACCCGGGACTTCATCAGCGAACGCTTTCGAGTCAGCCGCGAGGGCCGAGAGTGAGGTCAGCAGCGCGGCTGCCAGCGCGGGCAAACGCAAGAGAGAGCGCCACCGCTCACTGACTGTCTGCTGCGGCACGCTGTCACCAGCTTCCATACACCACCTTGCCGCCGACCATCGTCGCCACGACGCGCGTCTTCCCGATCTCCTCGGGCGCCACCTGGAAAACATCCTGAGAGAGCACGATGAGATCGGCGGCTTTGCCGGGCTCGAGCGTTCCGACCTGCTCGTCGTGGGCCGCCGCGAAGGCGCCCCCGCGCGTGTACGCATCGACAGCGGCCTGCACGCTAACGCGCTCTTGCGGCTCATAGACGGTCTGCGTCGCGACGGCGCCCCCCTGCCCGGCCCCATCGAGCGCTCCGCCCGGGATGTCCGCCGTATCGGAGGAATGCCATACGCGGCGCGTGACCGCCTGCCCCATCGCGACGAAGGGATCCGGCGGCCAGGTGCAGGGCCAGTCGCTGCTGAAGGCGAGATGCGCCCCGCTCTTCGCCAGGCTCTGCCAGCGGTCGCTGACGAGCGGATGCACGCTATCGAAGTTGGTGCCGGTTTCGCCGCAGCAGAACGCCGGCTGCATGTCGGCGATCACGCCGAGGCGCGCAAAGCGCGGCAGATCCGCGTCCTGGATGAGCTGCGCGTGCTCGATGCGCCAACGCCGCTCGCGCGGGCCGTTTGCCGCGAGCGCGGCCTCGTAGCTGTCGAGAATCAGCCGCACGGAGTCATCGCGCAGCGCGTGCGACATGAGTTGAAAGCCGCGGCGGTCGAGCTCCGTGACGAGGGCGCGATACTCCGCGGGCCGGTATACCAGCGGCGGCAGCAGGCCGGTTCCGCCGTCGAGGAAGAACTTGACGAGGTTGGCCGAAACCCAGTCATCATGGTAGAGACGGCGTGCCTCCTCGAGGTCCGCGAGGAACTGCGGCGTGAGGTGATGAGGGACGGCGACCTCACCGAAGCTGGTGCGGGTGCGCACGGTGAGCTGACCGCGATCTCGCAGTGTCGCGTAGAGGCGGATCTCCTCGAGATCGCCGGTGGCGTTGACAACGCTCGTGATCCCCTGTCGGTTGAGGAAGCGCGTCGCATCCCGTATCCACGTCAGCTTCTCCGCGGTCGATATCGCTGCATTCGCGGCGCGTCCTGCGATCGCCATCGCCGCTTCGAGCAGCAAGCCGCTCGGTTGGCCACTCGCATCGCGGATGATGCCGCGCTCCTGGTCCGGATCTGCGACCGGCGCGGCGGTGAGATGCGCGAGCTCCAGAGCGCGGGAGTTGAGCCAAAGCGCGTGCTCGGACGTGTTGTGCACGATCACCGGCCGATCCGCAACGGCACGATCGAGCAGCTCGCGCGTCGGGGCGAAAGGCGGTACGGTGCCGAAATCCGCGCGCGCGAAGATCATCTTGTCCGCCGGGTGTGCTGCGGCATACGCGCGTAGCCGCGTGACGAGGGCCTCCTCGTCATGCGGGGTGAGGCTCGAGTCGGGCGTCGAAAGGTTGAGGCCGTGCAGTGCGTAGGCACCGTACAGCAGATGCACGTGCGAGTCGACGATGCCCGGTAGCACGGTGCGGCCGTGCAGGTCGATGACCGTCGCGTGACCCGCCGTCCGCCGCACTTCACCGTCATCGCCGACCGACTCGATGCGTGCGCCCGTCACCGCTACTGCCTGCACGAACGGGCGCGCCGGGTTTGCGGTGTAGATGTGGCCGCCGGTCAGCACCAGATCGCTCGCCAGCAGCCCGCCGGACGCGAGCGCCATGATAGCGGCCGCCGCCAAGCGTACGTTGTTGGCAATCCCCATGGCCCCCCCCAAAGCCCATATGGTAGCCGCGATGCTCGGTGCGCCATAGGGCTTCTCTCGACCGTTGGGGTAAGCTCCCGCGCACTAGAAATCGACAAGACTTCGGCGACGTCTACAGGGTGGTGCCGTCGGTGACCGAGCCATCGCACGCAGTATTCTTGAGCTACGCCTCGCAGGATGCGGAAGCGGCGCTGAAGATTCGCGACACACTGCGTGCTGCCGGCATCGAGGTCTTCTTCGATCAGAGCGAGCTGCGGGGCGGCGATGCGTGGGATCAGAAGATCCGGCGCGAGATCCACGACTGCGCCTTATTCCTCCCGATCATCTCCCAGCGCACTCAGGAGCGACTCGAGGGGTATTTTCGGCGAGAGTGGCGGCTCGCGATCGACCGTACCCACGACATCGCCGAGCAAAAACCGTTCCTCTTGCCTGTCGTCATTGACGACACGCGCGACGCGGACGCCTTCGTGCCGGACGGCTTCCGGGCGGTGCAGTGGACGCGCCTTCCCGGTGGCGAGACCCCTGCCGCCTTTGTCGAACGGGTTCGCCGGCTGCTATCCCCGAACCTGTCGTCTTCGAGCGGCCCGACCGTTACGCCGCCGCGGGCCAGGTACCAGGATCGCCCGTCCCGGGCGATGCGGACATTCTCCCTCGCGATCGTCGCATTCGCCGCTGTCGTGCTCGGCTACCTCGCCCTGAACCGCTTCGTGTTGTCGAGACTTTCCGCATCGGCGACAGCTGCGCTCGGGGACAAATCGATTGCCGTGTTGCCGTTTGCGGACCTGAGCGAGAAGCACGATCAGGAGTACCTGGCAGATGGACTGTCCGACGAGTTGCTCGATGCCCTGGCGCGCATCCCGGGTCTGCGTGTAATCAATCGTGCCTCCTCGTTCCAATTCCGAGACCGTAATACGGACGTGCGCGACGTAGGCAGTAAGCTCGGAGCAATGCACATTGTCGAGGGCAGCGTGCGGCGCTCCGGCGACGCCGTGCGCGTCACCGCTCAGCTGATCCGAGCCGCCGACGGCAGCGAGGAATGGTCCCGCAGCTTCGATAGCGCGTTCGACAATGCGTTGCAGCTGCAGTCGCGGATGGCGCTGGCGCTGGCGCGCGAGTTGGAGGTCTCTGTGGCCGGCACTACGCTGATGGCCGCCGCCCAGACGACCAATGCGCAGGCGCACGATCTATACCTGCGGGGACTGCACGCGCTGGACAGTTTCACGGCCGACGGCGAAGGCGAAGCGGCGGACCTGTTTCAACGGGCCATCGACCTGGATCCGAACTTCGTCAGCGCCTATGAGATGCTCGGCTACGCTCACACCCTGCTGGCGGCCGATGCCTTCGTTCCGGTCGAGTCGGGATCTGCGCAAGTTCACTCTGATGCCCAGTGGCTGCTGTCACGCGACCCGCACTCGCTGATGGGTCACTGGTTACTCGCGTATTACCACCTGCTGTTCACCCATGACTGGCCGGCGGCCGAGCGCGAGGCGAACGCCGCACTGGCCGCGGACCGCAATGGCTGGAAGGCTCCGTATCTGGCCGGGCGCATCGCCATGGCGGAGGGACAGCTCGAGCGCGCCGAGCGAATGCTCAAGACATCCCTGGTATCCGATCCGCTCGATGCGGACTCGCTCTGCGAGCTTTCGCTGGTGCTGCGCGGCGCTCATCGCCTCGAGGAAGCGCAGCAGCAGGTGCGCCGATGTCTCGCGATCACGCCCACGTATCCGGGTGCTTCGGCGCAACTGGCTCTGACGCTGCTCGAGCAGGGGCAAGGTACGGAGGCGCTCGCAACCGTGGCGCACGAGGTGGACGAGGGCTTGCGCTGGGCGGTCAGCGCTGAGATTGAGGCTGCGCTGGGTCACAGTGGCCGCGCCGAGGACGCGCTGCGCCGGGCCGCCCAGGGTGTCGTGCACGTGCGGCCGACCTTCATCGCCCTCGCGTACGCATCCATGGGCCAGTCCGACGCGGCGCTTCGGTGGCTGGATCGAGCGAACAAGCAACACGACCCCTGGCTGATCTATCTGAAGACCTCACCGGAGGCGGAGCGGTTGGCCCATGATCCGCGTTACGTGGCCCTGCTGCACACCCTGGGTCTGCCGCCGTGAGCGGCGCTGCTGCGGCGCGCCGCGATCAACCCGGCCAGCGCGTACGGTATTCGTTGGCGCCGAAGTCGCGCACCAGGCGGTAGCGGCCCTCCTCCAGCACGGCGATGTTCGGTAGGTCGATGCCGTTGAAGGTGTTGGCCTGCACCAGCGTGTAGTCGGCCTGATTCAGGAAGGCGAGCTGCGCGCCCGGCCGCAGTGGCTGCGCAAAGGAGAACTCGCCGAACACGTCGAGCGAGGAGCAGCTGCTGCCGACGAGTCGATAGCGGAACGGGTGCTCACCGGGCGGCCCGGCGTCGCGCACCGCGATGGCATGCCCCGCGTGCAGGAAGTCGGGTATATGCGCAATGGCCGAGGCGTCCAGGACGAGCACCGGTACGGCGTCTTCCACCACGTCCAGCACCGTGGTCACCAGCGTCGCAACTTCCCACACCACCGCCTGGCCGGGTTCCAGGTACAGTTGCAGCCGGTAACGGCGCTGCAGATCCTGCAGCAGCTCGCACAGCCTCGCGCGCTCATACTCGGGTGCGGTAAGAAGCTGGCCGCCCCCGAGATTGAGCCACGCCAGGCGCGGCAGCAGGAAGGCGAATTCAGCCTCCAGGATGCGCAGCGATTCAGCCAGCGCCACCCGATCATCCTGGCAATGCACGTGCAGCAGTGCGCCATGCACTCCGGACAGGTCGGCGTCGCGCAGCCCATGTGCCGGGACGCCGAAACGCGAATCCGCGCCGCAGGTACGGTAGATTGGATGGCGGGAGCCGCTGCGCGTCGGCCGCAGGCGCAGGCCGCAACTCACGTCCGCACGTGCGGCCACCGCCGCCCGATACCTCTCCCGTTGACTCAGCGAGTTGAAGGTGAGCGTGGTCGGGGCCAGATCGAGCAGCGGCGCGAACTCCGCCGGCCGGAAGGCCGGCGCATAGACATGCAACTCGCCACCGAGCCGTTCACGCGCCAGGCGCGCCTCGTTCAGCGAGCCGACCGAGGCGCCCTGCAGATGTCGGCCGATCAACGGGAGCGCGTACGGCAGCGCGAAGGCCTTCAGTGCCAGCAGGATGCGGCACTCGGTCGCCCGGGCCAGTTCCGAGAGCACCCGCAGATTGCGCTGCAGCTGCTCCAGATCGATGACGAAGCAGGGCGTTGGAATTGCAACGGGCAGCAGCGGCGTCGAGCCGCTCACGTCTGACCCAGTGCCATGAACAGACAGGACATTGACGCTCCCGATTTGATGAACTCGGTCATCGGGAACGGCACAAGCGTGAGTTTGCGCCCCGGGCAAAGCGCCTGGAGAAACTGCAGCTTCTCCTCCTCGAAGGCGTAAAGCTCGGGCAGTTGCGCGAAAAGGGCCCGATTGTCGTCGCACAGCAGGTGACCGGCCAGCTCCAGGCAGCTGGTGGCGCCGGCAAGGGCGGCGCGCGTCGGCACGTGCACGATGCCGATCCGCTTCTCCAGTTCGCGCAGGGTGTCGGGCCGCACCTGCTCGGTGGCCACCAGCATCTCATCGCCGAGCGGCATCAGCACGCAGTCGAGGTGGTACAGGTAAGGGTTCGTCAGCTCGCATTCCAGCACCTCGACATCGAAGCGCCGCGCAAACCAACGCAGCATGGCGCGGCTGGTACGCAGGCCGTAGGCGCCCACGTAGCAGGCGGCGCCGAGGCGCTTGAGATCCGCCTCGCCTTCGAAATACCGTGGCGCCATCAGCGTGCGCAATCCCTGAGCTCGAAAGAAGCGGCGGCCCACCTGCTCCTCGCCCCGGCGCGGCTCGGAGCGGAAGTTCGACAGCACGATCGTGCGCGTCGTTTCTCGCTGCACGCAGATGCCCAGATTCGAGACGTAGGCCAGATCCTGCAGGCCGTCCACCGGCGGCAGCAGCAGGACGTGCGCGTAGCGGCAGACGAAGTGACGCACCGCCTCGAATTGCGCCAGTGCAGCGGGGCGATCGACCCGGGGAAAATGCCGGGCGAGATCGGCCATCATCGGGTTATTGGGTACCGCGTTGGACAGGAAGTGCGGAGCGCACATCAGGTATTCGCAGCGCAGCGGCTCCCGCGATGCGGCAACGACCGCTTCCCGCGCTGGCGTCGTGCGCGGTCCGTCCGTTTGCGCTACGGTCTCCACATCGGGATTCTGATGCGCCAGGATCGGACAAGGCAACCGTGCCGCCGTGCCGTGCACGCTGCGCGCACCCGGGCTCGACTAGAGCAAATCGTAGACGAAGTCGTAGCTGGTTGGCTTGCTGCCGCGGTCGTGCAACGTCATCTGGCCCTTGGCGCCGGCGTACTTGCCGGTGCCCCCGGTGATCACCAGCACCGAATCGCCGGTGTCGTAGAAGGGGCCCTCGACCGTGATGCGGCCCTCCTTGAGCAGCAGCGTCCAGAAACACTCCCAGCTCTTGCCGACGACGACGCGGATGCACCAGCCGTGATCGGACCCGATGCGCGTCTTGTTGGTCGAATCGAAGATCGGATTGGCGAAGGTGAGCAGGTCGGCGCGCGCATCTTCCTTGCCGCCGGCGGCGACATGAGTCGTCACCTCGTCGACGACGTGCTCGATGACGTGCAGCCGCTCGCCAGCCGCGGCGGCGAGCGGCGCGAGCAGCACCAGCGCCGCGGGCAGCAACAGCCTGGACCTGTTCATGGTTGATTCTTCGTCGTTGCCGTTCGCCCGTCGTTGCTCGATGGTCCTCAGAATCTGTACTGGAAGTCGACTCCGATCGTGCGCGGCTGGTTGGTCGAGACGCGCGTGATCGTCGGTTGCTGCCATGCAAAGACCGTATTGTCGATGGTGAGCTCGGCCAGCTTGTTGGTGATATTGGTCCCGGTGAGATAGGCCGCCCACTGACCGCCGGTGACGCCGGCCCTCACGTCGACGAGATTGTGTGAAGCCAGCTCCTCGCGGTAGTAAGCCTGATCGAGGATCGGCCCGACCAGCGAGCTCGTGATGTGAAACACGCCATTGAGTGAGTCCGTAATGGGATGCACGTAGTCGAGCGAGGCGATCGCGGTGTACTTCGGCACGTTGATGACGCGGATTCCCGGGTAGAAGCCGCCCGCCTGGGCTGCCGCGTTCGGATCGTTGATCACCGCGTGCGTATACGCGTAGGAGAGGTTGAAGGTCAGCTCCTGCGTGATCCGCGTCGAGGTCTCGATTTCCGGCCCGTACGCCTGCGCGTTGCCGGCATTGATGTCGGCAGGATAGCCGCAGGAGAGGGAGACCACCTGCTGGATGTCCGTCCACTTGATGTAATAGATGTCGCCGTTGATCGTGAAGCGCTGGTCGTCGAAGCGCCACTTCTCGCCGAGCTCATAGCTCCACACCGAGTCCGGGCCGAAGGTCGGCTGCTTCGCCACGTACGAGCCGGGCGGTACCGGCAGGCTCGGATTCAGCTGATTCGCGAGCGGCACATTACAGTTGTACGCCGCGGGATTTGCTTCGAGCTCCGGGAGAGTCGGGATCGGGATCGGCAGGTTCACGCCGCCCGGCCGCGAGCCCTTGGCGATGGTGCCGTAAAAGGTCAGATCCGGCGTCGGTGTGTAGGACAGATTCAGCTTCGGCAGCACGGCGCTGCCACTCGAGCTCGAGTCGATGATCGTGTGATCCTGGTTCGCGGACGCCGTGCCGAGCCCGGCCTGATCCGCGTGATTGGTGATGTTGAATTTGAAAAAGCGCAGGCCCGCCGTCAGTTTGAGATCTTCGAGAAGCTTGTAGCTCGACTCGCCGAAAATGGCCCACTGCTTCATGACATTCGGGTTGTGGTCGTTGAATATGACGCCTTCGGGATTGGCGGCCTCGGGGCTCGGGTACGGCGGCAAAGCGGCGTTGGGGAACCTCAGCACGCTGTTAGGATTGAACTGCTCCGAGGCGGGACAGTGTCCGCCGACCGGGTTGGCAGCGGAAGGGAACCCGCAGCTCACGGCGGTCGAGTACGCGGGGTCCTGCTCATAGCCATTGTAGGTCGAGTGCAGATCGGCGGCGAAGATACCCCCCTGCCACTGCAGGCGATCGGCGCCATTCGACGCGAGGCGCAGCTCGAGACTGTCCTGCGTGGTCAGGTCACCCTCCTGGAACAGGGTTTGGAGGAATTGGGTCAGATTGTTGATGTTCTGCAGCGGCTCCGTCGAGTCCTGCGACTGCAGTACCCACCGCTGGAAGTAGGCAGGGGCGAAGGTCATGGTCGCGGGGCCGAAGTCGTAGACGAGATTCATGCTCGCCAACTTGAACTGGTCGCTGTACGGCTCCGGCTGATCGTACGGCTGATAAACGCCCGGAGTACTCGGGTAAGGATCGGGCGAATCGCCCGTCGCCTGATAGGCGCTGTAGCCGTCCATGCTGATCCGCTGGTACATCAGCGTCGTGGTTACGGAGAGCTTGTCGCTCGGCTTCACCAGCAGCATCGCCCGGGCCGAGGAGAATCTCTCGAGGTTCACGCCATCGACAACCTTCTCGGGAGTCAGGTCCTGCAGATCGCCGCGCTTGCAGTAATACTCGAAGCAGCCTATCGCCGCTGCCTGGGGAGTTCCGCTCGGATCGGTCGGAAACGGGAAACTCGATCCGTAGATATAGCGATTGAGCCACCCGCTCACGTACTTGTCGGTCCCGACGACGCGCAGCGCCACGATATCGCCCATCGGAACGTTGAACATCACGCTGCCGCCCCCGTTCCAGCTGCCGCCGGAATCGGTGTGGGAAGCGTTGAGATCGGTCGCAGCTTCCCATTTGCCGAGCTGCGGCTGATTGGTGACGAGCTTGATCGTGCCACCCATCGAGCCTGCGCCGTAGAGGGTGCCCTGCGGCCCGCGCAGCACCTCGACGTGGTTGAGATCGAAGAGGTCGGGATCGATGACGGTGCGGCCGTTGAGTGCCACGGCGTTTGCCGATAATGGTGTCTCATCCAGGTAGAACCCGACCGTGGCCGTCGATCCGCCCGCGGAAGTCAATCCGCGCATCTCGTATTCGGTCTGTCCGGGACCGGCTGTGCGCATCGAGATACCCGGAACGGAGCCGGCCAGCTCCTCGAGGTTGGTGATGTTCGCGCGCTCGAGCTGCACGTCGCTGAGCGCCGAGATACTGATCGGGGTTGCCTGTACGGTCTCCTGGCGCTTCTCGGCGGTGACGACCACCTCCTGCAGCTGCCCAAAGCCTCCAGCTGAGGGCTCGGCGGGCGGGGCCGCGGGGCCTGCGTCGTCGGCGAATACCGGCGCGGCGAACAGCACGAGCGGTATCAGCCGAGTGAGAGGTGCAGTCGTGGTGCTGCGTGGAGCGCGTGACAGCAAGGCGCTGGCGTGTGCACTCGAGAGCGACTCGATCGTCATGCTTCTTCCCCCTGAACTAGAGCGGATGCGCGTCCCACGCGCCGGAGCGCTGCGCCTCACTCGCAGTCCGCGCCGGTCTCTTTCGGTCAACAGCCGCTACTCCCCATGAGCGACCCTCGAGTGCGCTTGCGTGTCAGTAATTAATTTTGATCACGAATACCACGCCAGGCGAATCGGGGTCAACAGCGCGCGCGCGTGGTGCAGCCGCAACAGAAGGGGCGCGACACGCGGTGGACCGCGCTCGAGCGCGTGTATGACTGACTGCGAAGAAATGGAAATCGATTTTGGGCGGACCACTCAGCCGACTGCCATGCGCTTGCGCTTCTCGGGATCATCGAACGGCAGCGTGTGCGCCTTCGCTGCACCCCTGACGTTCTTACCACGGATCTCCAGTGGGGTTCCGTGCACGGCAGCGGACAGGTCGAGGCGTGCGAGCGCCATGGATCTCTTCGTGAGCGTCGAGTACATGCCGAAGGTCACGACGCCGACCTGCTTGTTGTTTGCGTAGAGCGGATCGCCCATGTCCGCCGGAGCATTTCCCTCGACGAGCACGCCGAAGATTCTGAAGCGCTCCTTGCCTTTCAGCCGGTAGTGCTGCTCCGCGCCACGGAAATCGGTCTTGCCAGGACTGACGGTGAAATCGAGTCCGAGCTCCCAGAGTGTGTCGCCCGGGGGATCCTTCTCGAAAGGATAGGTTTGCGACATGTCGAACGGATAGAACACCAGATAGCTCTCCACCCGCAGCATGTCGAGCGTGCCGAAAGCGGCCGGGACGATGCCGAGGCCCTTGCCCTCGGCGAGCACCGTGTCCCAGACGAGGCCGGCATCCTCCCCCTTGCAGAAGATCTCGTAGCCGCGCTCGCCGGTGTACCCGGTGCGCGAGAGCAGCACGGGCCTGCCGAACAGCTGCGCGGTCATGTGGTGGAAATATTTGAGATTGCGGACACCGGGCACGTACTTGGCGAGAAACTCGACGGCGAGCGGACCCTGCAGCGAGAGATCGTGCAGATCGTCATCGAACACGAGCGCAGCGTTGCGGCCGACGACGGCACTCGCGAGCGTCTCGTGCCCGGCGCCGCTGCCGTGAACCACCATCCAGGTATTGGGACCGGTGCGGTAGACGATGCAATCGTCGATGAAGTGTCCCGCCTCGTTCAGCATGCACGCGTAGGCGCACTTTCCAGGGTAGATCTTGCTCACGTCGCGCGTGGTCGCCTGCTGCAGGACAGCTGCGACATGCGGCCCGGTGAGATGGAGCTTCTTGAGGCCCGAGACGTCCATCAGCCCCGCCTTGGTCCGGATGGCGACGTGATCGCCCGCCATGTCGTGAGCGTAGGTCCACGGCATGCCCATGCCGTTCCAGTCCTCGAGCTTCGAGCCGAGAGCCCGATGGCGATCGGCGAGAACCGTTGTGCGCCAGGTCAATGCCATG
>Ga0307476_10000633_pt1 | contig 25580 bp, 26 predicted proteins | sample atmos_gasesECM2C_2_FD_203314 | JGI IMG/M metagenome (GOLD analysis project Ga0307476, IMG submission 203314) | Hardwood forest soil microbial communities from Morgan-Monroe State Forest, Indiana, United States - atmos_gasesECM2C_05 | ecosystem: Environmental > Terrestrial > Soil > Temperate...
GTGGCTATTGCGCCACGCTTCACCGGATTTTGAAGCCTTGGCTTGCATTTTGGGGTTTTAGAGACTAGAGGGGGCTACAATATGTATTGTGTTCCTAGTTCGTTCTCATGGAGGCACCCATGCTGCAGACCTATAGTGCCAGCCAAATTGCTCGTTACTTCCTCTCGATCACCGATCCCGAGGATAACGACTTCTCGAATTTGAAGTTGCAGAAGCTCTGCTATTACGCCCAGGGTTTATGTAGCGCGATGCGCGGCAAACCACTTTTCAATGAACGGATCGAGGCATGGGACCATGGTCCCGTCGTGCCCGCTCTGTATCATGACTACAAGCGATATGGCTCGCAGCCCATTCCTGTGGTGGAAGATTTTGACGAAGACGAAATAGCGGAAAATGACCGCAAAGCCCTAACCGATATCTATGACTATTACGCACAGTTCTCCGCATGGCGCCTTCGAAATATGACTCACGCTGAGGCTCCTTGGGTCGACGCCTACAATAGTGCCAGCAAGCATATTTCGGTCGATTCCTTGGTTGACTACTTCAATCAACAAGTGGACGATAATTACGCGCAAAAGCTGTACGGCGAGGGATTGCTATCAAAAATCCGAGGCAAAATAGGGCTCCGTTCTTAGCCAAAGGTGGAGCGACAACACCGGCAATTTCAATAGATGAGCAGCCACCTGCCTTTTCATTTGAAAAGATGCAGGACGGGTCTGGCAATTCTTTCAACTGTTGCGAAGACGAAGACCGGCTAAATCTCGCAAAACGCATGTTCATGTTAAGTCGGGTCTCGTGGCGCACGATCCGACAGGCCCCTTCTAGCGGAATGGGCGCCGAACAAATTCCGCGCTATAGAATCAAGCGGGCAATTCCCCCATCGGTGACGGAAGACGTAACTTTCTTCTATTCACTGCACTACGTTGGCAAGAAGCGATTTATTGGTTATCGCGTCGGTCAGATATTCCATATCCTATGGGTCGATCATTCCTTTGAGGTCTACAGCCACTAGCTCTTATAGGCGATTTTTTGAGGTTTTTCGGCCTGCCGGATTTTGGTTTCTAGCTCGCGGTTGTCGATCATCGCGACAACATCGGACCAGTCCATCAGCTTGTCAGTGAGGTCCGCAGCCATTGCCGGGGTCACCCGCAGCGACTTGTGAATTCTGATCCAATTGTAAAAAACAAAATAGATCGCCAGCGCATGACAGTGGTTCTCAAACTTTTTGGAGAAGCCATTAGTCAGCCTCGTGAAGCGGCGCATCTGCATTCTCATCGTAAGGTTTTGCCGTTCCACGAATGACGTGCTGATATGTTTGGCATCTGGGTTACCGAACATCGGATGTTTGATGGCGCCGATGCATTGCGGCGGGCTGTAGCGGTGGTGACCGTCTGGCGCCGGACCATACAGTTTTACGAGTTGCCCGAAATCAACACTCTCACCAAAATTTTCCCAAACCGCGTCAACGTAAGCACGCAAGCCATCGGTTGTTATTTGCACGGGGCTGTTACCTAAACGAAGGCTCAAATCGTACATGAGGCTATGAGCCGCATCCTTCACACGAGGGCCGACAAGCCACGAAATTATCAGCTTTGAATCCGCATCAAGCGCCGTCCAGGTCCAAACGTCGCCCGCGCGCTCTGGCGCGGCCTTGGCGCTGAGAACGTGGTTTGCCTTTGCGTAAGAGAAGCTCCAAATTTCGTCGCACTGTACGCGCTGCGCTTTGACGTGACGCACCGCCTCATCGTGAAATTCAGCGCACGCGCGGCCAGCGTCAACCAAAAGTTTGGTGACGGTGTTGATCGAAACTCCGGTGACCCGCGAGATCGATCGCATAGACATTCCCTCGCAAAGCAGCGTCAAAATTTGTGCGCGGGTTTCAACGGGGAGCTTGTTCATGGATAAACGTATACTGCACTTATTGCTTAGCGTCAAGCGATAATTTCAGTGTGGATGCCTCACAATAACTACTTGATTTAGCTACCAATTCTGGCGCTTTGACGTTTAGAATCAAAGGGTTATACTGGATAAACGCGACTGCGCCGCGCGGCGCGGGCGACTGGTCCCCACGGCGGGACTTGAACCCGCGACCTCCGGATTAGCAATCCGGCGCTCTGCTCCGCTGAGCCACGTGGGGACAGTCGACGCTCCCCAGGGGACCGCTACACAACGGCCCCCTGGGGCTCCCTCCTCAACACCGCCATGGCAGCGTCAAGAAGCCTTTTTGCGCACTAGGCGGATGCCGGCCGCCCGTTTTCCGGCTCCTCCTCGGGCCCGCGCGAACGTCGCCGCCGGCCAGTGCGCGTATCCACATATCTTACGCCCCTCGGAACTCCGACCGAATCGGCGATTGCGCGCCATTTCTTTCGGAAAGCATCATCATCCCAAGGCAGTCTGTTTTTGTCGTTGGCGATAACTGCGCCGTGCGTTGGAAGCGAACCTAGCCGTTGCTTAATCTTATCGAGCGCGGCCATCACCATCGGGAATTTGCGCAAGTCGATCTCGACTTCCGTTCCTTCCCAGCTCAATGTGTGATGCAAAATCAAATCCTTGATGTTATTCCAGCGAATGCCGCGAACCCACTTTTTATTACCAACGATAATGTCGGACGGCGGTTGCTCCGAAAGGGGCACCCATTCTCCGAGAACATCTTTGATCCGCAATTTGCGACATTCAAATTGGAATGCTTGGGCAAGGGCAAGCGAAGAAAGGTTCCTTTCATGCGCAATCTTGATGATTGCGGCGACCTCTTCTTGCGTCGGTCCCCTTTGCTGATTCTGAGTCTTTGACCTTGTGAACCGCAATCTGTGGAGAATAAAAGATAGCCGACCGCACTCGGGATCTTTTAGAACGTCTGTGCCGTAGCTAAAGAGCAAGCGCTGCATAGTCACCTTGGCGTGCGCCATTGAGACTTTGCCGGATGCATTCCATTCGTCGTATATGGTTTGAATGGTCTCGGCATTAATATCTGCAAGCTTCATCGATCCATAACGCCTAAGTACGGCCTCGATGTTTCTTTGGTAGTTTTTCCGGGTCTGAAATCTAAGCTTGCAAAAGGGCGACCGCTCATCAGAAAAATAGCTGTTCGCTAGGTCCCTCATTGTGAGCGGACCTGCATGAGATTTGGTTTCGGTCTGATTTGAATCGTTGGGCTTTGAATTGTCCGACGCGGTGGAAGATTCAAATTTAGCCTTAAGTCGGCGATATTCGGCCAATTCAGCCAAACGCCGATCAGCCGCGGCCAATTGCTCCAGTGCTTGGAGCCTCTGGGCTTCTGCCTCTTTTTCGAGGGCGGTGAGTTCGTCAGCCATGGGTCTGTGAACTAAGGCAAAATTATCCTTTGCCGCAGACCCGACACCTGCTATAAAGCGGCGTTTCCAGGCGCCCGCCTCTTTCGCTGGTGTCGGGTCCGGCTCCGTCTACGATGGAAGCCGAGTGCCCCCATCGCCGAAGATCGGTAGCAGCAGCGGCCCCCTTACGGGGGCCGTTCGCACATTCAGGGCCTCTTTTGTCGGAATCTCATAGAGCGCTTATACGCGCGTGGTTTAGCCCACACAAGTGATTAGCGCGCTAAAAATTTACGGAGAATGAGTAGGCTACTTACCCCAGCGGGATTTGGCCGCTTTACGGGCTATTTCCTTGCGCTTGGCTGGGGATAACTTGGCAGCCCTAGCGGCGCCCCCTTTGCGGCCAAGGCTTGCCGCCGCTGGGTCCTGCGCCGGCTTTTCCTCGACCTCGCCTGTGGCGATCTTGGCGACCATGATGGCCGCGCCGATCACGTCAGCTGGTCGTCGTTGGCCTTGGGGACCCCTGGGCATCTACTGTCTCCCCATGTGCTTTGTATAAATACCGCGTCCGTCATAGGTATTTACCTGCAGGCATGTTCGGGGATCGATGCCGCTCGTGTGTTGCATCGCCCATTCGATCGCATGGGTCTTTGCCGAGTCATCGTCTGCCGCTTCAAAGGTGATCGATTCAAAGGACGAAAATGCCGTGCCCGTGGGGTAGCCGAGGGCGGCCACATATGTGGCTTTGGTCGAGGCTTCTGCCATCCCCGCACAATATCGGAGCGCGGAAAATTGGGCTAGGGGCCGTAAGGTCAAACTGAGACACTACCGGGATAACCTTGGAACTGCCGGCTCCCGGGCCTATGAGCTTGCCGCAACAACGGCGAACCCATTGGAAACGATGCAGCCGCGGACTTTTTTCGCTTTATCGCCGACAGCGCGGCCGATCGACCGCGGACGGCGCGGCGCATGCTGAGCGTCATCATCGCGACCAAGGATTCGGAGCGCGCCTTGGTGCCGACTTTGGCAGCGCTGGTGTCGGGCGCGACTGCCGGCATGATCAGCGAAGTGCTGATCGCCGACGGCGGCTCCCACGACGACACCGCGGCGGTGGCGGAAGTCGCCGGCTGCAATTTTTTTGTTCTGAACGCCACGACGGCGCGGCGGCTGAACGCAGCGGCCGGCAAAGCGCGCGCACGCTGGCTGTTGTTCCTGCGGCCGGGGACCCTGCTCGATGCGCCGTGGACCGGCGACGCACGCCGCTTCGTCGAGCTGACCACGCGGCCGGACAGCGCCGCCGTATTCCGCCGCGGCGCGCCGATGCAGTCGGGATTGCGCGACGCACTTTCGCTGCTGGCGACGGCGCTGGGCGCGCGGCCGCGTCCCGAGCAGGGCCTTCTGATCGCGAAAGAATTTTATGCCGCGCTCGGCGGCCATTCCGAGACGGCAGCCGACGCCGAGACCGACCTCATCCGCCGCATCGGCCGGCGGCGGATCATGCGGCTGCCCAGCATCGCCTACAGCGCGACATAGCTGCGGAGATACTTGACTAAGTCAAGTATCTGTCCGAGGCTAAAGCCATGCCACCCAACCGCCAACGCGACCAAGGCATCGCCGCGGTCCGCGGCTTCAACCGCTTCTACACGCGGCAGATCGGCGTGCTGCGCAAAACTTTTCTCGACAGCCCCTATTCGCTCGGCGAGGCGCGGGTGCTTTACGAGATCGCCAGCGGCCGCTCCTCGACCGCGACCGAGATCGGCCGCGCGCTCGATCTCGATGCCGGCTATCTCAGCCGCGTGCTGCGCAATTTCGAGAAACGCGGCCTGATCCGCCGCAAGGTCTCCGCGCGCGACGCCCGGCAAAGCGATCTGGCGCTCACGGCGCGCGGCCGCGCCGCTTATGCGCCGCTGGAACGCCGCTCGCAGCACGACACCGGCGCCATGCTCGGCAAGCTTGCCCCCGCGCAGCAGGCGCGGCTGATCGCGGCCATGAGCACGATCGAAACACTGCTCGACGGCGCGACGCAGAATGCGCCGCAACCCGGCTATACCTTGCGCGCGCCGCGGCCGGGCGATTTCGGCTGGGTCGTCAAGCGCAATGCCGAGCTTTACGCGCAGGAGTATCATTGGGGGGAACCGTTCGAAGGCGTGTGCGCGCAAATCGTCGCCGACTTCGCCAACAAGTTCGACGCAAAGCGCGAGCGCTGCTGGATCGCCGAGATGAACGGCGAGAACGTCGGCTGCATCTTCCTCGCCAAGGATTCCGCGACGGTTGCCCGCGTCCGCCTGCTGCTGGTGGATCCGAAGGCGCGCGGGCTAGGCCTCGGCGCCCGCCTCGTCGACGAATGCCTGCGCTTCGCCCGCCGCGCCGGCTACAACAAGGTCACGCTATGGACCCACTCGGTGCTGACCGCGGCGCGGCATATTTACGAGAAGGCCGGCTTCAAGCTGATGCGCAGCGAGCGGCACAAAGACTGGGGGCCGCCGGTGGTCAGCGAGTATTGGGATTTGGAATTTTAATTGTCATCATCCGCGAAGGCGGATGATCCAGTAGTCGTCCAGTTCGAGACAACCCTCTGATGTCGGCGATTACTGGGTGCCCCGCCTTCGCGGGGCATGACCGGCTACACCGTAGCCCCGCTCGCCTTCGGCCGCCGCAAATGCTCGTCGAGGCGCGGCATGATCTCGACGAAATTGCAGGGGCCGTAGCGGTAATCGAGCTGGTGCACCAGGATTTCGTCCCAGGCGTCCTTGCAGGCGCCGGGCGAGCCCGGCAGGCAGAAGATGTAGGTCGAGCCGGCAACGCCCGCGGTGGCGCGCGATTGGATCGCCGAGGTGCCGATCTTCGGAAAACTCACCACCAGGAACAGCGCCGAGAAGCCGTCCATCTTCTTGTCGAACAGCGGCTCGACCGCCTCCGGGGTGACGTCGCGGCCGGTGAAGCCGGTGCCGCCCGTGGTGATGATGACGTCGATCACCGGATCGGCGATCCAGGCTCTGACCCTGGCGCGGATCGCCTCGATGTCGTCGGTGACGATGCTGCGCTCGGCGACGTAATGGCCGGCAGCGACGATGCGCTGAACCAGCACCGCCCCGGACTTGTCGTCCTTGAGCGAACGGGAATCGGAAATCGTCAGCACCGCGATTTTCAGCGGCACGAATTGCTTGGTCTCGTCGAGCCCGGGCATCGGTACACCTTTACAGGCCTTTAGCTTAGGGCCCCCGGCCGCCCGATGCAAAGCCTTCGGCGGATCGCCCACTTACGCAGCATTGTCAGGGCTTTCCTCGGGCGGTTTGACGTGGCGGCAGGTGTACAGCAGCGCCACGTCGTAGGCGATCTTCAGACCGCCGCACAGCAGGAGCGGCAGGCCCGGGAACGCCGAAGCAAACAGCGCGCCGGCGAAGGCCGGGCTGAGCGATGAGGCAAGGCTGCGCGGCACCGCGGTGACGCTCGCCGCCGCCGCCCGCTCCGCCGGCGTTACCACCGCCATGACGTAGGAGGTGCGGGTGGGCACGTCCATCTGCGACAGCGCCGAGCGCACTAAAAGCAGGCCGAGAGCGACGGCCAGATTGGGCGCGAACGCCGCCGCGATGAGACACAGGCTCGACGGGATGTGAGTGAACACCATGGTGTTGACCAGGCCGAAATGCCGGGCGAGCCAGCCGGCCAGCGGAAACGACAAAGCGCTCAGCACGCTGGTCCAGAAAAAGAACAGGCTGGCGCCGGACAGCGACAGGCCGAAATGCTCGAACAGCCACAGCGCCAAGAGCGACTGCACGACGAAGCCGCCGGCAAAGGCGTCGAGGCTGAACAATGCCGCGAGCTTGTAGACCATGCCGCGCGACGGGCCGAGCGGCGTGCTGACGTGACGCTCCTCGGCGCGGCTTTGCCGCAAGCGGCGATAGAGCGCCGCGGCCACGAGCCCGAGCGCGCCGTAGCCGCAGAACATCAGCTTGAAAGCCGCGATCTTGCCGATCCCGGCACCAACCATGAGGTCGGGCCCGGCGGCAGCGAGCGCGCCCGCCGCGCTCGACATGGCGCCGATCAGGCTGTAGCGCGCGAACACCTTGGTGCGATCCCGGTCGGTGGCGCTGCGCGCCAGCATGGTGTGCTCGAGCGGTATCATCAGGCCGATATCGCCGCTCGACGCATTGATCGTGCCGATGAAGCAGACGACGACGATCCACCATAGATTTTCGCCGCTCAGCGCCACGCCGGTCGCCGCCATCAGCACGGCGCCGGCGCACAGCAGGTGGCGCAGTTCATGGCGCGCGGCAACGACGCCGACGCCGAGCGTGAGCAGCGCCGAGCCGAGCAGCGAGGCCGCCGCCACGATGCCGATCTCGACCGTGCCGAAACCGATCGCCACCAGATAGGCCGGCAGCACGATGGCGGCAAAACCGTCGCCAAAACCGCGGATGCCGCGGGCGACCAGCAAAAGCCGAATGTCGGATCGTTGTGGGGATTTGCCGTCCATGCGCAATCTCTCGATACGCCGAGTGTTGCACAGAGCTTGGACGGAATATTGCGTCTGAAAGGGAGCCTGCGTTTCCCCGCCGTGAAATTTAGACCGACGACGTGTTCTCGAGCAAGCGGCGCGCGCCTCCCTCTCCCGCAAGGGGAGAGGTCAAACGCTATAACGAGCTCGCCGACAAAGTATTGCAGCTGTTGACCTGGCCGCTGTTGAAGCCGTTGGAGAACCAGCGCTTGCGCTGTTCGGACGTGCCGTGGGTGAAGGCGTCGGGCACCACATAGCCTTGAGTCTGCTTTTGCAGCCGGTCGTCGCCGATGGCGGAGGCGGTCTGCAGGGCCTGATCGACGTCGCCAGGATCGAGAAATTTGTGCTTGGCCTGAGCGTGGTTCGCCCAGACGCCGGCGAGGCAGTCGGCCTGCAGTTCGACGCGCACCTGGAGCTGGTTGGCTTCGACCTTGGTCGAAGCGGCCTGCTGCGCCTCCTGGACCCGCGGCAGGATGCCGAGCTCGTCCTGCACGTGGTGGCCGACCTCGTGGGCGATCACGTAGGCTTCCGAGAACCTGCAGGCATTGCTGCTCGAGCAGGCGCCGAACCGGTTCTGCAATTCGTCGAAGAACGACATGTCGAGATAGACCTGCTTGTCGCGCGGACAATAGAACGGGCCCATGGCCGACTGCGCCATGCCGCAGCCGCCCTGGATGGCGCGCCGGAACAGCACCAATTTCGGCGGATGATAGGTTCGCCCGCTCGCCGCGAAGATTTCCGTCCAGCGGTCCTCGGTGTCGCCGAGCACCGCGGTGACGAAATCCTTGGTCTGGGCGGTGCGCGCATCGTCGGCAACGGGCGCCTGATCGCTTTGTTGCGTCGTTGAGCCGCCACCGGTGAGGATTTGCGCGCCATTGAGCAGCACGCTCGGATCGATGCCGAAGTACCAGCTGATCAATCCGATGATAATGACCGTGCCGATGCCGAGCCCGCCGGCGCCGCCTGGCACGCCGCCGCTCGAGCCGCGCTCATCCTCGACATTGCTGCTGCGGCGAAAATCATCCCAACGCATGCGTGCGTCTCCCTTTACCTTTCCAACACAGCGCACGACGGCAATGACAAGCCAGGCCGTCGCCCGCGATTAACTAAGTGTTTCCCGGCATTTATTGCCTAGCGGAAGGCGTCCGCAAGTAACGCGTTTTTTACCTTGGCGCGGCATGATCCGTCTTGTCGGTTGTAGGTCCCGCGTCGCCGGCCGCGTCGCCTGAGTCAGAGTTCTGAGTCATGGTTGTGTCGCGTCGCGGGGCGTCCGTAAGGGCGCCCCGCGTGAGTTTTGAGTCCGCCCCGCCCCCGGCCGCCGTCTCGCCGCGCATCGTCGTCGGCGATTGCGTTGCCGAGATGGCGAAGCTGCCGGCGGCTTGCGTCGATCTCGTGTTCGCCGATCCGCCGTATAATCTGCAGCTGCAAGGCGACCTCAAGCGTCCCGACGATTCCCGCGTCGATGCCGTCGACGACGATTGGGACAAGTTCTCCAGTTTCTCCGCTTACGACGATTTCACCCGGGCCTGGATCGCCGCCTGCCGCCGCGTGATGAAGCCGAGCGCCACGCTGTGGGTGATCGGCTCCTATCACAACATCTTCCGCGTCGGCACCGTGCTCCAGGATCTCGGCTTCTGGATCCTCAACGACATCGTCTGGCGCAAATCCAACCCGATGCCGAATTTTCGCGGCCGCCGCTTCACCAACGCCCACGAGACATTGATCTGGGCGGCGCGGCAGGCACCGGCGAAGGATTATACGTTCAACTACGAAGCGCTCAAGGCTGGCAACGACGATATCCAGATGCGCTCCGATTGGCTGTTTCCGCTGTGCACCGGCGAGGAACGGCTCAAAGGCCGCGACGGCAAGAAGCTGCATCCGACGCAAAAGCCGGAAGCGCTGTTGGCGCGCGTGATCCTGGCGGCGTCGCGGCCCGACGATCTCGTGCTCGATCCCTTCTGCGGCACCGGCACCACCGGCGCGGTGGCGCAGCGCCTGCGCCGGCGCTTCCTCGGTTTCGAGCGCGAGCGGGAATACGCCGCCGCGGCGGAGAAGCGCATCGCCGCGATCGAGCCAATGGCCGAGCCCGCGCTCGCAACCTTCATGACCGCGCGCGACGCGCCGCGCGTGCCGTTCGCAACCCTGATCGAGCGCGGCATGATTTCGCCCGGCATAAAACTCACCGATGCCAAGCGCCGGCATCGCGCGCTGGTGCGCGCCGACGGCGCCATTGCACTCGGCGAAGCCGTTGGCTCGATCCACCGCATCGGCGCGCTGGCGCAGGGGCTGGAAGCCTGCAACGGCTGGACCTTCTGGCACATCGAGACGCCGAAGGGCTTGACCGTGATCGATACGCTGCGTGCGCAAGTGCGCTCGGAGATGGGCGCGGCTTAACCCGCTTTGCCTCTTGAACTAGGGCAAAAATTACCCTAGATAGACTTCATGATGCTCCGGGATTGCGGATGCCGGAAATCAAACGCTTTGGCGGCTTTAAGCTCCTCATGTTCTTTCAGGACGAGAACCCGCCGCACGTTCACGTCAAGGGGCCGGATTTCGCCGCCAAGATTCGGCTATCGAACGGCAAACTGATCGCTGGCGAAGCGCCCGGCAAGGTTTTGCGGCAAGCACGCCGCTGGATTGCGGCGAACCGGCAGCGACTGTTGGATTTGTGGAACGAATTCCAGAGTTGAAGAAAATGGCCGAACCGATTCCAATCGTGACGAAGATCCGCCCACTCGGAGCCCGCATGCTGCGCGTTCACTTTGCCGGCGATCGACGTGACTACCGACTCGATCTGACCGGGCTTTTCGCCCGCAGCAGACATTTCGCGCCGTTGCTCGAGGATGCCGTAACTTTCGCAAAGGTCGGGATCATAGAGGACGGCATCGGAATTGCGTGGCCGATAGAAACCAAATGGGGTCCTCTCGATGTTTCAGCATCCACCTTACGAAGAATAGCAGACGAACAATTGCCTATGACGGGTGCTGATTTTTCAGCGTGGCGCCAACAATTAGGCCTTTCCTTGAGCGAAGCATCCAAGCTGCTCGGCGTCAGCCGGCGGACCATCATGAGTTACCTAAAAAAGAGCGAGCTGCCCGCCGTCGTGGCGATAGCATGCCGCGCGCTTGCGCGCGACAAGCATGTTTTGGCCGCGCACTACGTGCCGGCGCGCAAGACCACGCGTCACGCCGCATAAACCGATGGGCGCTTGGCGCGTTGCCACCACGTCGCCCGCTGCTACGTCGCGGGTATGACTTCAACGAGCAATTCGAGCGCGCGTTTGGCGAAAGCGTCCATGTTTGCCAGCCGCTCGGCGCTGCCGGTGCGCAGTGTGATCGCGCGCTCGATCGGGCCGACAACCGCGATGCACGTGTGGCCGGCCGGATCGCCGTAGCGGTTGCCGGTCGGTCCGGTGGCGCCGGTTTCGCCAAAACCCCAACCCGCGCCGTGCCGTTCGCGTATGCGCCGCGCCAGCAATAGCGCATAGGCTTCGGTCGCCGGCCGCAAGCCCTGCATTTCGGCGTCGCCGATGCCGAGCAACGCTGCCCGCGACGCTTTGGTGTAGACCACCGCGCCGCCGAGAAAGTAGGCCGAGGCGCCCGGCACCGCCAGCAAGGCCGCGGCGACCAGGCCGCCGGTCGAGGATTCGGCAATAGCGATGGTCTCGCGGCGCGCGATCAGGCGCTGCGCGATGGTTTCCGCCAGCGGCAACAGTGCTTTCATAAGTCGCTCCTCCCGATGTGGCAGAGCACGCGATAGATGCCGATATCGGCGCCTGGAAATTGTTTAGCCAACTGCACGCCGATAGCTTCCGCGTGCTCCTGGTAGAGCGTGTCGATCAACAGCGCGCCGGCAATCTTCTTGTCGCCGCCGCGCAATTTCTCCTCCATCGACACCGGCAAGGCGGCGGCATCGAGCGCCAGCCATATTTCTCCGCCGGCCACCGCCGTGTCGGCGCCAAATTTTTCCAGCGTGCCCGAGAGCGCCGTCGCATCCGGTGTCTCGTTGAACCGGGCGGCGACGGCGAAAGCGCCGCGGAAACTGCCGCGCCGGGCCGTACGCCGGCACACCGTGCGGTTCATGTTGATAAAAACTTCCGACATGATGGTGCGCGTCATCGGCGTCGGATGGTCGAGCCGTTCCAGATAAGGTTTCGAGGTGAGCACCTCGGGCGTTTCGACCATGTAGAAATTGAAATAGCCCGGCGCGCCGGCAATCGCCTTGTGGCGGCGGCCGAACAGAAAGCCCGGCACGGCGAGCCGCTCGATGAGATGCTCGCCCTGGAACCAGGCTTCGAATTCCGCCTCGCGCCCGGCGCGGCAATCGTTGAAGATCGCGAGTATGCCGTGTTGGGAAGCTGCCGGGCTCATCGCGCGGCGACCACCATGATCTCGACCACATAATCGGGCGAGGCGAGCTTGGCCTCGACGGTGGCGCGCGCCGGCGTGTTGCCGGGCGACACCCAAGCGTCCCAGACCGCGTTCATCTCGGCGAATTTCGCCATGTCGGTGATCCAGATATTGGCGGAGAGCAGCTTGCTCTTGTCGGTCCCTGCCTGCGCCAAAAAGCCGTCGATCTGCGCCAAGATGCTTTTGGTCTGCTCGGCCATACTCTTGCCCTTGGGCGCTTCGGCGACGATGCCGGCGAGATAGACGGTATTGCCGTGGACCACGGCCTTGCTCATGCGCGGCCCGGTGTCGTGACGTTGGATTGTCATGGCGTTTCCTTTCGCGGTTTGAATTGGTGTTCTATCTCATGGCAGCGCATGCGCCACGACTTTGCGCATGAGGCTTGGCAGCGCCTCGCCGTGGAGCGACGCAAGCGCGACCCAGCGCATGCCGGCTGGTGCAGGCGTGCGGGCCGGAACATCCGCCGCGTAAACGGAAAGCTCCAGGGGAAAGTGCGTGAAGACATGGCGCACGACCCCGGCCTTTTTTCGCCAAACGACCTGCTTTGGCGTTTTCCTCGACGAAAAAACTGGCGCGCCTTGGTGGGCGTCGCCTTCTTCGAAATCGTGCCGCCATTCCGTTGTCGGCACCTCGGTCATGGCGCCGAGGAGCCCTTTCGTTGGCCGCGTCCGCACCAACACCATGCCGTCGGCGCGGCGCACGACAAAAGCCGCGCCGCGGCGCAGCGCGCCGTCGCGTTTCGGCGTCCGCCGCGGCAAAGTTTCCGCTTCGCCGCGCGCAGAGGCGGCGCAGGCATCGTTCCAGGGGCACAGCGCGCAAGCCGGATTCTTCGGTGTGCACAGGGTCGCGCCGAGATCCATCATGGCTTGGGCGAAATCGCCGGCGCGATGTTGTGGCGTCAGGCCGCTCGCCAGGCGGCGGATTTCCGGCTTGGCGGCAGGCAGCGGCGTCGTGAGCGCGTAAAGCCGCGCGATCACCCGCTCGACATTGCCGTCGACCGGCGTCGCCGGCAGATCGTAGGCGATCGCGGCGATGGCGGCGGCGGTGTAATCGCCGATGCCGGGCAGCGCGCGCAGCTCCGCAACGCTTGCCGGGAATTCGCCGCCATGACGCTCGATTACGGCACGCGCGCAGGCGTGCAGGTTTCGGGCGCGGGCGTAATAGCCAAGCCCGGCCCACGCCTTGAGCACGTCATCGAGCGGCGCCGCCGCGAGCGCGTCGATGTCGTCCCAGCGTGCCAGAAACCGCGCGTAATAAGGCGCCACGGCCTTGACCGTGGTCTGCTGCAGCATGATTTCGGACAGCCAAACCCGGTACGGATCGGTGCGCGCGCCGGGCGGCGCGCGCCACGGCAGCTTGCGGCGATAGCGGTCGTACCAGGCCAGCAAGGCGGTGGGTTGCGGGCATGACTCGGCCGTTCGGCGCTTGCCGCGCTGTCGCGCCGAGGGCTTGCCTGCTACGGTTGCTGCTGACGTCATTGCCGAGTGTCCGGCCGAGGGATGACAGAGCACCGCATCATGAACAAGCCCTCCCGCTCCTTCGCCAAGCCGTTGCGCGACCTCGTCGCCAAGGCGGTGGGCGAGACGTTTCGCAAGCAGGGTTTTGCCTCGGCCGAGCTGGTGACGCGCTGGACCGAGATCGTCGGCGCCGACATTGCCGCGCGCAGCGAGCCGATCAAAATCCAATGGGTGCGCCGGGCCGACGGCCAAGAGCGCGAACCCGGCACGCTGATCCTGCGGGTCGAGGGACCGGCGGCGATCGAGATTCAGCATTCCACCAACGTGATCTGCGAACGGGTCAACCAGTTCCTCGGCTGGCGCGCCATCGCCCGCATCGCGTTACGCCAGGCGCCGCTGCGGCGCGGCACGCGCAAGCCAGTAAAGACTGACGATCCAGCCGCGGTCGCGCGGCTGGCGGCGAGCTTGCCGGATATCGCCGACGAGGACCTAAGGCAGGCGCTGGCCCGGCTGGGAGCGGCGGTCAAACGCGGCTGACGCACGCCGCTCGCATCAACCGACCGTGACTGCCATGCCCTTGCATGCCCTTGGCGGGATGGCGTGCTAATGCCACATTCCTGCCCTAGAAATCATCGGTTGCCGTACCAATCCCATCGTTGAAACCAGGAGCGTTCCTTGTCGCTTACTCGTCGCGAATTATTGACCACCGGTGCGGCGCTCGCGCTCGGCGCGGCCGCCGTCACGGCAGGCGTTCTGCCGCCCTTCGCCACGCTGGCTTTTGCCGCGGACACCAATCCTTCGCCCGAGGATCTGGCCCATGCCGGGCCGGCCGGCGACATCATGATCGGTTCCGACAAGGCGCCGGTGACCATCATCGAATATGCCTCGATGACGTGCCCGCACTGCGCGCATTTCGAGGAGACCACCCTGCCGGAGCTGAAGAAGCGCTACATCGACACCGGCAAGGTGCGCTACGTGATGCGCGAGTTCCCGCTCGATGCGCTGGCCGCGGCCGGCTTCATGCTGGCGCGCTGCGCCGGCCCGGACAAATACGAGACGGTGGTCGAAACGCTGTTCGCCAAACAACCCGATTGGGTCACCCAGAAACCGATCGAACCGCTGATGGCGATCGCCAAGCAGTTCGGCTTTACCGAGGACTCCTTCAACGCCTGCCTGGCGAATCAAAAGGTGCTCGAAGACATCCAGGCGGTGCGCGACCATGCCGTGAGCAAGCTCGGCGTCAATTCCACGCCGACCTTTTTTGTCAACGGCAAACGCCTTGTCGGCGACGTCTCGATCGAGCAATTGGCCAAGGAAATAGACCCCTATCTCAAGGAAGGATAAGGGTTTTCTGCCATTGGCCAGAGTCGCCGGCCGGCCGTCGCGGCGCCGCCGGCAGGGCGCCCGAGGCGGCGAAGGTCTGGATAACGCCACCGCGCTGTTGCGCTTGGACTCACGACGATTCATTCTCCGCGCCGATGCGGCACGATTCACGCGCCACAAAGGCCGTGAGCTCTTAATGATTCCCTTCGCGGCCGCAGCTTGGGGGATGGAAATAACACCCGTATGAAGCTCACGCGGCTGCGCCTGATCGGCTTCAAGTCTTTCGTCGAACCGACCGACTTTGAGATCGAACCCGGGCTGACCGGCGTCGTCGGTCCGAACGGCTGCGGCAAATCCAATCTGGTCGAGGCCGTGCGCTGGGTCATGGGCGAAGCGTCCTACAAAGCCATGCGCGCGTCCGAGATGGACGACGTGATCTTTTCCGGCAACACCGGACGGCCGGCGCGCAATCACGCCGAAGTGGCGGTGTCGATCGACAACAGCGACCGCAAGGCGCCCGCCGCCTTCAACGATACCGAAACGCTGGAAGTCTCGCGCCGCATCATGCGCGAGCAGGGCTCGACCTTCCGCGTCAACGGCCGCGAGGTGCGCGCCCGCGACGTCACCGTGCTGTTCGCCGACGCTTCGACCGGTTCGCGCTCGCCGGCTTTGGTCCACCAGGGCCGCATCGGCGAGATCATCCAGGCGCGACCCGACCAGCGCCGCCGCGTGCTGGAAGAGGCCGCCGGCATTTCCGGCCTGCATGCGCGCCGCCATGAGGCGGAGCTGCGGCTCAAAGCCGCCGAGCACAATCTGTCCCGCGTCGAAGACGTCATCGGCCAGCTTGCGGCGCAGGTCGCGTCGCTGAAAACCCAAGCCCGCCAGGCGGTGCGTTACCGCAATATTTCCGGCCAGGTGCGCCGCACCGAAGCGCTGTTGTTTCACCTGCGCTGGCTCGCCGCCCAGACCGAAGTCGGCGAAGCGGAGCACACCCGGGATGAGGCCGTCCGCGTCGTCGCCGCGCGCACCGGCGAGCAGACATTGGCCAATACGCGCCAGACCGAGGTCGCTACCGGCCTGCCGGCCTTGCGCGAAGCCGAGGCCAAGGCCGCCGCGGCCTTGCAACGGCTCATCATCGCGCGCGAGACGCTCGAGCGCGAGGAAGCCCGCGCCAAGGAGCGCATCGAGGAGCTCGACCGCCGGCTCGAGCAATTTGCCGCCGACCTCGCGCGCGAGCGCAGGCTCGCAGCCGACGCCGCAGCGGCGCTGCACCGGCTCGATCTGGAGGAGACCGCGCTCACCGCCGAAGCCCATGCCAGCGCCGAGCGCCTGACCGGGGTCAACGCTCGCGTTGCCCAGGCAGATGCCGCGCTTTCGGCTTCGGAAAAATCCTTCGCCGAGCTGACCGGCGCGCTGGCCGACGTGGCGGCACGGCGCAATCAATTGCAAACAGCATTGGCCGATCACGAACAGCGCAGTGCGCGGCTGCAAGCCGAGCTGGCCAATATCGAAGCCGGCCTGATCGCGACCGGCAGCGGCGAGCCTGATCTGACGGCGCTGGGCGAGGCGCTTGCCGCCGCGCAGGCCACGCTCGCCGCGGCCGAAACCGCCGCGCGCGGCGCCGAAGCCGCGCATACCCAGGCCCGCGCCGAAATCGACGCCGCGCGCGAGCCGCTCGCCACCGCCGAGCGCGGCGTGCAGCGGCTGGAAACCGAAGCGAAAACCATCGGCAAGCTGTTCGCGGTCGAGAGCAAGAATCTCTGGCCGCCGGTCGCCGACTCTCTCGTCGTCGACAATGGATTCGAGAAGGCGCTGGGCGCCGTGCTTGGCGACGATCTCGATGCGCCGCTCGACCAGTCGGCGCCGATGCATTGGGCCGGCGCATCGGTCGATGCGTCCGATCCAAAGCTGCCCGACGGCGTCACGGCGCTGGCGCAATATGTCCAGGCGCCGCCGCAGCTCGCCCGCCGCTTGGCGCAGATCGGCGTCGTCGATCGCGCTGCAGGCGCGCAGCTTGCGGCGATGTTAAAGCCCGGCCAGCGGCTGGTGTCGCGCGAAGGCGACTATTGGCGCTGGGACGGCTTTTCCGCCGCGGCGCATGCGCCGACCGGCGCGGCGCGGCGACTGGCCGAGCGCGGCCGGCTGCAGGCGATCGAAGGCGAGCTCGAGATTGCTCGCGCCGATGTCGCGGCGAAACGCCAGACGCTCGAACGCGCCGAGGCCGCGGTGACGGCCGCGGCCGAAGCCGAAGTGCAAGCGCGCATGCATTGGCGCGACGCACAGCGCCTGACCGATAACGCCCGCGAAGAGCATACCGCGGCCGAACGCGAGATCGCCCGCAACGCGGCGCGCATTTCGGCGCTCAAAGAAGCCCGCGTGCGCATCAGCGCCGGCTGCGACGAAGCAGCGGCCGGACAGCGCGAAGCGACGGCGGCGCTTGCCGCCTTGCCGGTGACTGCCGATCTCGAAGCCAAGCTTGCCGCGATCAACGACGTCATCGCTACGGACCGCGGCGCGCTCGCCGAAGTCCGCGTCGAGGCGCAGGCGATCATGCGCGAGGCCGAACTTGCCAGCCGCCGGCTGCAAGCGATTACCGAAGAGCGGCAGGCCTGGAACGAACGCAAGGACAACGCTGAGACCCAGATCGCGACCATCGGCCAGCGCGTCGAGGAAGCCTCGCACGAGCGCGCCGAGTTGGCGAGCGCGCCGGAAAAATTCGCCTCCCAGCGCCAGGCGCTGATCGGCGAGATCGAGACCGCGACCGCCGCGCGCCGCGCCGATGCCGACCGGCTCGCCGCCGCCGAGAACGAGCTTGCGGAAGCCGACAAGGTCGCACGCGCGGCGCTCGAAGCGGTCGGCGAAGCGCGCGCCGAGGCCGCCCGCGGCGAAGAACGCTGCGACGCTGCCAAGCGCCGGCTCGCCGACCTCGCCCACGAAGTCCGCGAGCGGCTCGAAGTCGAGCCGGACGGCACCGCCGAGCTTGCCGAGATCAAGCCGGGCGCCGAGTTGCCGTCGGTCGCCGATGTCGAAGGCAGGCTTGAGCGCATCCACCGCGAGCGCGAGCGCCTCGGCGCGGTCAATCTGCTCGCCGAGCAGGAACTGCGCGAGGTCGAGGAGCAGCACGTCAAGCTCTGCAGCGAGCGCGACGATCTGGTCGAAGCGATCCGCCGGCTGCGCCAGGGCGTTCTCAGCCTCAATCACGAGGCGCGCGAGCGCCTGCTGTCCTCGTTCACCACCGTCAACGAGAACTTCAAAAAGCTGTTCGGCGAGTTGTTCGGCGGCGGCAATGCCGAATTGCAGCTCATTGAAAGCGAGGACCCGCTCGAAGCCGGCCTCGAAATCATGGCCAAGCCGCCGGGCAAGAAGCCGACCACGCTGTCGCTGCTCTCCGGCGGCGAGCAGGCGCTCACCGCGCTGGCGCTGATCTTCGCCGTGTTCCTGACCAATCCGGCGCCGATCTGCGTGCTCGACGAGGTCGACGCGCCGCTCGACGACTACAATGTCGAGCGCTTCTGCGACCTGCTCGATGAAATGACGCGATCGACCGACACGCGCTTCATCATCATCACCCACAACCCGATCACCATGGCGCGCATGAACCGCCTCTACGGCGTCACCATGGCGGAGCGCGGCGTGTCGCAGCTGGTCTCGGTGGATCTGGAAGGCGCGGTGAAGCTGCGCGAAGCGAGCTAAGGCGCGGACTCATCAACGCGCCGGCGAATGTCTGCCTCGGGGATAAGCGGACATCGCGGATTACAGCGCCCACATCCGCCAACGATCCTGAGCCGGTATCAGCGGAGATGCGCGGCACAAACGTCAATGTGGTAGGGTGCAGTCCTCGACAGAGGGACCCCATGCGACGGCGCGAGTTTATAAAAGTCATTGTCGGCGCGGCTGGCGCGTGGCCGCTCGCGGCCAGTGCGCAGCAGGGCGAGCCGATGCGCCGGGTTGGCATGTTGCTGCCATATCGCGAAGGCGACGCTGAAGGACAGGCCGTCGTCGCGGCGTTTCAACGGGGACTTCAGGATCTGGGTTGGACAGCGGGCCGCAATATCCTGTTCGACGTGCGATGGGCAGCCGGCGATCCGGACAAGGCGCGGACATTCGCCAAAGAGTTGATCGGCATGACGCCGGACGTGATCGTGCCCAGCTCAAACCTGGTGACGACGATCGTGCAACAGGAAACACACACCATCCCGATCGTATTTGTGCTGGTCGGCGATCCGGTCGGCAGTGGTTATGTCGCGAGCATGGCGCAGCCCGGCGGAAACCTCACTGGTTTCGCCGTCTTGGAGAACGCAATCGCCGGCAAATGGGTGGAGACGTTGAACGAAATCGCGCCTCAGGTCAGCCGCGTCGGGTTTATCCTGCATCCGGAAACATCCGCCAATGTTGGTTTATTGCGCGCGGCGGAAGCTGCCGCACCGTCGGGGATCAAGCTGATTGCTCTCGGTGTGCACAACACCGCCGAGATCGAGCGCGCCGTCGCCACGTTCGCGGCCGAGGCCGATGGTGGTCTGATCGTCGCGCCGCATGCCATTACATTTGCAAATCACGACGTCATCATCGAATTGGCGGCACGCTATCGCTTGCCCGCCGTTTACGCGTTTCGAAACTTCGCCAACGGTGGCGGCCTGATGTCTTACGGGACTAATATCCTGGTGGTATGGCGCGAGGGGGCGTCCTATGTCGATCGCGTCCTCAAGGGCGCAAAGCCCGCCGACTTGCCGGCGCAGTTTCCGACAAAATATGAACTGGTCATCAATCTCAAGACGGCCAAGGCGCTGGGTCTCACCGTGCCCCCGCTGATGCTCGGACGCGCCGACGACGTGATCGAATAGAGACCCATTACCGCGGCACATGAGTCCGCTTATGGCCGATTTTGTTTGCCGGCTCAAAGCCCACATTGACCAACCGCCACCCGTCGTCTTCTTCGATTTATAAGTACGCGACCCAGCGCAGTTTCCCCGCCGGAACAGCCGCCGCGCTGCTTCGTCCGATGTGGGAGAAATCGACAGCTCTCATCAAAAATTATATCACTGGCGCCAGCAAGAGCCGCGCTATTGGTGCGGTTTGCATAGGCCTTGCCGTTGGTCTGGTCTGCAATCATCTCGGCATGACGGGATGGAAACTTCACGCCATTCCGATACTGACGATGTTCGGCTGTTATATGCTCACAGCGGGGCATATGGTGACTGCTTATCCGTCGGACGCATTTTTTGGCGGGCCGCTACGTTACCGCAGGCGCCTCCGCGCGATCTTCGGCAGGGCCGAGCTCGCGGCTCAAATTAAGCGCACTGTTGATCAAGCCGACGTGGCTGTAGGCTTGCGGAAAGTTGCCCAGCATGCGGCCGGACGCGGGATCGAGCTCCTCTCCGAGCAGGCCGACGTCATTGCAGCGCGAGAGCAAGCGATCGAATAGCCGCCGCGCTTCCGCGTGGCGGCCTTGCAGCACGTAATTGTCGACAAGCCAAAAGCTGCAGGCCAGAAATGCGCCTTCGCCGGGCGGCAAGCCGTCCCCGACATCGTCGGTTTCGTAGCGCAGGACGAATTCACCGTCGATCAGCAACTTGCCCTCGATAGCGCGAAGCGTTCCGCGGATCCGCGGATCCGTCGCGGGGAGAAAGCCGACGATCGGAAGCAACAGCAGGCTGGCGTCGAGCCGTTTGGAGCCGTAGGCCTGCACGAAGCTGTCGAGTTCGCGATCAAAACCGCGCTCGCAGATTTCCGCATGCACGTCATCGGCGAGCGCGCGCCAGCGCCGCGCTTCTTCGTTCAATCCGTCGGCGGCGAAGCCACCGGCCGCGCGGTCAAAGGCGACCCAAGCCATGACCTTCGAATGGACAAAATGCTGAGGACCGCCGCGCACCTCCCAAATGCCCTCGTCCGGCTCGCGCCAAGCCTTCGCCAGATAGTCCATCACCAACGGCCGCAGAGCCCGGCCGCGCTCGGTGATTTCCATCCCCGCCTTGCGCGCTTGCGCGAATGCATCGATGACCTCGCCGAAGACATCGATCTGCATTTGCCGGTGGGCCGCATTGCCGATCCGTACCGGGGACGCGTTCTCATAGCCCGGCAGCCAAGACACGATCAGTTCCGGCAACCAGCGCTCCCCACCCACGCCGTACATGATTTGAATCTGGTCCGGGCTACCGGCCACCGCCCGCATGATCCAGTCGCGCCAGGCTCGCGCTTCTTCGTAGTAGCCAAGGAGCATGAAGGCCTGCAGCGTGAATGTCGCGTCGCGCAGCCAGCAATAGCGGTAGTCCCAGTTCCTCACGCCGCCCAACCGCTCGGGCAGCGACGTCGTGGCGGCAGCAACAATTCCACCGCTCGGCACGTAGGTCAAAGCCTTCAGCGTAATGAGCGAACGTTTGACCGCTTCGGTCCATTGGCCGACATCGGGACACCGATCGCTCCACTCGCGCCAGCCCCGCTCTGTGTCGTCCAGCATCCGCAATGGGTCGATCGCCGCCGGCGGCGCTTGAAACGAGAGCCCGTAGGACAGCACGAAGGGAATGGCTTCTCCGGCCGCGACCGAAAATTCACCGAGCGTTCTCAGATCCTCGCCGTAAAGAGCCGCAGGCGTGCGCAGCAATAATCGCTCGGGTCCCGCTATGGCATTGATCGCACCGTCATCAAGTCGATTCACCCATGGCACCGTGGAGCCGTAATTGAAGCGGACTACGAACTCGGTGCGAAGATCGACGCGTCCCGACCGGCCCATCACGATGCGCACGAGGTGTGCGCCGTCTGCCGGCGGCATGAAGTCGACGACCACGGCGACGCCGGTCTCGGTTCGGAATTCGGTTTCGAGGACGAGAGTGCCGGGGCGATAATGCCGCCGGACCGCGAGCGGTGGCGCCGCGGGCGCTATCAGCCACCGGCCGTGTTCGGCCGTGCCGAGTAGAGCGGCAAAGCACGCCGCCGAATCGAAGCGCGGCCAGCACAGCCAATCGATCGATCCGTCGCAACCGACCAGGGCTGCCGTCTTGCAGTCGCCGATCAATGCGTAATCTTCGATCCGCAGTGCCATCTGGCGCTCACATGACCAGAGGCTCGGTTCCCGGCGCCAGGCTCCGCTCTTCGCCAAATGCCTGCGCGGTACGCTCCGGGTTTTGCATCTCGCCTTGCGGCGGGCTTTCGGCACTACTTACAACAGGCTCGCAGTCGTTGGGGAAAACCAGAAGCGACTTCGATCCGTGCACGCCAAAGGTCTGCCTGAAACGGCCACCAAGAGCGCGGTTCAAGCTGTTGACGATTTTAAGCCCGTGCCCCGGCCGAATACTGTTTGTCACCGATCCGCTGTCCTGCACGCTGCATTTCATGAACGCTCCGTCTTGCCAAACCGCGACGCGGATTGCCCCGCCCCGGTTGCCGAATGCGTGTCGCGCTGCATTCGATATAAGCTCGTGGACGATCATTCCCAAGCGCCAGCAACGCTCGGCTTGCAACCGCTCGGTCGCCGTCCCGACGATCACCCATCCCTCAGCGAGCTGGGCCTATAGTTCGGTCACGTTCCGGTATCGCAATACGGTCTAATTCCCCAGCCGGAACAGCCGCCGCGCATTGTCCCGCCCGATCTTCACCCGATCATTCTCGCTGATCGGGCAGGCATCGAACCAGATCGCGGCGTGGTCGATGTTCTCGAACGGCCAGTCGGTCGAGAACATGATGCGGTCGGCGCCGATTTCGAGCATGGTGTTGAGGAGCGCCGGCGTGTGGAAATTGCCCGACGTGGTGACGTAGAAATTCTCGCGGAAGTAATCGCTCAGCCGCCGCTTTGCCGGCCAGCTGTGCCGGTTCTCGATCCAGGCATTGGCATTGTCGACCCGCCACATCGCGAACGGCAGGTTCTCGCCCATATGGCCGAGGATGATTTGCAGGCGCGGATGGGCGTCGAACAGGCCTGAGGCCATCAGGCGCAAGGCATGCACCGCGGTCTCGTGGCCGAACGCCCAGATCGGGCCGAGCAGCCACGGGTGACCTTCGTAGATCTTGGCGTCGCGCGGCAGCGGATTGCGCGGATGCAGATAGAACGGCACGTCGAGCTTTTCCGCCATGGCCCAGAACGGCCGGTATTGCGGCAGATCGTAATACGCCGTCGTCTCGGCATTGCCGACCTGCGAGAAGCCATTGACCAGCGCGCCGCGGAAGCCGAGCTCCTTGACGCAGCGCTCGAGCTCGCGGGTCGCGCCGTCGGGATCCTGCATGGCGAGCGCCGCCAAGCCCTGGAAGCGATCCGGCCGCTGGTGCACCTGTTCGGCGAGATAGTCATTGGACCGGCGCGCGATGGCTGCGGCCTGTGCCGGATCGGGAATCGCCTGCACCGCCGGCGCGTTGAGCGACAACAGCATCATCGCGATGCCGTGCCGGTCCATCTCGGCGATGCGCCGCTCCTGGATATCCATGACCCGGTGCTTGACTTCCTGCCAGACGCGCTCGGGAAAGTAGCCGTGAGAATCCTCCAGCGTTTCGGGAATGGCGAAATGCTCCTCGAGCGCGATCTTGCCTTGCACGATCTTCCTCCCACGGCACGCCGACTGACGGCGGCATTAATCTTAACGCGGCCTCCGGCGTCAACTTTTGCCCGCCGTCGCGGGCTTTGCCCCGTTGGCATGGTTCTAGCGAGACCGCGGTGTGACCGCCGCCGTTGTCTCAATTCGGGGCACCGTCGGGATTCGTTTCCGCAAGACCGCGACAGAGGCAATGAACACGCACCCGAGCTACACGCTGGCGTCGCGGCCGCAGACCGGCCGGTACCTGCGCGCGCGGGCGGTGCTGTTGCGCGGCACCTTTGCCGCAGCGATTTTCCTCACCGACATCGCCTTCATCGTCGCCATGGCCTGCCTGACCGGCATCGCCTATCACCTCGCCGCCTACGGCAAGCCCGGCAACGTCACGCTTTTCCTCCAGGTCGGCGTTCTCGCCGCCAGCATCTTCGCCGTGTCCAACATGTATCGCGGCGAATACCGGCTGCCGAATTTCTGCACCTTCAAGCCCCATGGCGGCCGCACCATTCAGGTGTGGAACGTCACGATGATCTGCCTGTTGATGGTCGGCTTCCTGGCGCAGACCAGCGTCGAATATTCGCGCGCCTGGACCGTGCTGTTCTATGTCGCGACTCTCGCCGGCCTCGTCGCCTTGCGCTTCTTCGTCGTGCGCGTCACCACACTCGCTCGCGCCGCCGGGCTGATTTCGGCGCAGCGCATTTTCCTCATCGGCACCGGCGCCAACGTCAACGGCTTCGTCAACCGCTATGAGCCGTGGACCCACGGCATCAACATCGTCGGCTGCCGCTTCCTGACCCCGGTTGCCGCCAACGCTTCCGTCGCGGCGCGGCACGCCATGCTCGATCGCGACTTCGCCGAGGCCGTCGCCGGCGTTCGCAGCCTCGAGCCCGACGCCATCTTCCTGCTGCTGCCTTGGTCGCAGACCGAGACCATTGAACGCTGCGCCGAGACCTTCATGACGCTGCCGGTCGAGATCCACATCGGCCCCGAGCAGATCCTGCACAAGTTCGAAGAGGTCAAGCTCTCGAAGCTCGGCCCGGTGACCAGCCTGCAGCTGACGCGGCGGCCGCTGACGCGCAGCGAAATCGCGCGCAAGCGGCTGTTCGACTTGGTCGTGGCGGCAGTAGCGCTCATTGCGCTCACGCCGCTCCTGATCGTCGTCGCCGCGCTGGTCTGGCTGGACAGCCCCGGCCCGGTGTTCTTCGTGCAGCGCCGCTACGGCTTCAATCAGCAGCCGTTCCGCATCATCAAGTTTCGCACCATGCGCACGCTCGACGACGGCCCGGTGATCGCGCAGGCGACCCGCGACGATCCGCGGCTGACCCGGGTCGGCCGCTTCCTGCGGCGCTGGAACATCGACGAGATTCCGCAGCTCTTCAACGTGCTCACCGGCGACATGTCGCTGGTCGGCCCGCGGCCGCACGCGATGGCACATGATCATGAATATGAGCAGCGCATCGCGCTCTACGCCCGCCGCCACAACGTCAAGCCCGGCATCACCGGCTGGGCGCAGATCCACGGCTGCCGCGGCGAAGTCGACACCGAGGGGAAAATGCAAAGGCGCCTCGAGCACGACCTGTTCTATATCGACAACTGGTCGCTCTGGCTCGATCTGCAGATCATCTTGCGCACCGTGCTTTCGCCGGCGGGATATCGCAACGCTTATTGAGGCGCCCGGTAGCGTGGGCAAAATTGCAGCGCCGCGTTTGCCGCGTGGCACCGCGCACAGGCAATTTTGCCCACGCGTATTACGCCGCGCAAGCGCGCTGCCAAGCCCGCGCCTGAGAATGAATTGTGACTAGCCCGCCAGCGAAGCGATGGCGACGACTGCGCCGGCAGTGACCAGCGCCGTCGACAGCCAGAGCACGCCGATCAAGAGCCACACCGGACGCGGCTTGCCGCCGGTATTGGCCGGCGCCTTGGTCCAGGATTCCAGCGCCGGCTCCGCCCGGCGCAGCGCGGCGGTGGCGGCTTCGATGTCGGCAACCTCGCGCGCCAGCTGATCGCGCACGGTTTGCGCCATCGCGCCGGGCTCCCCGGCAATTTCGCCTAAATCGCCCCGCGGCGGTGGCTCGCTTCGCGGCGAAGTGAGC